>JAEEGJ010010762.1_pt1 | contig 23607 bp, 21 predicted proteins | sample 8958761 | NCBI WGS metagenome assembly JAEEGJ01 (sample SAMN16246546, study PRJNA631951) | gut metagenome | biome: gut microbiome; feature: rumen; material: RS-attached | host: Bos | place: Iran: Karaj | collected 2018-10 | reverse complement strand
GGTGACTAAAAGACAGTCAGACAGCACACCTTATATATTATATTATGTGGAAAGGCCTGGTGTGGCGAATGGATGATTATAACACAAAAAAAGGTGGTATCCTCATTCTCTGAGAGTACCACCTCAATAGTGGGGAAAGATAGACTCCGCTATTTTTTAGCAATTCTCTTTTCCAGTCCCTTCATTGCTGTAACTACAGTGGTATCCAGCAGTTTTGCATAGGTTTCTCGTGTTTGCCTTGTGCTTGTGTGTCCAAGAATTCGGGATATAACCTCCATTTCGACTCCTCCGTCATTAAGGAGGATTGTTGCTCCAGTATGTCTTGCCCAATGGCTTGTAATGGGTTTCTCTATCCCTGCAGCTTGTGCAACTAGTTTCAGATAATCATTGTATTTCACGTTGGAAATAAGAGGAAGCTTGCCATTGTATTTCTCAAGTATGTCTCTTGCAGGCTTCATGACAAAGAATGAAAATTCGACGCCAGTCTTGCCGCGTTTAGCAGTATAGACTCCGGCGCTATTTATCATGCTGACATCAAAGTTTTCTAAATCCACATAGCTCATGCATGTGAATGTCTGAAAGACAAACAAATCGCGGACACGTTCCAAGGATGTTGTGGGCATCTTTGCTCTCTGCAATTTGGAAAACTCTTCAAAAGTAAGATGTTTCTTTAGCCCATTGTTCTTTTCCTTGTTAATGTGAACCCACTTATATGGATTTCTCTTCAGGAATCCCTCGTCCATTGCATCTATTATAAATGAGTTTAAGAAGCGATGGTAGTTATTCCATTTAGAATAGTTCTTCATGCCAATAGCACTTAGTTCTTCATCCATCTTAATGATGTTCCTGTCTGTAACATCAGAGAAGTATATAATCTTACCCCATTTTTTCAACCAATCAAGAAATCTGTCATAGCGTGCAGCTGTGTCTTTGCTTTTTCCATAAATTCTTACTTTAGTACGCTCGACACAGAAATCGTAGAACAGACGTTTGTCCTTAGTCAGTTCATCCATACGACGAGGTATTTCATCAAGATTCAAGTTACCTGCTTCAATCATGGCATTGGTCACTTTACGTGCACGTACCATAATAGTTCCAAGCAACTCATTGAGTTCGGCAGAGTCTGGTCTGTTCACAACTGTTCCTTTATGCCATTCTTTTGGCAGTAGACGAACACCAGTCGAAATGTATTTACTTTTTCTCTCAAGCGTAAGCCTGAGTTCTACTGATGCGGCCCTTTTAGGACTCGCTTTCTTTTTGCGGTCATAAATGAAGACCAAAATCGGTGTAATCATGTTAATCTTTGTTAAATAGGAGCTTTGTTCATCTTTTCTGGCATTTTTTAGCCAAGTGGTAAAACATTCGCAGATGGTGGTAAAACATGTGGTAAAACATTTTGTTTACGTCGTCTCATGTTATCTCACGAAATCTTACGAATTTTTTGAGAGGTCTCTATCCCCTTATTAGGGTGAGATTTAAGCACTTACAAGGACTAACAAATATAAAAAGCTGATTTTCAGGCACTAAAAAATGGAAGCCTTTTTGCGGCTTCCATTCAGTTTTGCGGAGAGAGAGGGATTCGAACCCCCGGTACCTCTCGGTACGACGGTTTTCAAGACCGTTGTAATCGACCACTCTACCATCTCTCCATGCTTCGGAGTGCCGAAAAGCGGTGCAAAATTACTACTTTATTTTCAATTATGCAAATTTTTTGATTATTTTTTGTTTGGCTTGTGCATTTTCATTTCTTTTGCCCCACTTTCCTGCCTTGTCCGAAGTGGTTTTACAATCAATTATTCTCCGGACAGTGAAGGTGGCCGATCGTCCCCGATCAGCCACCTCAAACTAAACAAATACTTTATGAATTAATGCCTGTGGTTACAACTCAGGGGTGATGTCGGCCAGCCAGGCTTCAATGCGGGAGTCTGTCCGGTCGTCCTCGTTGATGTCGTCAAGTGGCAGACCGATGAACTTGCCGTCGATGACGGCTTCGGAGTCGTCGAAGGTGTAGCCGTCAGTCGCCACGCTGCCGATAAACCTGGCTCCGCTCTCACGGATTCCATTATAGAGCTCGCCCATGCCGCCAACGAAGGTGTCGCTGTACGAAGCACAGTCGCCACAGCCGAAGATGGCGATGGTCTTGCCGCTGAGGTCGGCACTCTGCAGCGTCTTCAGCCCGTCGTACCAGTCGTCCTGCAGTTCGCCAGCGCCCCATGTCGATGTGCCGAGGATGAGGTTCTGGTTGGCGGCTACGATGTCGGCCGTCAAGTCCTGTACGTTTACGGCTTCGCAGCCCAGTTTGGAGGCAATCTTCTCTGCGATGGCCTCACAGGTTCCCGTTGAGGAACCGTAGATAACAATTGTTGCGTTCATCTTGATGATTAACTATTTACGGATTATACTTCAGCTTTTCAGATTCTTAATCTTCCTCTGGCAGTAGCGTTCGCACTGTGCACAGATATCGTAGCCGAGCATGGCTCCGAGAATGAAGTCCTCTTCAGGCGTGAGCTGGTTGAGCGGGCGGGTGACGATGAGCCGGATGGCCTCCATACACTCTCGCCGTCCGAAGTAGACGTTCAGGTTCTGCTGGCCGGCAGGCTGCAGGATGTAGGGGATGCCTTGGCTCTCCAGTCGTGAAACGGCCTGCTCGCCGTACTTCTTGTTGCAGGTGAATAGCACCATTCGCCGCACGCCTTTGTGCAGCTCGTAGATGTGGTTCATCAGCACCTTCATCTCTGTGGGAATCGTCGTTCTTGTTGTTGCCATTGTTGATTGAAATTCTCGGCTGCAAAGGTACGGCGAAAAAACGAGGTGCGCAATACCTAAAAACGAGTGTTTTAAGCAATGCGCACCTGTGACGGTCAGCAAAAGCTGATTAACAAGAAGTGGGTATTGTGGCGCGTCACAGCCGTATGGGCACCACGAGCTTGAACGTGATGTTGCGGCCCATGTTGTAGACGCCGCGACGGCCCGTGACCACGTTCTCGTCGGCATATTTCAGCCGGCTCAGGTGGTTCTGGTAGGCTTTGTTCAGCAGGTTGTCGGCTGTGATGTACAGTTCGGCAACCTTTCTCCGCTTCACCTGAATGTCGGTGCCTGCCGAGAGACTGACCAGCGCATAGCCAGGCGTCGTGGTCTCTGTATCGTCAGCGCTGTAGATGTGGGTCTGCTTCAGATAGCAGTCAAGTCCGGCAGCCACATAGAGGTTGTTCAGCAGCGAGCGGTGGGCGGCTTCTGTCGTGTGGTGATGACTGACCGTCGGGTGCGAGTGGTGCGTGAGTTCCCATTTCAGCTCCGACGACCAGTGTGGTGCTGGCGTGAAGGGCAGGTATTTCGTGTCGGCACTGGCATTCATCTGGCGGGCATCGACATACGAGAAGGTGTTTGAGAAGTGGACGGAGTGGACCGGGTGGAAGTCGACGCCTGCCTCGAAGCCCAGCAGTCGGGCGTCGCCCTGGGTATAGGCGTAGGTCAGGTAGCCTTCTTCGATTACCTGATCCAGCCGATGAGTGAAGATGTAGTTGTCGATGCGGTTGGCAAAGAGCGCCACCTGGGCCGATACGTAGCGCGAGGTGAAGTCGAGCCCGAGGTCGGCCTGCAGGCTGTACTCGGCCTTCAGCTGCTGGTTGCCCAGTTCGTAGCGTATGGAGCCCTCGTGAACGCCGTTGGCTGACAGCTCGCTCATGTTGGGCGTGCGGAATCCGCGTGCCAGGTTCAGGCGCAGGTTGAAGTGGTCATTGATGTTGCAGACGGCTCCCAGGCTACCCGTCACGCCGTTGAAGTGGCGGGTGAAGTCGCGGAAGCGCAGTTCTCCTTCCTCGTCCAGCTCATAGCCGTGAAGTCCGCGATGGTCATATCGCACGCCGCCGTTCAGCGTCCAGCGCTCGCCAATGGCTTTGGTGGCTGTGGCATAGAGTCCGAAGTCGAACAGGCGGTAGTCGGGAATCAGGTATTCCTCGCCCTCGTTGGCCGACTTCTGATACATGCCGCCAAGCCCGGCCGAGAACTTCCAGCCGTCCCACTCGGCCGTCAGGTAGCGCAGGTCGTAGGTCAGCGTGTGCAGCTTGAAGAAGAGCTCGTAGTCGTCGGCCGACTCCTCAAACTCCTGCCGGCGGTTCTGCTGATAGCCCACGATGGCCTTGAGGAAGCCCGAGGGGAGGTTGAGTGAGTTGTCCCATACCAGCTTGTAGTGCTTCACCTGCTGGAAGGGTAGGGACTTGGCGTAACTCTTCCTGGAGGCCGCCGAGCACAGCAGCTCGCCCGTCACGGCGTCGCGCTCGCCTTCGATGATGCTCGGCGTCAGGTGGTAGGCCGTCCACGTGAGCCGCGAGTGGCCCCACGACTTGTTCAGGCCCAGCAACAGCCGGCCCGCCCGTTCGCGGAACTGTGAGCCGCTGACGTAGTCGTCGTACTTGTTCTTGTAGGCATGGGCCATCTTGTCGCTGAAGCGGGCGTCCCACACGAAGCCCCGCTGGTTGCCTGCCATCGAGAGGTTGTAGCCGAAGAGGCCGTTGTTGGTCTGATACTCCGAGCTGACGTTGGCACGCATCTCGCCTTCGGCTGGCGTCGGCTGGGCATGGAGTATGACTACGCCCGCCATTGCGTCGGAGCCGTACATCAGCGAGGCAGGGCCCTTCAGTATCTCCACTGAGCCGACGCTGCTGCCGTCGACCTCGACGCCGTGCTCGTCGCCCCACTGCTGTCCCTCCTGGCGCACGCCCTCGCTCATCACCACCACGCGGTTGTAGCCCAGGCCTCGGATGATGGGCTTCGATATGCTGCCGCCCGTCGTCAGCTGACTGACACCTGGCTGGTGGCTAATGGCGTCGATGATATTGGTCGAGGTTGTGGCCCTGAGTGCCTGTGCCGTGACGATGCTCACGGGAGCTGTAGCGTGCTTCAGCTTGGTGTCGCCCGTTACGCCCGTCACCGTCAGTTCGTTCAGGTTCAGATGGCGGTAAAATACATCGGTCGAGTCCTCCGCATGACGGTGCACCTTTATGTCGTCTTGTGCTGCCACCGTCGTGCATACACACAACAATGGCAGAATGATATGTCTTGTCTTCATTCTGTGATTTGATAAAAAGGATGTATATAAGTAATGTATAAGCCGCTGGAACTCAGACAAAAGGAGGCCCGCGCGTAACAATGATGCCACAGCAGGCAGCATGGTGGCTGCACAAAGGCTGGGCATGATTCGTCTTACATACATGAGTGAACACCCTGACGGCCATCACAGTAGCTGTCAGCGTGGTTAGCGTCAGAAACTGGCAGAGCACGCAGTCGTGTGCCAAAAGCGACGTCTGCGTCAGGTGACCATGACAACTGTGATGCACGCAGTCCGTACACTCCGTTTCAGCATCTGACAGACTGTCGCCGTGAACGTGAAGCGACGAGAATAGCAGCATTGGCACAAACACTGCCAATAGCAACCATGATGCAAAATGTCGTTTCTTAGTCCAGTTCACGGCTGCAAAGGTACATCGTTTTTTCCTAATCCCGTGAGAAACGTCCTATGAATTAACGATTTTTACCTGAACGGCTACTCGCTGTAATTGTGGTCAACCACGATGGCCACTTGCATGCCTGGCACCAGGGGCTGAATCTCGCTGGTGAGCTGGCCTACGAAGGCTGCATCGTCGTGGACGGAGATATCGGGAACGACGTCAACTGAAAGCAGATTCTCATTCTCAGAATAATAGAACCCATGCACCTGCACAATATCCTTGTGGGCAGCGAGGGTCTTCATCACCTGCGACTGCAGTTCGGCGCGGCGGTTGCTGCCTGTAGCAACGGCATATACGCCAACGGTCATGATGATGCCGTGACGCTCGAACATCTGCATGGTGATCTTGCGGGTAAGCCCGTGAATGTCGTGAGCCGACATCGTGTCGTAGACATTGATGTGGAGCGAGCCTATCTTCACGTCGGGACCGTAGTTGTGCAGAATCAGGTCGTACACGCCATGCACGCCGTCGAAGTCGGAGACCTCTTTGATAATCTGTTTCGTGAGCTCTGCTGAGATGCTTGTGCCCAGCAGTTCGTTGACGGGCGAGGCCAGCATCTCGATACCCGCCTTGATGATGACCACAGAGATCAGCGCACCCAAGATGCCGTCGAGCGACACACCCCACAACAGCATGACGCCAGCCGAGATGAGCGTAGCCAGCGTGATGACGGCGTCGAACAGGGCATCCGACCCTGACGCTATCAGGGCGTCGCTCTTCAGCTGCTCTCCCTTGCGCTTGACGTACTGGCCCAGAATGAGTTTCACCACGATGGCCACTGCGATGACGATGAGTGTTGTCGTCGTGTATTCAGGCTCCGTGGGGTCGAAGATCTTCTTGACTGACTCGATGAGCGAGGTGATGCCCGCCGACAGCACGATGACGGCAATGATGATGGCGCTGAAGTATTCGATGCGCCCGAAGCCGAAGGGATGCTTGCGGTCGGCCGGCCGCTGCGAGAGTTTGGTGCCGACAATGGTGATGACGCTCGACAGCGCATCGCTCAGGTTGTTAACGGCGTCCATCACGATGGCTACGCTGCCGGCCAATATGCCCACAGCGGCCTTGAATCCGGCCAGCAGCACATTGGCGGCTATGCCAATCCTGCTGGTGCGGATGATTTCCTGACTGCGATTCATCTCTGTTCAGTAGTTTGTAAAAAAATGAGTTTTAGTTTCAGCCACAAAGATACGCCTTTTTCCCCTATTCTGGGATAATCCCTCCTAAGAATTAACGATTTTTTTACCTGAACAAGCAATTCCTGTATCACGATGCCTGGGTCGAGCAGATAGATGCGCAGGCGCTGACGGCCGGCAGCAGTAACGGGCAGACTGCGCGAGGCATAGCCGCGTAGCACATTCCTTCGCCACTCAGCCGTAAAATCGTTGTCGTGGATGGAGAATACAGTTGGGGAATTATCTCCTATCTGTACGGCATAGCGGGCGTCGCGTCCATCGTAGACGTGCAGAGTGGGCAGGGTGCGAATCTCAATCAGCGAGTCGGTTGGCAGCAGGTCCAGTTCATACTCAATGTATGGTGCCGCTGTCGTTTGCTGATACGAGGGCGTATCGAACGGCTGCACCATCATGCCGTCGGTATAGCCCAACTGCGGAATACGCTTGATGCTCGCATGCTTCTGCTGATAGTCACAGGCAGTTATTCTGAGACGCGGCTCTGGCGCAAACGGAGGACAGGTGCCGATGTAGATACGGTCGATGCGGGCATCAGTCTTCAGGTCGGCTATATAGAGGCGGTTCTCGCCTTTTTTCAGGCTGAGCACTCCCACCTGGCTCCACATGGGGCCGATATAGGGCGCATGCCAGATGTTGTTGATGGGTGTGGCTGAGGCCTCGAACTGTTGCGTGGTGACGTCGGCGTGATGCAGACAGACATTGCAGAAAACATTGTCGGCAGGCGTCTTCGAGAAATTGCGCACAGGCGTTAGCGCTTCCACCCAGATGGGGATTTCTCCCTCCTTGTCGCAATCAATCAGGGCCCCCTCGCATGAGAGTGCATCGCTGACAGACAGGAAGCGGGGTAGGGGACCGTTCGTGGCCTTCGCAATCAGCTCTGGTGTTGCAACGGGCTGTTCAATCTTCTCAGAGCGGTACCAGTGGTAAGGCTGCCAGCTGAAGAACTCCGCCCATTTGCCATCGAGAATCTCGTCGTTATAGTGCCTGGTCCAATCGTTCAGCTGGGTGAACATCAGCCTGACTCTGTCGGCATCGGCCATAGCTCCGATGCTGTCGCAATTAGTGGCGCGCACCATGCTTCGGCGGGCAAGCAACTGATATTCGTTTATCATGGCAGCGCCGCGCACAGGATAGCTGACGAGTTCGAAGTAAGCATCTTTCAGCTGTGCAGGGATGCGCTCTTCCAGGTCGGATGCTTGAGCAGCCAGCGCCCGCCAATGGGCAATGCGCTGTTCAATCTGCGCTTCAGAATAGTCGATGAACCATACGTGCGCATCTTTACCTCCGGCCTGCAACTGGTAGTATCCGGCCATCACGTCGGCAATCTCTTGTGCGGCCTCGCGTCCGAAGGTCTTCTCTGCCCAATACCTTATATAATGATGCGCATCGGCAGGCTGCCAGCGGCTGATGTCCCACGCCAGGTCCATCACAAACGAGATTTCCTTTTCGGCGGGCTTGATGTCGCCAACGTTGAACACCCAAATCTTACGAGCGCCAAATGTGTAGGCTTTATGCAGTTCAGTAGCGAGGAATGTCGGCGACAGCGGCGAGAGCCAGATCCAGCTGGCAGGGTCGCCGTGATACGACAGGTGGTAGTAGATGCCCGCTCCGCCTCTGCGCTGCTGTTCAGAAGGATTGGAGAGATTTCGGCAATAGCCGTGCTTGTCGTCGCTCCAGAGCAAGGTCACGTCGTCAGGCACCTGTAGTCCGTTATGGTAGGCATCAAGCACTTCCTCGTAGGTGCAGAGCACCTGGGGAATCTCGTCGATAGGCTTGTCAATATTCCGGCGCAGCATGTCGCGCTGGTCATCGATGGCCTGTTGCATCAGTCTGACGCGCTCAGCCGTCGAGTTGGCACCCTCCATCGGATAGTCGTGAATGCCTCGCAGGCCGAGGGTGTAAGTGTTCTCATACTTGCCATTGGTCTGCACGCGCTCCTCCCAGTACTGCTGCATGGTCTGGCGGTTGGTGATGTAGTTGAAGTCGCCGTAAGTGCCTACAACCTTCCATTCCCCCTCGTTGTTTCTCAGCATCTGCTCACAGTGCGATGAGCCCATCACGATGGCATAGTCATCAGCCAGACGGGCATTCTCACCGTCGCCTGCATTGAAGGCCTGTGTGCCAGGATGCATGGCAGGCCACAAGTAGTTGGCCTTCAGGCGAAGAAGCAGTTCGAAGACTTTCTGATAGACTTCAGGCCCCACCTTCCCGTATTTCTTCTCAGCCCATCGTGCCCATCCGCCAAACCGCTCGTCGTTGATGAAGATGCCACGATACTGCACAGAGGGCTCACCCTGACAGTATGAAACAGGCTCCACATGCAATGCCGCCCTAAAAGCAGGGCTGACATCGCTCCACCAATACCACGGCGAAACGCCGATAGCCTCAGAGAGCGATGTCAGTCCGTAGGCAGTACCGCGACGGTCGCTGCCGATGATGGCCAGCAAAGGCGTATGGTATTGTGGGTGCTCTGTGGTCATCATGATAAATGACTCCCACTTGCCTTTGATGCCAGTAATGTCTATCTTCAGCTTGCTCACCAACTGGTCAATCAGCCGGCTGTGCCCCAGAGTGCCTGCTACGAGAGCAGACCCCTTGGGCAGTTTCCTGGCTGTTGACAGCTGAGGGCGCCTGCCTGTGACTCGTTCTACATCGTCAGCCAGCATGGCTGCCGCAATCTCTACCACCCGATGGTCGTCGGCATCTGTGTAGATGACGGCTTCTGACAGGGGGAAATACCCTTCTTTGGGCGCCTCTTGTATCCTGGGATACGTGTTCCCCCGTACAGCCTGAACCACCAGGTTCAAGGCCAGGCAGAGCCAAACTGCAGATAGTCTCTTCATATCAGTTCGCCAGGACCTATGCCTTGTTGAACTTCTCCTTGCCTTGCTTGCAGCGCGGGCAGCGCCAGTCGTCGGGCAGGTCTTCGAAGGCCACACCGTCGTGCTCAGCGGGGTCGTACACATAGCCGCAGATGGAGCAGACGTACTTGCCTGAGGCTTCCTGCTTGGAGAAATCTACCTCAGCAAAAACGGTTGGCACGGGATTGTCAAGATCCATCACGCGCTTGGCCTCCAAATTCTCATAGCCCTGAGGGGTATGAGTGCCGCAATAGACCGTCGGGTGGTTGCGGATGAACTCACGGATGTGGTTCTGCGTCTCGCGGGCGGCAGGCAGGTCGTCGAAGACTACCGACAGCTTATCCTCATACAGGGCTTCGTCAACGTAGGTGATGTCGCCGTGAATCATGTAGAACAGTCCGTCTGCCTCGACCACGATGATGCTGTTGCCCTTGGTGTGACCCTTGGCCTTGATGAGATAGATGCCGTCATGAATCTTCTGACTCTCAGGGAAGTTGTAGTACGGCCCGTCGGTGAAGCTGACAGGAACCAGATTCGTAAGACCTTGCAGCTCGGCGGCGTCCGTCTCCTCCTCGTTCACGTAGACCTTGGCATTGGGGAACGAGCGCAACTCGCCGCTGTGGTCGGCATGGCGGTGGGTAAGCAGTATCTTCGTCACCTGTTCTGGCTTGTAGCCAAGTGCTGCAAACGCCTCCATGTAGGTGCAGATGTCCTTGCCGGTGAAGGCCAGCGAGTTATCATCGGGTGCTTCCTCGGGTGTTCCTGCAGGGATTCCCGTGTCCACCAGAATCACTTCGCTGCCCGTGTCAATCAGATAGTTCTGCAGACTGCCGCGATAACGGATGTTCTTGTCGAACTTTTCCATTCCCTCTTCGCCGCCCATGACGAAGGGCTGGGTGTAGAACCCGTCACGTCTGAATTTTACTGCTTTGATTTTCATAACGCAATTACTTGGCGGGTTCCCACTTGCAGCGTACGGGCGACACGATGGCACCCTCCTTCTTCAACTCGGCAAAAGCCTTGTCAACCTCTTTGCGGTCGGCACCCAGTGCCTTTGTCACGTCGCCTGCCGAGACGGGCTTGCCGGCCTCGCGCATGGCCTGTAATACTTGCTCTTTCATACCTTATACTTGTGTAAACAGCCAGTTCTGCGTGCCGATGCACTCAATCATATCCAGAGCGCCCTGGCTCCAGTAGAGGTCTTCCTCCTCGTCCTTCAGGTAGCCCACCATAATCTCGTAGGTCGTGGGGTCGTTCACCAGTGTCTCGCAGCACTTGTAGAGCAGGTCGACACCAGCCTTCTGAATGTCGAGGTCGGCCTTGATATACTCGATGGGGTTCTGGATGAGCTCACGGCTCTTGGCGCCGTCGAACTTGATTTCGCCGCCGAGGTCGAGAATGCGCTCCACGAACTTCTCCACCCACGTCATTTCCTCGTTGAAGTGGTCAACATACTTCTGTCCTAACTTTCCAAAGCCCTGAGCCTTGAAAATCTGACCTTGCAACTTGTGTACCAGAGCACCTTCAGTCAGTCCCGTTGCAAAGAACTGCAATGCCTCAATTGATTTCTGCTTGTCCATAATTGTTTTTTGATTAAAAGAAAAGGTTTGTTTTTAAGTTTCAGCTGCAAAGTTACGCCATAATTCCTTTCCTTCCAAATCTGAAATGATACAAAAATTGTCTGAAACGATACAAGTATCAGAATTTATTCGTAACTTTGCCGCCGCTATGTATAGTTTACGTGAAGCATGGGTCAGGATGATTGGTCAGCTGCCTTTCGAGCAGTGGGACGGCAGGATGTACTGTCAGCAGACGGATGCAGCCCTCACCTTCCGTACCAACAAGACGCAGGGGTTCATGGCGGCCTACAGCTTTACCCTCGTTACCGAGGGCTGGCTCACGATTGTCTATAACGGCCAGGAGCTGACCCTGCAGCCCGACGACCTCTACATTTATTCGCCAGGACTCGAGGTGACCGTACTGGCCGCCTCCGACAACTATCGCGGCATCTGCTTGCTGGCCGACGAGCACCTGACCATCGAGTCGCCAACCGTTCACGACCTCGTCAATATTGCCTACGTGCCCATTGTCTACCTGCACGAGCCGAAGATTGCGCTGCCCCACGACGATGCCCGCCGGCTGGAGGACAAGATGCACGAGATCATCGGCTATCTCCACTCCGACCACATTTACAAGAGCAAGATTCTGCAGATGCTCTATGCCGTCTTCCTGCTCGACGTGCAGAGTGCGCAGACCAGGGCCATCAGCGAGCGCCGTGTGCCCCAGCGCGTCGAGGACATCTTCATCGGCTTCATCCGCCTGCTGCCGCAGCATTTTGCCGAGCATCACGACATCGCCTTCTATGCCGCAGCCCTCAACATCTCGACGGTCTATCTCTCGCGCATCGTCCGTCAGGTCACGCGCCGCACCGTCGTCGACTACATCAACCAGCACCTGCTGATGGAGGCCTCCTACCTGCTGCGCACCACGTCGCTCAGCATTGCCCAGATAGCCGCTCGGCTACACTTTGCCGACGCCCCCTCGTTCAGCAAGTTCTTCTCGCGTAAGAAGGGCGTCACGCCGAAGGACTATCGCGCGCGTTCCTAAATTGTTTCTCAGAGCTCCCGCCCAAATCCTCACTTTTATCCGAAAAAGTTTGAAGGTTTGCGGATTATTATGTATTTTTGCACCAATTTCAATACACAAGGAACGAACTGACAGCAACATATGAAACGACTTTCTTTAATTCTGATCTCAGCACTCTGCACTGCGAGCATCCAGGCCCAGCAGGTCGACTTCCGTGGGGCCAACCATTGCGGCATCTATACTAACGAGAAAAACCTGCTGAAGCAGTGGCCCGTGGGTCGGAGGCAACAAGGGGCGTGGAGCCCTCATCGTGGCCGACGACATGTTCTATATGTTCGATGAGCGGCGAGGCACCATGGGCCTGGCACGCATTAATCCTGAGAAGCTCGACGTCGTGAGCGAGTTCCGTATTACTGACGGCTCAGGAGCCTGCTTCTCTCATCCCACCATCTTCGACGGCGTTCTCTACGTCCGTCGCGGTTCGGCCCTCATGGCCTTCAACGTCAAAGAGCCTTAGGCCATCTCCTCATCTCCTTACTCCTCACCTCCTTACTCCTCACCTCCTCAACTCCTCCAACAATGACCAACTGCCAATCAAAACGTTCACACACCTCTGCATCGTTGCAGGGCGGCTGCAGGACCGCTCTCCTGCTCATGCTTGTAAGTCTGCTGACCCTCACGGCCTCGTGCGCCAAAGACGACAACCCCAGCGGCGGCCGGCCGACGATTACGGGCATCATCTCGTCGTACAACGAGTTCGGAGCGGCCATGCTCGACTTCACTGAGGCCGACATGACCAAGGCCGGATTCACCCTCGGCGACGTCGTCAGCATCTCCGTCGCCGGCAACGACATCGTCATGCCCTACTACGACGGCTACTACACCCGCAACGGCGAATACCTCTGCGTGGCCTATCCCACCTATCCCAGCATTTGCTTCACGGCCAACAACGTCGGAGTGCCCTACGAGCTCACCAGACTTGAGGGCCAGCCCGTCACCATCACCATGCATCAGAAGGGCGGCTGCCTCGACGTGCAGCAGGCCATGAGCATGAAGTACGTCAACGAGCGCGACCACTACGCCGAGTCTACCGATGCCCAGTATGACAATGCGCGTGCTGCCAGCGGCGGCAGCCTGGCCAGCGGCGTGCTGCATCGCAGTTCGTCGCCGTTCAGCAACGGCAGCAACCGCGCCTTCTACGTGTCCGAATACCTTGAGCAGCAGGGCGTGAAGACCGTGCTCAACCTCGCCGATACCGAGGAGAAGATGCTCACTTACGACATGCCGCCCTACAGCCGCACGCTTTGGGACAGCGGCAGCGTCATCCTCTGTCCGCTGAAGGCCGACCCCACCGCTCCTGACTACAACCGCCGGCTCACTGAAGCCCTGAAGGAGCTGCCGTCGCACCCTGCCCCCTACGTCGTTCACTGCATGGAGGGAAAAGACCGCACGGGCTACGTCTGCGCCCTGCTCGAGGGACTCTGCGGCGCTACCTACGACGAGATTGTGGCCGACTATCTGATAACCTACGACAACTATTATCACATCAATCCCGTCAACAATCCTGAGCTGTGCAACAGCCTCGTGAAGCTGCGGCTCCACACCTGCCTGATGTATTATGCTGACGTCATCGACGAAGACCAGCTGCCGTCCGTCGACTACGCTGAGGCCTTTGCCGACTATCTGCTCACCCACGGCATGACCCAGCAGCAGCTCGACGCCCTCGTGCAGGCACTGACGGGAAAAGCGCCGAATTAAGCCAAAATTATGATAAAGAGAATCAGGACAATAGTTTGCGCCGCATTGCTCATGCTCAGCCTGCAGGCTGCGGCAAATGTGGTCTATCAGGACGACCACGTGCGTTTCACCCTGATCGACGAGGGAACCATCCGTCTGGAGTATGCGCCCGACGGCAAGTTTGTCGACAACAAGAGCTTCGTGGCCGTCATACGCGAGTATCCCAAGGTTGCCTGCAGCGTCAAGAATGGTGCCAGACAGGTCGCCGTCAGCACCGCCCTGTTCAAGCTGGTATATAAGAAAGGTTCAGGACCGCTCACCAAGGACAACCTGACCATCGCCAGCACCCGGGCCCTCTCTACGCCCTTCGTGTGGCAGCCCGGCATGGTGCAGAAGAACAACCTGAAGGGAACCTATCGCACCCTCGACGGCTACGACGGCTCGGAGTATCAGTACAGCGACCCCAAGCAGCAGATGCCCATCGAGGACGGCCTGCTGGCTACCGATGGCTGGACACTCATCGACGACAGCCAACGCCTGCTCTTCGATGGCGACAGCGACTGGGAGTGGGTGACTGAGCGCCAGAGCGCCGAGGGGGCTCAGGACTGGTACTTCATGGCCTATGGCCACAACTACAAGGCAGCCCTGCAGTCGTTCACCAAGTTTGCAGGGCGCGTGCCTCTGCCGCCGCGTTATGCCTTCGGCTACTGGTGGAGCCGCTACTGGAGCTACAGCGATCAGGACTTCCGCGACCTGATAGCCAACTTCCAGCGCCTCGGACTGCCGCACGAGGCAGCCCGCTGGCTCTCGAGAGACGACCTGGACAGCGTGAAGTGGCTGCCCGCCGACCTGCTGGTGATTGATGAGATGAAGGGGAAGGCTGGGTCAGAAGGCATTTTCGCACGGCAATGAGAAGAAAAGTGGTGGTGAGGCTTTGTCGTTTGCGCGGTTTTTTGTACCTTTGCAGCAAAATAAACGACTACTATGCTACACAGACGTATCAAACTACTGACTATCGTGGCGGCCCTGGTCATCATACTGACGGCTGCAACAAATGAGAAAAAGACAACTATCTTCATCATCGGCGACTCGACGGCTGCCCAGAAAGACTTGTCGAAAGGCAAGCTGGAGCGAGGGTGGGGGATGGCGCTGCAATGCTACTTCGACGACAACATCCGCGTAGACAACCACGCCGTGAACGGGCGCTCGTCGCTCTCGTTCTTCAACGAGGGGCGCTGGGCGAAGGTGCTCGAGAAGATGAAGCCCGGCGACTACGTGATCATCCAGTTCGGGCACAACGACGAGAAGGCCCCGAAGGACCGCCATACCGACCCCGGCTCGACATTCGACTACATGCTGGCCCGCTACGTGCGCGAGACGCGCGAGAAGGGCGGCATACCGGTGCTGATGAACTGCGTGGTGAGGCGAAACTTCTTCGTGAACGCGCCTGAGAACGACGACGACGAGAAACTGCGCACGCAGACCTTCAAGGACGGCGTGAGGATGGTGGAGGGCGACTCGCTCATCGACACCCACGGACTCTACCGCGTGGCTCCGCGCGACGTGGCCGAGCGTATGAACGTGCACTTCGTCGATGCGAACAAGATAACCCACGACCTGGAGCAGGGACTCGGCACAGAGGCCTCGAAGCGGCTCCACATGTGGTATCTGCCCGACACGGAGCCGACGGAGCCGAAGGGCAAGCAGGACAACACGCACTACAACGTCTACGGCGCCCACGTCGTGGCACGTCTGCTGGCCGACGCGCTCTGCGAGGAGATTCCCGTGCTGAAGCGCTACCGCTGCGATGCCGACATCACGGTGGACCGTCTGGGGCGCGGCGACTATATGACCTTGGACGAGGCTGTGGCTGCTGCCCAGGCGCGGTCGAAGGCTGTTACGACCATCCAGATTCTCGGCGGCGAGTGGCAGAAGCCGCAGTTGCCTAAGAAGTCGCATATTGAGTTCGTGCTGAGAGAAGGAGCTTGTTGGAAGTGAAAGGTGAAGGGTGAAGGGTGAAGGGAGGATAGTGAAGAAGTGAAGAAGTGAAGGAGTGAAAAGTGAAGAAGTGAAAAGTGAGGAGTAAGGAGTGAAAAGTGAAGGAGTGAAAAGTGATAAGATAATGAAAAAACTACAAAGACTACTACTGATGGTTGCCTGTATGACGGCAACGACGACGATGACTGCCCAGCAGCGGGTGGTCGAGGATTTGAACTTTGGCTGGCGATTCCACGAGGGCGACGTCAACGGTGCTGCCGCAACGGCTGCTGACGACGCCGACTGGCGCACGGTGGACCTGCCCCACGACTTCCAGATTGAGCAGCCGTGGGTGGCTCCTGCCGCCGACGAGAAGGCCGACAATACCGACGTGGCGGCTAACATCAAGAGCCGCCTGTCGAGTCGCGGCTTCAAGGAGATGGGCTGCGGCTGGTACCGGCTTCATTTGACGCCCGCCGACTCGCTGAGGAACCGCCGTCTGCTGCTTGAGTTCGACGGCCTGATGTACGTCGGCGGCGTCTACCTGAACGGTGAGCGCATCGGCGGCACGGACTACGGCTACGTGGGCTTCGAGATTGACGTGACGGGCAAGCTGAAGACAGGCCAGGAGAACATCGTTGCCGTGAGGGCCGATACCCGCGATCCGGGCAACTCGCGCTGGTACACGGGCGGCGGACTGATACGTCCCGTCCGTCTGGTGGCCACCAACCGCGAGCTCTACTTCGAGCGCCATCCGCTCTACATCACGACGCGCGACAATCGCTTTGTCACCATTTCTGCGGAGTTCACCAACCGTGGGCGGCAGAAGGACGTGACTGTCGGCACGAAGATATACGCCCCCGACGGACGGCTGGTCTACGAGGGAACATCGAAGCAGAGCCGCAAGACCGCCTCGCGCACGATGGAAGCCCGGCTGCCGGAAGTGGAAATCGCGAACGCCCAGCTGTGGGACTGCGAGCACCCCAACCTCTACCGGGCTGTGGTGACGCTGCTGAAGGAGGACGGAACGGTGATTGACGTGGCCAGCTCGTCGTTCGGCATCCGCACCATAGAGTTCGGCCCCGAGTACGGCTTCAAGCTGAACGGACGGAAGGTGCTGCTGAAGGGCTACGCCAACCACCACTCGCTCGGCGCCCTCGGCGCAGCCGCCTATCCGCGAGCCATCGAGAAGCGCATCCAGCTGATGAAGCAGTTTGGCATGAACCACATACGCACCAGCCACAACCCCTACAGCCGCGAGTTTATCGAGCTGTGCGACAAGTACGGCATACTGGTCGTCGACGAGCTCTACGACAAGTGGACGCGCCAGCACACAGGCGGCCGCGTGAGCTTCGAAGAGCTGTGGCAGAAGGACGTGCCCGAGTGGGTGAAGCGCGACCGCAACTCGCCCTCCGTCGTGCTGTGGAGCCTCGGCAACGAACTGCAGCAAGACCCCAACCAGCCGTATAACGACTTCGGCGTGACGATGTTCCGCCTGCAGAAGACGCTGCTGCAGCGCTACGACTCGACGCGACTGGTGACGGTGGCCATGCACCCCCGCTACCGCAACTGGGAGACCGACTCGCTACCTTGCGACCTGGCCATGATTACCGACGTGCAGGCTTACAACTACCGCTATATGTACTTCCCCGGCGACGGCCGCCGGTTCCCCTGGATGACGTTCTACCAGAGCGAGGCCTCGGTATCGGCCATGGGGCAGAACTACTTCGAGATGGATCTGGACCGCGTCATCGGACTGGCCTACTGGGGCGCCATCGACTACCTGGGCGAGTCGCAGGGCTGGCCCGCCAAGGGCTGGGCGCAGGGCGTGTTCGACATTGCGCTCGAGCCGAAGCCGAAGGCCTACTACATGAAGTCGTTCTTCAAGGCCGACGAGCCGGTGGTTCACATCGGCGTGATTGACCGCAAGGGCGACCAGATGTGGAACGGCGTGCAGACGGGCAACGACGGTATGAGCGACCACTGGAACAGGATTGAAGGGCAGAAGCTGTCGCTCATTACCTACACCAACGCCAACGAGGTGGAGCTGCTGCTGAACGGCAGGAGCTTAGGGCGGCAGAAGAACGACGTGAAGAACGCCAAGCAGCGCAACCAGATACGCTGGAACGACATCGGCTACGAGCCTGGCACGCTGGAGGCTGTGGCCTACAATAATAATAAGGTGGTGGCCCGCCATAAGATTGAAACTGCGGGCGAGGCCGTCCGGCTGTCGGCTGACGCCGACAATTCGCGGTGGGTTGCCGACGGGCAGGACCTGCAGCACATTAGCGTGGTGGCGCTCGACAAGAAGGGGCGCCGCGTGCAGACGACCGACCGCGAGGTGACGTTCAGCGTCAGCGGCGATGCCCGCATCGTGGGCGTGGTCAACGGCGACATCAACTCCGACGAGATGATGGTGGGCACGAAGCGCCGCCTCTACAACGGCTCGTGCAGCGTCATTCTGAGGGCTGGCCGCACGGCGGGCAAGGTGACGCTGACAGCCACAGCCGACGGCATGAAACCCGTCACGGTGAAGCTGCTGACGCAGTAAACGGGTCATCATTTTTAGGTATTTTGCGTGTCGCGACACTCGATGCAACCGAGTTGCAAAAAATTATTCATACCTTTGCACCCATGAAACTATCAGAACTGAAGACAGGCGAGCGTGGCATCATCGTCAAGGTGACGGGCCACGGCGGTTTCCGCAAGCGCATCGTGGAGATGGGCTTCATCAAGGGAAAGACGGTGGAGGTGCTGCTCAACGCTCCGCTGCAGGACCCCGTGAAGTACAAGGTTATGGGTTACGAAGTGTCGCTCAGGCACCAGGAGGCCGACATGATTGAGGTGGTGAAGCAGACCCAGCAGCCCCAACAGACCCACACCCAGCCCCTCCCCGTGAGGGGGGGGAGTGACGTGTCTGACGGCAAGGTGACTACTCCCCTCCCTTATAGGGAGGGAGCGGGGGATAGTCTCCATGAGGCCCTGAGGGCTCGCCGCCACCTGAACGTGGCCCTCGTGGGCAACCCCAACTGCGGCAAGACGTCGCTCTTCAACTACGCCTCAGGGGCACACGCCCGCGTGGGCAACTACAGCGGCGTGACCGTCGACGCCACCGAGGCCGAGGCCCATTTCTACGGCTACGACTTCTCGCTGACCGACCTGCCCGGCACGTATTCGCTGACGTGCTACTCGCCCGAGGAACTCTACGTGCGCAAGCACTTGGCCGAGCAAATGCCCGATGTGGTCATCAACGTCATCGACGCCTCGAACCTGGAGCGCAACCTCTATCTGACCACGCAGCTCGTCGACATGAACATCCGCATGGTCTGTGCCCTGAATATGTACGACGAGTTTGAGCGGCGCGGCGATACGGTCGACCTGAAGACGCTCTCCACGCTCTTCGGCATGCCGATGGTGCCCACGTCGTTCAAGACGGGCATGGGCGTCAAGGAGCTGTTCAAGGCCGTCATCCAGGTGTATGAGAACACGCAGGGCGCCTCGCGCCACATCCATATCAACTACGGCCACGAGATTGAGGACGGTATCCGCGAGATACAGAAATTCCTGAAGGCCGACGAGCACATCCGCCAGCGCTACTCGACGCGCTACCTGGCCATCAAGCTGCTTGAGAACGACCCCAACATCACCCAGTACGTGGGGCAGCACTTGGCCGACGAGCACCGAGCCCATGACCGCAAACAGCTGCTGGCCGTGCGCAACCATGCTGCCGCCCGCGTGCTCGAAGAGACGGCCAGCGACTCCGAGACCGCCATCATGGACGCCAAGTACGGCTTCATCAACGGTGCGCTGCGCGAGGCGGGCTACCAGACGGGCACCAAGGAGAACATCTACCGCACGACGCACATGATAGACCGCGTGCTGTCGAACAAGTTCGTGGGCTTCCCCATCTTCTTCCTCATCCTGTTCGTCATGTTCCAGACCACCTTCGCCCTGGGCCAGTACCCGATGGACTGGATTGATGCGGGCGTAGAGTGGCTGGGCGAGTGGATAGGCTCGACGATGGCCGACGGGCCGCTGCGCTCGATGCTGGTCGACGGCGTCATCGGCGGCGTGGGCTCCGTCATCGTCTTCCTGCCTCAGATCCTGATACTCTACTTCTTCATCTCGCTGATGGAGGACTCGGGCTACATGGCGCGAGCCGCCTTCATCATGGACCGCTTGATGCACAAGATGGGGCTGCACGGCAAGTCGTTCATACCGCTGGTCATGGGCTTCGGCTGCAACGTGCCTGCCGTCATGGCCACGCGTACCGTCGAGAGCCGCCGCTCGCGGCTTATCACCATGCTCGTGCTGCCCTTCATGTCGTGCTCGGCGCGCCTGCCCATCTACATTATGATAACGGGCATCTTCTTTGCCGGGCGCTACCAGTCGATGGTCATGATTTCGCTCTACGCCGTGGGCATACTGATGTCGGTCATCGTGAGCAACATCCTGTCGCGCTTCGTGCTCCGGGGCGAGGACACGCCGTTCGTGATGGAGCTGCCGCCCTACCGCTGGCCGACCGCCAAGGCCATCGGGCGCCACACGTGGGAGAAGGGTAAGGAGTATCTGAAGAAGATGGGTGGCATCATTCTTGTGGCCAGCATCCTCGTCTGGGCGCTGGGCTACTTCGGTCCGACGGGAACGGCGCCGTCGCTGGCCGAGAGCTTCATAGGGCGCATGGGGCAGGCCATAGAGCCGCTGTTCGCGCCTCAGGGCTTCAACTGGCAGCTCGACGTCTCGCTGATAGCCGGCGTCGGCGCCAAGGAGATTGTGGCCTCGACCATCGGCGTCTTAGGCGGTCTCGACGCCATCACGCCGCTGGCAGCCTACGCCTATCTGCTCTTCGTGCTGCTCTACTTCCCCTGCATCGCCACCATCGTAGCCATCAAGAACGAGACTGGCACGTGGCGCTGGGCCGTCATCGCCGCCGTCTACACCACCCTCGTCGCCTGGATAGTCTCCGCCCTGGTTTATCAGGTCGGGCAGCTGGTGGCGTAGCGCCTGTCGGTGAGTTGCTTTTCTGCCTTCTCCAAACTTTTTCTCCGTAATATTTGGAACTTACGGAAAAACTCCTTATATTTGCAGACGGATTGCAAATAAAATCATTTTATGACAGCAACAATATTAAGATCAAGACTGGAAAACAGGTGGAACAGCCTGAAGTATTTGGACAACAACACGAAGATAGATCTCATCATGATGCTGACGCAGTCGTTGAAGAGTACACAGCCCCAGAAGAATATTTCTGCCAGCGAGTTTTATGGCATTTGGGGAGACGACGGTATGAGTGACGAAGAGTTTGTGGAGGCTCTCAGAGCTGAACGCGCGTTCAATCAGGATATTGTTGAATTATACACAAAAAGAGTCCCTTTTGTGTAAAAAGAAACTATGAGGAGGAAACTATATGGATAGTATTTACATTATTAAGGCTGAGAACGCAGGCAACCTGACTGTCTGCCTGACGTTCAACGATAATACTCAGCAGACGATAGACGTTGGCGACTATATCCGTCGTTATCCGCATCCGCAGTATAATAAGTATCTTGACCCTCGGAAATTCAGCCGCTTTACGATAGAGAACGGCAACATTGTCTGGGGCAAGAACTGGGATCTGATTTTTCCGCTCGAACAGTTGCACACTGGCGCAATAATTTAAGATGCTTTATTGTTGAACCCTGAAAACCGAAATGCCTATGGGCTGAGATAGAATAAACTGAACATATACGTTGAAGCGTCCGCTGAATCTTGTTATCCGAAATCTGCAAATTTCAAAAACCTACAAGACGAAGTAGATGGTTCACGCCCGAGGGCGTGGGCTTTTACCCGTTTAAGTAGGTTAGGTGTTTGCAGATACCTGGATAACGTAAGCGAAGTAATTGCTCACGTTTTTTTTGTGTGTCTATCATACAATCAAGTAATTAACAATATTGATATAATACAAACGAAACTATGGAGACTATTGAAGTATTAAAAACAATCGAGACAATTCTTGAATTGTGTATCATGGTTTGTGGAGCTCTTTTTGCTTTATGGATTTTTTTACGTGACAAGCGTCGGGATACTATTAAACAATTGGCGAATCAAGTGATAGCCTACAATTGTTTAGAGCAAGAATACCTTGAGGTATTGTTACAGAATAAGGATGCTCCTAAAAAGGAGGTCAAAGTGGAAATGCGTAGAAGGGCTGAGAAACATGATAAAAACGTAAACAAAGTTTATCCTGATATGAAGCCAAGCGATGCAAAAAGGCATCTTAACCTCATCTAAGAATGTTTAACCAAAAAGCAAATAGAATTATGAAAACAAAAAAAATATTACTAACAGCTACAATGATGCTGTTTGGTGTAGGTGCTTTTGCACAGAGTAATGACCCTTTGAAAGGCGACGTGAACGGGGACGGAGTCGTTGATATGGCTGACGTGTCTTTCATTCTTAACATCATTCGTGAAAAGGCAAAACAAACTCAGCCAGAGACCGAGTATTATATCTATTGTGCAAAAACGCCTCCTACTGCTGAAATGAATCCGAAGGACTATGCGCAACCACTACCAGAATCTGGCAGATTATCAATTGGATGGTACAGTTTGGGCACAACACTTCCAAGTACAATTCATGGAAAGTTGTTTTATGATGATAATGGTAGTGATGACGATGAGTGGTATGTAGCATTACCAACAGAAGGATATTATAGAGGTACTGCATCTGATTTCAGAGGAGCATCGTATCCTGATCAAATTGGAACCATTTTCTATGATGGAGTCTCTTATACGATTTTTGGGGATTCTGGTTCTCGAACTCGATATTCTGTTTGGATGGCCACATTGAAGGTAACGGATATTACAGGACGTTAATAAACGGGAATTATGAAAAGAATCATAACATCATTGATCTTGCTCCTAACAATTATCAATGTGAAAGCTCAACTGACATACGTGGAGGTAGTGACAGATGACCGTGGTCAGGCATCTGAATTGGTTTTTGGTCGAAAGCCAGAGCCTACACTCTATTATACAACCCTTCAATTTGAACTGAACTTGCCAAACGGCATGAGTCTTGTCACAGACAAGGTCAGACTTGCTTCCCATTTGACCCACCACGAACTACTTATAGACGACTTGGGCGAAGGTCGGATGCTGGTTATAATTTACAGCCCGCAGAATGAGCCGTTAATGGGAGAGTTGTTACATTTGCCCATAAAGATGACATCGAGTCAGAGTATAAAGGGACTAATAAAACATACTATTTTGGGTACATTTGACGGAATATCTTTACCCACTACCGATTTGTCATTTATAGTGAAGGAACTGATAGGTGACGTAAACGGCGACGGTGATGTCAATCTGGTTGACGTGACAATGACCGTTAGTCACATTCTCGGCCAGACTCCTGAGGGCTTTGTGGAAGCCGCCGCCGATATAGACGGCAACAACGTGGTAGACATTCAAGATTTGGTCGCAATCATTGACATTGTTTTGAAAAAATAGTAATATGCTTCATTTTAAGCCTCTCTCCTTTCCCCGTCGAAAGGAGAGGGGTTTTGCGTAGAGTTTGTTTGGAGTAAACTCACCGTTAGCTCGGAGTAAACTTGTAGTTTATTGCGACCAAACGCAAACCGGGCGTTACAGTTACAGTTGTTACAATTAAAAAACGAGGGGGTACATCCTCCTTTATAATCTTTATAACTAATTAATATATAGATAGTTATATATATAATAAAGGGAATGGATACCCTCAGAAAAACAA
>JAEEGJ010010750.1_pt1 | contig 23631 bp, 26 predicted proteins | sample 8958761 | NCBI WGS metagenome assembly JAEEGJ01 (sample SAMN16246546, study PRJNA631951) | gut metagenome | biome: gut microbiome; feature: rumen; material: RS-attached | host: Bos | place: Iran: Karaj | collected 2018-10 | reverse complement strand
CAAAATTCTGGTAGCTTTAAGCGGCAAAAGTCGTTTCACCAATTAATCAATGCTGACAATGGTGTATTTCCTGGTTCCCAGTCCGATGGCTTCAGCGTGCTCGATGGTATGGGTGCCGTGTTGCTTGTCGATGCGGCTGAGCAGGTCGGTGGGGTCGTTGGTGGCGGTCACCTGCTGGTTGTTGATGATGTCGACGCAGGCTTGGTCGAGGGCAACGGGGTCGGTGCTAGCAAGGATGCCGTAGTCCTCAAGCTTCACGGGGGCGGGATGGTCGACGCAGTCGCAGTCAATGCTCATGTTGTTCATCACGCTGATGTAGATGATGCCTTGTCTTTTTTGGAAGTAGTTCGTCACCGCTTGGGCCGCTGCTGCCATGCTTTCAAGGAAGCCGTCCTGGTCGCCGATGTATTCAGGAGTCCAAAGTTTGGCGATGTCGAGTTTTTCCATCTTTCCCGAGGAGTGGATGTATGCCTTGCCATTACTGCTAGCACAACCGATGCTGAGGTTCTTCAGCGCGCCGCCGTAGCCACCCATTGGGTGACCCTTGAAGTGGTTGAGGGCAATCATGAAATCGTAGTTGGCCATGTGTCCGCCCACAATGTCGTATTTGATGTGTCTCTGGTCCTTCACAGGGATGCGGATTTCGTCGTACTCGTCCATGATATCGACAGGGAAGTAGTCGGTGAAGCCGTGCCGACGGATGACCTCCCAGTGGACAGCCGAGTTGTTGCGCTCGTCCTTCTCGTCACCAGGGCCGTTGCCGTAGGCGGTGTTGCACTCCACGATGGTGCCGTCAACTTCATGCACAAGGTCTTTGATGAGTTCGGGCTTCAGATAGTTGGGGTTGCTGCCTTCGCCGGTCGAGATTTTCACGGCCACGCGGCCTTTGGCTTCTACGCCTAAAGCCTTGTAGATGTTCACCAAAGCTTCAGGGCTGATGTTACGAGTCAAATAGACTTTTGCTGAGTTTTCCATATTCGTGTCGTTTTGATTGTTTTGTTTGTCGTCAGGTTGGTTGTTGGTGCAGGCGGCAAAGGCCAAAGCACACAATAGGGTTATTGCAATTTTCTTCATTGTTTTGATTCTAAATATGGTTGCAAAAATAAAAAAAATCTACAAATCACCGTACCATCCCCGCCAGCGGGTTAACATCAATCAGTTTCAGGCTCTTTACCATCTTGGTCGTACCTTCCTTGTATTTTTTGAAATGGGCGGTCTGGATATGGCTTTGGTAAGCATCTTGGTTAGCGTAGATTTCCAAGATGTAGATCTTGCAGGGGTCTTCCTTGGTTTGCATCGAGAAGAGAGTCAACACGCCGGGCTCCACCTTCACTGAGGTCTCCCCTACTTCCTTGGCAAAGGCCATATAATCCTCCAAATACTCGGGCACCACTTCGATTTCGGCGAGGCGGACGATTTTTTCGCCAACTTTCACTGGTGAGGCAAACTCTTCGTCAGTCACTTTTTGGAGCTGAACGGCGTGTTCCTCGCCCGGCACTATGTCTGTCACGGTGAGGCACTCGATGCTGCTGTCAGGGGTGGCACCGTTCCAGTGGCGGGTGTTGGGTGCCGTGACGATCACATCGCCTTTGCGGATGAGTTGCTTGTCTTTTCCTTCCTCTTGATAATAGCCTTCGCCATCAAGCACCATCAGTACTTGGGTGGCGTTGGGGTGGTAATACCACGAGTTGCGGCTGCCCTTTTCGAAAAGGAAATTGGTGGTCATCTGGTGGTCGCTGTGACTGACGACGGAGATGTGGACCGTACCCGTATTAAACTCCTCGGGAGCAAGATGCTGTGCTGGAAAAATCGTTTGTTGTGCCATGGTAGTCAAGGATATAAGGAAAACACAGAGCAAAAAGGTTAATTTCTTCATTTATGGAATAGTTTTAATGCGTTTTTGTATAGAATCATCTCTTTGTAAGGTTCCAAATCGGGCTCGTCCGTCAGGTATTGCTGCATCCGTTGAAGACCATTTACAAGCACTTGAGGGGCGACGTAGGGATAGTCGGAGCCATAGAGCAAATGGTCGGGTGTGGTAATGGTGAGCATCATCCGTATGGTCTCGGGGCTGTGGGCACCGGCCAAATCGTAGTAAAGCGAATTCAGATTGGCTTGCCAGTCGATTTCACCCACCATCTTGTTGGCTTGCATCACGGCGGTCAGCGACTTCATGCGAGGGACAGCTAAAGGCAGGTAGGCTCCGCAATGAGGCACGACCACCTTCACCTGAGGATAACGTGCCAAGACGTTGCGACTGATCATATTGGCTACGGCCCGTGTGGTTTCCGACAGGTATTCCTGCATGGCCAATGGCGTCTGCTGCATCACCTGCTGATTGACTGGCTCAGGACGATGCGGATGCAGGATGACCACGGCTCCGCGTTCGTTGAGCACGGAAAAGAGCGTATCAAGCTCGGGCACACCGAGATATTGACCATTGGCATTGGTTGCCAATTTTATCCCATCTGCCTTCAGTGTGTCGAGGGCATAGACGGCTTCGCGAATGGCAGCATCAATATCGGGCAAGGGCAGTGCGGCACAAAACATGAAGCGCCCAGGATAGCGTGCCTTGAGTGCGGCGCACTTTTCATTGTAACTACGGCACACCGCTGCCGAAGCCTCCGCATCGCCAAACCAAGGCTGTGGCGCAGGCATGGTCAGCACAGCGGTCTGAATGCCAGCCTTGTCCATAAAAGCAATATGTTGTTCCGCATCCCAAGCGGGGATGGGAAAACCTTCGTCCATCTCGGCACCGTTGGCTTTGATGTAATCGATGTAGCCTTTAGTGATGGCGTGGCTGTGGAGGTCGATTTGGGCCTTGGTTGGCAATGCTGAGAGGGTCATAAAGGCTAAAATAATCAGGATTTTACGCATGGTGGTATTTAATCAATTTGCTACCTGATTTTATTTCAGTTTCAAACCGTCTTTGAAGGCCTCACCAACGCGCTTCGAGACTTGATAATAGCCGTGCGTGTAGGGATCGAAAGTGATGGCTTGCAAGGCTTCCACTTCCACTTTGCCGTCTTTCATCTTGCTGGCCTCGACGGAGGTCTGCAGCACCTTGCCGATGACGCCAAGGCCAGTGTCATCGCTTTGGTATTCGATGAACTCGCACTCCATGGCGATGGGCAGCTCGTTGATGATGGGAGCATCCACTAATTGGGATTTGGTCGCGGTGAGACCGCTCTTGGTAAATTTGTCCTTTTCGGTCTTGCCCGACACGACGCCGAAATAGTCGGCCTCCACCACATGGGCGGCATCGGCGATATGGATGACAAAGCCCTTGCGTTGTTTGATGTTCTCCACAGTCTTGTGGGTTTCGGTCAGGTTAAGGGCCACGCGGTCGCGGTCGAGCATGGTGCCCCAAGCGGCGTTCATCACGTCGATGGTGCCGTCTTCGTTGTAGGTGGCCACGAGCAAAACGGGCATCGGGAAGATGGCTTCTGTAACTTTAATGGGTTGTTTCATTGGGTAATAATGTTTTATGGGTTATACAATGGTTTAACGATGGCAAAGATAGGGAAATCCCTTGAAATAATTGTTGTTTCTGTCCTCGGTTATTATCAATAAGTTCCAAAATGGAACATGTTGCCCTTGGCTGCAAAAAGAAAAACCTTCATTCCTCTTGCGGGTTTATGGAAAGTTTGTATTTTTGCAGGCAGTTGGTCGCGGCAACGGATTGAAAAACCAGTGGACTATCAAGACGTAAGGGGCGGGCTTAGGCATGTTCCCCCCGTGATAACACAGACTAGCCCCTCTCATCGGAGGGGCTTTCTGTTTCCCTTTTACGAAAAGACTTGAAATTGTTTATTTCGCGTCTAAATACTCTTACCCATTACTCGGATAATCAACCTATTCCAATACTTGCCTCAAATCCCGCTCAAAAATGCTGCGCTCGACGATGCGGTAATGCGGGTGATAGGCCTCGTTGTAACGGCGGCTGTGGTGCACGGCTTGGTTGTTTCGGGCGGCTTCGGTCAGCATGGGAAGGTCGGTCTCAAAGCCTTCTAATTCAATCTTATTCGCTTGGATGATACTGATGATGGCTTCCCATTTCTCCATCCAACTGACGGTCGGCTCCTGCCACAAATTGGCACTTCTGACGAAGGCATCCAAGAGTTGCTCGGCGGTAATCAGGCTGTCGGCGATGGCAGAAAGATAGACGCGGACATAATCGCCTTGGCTGGCCGTAGGCTCAAAATAAGGCGATTGGGTTTTGCCCATTTCCGAGAGTTCACGCATCAGATAGCGTCGAGCCGAGGCTGTGTCGCTAATGATATGGCCCGGACCGAAATGCTCTTGGTAGAAACTCTTGTAGATGTCCTGCAAGGTGGATTCGGGATAGGTCGTCAACTGTCTCTCGATGGCCGAGCGCACCGCTACCGTGTCGATGGATTGGCCGAAGAGGCTGAACGAACAGACCAAGGCTAATATCAATAAGAGATTTCTAATCATCAAGAATTTCAGAATTTTAGAATTCCCATTTTGCTGATCATTTGAATTTTATCGAATTTGAGACTATAATTGCAAGCAATTATTAGAAGTTGTCTTTAACAGCTTTCTCATCACACCTTAATAATTATTTCCGCCATCCGTCTTCCTGCATCGAAGGCCTTTTGCAGGTCTTCTTCCCAATGCTCTTCGCGATACTTGCGTTTGGCTTCCTCAGAGAATCCTTCCAGCTCGAAATTGGCGTAGTTCTTTACTTGGTAGGTGTTGTTGGCAAACAGCTTTTCTGGCTGTCCGAGGGCTTTGGCAATGCAAGGCTCCATTGTGCCGTAGCCGTTACAGTTGCTGCCTCCCACGCCACCGTTTTGCGTCTCCACCAGTACAACGGGCATCCGCTTCGGGGCGGTGATGCTGTAGTCGTTGTAGGAGAGCCAAGGGAAGGCCAAACGCTCCAAGAAAGCCCGCATTTGGCCAGTAATCTCCCCAAAATAGTTGGGCGAACCTAAAACTAGGCCATCGGCTTGCGCGATTTCTTCCAAGACAGGAGTCAAGGCATCCTTGTATTTGCACACCTGCGAAGCTTTGCCCTTGATTTTGCAGGCCATGCACGACATGCAGCCTTTGTAGTCGAGGGCATAGAGGCGAATGGTCTTCACCTCGATTTCGTTGCTGACGGAACCGACTCCTTCAGCGAATTTCTTAAGCATTGAGGCCGTGTTGAACGTTGCGCGCGGGCCTCCGTCGATGATGATGATCTTTTTCATTTATGATGTGGTATTTGTGAACAGATTATTCATTTTTACTCTCTTTTATTCTTCTTTATTCTCTTTTATTCTTTTCCAAATGCAAAAGTACCCAGATTTCTCAAAACACAGAGAACGATTCAAATAATTCTATTTAACTGAAACTCAATAAAATTCGTTTAATTCGAATAATTCGCCGTTTTTCTATTCATCTATCCTCACAATCGTATATTTCCGCGTCCCAAGTCCAATCTGTTCGGCGTATTCCACCGTATGTGTGCCATGTTTTTTGTTGATGCGCTCTTGCAACGGCTTGGCGTCGTCGCCTTGGCTGCTGACATGGTTGAAAACAAGGTCGAGGCAGGCTTGGTCAAGGGCCACAGGGTCGGTGGAGGCCAAAATGCCGATGTCTTTGATGCGCGGCGCGGCAGGATGACCGTCGCAGTCGCAATCCACCGACATGTTGTTCATCACATTGATGTACACGATATCCTTGCCTTCTTGCTTGAAATAGTTGTGTACGGCCTGTGCCGCCGCTGCCATCGACTCAAGGAAAGCATCTTGGTTGGCAATCGTCCAATGCGTCTGGGTTTTGCCAGCGGAATGGATGTAGAGTTTTCCGGCACTCGACGCCACACCTATCGACTGGTTCTTCAGCACGCCGCCGAAGCCGCCCATGGCGTGACCTTTGAAATGTGCCAGATTAATCATAAAGTCGTAATTCTGGAGGTGTGAGCCGACAATATCGTATTGCAAGTGTTTGGTATCCTTGACGGGTAGCTGCATTTCGCCCTCTTCGTCCATGATGTCGACGGTGGCAATGTCGTTGTAGCCGCGTTCAGCGATAGCCTTACGGTGCTTTTCGGTGTTGCCACGGTTGCCGCCGTAAGCCGTGTTGCACTCCACAAGGGTACCATTCACTTTTTGCACTAAGTTTTTAATCAATTCGGGGCGCAGGTGGTTGCTCTTCGATGATTCGCCGGTGGAGATTTTCACCGCCACGCGACCTTGAGCCTCCACGCCTAGGGCTTCATAGAAGCGCACCAACCCTTCCTGGCTGATGTCGGTGGTCATATAAACCGTTGCAGCCTCACCTTCAGTCGTGGGTGGTGCAGGTTGATGTGTTTGTGCTTGGCACGAAGCCATTCCTAAAGTGCAAATCAGTGCCATAATGATAATTGTTTTAGTCATTTTATTGTTGTTTTAATTGACGTTCGCAAAAAGTCACATGTACCCTGTCGCCAAAACTCTTGCCAATCTGTTTGCGGATGTCTTTCCGCACCCCGATAATGAAACAAGGCGTCCCCATCTTGACGATTTGTCCGTCGTATGGCACACCGTCGAAGGTGGCATGGACCGCCAGCCGTCCTTTCCCGAAGAGTGTCTTGATGTCGAAAGGAACCTCGACGTATGCGGCATCCATATCCTCGTTTTGGATGATAACGGCATCGAATTCATAAAACGCATTGCTGCTGACATCAGGGTGTTCAATGGGTTTGGTATTCATGGGCTTTTAGTATTTCGTCTTATGATTCCTTTTTATAGCATACTGTCAATAAACTGCCGGAAATGCAGTATCTGCGCACTGCGCGACGGGTTGAAAAGCAAATGTTCGAAGTCTTTCTGCTTCTGCACGAGGTCAACAGTGTCAAGTTTGTCGTTTATGGCTTTTTTCAATGCTTCCGGGTCGCCAATTCCGCAACGTTGACGGAGGAAATCGTAGTCGGGTTGGACTTGTTGCCAAAGGAAGATGGTGTCGTAAAAGTCGCGGCCTTTAGCACGAGCCAGCAGCGCTGCAAGTTTCATCGAGAGCATGGTGCTTTTGGAAGGGACGGTCACGGGAAAGAAGAAACCGTTCCGACTGACCATCGCAGTTTGCGGGGTATAATTCACGCCTTGGTCTTCAATCTTCATCAAAAACCTTTCCTCACGATGACCAGTAAGATTCATGTCGAAAAGCAGTTCTGGGAAGTAGATATTGCGGCGGTAGGCCGTCAGTCGGGGATTCTCTTTGTCCCGCAATTCCACTTGCAAACCATTGAGTCTTAGGTATTCAACAAGCGCATCGGTCATCGAAATAAACTCTTCCGCGTTCAGTTGTTTGCAGTCGAAATCCAAATCTTCGGAGAAGCGGTCCAACCCAAGGATAAGGCGCAGGTTGGTTCCACCGATAAACACTATTTTTGGCGCGTAAGGCGATTGCGACAGGTGTTCCAAAGCCAATAACTCAATGTACTCCTTCAGGATATGCTTGTGGAATGACGCATTAGCCGCAATTTGTGGTGGATAATAAACCAATATGGACTGCAAGTCAATCATTCAGAATAGGTTTTAATCAACAGTTTCACACGTTCTTGTAACGCCTTGTTGCCACTCTGTTCGGCAAACGACATCAGACGTTCTTTGTTGAGTTCCTCACGCATCCACCACTCATCGAAACGTAGCTCAAGCAAGGCTTCAGCGGCATTGTATTGTGGGTAGAGATACAGCAGGTCAACGATGGCTTTCTCTGGATAGGCAAGCAGGTAACTGCCCTGCGGAGATAGGGGCATTTGGCGGAAGCCGAAGAAAAGCCCAGGCTTTACTGTCTGGTAGCTGAAATGGCCGAAGTCGTTGCTGTAGGCTGTGGTTCTGTTAGAGGTCACGCAAGTGATGTCGGTCACGGCCTCGGGGATGATGCCATAGAACGATAGAGCATAGTGCAGGCTAATATATGACGGTGTGTAGATGCGCTGCGCCACATACCGTGCCATCTCGGGATTGCCCTTCAAGTCGCTGAAAGCATACCAATCCTGCCGCAGTTTCGACAGATAGCCTCGTTTCACCCAACGTGTGAGATTGCTTCTGTCGAACTCCGGGTTCCACGCTCGGATTTGATAGACATTAAAGCATCCAATCCCGTGCCACTGTTCCCTAAACTCCAAATAGGTCATTTCTTTTTATTCAAAAGACGCTGCAAAAATACAACTTTTCTTGAATAAATAAACATGCGAATCTAGAATATTGGACGCGAGATTACGGGACTATGACTTGTGACTATGACCATGACCGTTTCGGCAAAGGGCTGAAATTTCAGCATTCCCGTGAAAGCGGTCATAGTCATGGTCAATGGTCATGGTCAAAAAGTCTCGAAGTCCCGTGTCCCGCGTCAAAAAACATGTAGTTTAGTTTTGATTAGTTACTAAACATACTATTTGTGGTTTTTCTGATGCGTCTTCAGCAATTTCACCGCCTGCCCGTAAGGACTTGAGGTGACGCTCACGAAGTAGGCCGCCATATCGGTGGTGTAGGTGTTTTTGTAGTAGCCTTTGGTGAAGAGTTCCTCCTCGGTGAAGCTCTCGGCGAGGCGGAGCATCTCCTCATGAGTTTCCTGCAGCAGGCGTTTGGCTTCCTCCAAAGGTGTGTTTTGGTGCTTCTCCACCAGCATCTTGTCCATCTCGTGGTAGTTCTTGCGGTACTCATCGGGCAGGTAGTCACGCGGATGACCTTCGCGGATGTTGTTCACAAACTCGCGCATCAGCACCTGCCACTCGTGAAGGTGGATCAAGAGGTCGCGGAGACAGCGGTCGTATTGCCAGCGCACACCACATTTCTTCGGGTCGGCGGCGAAGTCAAAGGGGGCTGATACGGCTTCCTCGCTCATCTTGGCTATCTGTTCGTTGAGTTTGGCATAGCCGTCGGCCATGGCGGCTACAAGTTCTTGTTTGTTGGTTGGATTGGGCATTTTATTCGATATTTAGGATGCAAAGATACATTTTTTGCAAGCGAAATACAAAAAAACCGCAAAAGACACGTAATCTTTCGCGGTGGTGGTTTGTGACAGAAAGGCAAAGATACTGATCACTATTGCCCTTGATAATTAGTGAAATAACTCCATCCATTAGCCGTGCGATATTGCTCGATGTTGGCCATCGGAACGGTCACGGGTAGGTTGGCATCCATGCCTTCAAAGGTGTTGTTGTTGGCGGTCGGAGGCGTGGGCGTCAGGCAGGTGAGGTCTGCCACGGCAGCGCAGCCGAAGAAAGCTTTGGAGCCGATGGCCAGCATGTTGCGGTCGATATAGATTTCCTCAATGCTAGAACATCCCTCAAAAGCCTTTGCTGGGATGTTGTTCAGTGAGGTTGGGAAAGTGACACTGACCAACGACGTGCAGTTGCGGAAACAGCCTTCGCCCAACTCTGAGATCGAAGCCTGCAAACTATAGCTCTCAAGCGAAGAACAGCCTTCGAAAGCATAGTCGCCAATGGTGGAAAGCGGCTGGGGCGTGTTGATTTCGCGCAGAGCCGTGCAGTTGCGGAAGGCTTTCTTCTCTATGACGGTAATGGTCGAAGGAATGGTCATTTCGGTAATGCCGGAATAGCCTTCGAAAGCGCTTTTGCCGATTTGGGAAACGACATAGTTCGTGCCGTTGTAATTGACGGTTGATGGGACGACTACTTCACCCGTCAGTTGGTCAGCAGGAGTAACTGCTGAAACACGGACGAAATTCATCATAGGTACAACAACCTCATACTTGTATTCCACACCGTTTGAGGTGGCGTTGAACGAGGTGACATTCAGAGGCGAGCAATTCGCCATAGCTAGGGCAACGAGTGCCAATGCTAAAATGGATTTGATACGCATAATACAAACTTTTTAGGTTATGATGCTGCAAAAGTAGGCCAACACTTTATTATGGAAAAGGTCTGCTTTCCGCAAAAATTGGATGATTTTCCACTTTTTCAAGTAAAACCTAAAAAAATTACCTATTTTTGTGGTTGAAAAAGGATTAAGCCATGAATAAACTTCCTGAACAGCTTTATCGTGAAATCGAGAATCCGTTGTCCATCGTCAATGCCAAAGACGAGTTCATCATCTTGGACAACCCCGTTTTGTCGCCCTTTGCCAATTATCCCTACAAGAACGATTGGATTATCGCCACCTTGTGCGAACAGGGCAGTGCCAAAGGCAAAGTCAACCTGCGGGAGTACAATATTGAATCCAACGGTTTTATCATCATCCTGCCTGGTCAGGTCATCGGCGGCAGCGCGTTGTCGCCCGACTTCAAAGGCAAGATGATTATGGTTTCACCTCATTTTGCCGAAGGCATCAACCTCGGTGCTTCGCTTAGGCTGACCAAGAGCGTGGAACGTAAGCCGTATTACCTTTTCCCCGATGAGGCTGCCATAGCGTTTCGTAACTTCATTGAACTCTGCAAGTCGTTGATTCTGTTGAAAGGAGACTCTAATATTCTGGAGACGTTACAAGTGTTGTCGAGAGGCTTTTTTATGGGTATGGAGGAGTTTATTACCCATCAGGAGCCGTTGCCCAAACTTGCCGAGGGACAATCCTCGGATTTGGCGGAGGATTTCCTCAACTTAGTCGAATTGGAATACCGCCGCCATCGCGACTTGTCGTATTACGCCAGCCGGCTCTGCAAAAGCGCCAAGTATCTTTCGCGGGTCATCATGGAAGCCACGGGGCGGAGTGCCACCGACTGGATAGAGCGTTGTGTCATCATGGATGCGAAGGCACAACTTAGCTCCACCCAAAAACGGGTCTCCGAAATCAGCGACGACCTGAGTTTTGCCTCGCCCTCGTTTTTCGGCAAGTATTTTAAGCGGCTCACAGGACTTTCTCCAAGGGATTTTCGCGAATTGGAGAAATCGTCTATTTTGAAGTAAACTCCACAATAGCACTCGCCTCCTTTCCAATGGCAAGCGCGATGACGAAGCCGTTTTCGATTTCGAAAAGGGTAGGAGTGAGGCTGTCACCTAATTTGGCGGCCACTCGGTATTCCACGCGAAGACCTTTCACGATGAAGTCCTCGGGAAGCAGCTCCATCGCCATGCGGATGTAGTTGGCGTTGTTGACGTGGCGGTTGTAGTCGATGTCGGCGCGCATCACCGGGATGGGCGCGAAAGCCTTGCCTCCTTCTTTCGGCAGGATGATGCGGCGGTCTTTGTAGTTCATCTCCAATTGCGGCTCGATAAGCAATGAGTTGGCCACGGCATCGTCCACGCGCTTCAACTTGCCGTTGGCCTTGTCGACAAAAGCGCCCATGCTCCAAGTGCGGTAGCAAGGCTTGCCTTCGGCATCATAAATAAAAGTGTTGCGGAAACCGAACATGGGCTTCATACCGTAGACCGAGGTGGTCACGGTCAGTTCTTCCTTGAAATTGGGCACGCGCATGATTTCCACCTGCCTTGAGGCCAATAGTTGCGCCATATTCTCGCGGGCGAAGTATTCTTTTACATCAGGCTCACTTTCGAGCCACATTTCCGAGCAGTCCTGCATCATCTGTAGGGCGGAAAACAACTTGAGTTTGCCCTCGCTGTCGCAGGTGCTGGTGGTTACTTTGTAATTCAGGCTATACATAAATTTTAATTTTCGGCAAAAATAAGGTTTTTTTAAATGGCGGATGTCATTCATTGGCAGTAGAACAACGGCCACTTTCAAAGATGGAAACAATCAGTATACCAACCGAATATTGTCGCACCAAACCACATTGCCTGGACATCCGGTAAACGCCTCTTGACAGCCTGCCGAAATTTGCAAAATCAGATGGGTGGGTGCTACATCCGCTTTATAACCAACTTCTTGCACTGGAACCATCTTTCCTTTTGAATTGCGCGCCATGAAGCGGTTTTTACACAGTTTTTCCCATGATTTGTAGTCGGAAGATTGGGTGATGTCGCCGTAACGGATGGGTAGACGGTGATTGTTGTGCCACTCAGAAATGCTTTTTGTGATACGTTCTGAGGCTGTGCCCACCCGATAGGCGAAGATGTTGCCATTGGCATCTTCCCAACGATGTTGCAGTAATAAAACGATTTCGCCCTCATCTCGCCCTTCTATTCTGGTCACTTTTCTGGAACCTGTAGCGCGCACCATGTCCGAGTCTTGTTGTATAATTGCTTTATAATCAAGCATTAGAGCTGATGGGCGTTTTGTGAATGGGATACCCATGTCAATGGTCTTCATCGGCACTTTGCAGCCTTCCAGCGTCATCGGGTCAAGAAGGGTGCCGGTGAACATACTGCCCGTGGCAAGAGCCTTGAGGTCGATGCCAACGGCTGTCACGGTTTGAAGCGTGGTTTCCAACCGGCAGCAATATCCATTGCCACGTCGCTCAGGGGTGACCGAAACGGCAGCTTTCTCCACCCCGCACACCTTGGCGTAGGCATTACTCGTTCCCCAGGGTGAATCATCACTGTCGTATGGGTAGGGTTTGTTTTTGCGGATGGTGTCGGTGTTGGCAATGACATATAGCGTGCGGGTTTTGCCTCCCAGCAGAAAGGATTCCTTGATGTAACGCACCGTCCACGAGTCCATATTGCCATAAGGTAGGTATTCTATTTGTTCTTGGGCGTGGAGTGCAAAGGAGAACGCCAACAGCACAGTTAGCAACGCCCATCTCGGTGCTTCGTGTCTCATGGGTTTTATGGCTTTATGGTTGGGAGGGATGTTTCGCACAGTCTTCCATCTCCTCGTTCAACATGTCCTCGAACATGCGCACGGAGTTGGAAAGGCTGTATTTTTTGGCAGCTTTGGCATAGAGTTTCTCCATATACTCGCGTTCCTTTGGATGGTCAAGCCAATAGTCGATGGCGCGGGCAAGGTCCTTGGGACTTCCGGCCCTGAAGAGGCTGCGTCCGTCAAGAGCGAACTGCGGCGTGGCGCTAACTTCCGAGTTGGCAATGACGGGCACCAAACCTGTGGCAAAGGCTTCGATGCACGAGATGGCCTCGCTTTCCATGTCGCTGGCGTGCACATAGAGGTCGGCTTGCGACAGCAGGGCAATCAGCTCGTCTTGACGCTTGTAGACAAATTGAGGAGGATGGGGCAACGCCTTGCCCAAGGCCACATATTCGTCATGTTTTGGTCCTTGACCCGCAAAGACAAGTTGTATCTTGTCGGCATATTTCGAGAGCGGCACGGCGTTAATAAGCACGTCTTGCCGTTTCTCGGCCGAGAGGCGTCCCACCATCATGATCAATATCTTGCCTTCAAACTCGGGCGACTTGGCAGGCCTTCCCTCGTCAATGTTGCGATGCCCAGCCTTGAGAAAAGCATCCTGGATGCCATTGGAGATGACATGGATTTTTGCGGTATAACCGCGTTGCTTGATTTCGTCAGCCATAAACTGCGAAGGCGCATGGATGTGCCTGAACTTGTTGTAGAGGAAATCCCTGAAGCCGATATAGGTACTGTTTTGGATCCAATCCACTTTGCCCAGTCCCACCGACGACCATAGGTTTTGCGGTTGGATGTGAAACGCTGCGGTCGAAGGTTTTCCTATTTTGTCGGCATAGCGTTTGGCTTCTATCTCGATGGCGAACGGCAAGAAACAATGGATGATGTCGGCCCACTCAACCGCCTCGTGGATGGTCTTTTTCTCGTTGGAGGCGAAGTTGAAGTTGTGCTTGTCCATCAACGGCTGGAAAATGGGCATCTTGTAGGTGGGCAAGGTGAAACGGTCGTCGCCCGGCTCACCTGCGGTTAGGATTTTCACCTCGTGGCCTCGATTGCGTAACTCTGCCGCAAAACGCTGTGCTGAAATGCTGGTGCCATTATTGTTGGTATCGTAAGTGTCTATCACAAAGAGGATTCTCATAAAGGATGGTGTAAAAAAATAAAGTTGCAAAGGTAACCCCCTTTTGTATGATAATAGTGTCCTTAAAACGATAAAATATGTTCTATTTTATATATTTCCGAATTTGATTATTGTTTATTTTTGCAGCATTATTTAAAAAATCAATCTTTTAAACCTTATCACAAATTGTTCTAAAATGAAATTCTAATAGATATTGGCGTATGTTTATTGAAAAAAATAGAAACGATGGTTTGCCTATTTTGAGCGATTCGTCGAGCATCATAAAGCGTACATCATGGAAAAACAATGAGATACAAATGGCTGAAATCGGGAATTACGCCGAGGAAGGCATGCCACAATACTTCCGCACCAGTCATTATGCCGTCCTGTTTGTCACGCAAGGCACGCTCAGTGGAAAGATTAATATGGTCGATTTCGAGATGAAAGCACCTGCCGCCGTTTACATCTTTAACGACCATGTGTTGCATTATAACAGCAGCAGCCCCGACCTTAAGGTTCGCCTGCTCTCGTTTTCACCGGTGATTGCCGAAGAGCTGTCGCTTTCATTACACTACGACAACGTACACTACGCTTATGCCCGTCCTGCAGCACAGCTTGACGAGGCAAGCATGCAGACCATCATGCGCTATCTTGACCTCATGGAGACTCTGATGCATAAGGAATCCCAAGGGAGGCGGACAACCATAATAAAGCTGATCCAGTCGCTTTCGTCTTTCCTTTATGAATTTCATGCCAACAGTCTCTCCTCCCAAAAACCGTTTTCGCGTTCCGAGGAATTGGCAGGGCAGTTTCTCTCGCTGGTCGATATGCATTGTCACGAGCACCACAACATCAAGTGGTACGCCGATGCACTTCACCTTACGCCAGTCTATATCTCCAATGCGGTGAAGCAAGTGACGGGGCGAACGGCGGGCGACAACATCACGGATTGCCTGGTCCGAAAGGCCAAGTCCCTGCTGCTGACCTCCACGCTCTCCGTCCAGCAGATTTCCGACCGACTCGGTTTCCAAAACCAAAGCCACTTCGGAACGTTTTTCCGTCGGGCAGTAGGAATGAGTCCGCAGAAATTCAGGAGAAATGATTGAACAACGGCATGATTTTATGCTCAATCCAACAATAATTCCAGTACTTATCCGTTATTCCTAAGTACAAACATGATTGACTTTTTCCGAAAATACGTTTCTGTCGTCGCCCTCATCCTGATGGGTCTGTTCTTTCTTGACCTTACCTGTACGGCTCAAGAGGATATATTTGTTATGGAACAAACTGAAATACAGGCCAGTATGTCATTTGATGGTGATGAATTTGACGAAGACGAGGATTCGGAGTTTTTGCTCAATAGTCCATCGGAAGGGTTTCAAAGCAGATGTGAGCTATGCCCAATTTTAACCTTAGGCGCCAAACAAGATGAAAACCTATGCTCGGCGGCTTTACGTCTTGGACAGGTGAGGCGTTATGTCCCAAGGAAAAACTTGGCCGACAGCCATAATTATATCATTACGAAAAACATAAAAGATGGTGCGGACTACGGTTCGTACCATCTTTTTTTATCTGATAAGTCAACTTTTTTCTTTATAACGAAAGCGGTCAATGCGTCATCGTTGGCCGCTTTTACAATTTTATGCTTATGCTCATTGTTATCGCAATTTTGACCCTAATCGCAGGCATCGGGGTGTTTTTGGTGGCCTGCAAGATGTTGAGTTCCAGCCTTGAAAGTGCCAGCAGCGCAGGCTTGAAGCGGCTGTTTGCCAAGATGGGGAATAGCAAGTGGCTCGGTGTGGGCATCGGCACGGTGGGCACGGCTGCCATCCAAAGCTCGGGCGCGGTGACGGTGATGGTCATCGGCTTCGTGAACGTGGGCATCATGTCGCTCGCGCAGGCCGCCACGGTCATCTATGGCGCCAACATCGGTACCACGGTCACCGCGCAATTGGTGGCCTTGGGCATGTTTGGCGGCCATGGCATCTCCACAACAGTGCTCTTTTCCGCCTTGGCTGGCATAGGGGCCTTTGTGATGATGTTCTCGAAGCGTGATAAATGGAAACAAACCGGAAGCATCCTGGCAGGTTTCGGCTTGCTGTTTGTCGGTCTCGGCATCATGTCGGGCGCCATGGATGAATTCGCCGCCTTGGATTCGGTGAAGCAGTTTTTGGCCACCATCAGTAACCCCTTGCTCATTGTTTTCATCGGCGCTTTGCTCACGGCCATCATCCAGTCGTCATCGGTGCTGACGTCCATCGCCATCACCATGGTGGTGGCGGGGCTGCTCTCGCTCGACCAAGGCATCTTCCTCACGATGGGTTCCAACATTGGTTCATGCGTGGTGGCGATTCTGGCGGGCATGACCAGTGGTCGAAACGCCAAACGGACAGCTCTCATCCATCTGTTTTTCAATGTGATGGGTGTCGTGTTGTTTTTGCTTATCGCCTTGCTTCTTCATCTTTTCACCCAAGGAGATTGGGGATTCGGGAAGATGTTTGAGACTATGTTCCCACACGCCCCACAGGTGCAGTTAGCCATGTTCCATACCGTGTTCAATGTCTGCACCACCTTGGTCGCCTTGCCGCTGACCAATGGTCTGGTACGCTTGGTGTGCCGCATCATCCCTGACGATGTCTACGAGCTTCGCGACGACAAGTTTCATCTGCATTTCCTTGATGACTCCATGTTGGTGACACCCGCCTTGGCAGTCAGGCAGTTGAAGGCCGAAGTCGAAAATATGGGTGCGTTGGCCCACGACAACTTCTGCCGTGCCATCCATATCGTTACCACATTGGATTTCAGTGACTTGGAAAAGTTCAAGAAGACTGAAAACGAACTCAACTTCTTAAACAGTGAGTTGACCCGATATGTGGCGGTGCTTTCTGCAAAATCGCTTAGCCAAACGGATAGTAAGTACCTGAGTTGCAGCGTAAAAAGTGTGAGCGACCTGGAACGCATCGGCGACTATGCCGAAAACATTGTGGAATATGCGGAAAGCCTTAAAACCCAAAATGAAACGTTCTCTGCGCCTGCCGTTCTGGAAATCAAGGAGATGGCGCGGAAGATTACGGCGCTCTACCACGAAGTCATGAAAGCCTACCACGACCTTGACTTTACGGCACTTGAATATGCCTATCAGATTGAGGAACAGATTGATAGTTTCACGGAGACCATGGAGTCGCAACATATCCAGCGGCTTGTAGCGGGACAATGCACACCTCAAGTTGGTGCCGAATACATCTCATTGGCACAAAACGCCGAGCGTGTGGCCGACCATTTCATCAACGTTGGCAAGAGTATTAGGAGCTTCGCGTAAGATGACATTTTGCTTGTGATTTGGGTATGAGTCTTAACCATTACACCCAACCCCGAATAGCCTTGCCCAAATTGTTGGATACAATCAACCATCTTAAAAGCGCACCAGATTGGGGTTCAGCATAAATGGTATCACACCCATATAGTTCACTCCGTCTTCGTCAGTCCAGGGACGGGCATTGCCGTCTAATATGACAACTTTACGGAACGAATCGCGGGTATTGCGCAACGAAAAAGATTCCTGTTCTCTTTTTTCAGCGGTATCAACGTGGAGTGCAGACTGGACATAAATCTTCTCCGAACCTTTATTTAACACAAAATCTATCTCATATTGCACTTGCTTCCGCTTGCCGTCAATCATCCGTTCAACCTCTACAACACCCACATCCACACGATAGCCTCGACGAATCAATTCGTTGTAAATCATATTCTCCATCAGGTGCGAGCGTTCCAGCTGACGAAAATTGAGGCGAGCATTGCGCAACCCCAAGTCCATAGCATAGTATTTCTTGATATTCTCAAAATACCTCTTGCCTTTTACATCGTACCGCTCTGCCACAGCAAAGAGAAAGGCATCCTCCAAATAATCCAAGTATGTTTTAATAGTTGGATCTGTTGTCTTCAACGACATCATTGTACCGATGGTATTCACTAATTTATGTGGATTGGTCAGTGAACCCACCGACGAATAAAGCACATTCGTCAGAGCATCAATAACCACATCATCTTTCAAGTGGTAACGCTCAACTATATCTTTAACAAACACGTTTTTATGCAAATCGGCAAGGTACTTTTGCTTTTCGTTTTCGTCTGTCTCCAACACAGCAAGAGGCATTCCTCCAAAGGTCATGTATTGTTCCAAAGCATCAGATTTCTCCAATCCAGCAAAAGCATAGTACTCCGCAAATGATAATGGATAAACCTTGATTTCGCTTCCTCGGTCGCGAAAATTGGTTACAATGTCTTTGGAAAGCATCTTGGAATTGCTGCCAGTTACATACACATCCATATTGGGTTGTGTGCGCAAATCATTCAAGACATCATAAAATGTCGTACAAAGCAAATCCTGGTCTTCTTCGGGCACCGACGAGGCATCTACATCCGGATTCCTGACTTTGGCGCACAATTGTATCTCATCAATAAAGACATAATACTTGCGTTGCTTGTCTTTGCACTTTTCCATGACATACTCATACAACGTATTCGGATTACGATAGGCAATATTGCTTTTCAACTCCAAATCTATCTCCGCAAAACAATCTTCTCCCACTCCGTTCTGAAGCAGATATTGTTTGTATAGATGAGATAACAAGTAAGACTTACCGGAGCGACGAATCCCAGTGATAATCTTCACTTTGCCATTCCAACTTTTGGCCACCAATTGTGCGACATAATCATTTCTTGCAATATTCATAACTCGGCATTCATTTTAATTTTAGTCGGGTTTACGACTGTTTTTAAAGTAAAACGATGCAAAGATAAACACATTTTTTACATAAATGCAAGTGTTTTTGATACTCTTTTGGGCTTTTTATCCATTCGTTCACCCGTTTGGCCAAATACCGTTCGCCCAAAGAGGTCGCGCTTTAACCAGATTCAAATTTTGTAACCCCATTCTGTTTGCCCAATATCGCACTGAAGATGGCAATAAACCACAATGGCTTTCGAAATGGATTTAAAAGTGCCGCTGCGTCATCGTCGCGGCAGGGGCGGAGTAGAAAAGTTCTTGTACCAAATAACTATCTTCCCCAGGCAAAAGCATTGAACGCTATCCCAAAACCATTGAAAACCAAGACGAGGAAACGATTAGAGAACATTTCCTAACCCAATTGTCTTCATCTTTCACCAGCTTTTCGTCAACAGGTGAATCATTCAACCATGTAGGTAAAACAGATATCATGGTAAAGCATGGGAATGACATTCTTTTTATAGCTGAGTGCAAGGTATGGAAGGGGGCTAAGAAATTGAATGAAGCCATCGACCAACTTCTCAGTTACCTGACATGGAGAGACTCTAAGACAGCTTTGCTGATTTTCAACAAAGACACCGCAATTCAAACTGTCATTCAATCAATTCGGGAATCAATACCCCAACACCCTAATTTCGTGAAAATGATCAAGCAAAGTGATATCGGTTGGTTTGACTATTCTTTTCATCTAACTGATTCGTCAGACGAAATAAAGATGGCTGTCATGGTGTTTGACTTTAAGAAATAAAGAATAAACGGGAGGGCTATAGGCATCATGATCATAATGCTCGCTGACGATGACAATGCGTCAGGCCAAGTCCTGAAAGGACGACCCCATCACACCCCGATATGCAATGTCGGGTATTCATATTAGGATAGGCGGATTCCTGTATGCCGCAGCCATAGATGCCCGCCATCGCACATGCCAGCGTCGGCATGACATGGCTGCTTGATCCTACCACACCCCGATATGCAATGTCGGGTATTCATATTAGGATGGCCGTATCCCAAGATGTAGCCGTTCCGTGAAAATGTTTCCAACGGATAAGGACAGCAGTGTTCCATACCACTATTTCCCGTATAGAAACCTATAACTATTTTGGCAAAAATACCCAATATTTGCCAAATTTGTTATATCTTTGCGCCCATATTACGAAATACGCATTATGACCATAGTAGATCAGATATTAAATTATGCTTCCTTACAGAAGCAACCCTTCCGCAGACGTGACCTGATGCAGTTTTTGGCTACCAACAATATATCTGAAGCATCAGCCCATGTGCTGCTTAAACGTCTTGTAGAGCAAGGTAAGCTGGTAAAGGCTGGCTACGGTCTGTATGCACTTCCCGAGAAAGAAAAAACAATTTTCATCTATAGGCCTTCTGAAGAAGAACAGTCCATAGCCAAACAAATAAAGGAAAGATTCCCTTTCGCTGATTTCTGTGTATGGAAGCCTTCTGTTTTGGTTCCATATATGCGTCACATTCCAGCCTTGGGAATGACGCTTATTGATGTGGAGCGAGTTGCAATGGAATCGTTTTTCAACTTCTTGCAAGGGGATGGCCCTTCTATGTCCATACTACTGAACCCTACAGAACAGGAATGTGAGAGGTACATCACAACCGACAAACTCCTAATCGTTCGCCTATTAGTAAACGAAGCTCCCTTAATTATGGCAAACGATACGCCTGTACCCACATTGGAAAAAATCCTTGTGGATGCCGCAGGGGATAAGGAACTTGTTTTCGCCCAAGGTGCTGAGCTTTACACAATTTACGAGGAAGCCTTCAGCAGACACAATGTAAATAGCAGCCGTTTACTCCGTTATGCCGCACGTCGCCATCGTAAAGGCCAGATCCTCAAAATCATTAACTCAATCGAATCATGATACATCCAGATAGCAGAACTTTGGCATGGATTGAAAAAGTTGCCAAAGAGAATAACGTGAAAGACATCGCACTGGCTGAAAAGACTATCAGAGCCTTTTCATTACTTGAAGCATTAGTACGCTCAGGTTGCCCACTACTATTCAAAGGCGGCACCGCCGAGATGCTGCACCTCAATAGTGCCAAACGACTCTCAATAGATGTAGATATAATATGTCCGCCAGGTACACAGATAGAAGATTATCTAAAGGTCTATTCGTCAGAATATGGTTTCGGCGAGGTAGAACTGGTAGAACGCATCTCCCGTTCCGACATTCCAAAGAAACACGCAAAATACAACTATCAAGTGTCTTATCCAGAGGGAGGAAAACAGGACAAAATTCTACTGGATGTTCTGTTTGAGGATAATCACTATTCCCAAGTGGTGTCACTTCCAATTGAAAGCCCTTTCCTTAAAACTGAGGGCAATCCTGTCATGGTCAACCTTCCCAGCTACCAAGACATGCTTGGCGACAAACTAACAGCCTTTGCACCGCATACCACTGGCATCCCGTTCTTCAAAGGAGATAAAGATTGCTCTATGGAAATCAACAAGCAGTTGTTCGACATTGCCTCCTTGTTCGATTTGACAAACGACCTGACTATCACAACTAACACTTTCCGTAAGTTCGCCTCCGTTGAGCTGCTCTATCGCAAGGCAGACCCTTCAAGGGTGCAAGATGTACTCGACGACATCTTTAACACATCCCGTTGTATCTGTCTCAGAGGATTGGAGAATCCCGAAGAGTTTCGGTTAATCCAAACCGGCATGGGAAAGGTACGTAATTTCATCCATAGTGTAAATAACTATGGTCTCGACCATGCGATTGTCAATGCTTCCAAGACAGCCTATCTCAGCAAACTCATCGAGAAAGGCATAACAGAGGTACACCACTTCGCTCCAGGCAGCGAACAACAGTTGGCTGATGCGACTATCACTGAACCACTGCCCACGAAGTTCAATAAGTTCAAGAAAAGTAATATCGAGGCTTTCTTCTATTGGAACGAAATACAGAAACTAGCTTTACCTTCAGAGAACAAGATAGGTGAATCTGTTTAGAAATCAAACTAATTTCTAAACATAATCAGCTATCATCTCACAAATCGGATCTTCCCTGATAATCTTCGGAGCAGACTTCCCAGCCAATACCAACACTTTCTTGCCATTGCGATAGATGTGGAGCTGCCGCGAACGAACCACAGCAGTCAGTTCTTTGTCTTCTTGCATGGCCAACCAAAGATGATGGTACTCGCCATTCTCATTGAACAGCTTCTTTTGCAAATGGGAACACATATTGGTGGCGTCGAGGGTTATCATGTTATAACAATTTGTTTATTAATTGTTTATAGAATGGTTTTAAGCCTTTCGTGTCAATCGTCTCAATGAAATCAGCACCAGCGGAATGCTGACCATCAATGTCATCACTTCAGCGATAGGCATACTGAGCCAGATGCCCTTTTGACCTATGATGGGGGTGAGCAAAAACATGGGAATCAGCACGAAGACGATGCTTCGGCAGAGGGCGATGACTACCGACTCCAAGGGCCGCTCAATGGCGGTGTGGAAGCTGCAAGCCACAATGTTGACGAACGACACTAAATAATGTAGCGTGACGTAGGTGGTCGCCACGGTGGTCAGCGTCTGCAACTCCAGGTCGCCGTTGCTGAAGGCACTTGCGATGCCGTGCTTGAAAACCAAAACGAGCAGATAGACCCCAATGCCGATGCCTCCTCCAAGAAGCAAGGCGTTGGCCAACAGCGACTTGACCCTTCTATGGTTTTGGGCACCGACGCTGTATGACATCAAGGGATACATGGCCTGCGACAGCCCGAAAATCGACATGTTGACGATGAAATTGAGATAGCAAACGATGGTGAACGCCGCCACGCCCTTAGTACCAATCTCACGCATCAGCACAAGGTTGAAGATGTAGGTCGTTACGGCTGCCGAAACCGAGGTCAGCATCTCGGACGAGCCGTTGAAAAACACTTTCTTGATTTCCTTGCGCCCACCCATCATCTTGCCGAAACGGACAAAGCGAAACAGCACCAAAGCCGCCGTGGTGTTGGCAACGCAGGTGGCTATCGCGGCTCCGGCCACACCCCAGCCAAAACGCAGCACGAAGAAATAGTCCAAGACGATGTTCACCACGCAGCAAATGACACCGCTGACAAACACCCAGTTGGGTTTCCCGTTGAGGCGGGTGAAGGCCTCCGTGAAATTGGGGATGCAGTAGAAGATGAAGCCACAACCGATGATGCCAAGATATTGTCGGACAAAAGGATATACCTCATCGTTGCTGCCAAGGTAATAGCACAAAGGTTTGAGAAAAAGACCGACCAAAACGGATAGCGCCGCAATGGTGACCAACAAGGTGACAAAGGTAAGCGAAGTGTAGCCTTTCGCCCGTGCTTCGTCGCCCTGCCCTTTGGCAATACCTGTGATGACGATGCCACCTGAAATAATCATGATGGACACGCTCAGCATCGAGCTGATGAGCGGCATGGCGATGTCATCGCTATATAATGGCAAATAATTACACTTAACCGATTTATACACAGAGTGTTAAGTAAATAGGTAAAATGATGAAATACGTCAAAATCCAGCCCTGTGTTCCCGACATTTTGGGCTTATAAATCGTTCGTTTTTGATGCTCTAAAACGCATTTTTCGGCAAATTTCATTAAACACTTTTTAACAGTGAATTTACACTTTTTAAGCCAACTTTTCGCCGATTGTTCATGTTCCATAACCTCAAAATGTTGAGTGATGGCACACTCATTTATTCTTCCCTCCTTTCGTCCTTCATGGGTATGTTCCATGATTGAAGAAAGGGAAAGAAAAAATATGGGCTAAGAAACGTGTTTCAAGGGGGTGTTCATAGCAAAGTAAAAACGGATTTGGTTCTTATGTATTGAAAACAGATACATTGATGCAGTCAACAAGGTTAATCTTTGAAAAGAAAAGTAAGTTTGACACAGCTTTTGAAGGAAAAGCCGTAGAAAATTTGTACTTTTGCAGCCAGATAAATCGGAATTTATGGAAATCAATAATAGACCCAACCCCAATGAGGCTTTTCCGAATCCGAAGATTCCAAGCCTCTGCTTCATCAAGAACGTGGTGAAGAACCCGCGTATCATCATCGGCGA
>JAEEGJ010010748.1_pt1 | contig 23636 bp, 15 predicted proteins | sample 8958761 | NCBI WGS metagenome assembly JAEEGJ01 (sample SAMN16246546, study PRJNA631951) | gut metagenome | biome: gut microbiome; feature: rumen; material: RS-attached | host: Bos | place: Iran: Karaj | collected 2018-10 | reverse complement strand
CGGCTCATGAGTCTTTGCATCGACTATGGTGGCCTCGAACCTCTCAAGTTGTGCCATCAAGGGCAACGACGACAGCAGCAAAATGACCATCAGCAGTTGTTTCATTGCGGTGAGTTTTTGTATTAGCTTTCGCGAGCTCACGGAGGGAACTCTGATTATATATTAATAACGGCTTCTATCGACATTTTATTGCGGTAGGAATCAATAAAGGCGCGTTTACCGGCGGGTAAGCGCCCTCAACCCGCCAGGTTAGTCATGCTAACTGGCCGATTATTACATTTGAATCAGAGAGACCTATGATTCACTTATTACTCTTTCTATTTCCTCCCCGTTAGGCATGTCTTCCCATTTCCACCGCCCTACAATGGTGCGATCAGGTGATATTAGAAAATAGTGTGGATATAATGGGAATGATATGTATAGTGTAGCAGGAGGCAAAAGCCGCATACCATAATATGAGAAGTCATATACGCTTATGGAGAGTGGCCATCTGTCTTGCACAAATTGAGAAAAAGCTTTTTCGTCATCAGACATACAATTATGTGTAATGCTAATCATCTTCAGCTTTGGTATATTGTAGTAATCTGACAATTTCTGGGATTCATCTCGCACGTGACCCCCAAAATGCAACAAGACAATTATGTTTTATTTCAGATTATTTTCGTAACTTTGCCGACGGAAATCAAAACGTTGCAGGTTATGACGACAACAGTACAGTTGAACACCGCCCTCGACCGCGAGATTTGGAAGATGAGGAACAACACGGAGGCTATGCAGAAGATGCTGGAAGCCGCAAGGCTGATTCGCATGATGTACGTGAACCCGACGGCGCTGGCCGACTTCGAGGCCGAGCAGGAGCAGAAGGCCGAAGCAGAGGCCGAGCGGCAGTTCCGCAGTCTGCGCGGCTGCTGGGCCGATGACCCAGAGGATGCCAAACTAATGGAAGCCGCAATCCGTGAGGCCAGGGAGCAGGACGTGGTTCGTGAAATAACGCTGTAATCAGAAGGACTTCTCCCCCATGCCTGGCGTAAAAATCGAGAATTGGGCGAAACGTCCAGAAGAATGAATGCCCCATCCCTCTCCCCGTACCTGGCGAGAGGGATGATAAAGCCAGAAAAATCCTGCACTTCCTGCACTTGATCCTTAACTGCCTGACAAACACAAAATCACGGAGACAGGTTTTTGATTCCTCAAAAGAATCAAGCCTGTCCCTCTGATTTAAGAGGAAGACAATATCAAGCAAACAAATTATAATGTTACGTGTAACATATTCATATGTATTAAAATCATTTATATTGTTACAACAAAATAATTATCTTAGAGAATTCAAAAGATTATTAAGCCCCATCTCATCCATAATAAACACTTCACGAGGTCTGCTACCGTAAGCAGCACCGACTATACCAGCCTTTTCCAACTGGTCCATTAATCTGCCAGCCCGATTATAACCAATTGCAAACTTTCTTTGGATTAGACCTGTTGAGCCCTTTTGGGTCATGACAATTAAACGTGCTGCATCTTCAAACAAGGGGTCTAAATGAGCCATATCAACATCGTCAACATAATATTCTTCTTCATGATAGGGATCAGGCAATTCATAAAAACTGGTATAACCTTCTTGACTAGAAATATACTCATTGATGCATTCCACTTCTGGTGTATCCACAAAAGCGCATTGGACTCTTATACAATCAATGCTTTTACCCGCTCTAAACAACAGATCACCATTTCCTAACAATTCTTCTGCTCCATCACAATCAAGAATGACCTGAGAGTCTATACGCTCTGGCAGTCTAAAAGCGATACGTGTTGGGAAATTAGCCTTGATTGCTCCTGTGATAATATCGTTAGTAGGTCGTTTCGTAGAAATAATCATGTGAATACCAACAGCACAAGCATATTGAGCCAATTGAACTATAGAGGATTCGAAATCTTGTCCCTTCTCTTCAATAAAGTCTCCATACTCGTCAATAACAACAACGATATAAGGTATGAATCTATGCCCAATTCCAGAATTTAACTGACGATTTACAAACTTTTTGTTATATTCTTGGATGTTCCTGACACTTGCCATTTTCAGCAAATTGTAACGAGCTTCCATCTCCTTGCATAAACTATTAAGCGTACTAATGGCCTGACCACTATTTGATACTATAACTGGTTCGTTAGACAATGAAGCAAGGAATTGTTTGGCAATCTGAGCATACATCCCAAACTCAACTCCATAAGGATCCATAAGTACTAATTTCATTTCTGCTGGATGTTTCTTATAGAGTAAGGACATGATCATAGTATTTAGTGCTATTGATTTGCCCTGACCTGTTGAGCCTGCAATAAGGATGTGAGGTGCTTTGGTCAGGTCGAACATAAAGACCTCATTGGTAATGGTCTTACCTATTGCACAAGGAAGTTCCATTGTTGTTTCTTGGTATTTTTTAGTGTTAATAAGACTTTCCAAAGAAACAATAGAAGGGTGTTTATTGGGCACTTCTATACCGATGGTTCCTTTACCCGGTATAGGAATTAATATCTGAACATTATGCGAACTCAATGCCAAAGCTATATCATCCTCTAATCCTCTCAACTTAGAGGCATTCACGCCAGGAGCAAGCGTTATCTCATATAGCGTAACTCTTGGCCCAACAGTTGCTTTGATAGTAGAGATCTCTATTCCAAAGCTTCGTAAAGTATCCACAATACGATTCTTATTGGCTTGTTGCTCCTTCATATCAATGAATGGTTTGCCTCCGTCATCGTATTTCTTTAAAAGGTCAAGTTTTGGATAGTAATAGCTTTCCAAATCCCTTTTTGGGTCATAAGGCTCAAGAAGTTCTTCACAGGGTTGCGAAACTCTTTCTTTATTTTGTTTTATAGCTGTAGCAGATGAGTTGGCATTATCATTGTTGACAAGGATACCTAAAATGTCTCTTACAACTTGTCTTGAAACAACAGAAGATGATAACTTATTATCTGATTTCAACTGGTTCTCAAGCATTTCTTTCAATTCTTGTGTAGTAAGAGAAGATAGGGATTTCCCTTGTTCTTTATTCTTTAGATTGCCTAAAATATCTCTAGAAAGAGGGTAGTTAAGATTCGGAGAAGATAATTCTTCCTCATTACTAAACATAATTGGTTCTGATTTAATAATTTGCTCTTCAATATTATCATTTGGGCAACTACTAATGCCCTCCTTGGTTCCTCTTATGCCTTGTTTCAACAAAACAGCATTATCCAATGATATTATGTATTTCTTCTCTTTGATGAAAGCTTTTACCCAGCATATTACGATCAATAGTGTAAGCAAGAAAACAAGGACACCTCCATCCCATGATTTTTCATATCCACAGAAAATTCTTACAAAAGAACCACTCATAGATAAAATGGGGAACAAATTGAGGAATATTATTATTATATATAGAGAACATCTAACCACATGGCCTACAATTTCTCTTTTGATACTGTTTGAAGATGCCTTTTCAATTAACTTTATCCTATACGCAGAATTTTCTACGTTAAGCGACATGTTAGTAATTATGGCATAGCAAAGTATTAATTGAAAGCCTGTATTGATAAGACAGCTATAAAGCATATCTAAACCGTTAATATACCACGCAAAAGCAGCTATTGGAAATATCAATGAAAAAAAATAGAATATGTAGTGTAATGGATTATATGACAAAAAGGATGTATCCTCGGTATACTCTTCTATACTATGAAAGTTATTGCTGAATGCGTATCTTTCATCATCAGTTTCATTAGTTGATTCATATTTTTTGGCGCTTCCAGAAATTCTGTCCCTCCGATATACTCCAGTACCAGGAAGTCCTGTATTAACATAAGTCCCTTTAGGGCCAAATGTTACACTAGCTCCTTTTACACCAACATTAGTACTGATACCGCTTTTGCTGATATTAATATGAATACCAGGCAATATTTTAATTCTTTTTCTATACCTCCAACCCATAATCAAAATTAATATTATATCTTTTACTTACAGATTCCATAAACTTCTTATTGAAAACTCCTCCACGCCAACATTCAATAGTTATGAGATCCTTGCTAAAGTTTCAATATCTGGTTGTGATGAATAGGTACACCACTTGGAAACAGTAGATGGACTCATGCCAAGTTCCTCAGATAGCCATTTGCTGGGGTACCCTCCACGTTATTATCAACATCGTGGATTCCTCCCTTCTTTTGTTCTACTAACAATAGTTTCAGGAGATTTACGTCTTGCATACATTTCAAATTAATAGTTGGGTGTAAAGTTAGTGAAAACTATTCACTCCGCAAAGAAGATAGTTCTTTTTTAGAGTTTTTTATGAACATATGCCACAATAGCGGTTGTCTATTATCTCCTTTTGCCAGACATACTGCAAAGAGTTTCCGCGAATCACGGGTACAGGTTTCTGATTCCTCTAAAAAGAGCCTGTCCCCTATGATTTATGTAGATTCGCGGCGGGAGCATAAGAAGCGAAACTACCAAACATTGCCTCCGTTTTATCATCCGGCGGCACCGTTTTATTATCCATTGGCACCGTTTTATCGTCCGTCGACGCAGTTTAAACTTTAGTCACGGTTAAAGAACACCTTTGGCGGCGCATAACGTCGCTTTTGTCCGTGCCTTTCAACACGCATGGAAGTGCCATTAAGCCCAGAAATCCTGCACTTCCTGCACTGAGCCTCATTATCAACAGGTTAGGACACCATGAACATGCACCAAACCTGCACTTGAACCTGCACTTGAACCTGCACTGAATAGAGAGCGGCGGTTTACGACCAAAAGGTGGCGGTTTATAGCTAAAAGGCGGCGGTTTAGAACTCAAGTGGTAAGCGTATCCGCTCTGACGCCTTACGGGTTATAATGCCTTCCACTTATCGGGCAGCAATTCCCTGTAGGCTTCGATTTTGGTGTTGGGCTGCATCATGGCCGTCTTGTTGATGACATCCGACAGGTATTCGAAAAAATTGATACCCAAGAGCCTGCATGAGCATGCCAGCGAGTAGTACATGGCGGCTCTTTCCGCCCCTTTGTGTGATCCGAAGAAGAGTGAGTTTCGCCTGGAGAGTGATATGTACCTGTTGAGCCTTTCGACGAGATTGTTGTCCAGATGGTAGTCGCCTCTGGTGAAGATGTTCTCTATAGCCTCCCATTCGTTCAGCATATAGTGTACGGCCGTGTACTTCTCCGACTTGGGAAGCAGCTTCTCTGGCGGGTATGCCGCCATGCGGTCTAGTTTCTTGCGTATGATGCTGAGTATGGGCGGTGCATACTCCTGCCGCCATCGGGTATGGTCTTCCACCGTCCATCCGTCCTTGCCCACCTTGTGCTGATGGTCCTTGTGGTACAGGTGGTTGACGAGCCTGACGATGACTTTTGCGTCGGAGTCATCCCCGCAGTCGAGGAATTTCCTCTTGGTATGCTGCAGGCATGCCAGCCGTGTGAGTCTCTTTGCCATCTTCCTGTATGGCGAGAATCCGTCGGACTGGAAGGTGCCCGAGTAGTCCTTTACATAGTCAAGGATGACCTTTTCGCTTCTGGATCCGTCGTCATAGAAGTAGTAGACAAGTCCCGTATGCATGGCCGTCACCACCCAGATGTATGCCTTCTTCGAGCCCTTGCCTCCGGGTACCTTGGCCAGTACGCGGTGGTAGGTCTCCTCGCCTGCCACGTAGTCGTCCTCCTTCACGGCCAGCCCCATTGCCTTGTAGAGGTTCTCGATGATACGCTCCGTCTTGTGCAGCAGGCCGTGGGCGGTGCCCTTGTTCATGTCGAAGCCGTTCTCCTGGAAATACTTCACGATGCGCTCCACGGGCATTGAGTAGATGTAGCGTAGCTGGGCGATGCCGGCAATGAACGAGCCGTCGTAGTTGGAGCCCAGCAGTGGTGCCTCTGGAGCCCTGCCCTCCATGATGGTGCCGTCCTGTGTATAGACATGCACATGGTATACCTTCTTGATGAAGCGCATGGGAACGAGCGTGTATCGCACCACCTCGCGGGTCCCCACCAGACGGGCCTTGAGCTTGTCGAACTGGGGATCGTCAGGATAGACGTCCTCCTGCTCGACCTCCAGCTCGTAGTGCTCCTTGCGCCTGGCTCCGTAGTTGGTCCTCAGTCTCGGCTTCGGCTTTTCCGGCTTCTGCTCCTCCTTGCCGGCAGATGCTGCCGGAGTCTGCTTCTCCGACTTGTTCTGCTGTATCTTCGTCAGGCCCCTGATGATGTTCTTCTGTTTCTGCTCCTCGGCATTCTTTTGGACGAGCAGCGCCTTCAACTCAGCCACATCCTGCAACAGGATGTCAACCTTGTGGTTAGACTCTTCGAGCTGTTGCTGGAGGTATGCGTTCTGCGTCTGGAGCATACGGATAAACTCGTCCTTATTCATACTGCAAAGGTAATAAAAAAGGACGAGACTACCAAGAAAAATCGCAACTATTTTTTGAATTATTTTATTGATATTCAGGCGGTTGCAGAAGTTGCAATTTGCCGATTCTCAGCCTGTTGCGGTATCTCACGCTCTTCAGGCTCACGCCCCGCATGATGGCCGAAAGCGTCCTGTAGGGCAATTCAACGGCCTTCTGCCCCGGTTTGAAAAGGGGTAGCTCGAAGGTGCCCTTCTCCAGACGCTTCTGGTAGAGAAGGAAACCGTCGCCGTCCCAGCACAGAAGCTTCACCGTCTGCCTGTTCTTGCCGAAGAAGATGAAGACATCGCCGCCAAGCAGTGGACGATTCATTTCCTGACTTACGATCTTCGACAGTCCGTTGATGCCCAGGTTCATCCTCACGTATCGCTGGCACACGTAGTACCTGCGGCTATCCTCTAATCCGAACATGGCAGGTCCTCCTTCGTGTAAAGTTTCAGAAAAGAGACAACGGCGGCAGCGCTGCCGCGGCGGATGGAGACTGCTGTCCCGTCAGGAAGCGTCAGGCTTATGCCTGTCAGAAGATCGGACTGAGAGCCTGCCGCACACTCAGACACATCTACCGGAAGAAAAACGGAGGCAGGCTCCGACAGCTCGGATGCCTGTGCGTCCATGCGGAGCTGAAGAACACGGCCCTTGGCCTCACCGACACTGTAGCCACGGGAGTACATCCAATTCTCGAAGCCACGATGATACACGTGTAGGGAACGCAGAAAAGGAGCCAGCCGTAGGCGAGGCTGCTTCTCCAATGCTGAAAGAAATTGATGCCAGGCATTTTCATAGCGGGCATCGGCGGTCTTTAATTCCATATTTGCACTATACATTAAAATGAATGTGCAAAGGTAAACACTTTCAGGATTGCATACAAGACGTAACAGCGGATACGCTTACCTCAAGTGCAGGTTCAGGTGCAGGTTCAAGTGCAGGTAATAAACGGAAAGCGGTTTCCAACCGTCTGCCTGTCAGACAGTTAAGAATCAAGTGCAGGAAGTGCAGGATATTTCCGGCTTTATCACCAATGGCAACGATAGCAACGACAATATGACTATCAGTCGATGATTCATAACGGCGAATTTGGATATTCGCTTTCGCGTAAGGTTCTGTCACTGAGCCGCATCGGTATACAGCGTAGCGTACACTCCGGTCCTTCAGGCCCATCTTGAGCATAGCGGCCCTGTGCCCGATAGCGGCGACGGTCGAAGGAGAAAATCACAGAGAATTCGAATGATGCCCTCGACCTCTTGTCAAACTCAAAGTGAAGTCCTGACGCCTCTACAGGTGTCCGCTTCAGGCTCCCGCGTTTAGTGACGTAGGCAGTCTCAAGTTTCAGGACGCCCTCTCCACCAGCCTCGAAACTCAGCCGAACGTTGAAGAATGTGGAGTCGTTCAGAGCCGTCTGCATACTGACACGCCCCTTCTTGGCCGGCTGTTGAGCAGCTAAAGTACAGGCAAAGCCCCACAACATGGCGAGTGTCATCAATAGCAGTCTCATGGGCGTGTGGTGATAGGTTGTCCGTTAGCAGTGATGCCTTCAGCCGATACGGCTAAACGCTCGCTGAAACCGTTGTTGAAGAACTCCAAGTGAACACGGCCCTCGGGGTCGGTGGTCGCCTGCGGATTCCAGTATACCGTGCGGCGGTAATCGGTCTCATTGGGTTGTGGTTCCCAGTCGTAGTTGGGGCAGAAGAACTCAGCAGGCTCGTTCAGTCCCTGGAAGTTGATGCGGAAGCCGAGGAAGTCGGGCAGCGGGTGGGAGTCGTCGTAGAGGCTGTCGGTAATGAAGTTGAAGATAGACGTCAGCGGTGAATCGTTACTCTTATCTTTTTCGGGATCATAGCTGATGACGGTCTCGCGGTAGCGTCCCCGCTGATGGGTCAGGCGGCGGTTGTCGGTGTCGGCATAGAGCCGCAGCGTCTTGAAGTTCTCGTTGACAGGGAAGAAACGCACGCCTATGGGCAGCAGACTTGGGTCGCCCGTCGCTAATGAGTAGGCTGGCTGTCCGCCCGTCAGGCCGGCGTTGACGAACGTGCTGTTCATGCCGTCCAGCCCGAGGATGTAGAGCAGTTCGACCAGGCGCTCAAAATGGGCATTATCGTCGATGTGATATTCGTTTCCCGAACGAGCCTGATTTCCGAAGTGCCTGTTCAGTCTGGTAACTACGCTGCCTCCGCTGTATGGCGTCTGTTCACCGTACTGGAAGTCCCTGATGTCGCCGAAGATGTTTGACAACCATGCCATCAAGTCTTTGACATCCATGACGCAGACAGGGCTCACATCGCGGAAGTCGCTCCAGGCACGGCGCGTCTTCTTCAGCACCTCCGGCAGCACATAGGTCTGCCTGACGGCATCGTAGTAGATCAGCCTGCCCTTGTTGTCGTTCGGCACGGCCATGAAACCGTAGCGGAACATGTTGCGGTCGATGGGGTCGACAAGTGCCGCCGTCTCGTAGTAGTCGTAGTTCTTGGGCAGCGGCGAGTACTGGTTGAGGGGCTCAATGCGCTTACCTAACAGGAACAACGGCCTGCGGACGGTGTTCCAACGGAAGTTATGGGCGTTGACACCCCCTTTTGAGAGACCCAGCTCTTCAATGCTCTGCTTATTGAGCATCATCGCTATGCGGCCCTTACCATAGAAGGGCAAGATGTTCAGACGGAAGCGCCCCGTGGTGTCGACCTTGGCCTCGCCCGTCATTACGTGGCTTGCCGTGTCGCTATTAATGTATAGTTCGGAGTAGACCCAGTGGGGCTTGTCAGTCTGCAGTTTCCAGAAACCTTTTTGATAGTAGTCGTCATCGTCCCACAGGCGCCCTGCAAAGGTGAGGCCACGTTCAATGGCCAGCATCGGCTCCATTTTCTCACCGCTCATCATCTGCTCGTAGTCGTAGCGCGTCCAGCCCTGCACCATCATCAGCAGGTCGAGGGCTCCCTGGTGCTCAGCGTCGTCGGCCTCGAAATAGTATTCAGGATGGGGGATAAAGCCTTTTACCTCGGATGACAAAAGCAGGTAGCTCAGCACGTTGCCGTCGTCATAGGTCTGTTCGCGGCTGTCGCCGTCGGTCACAGCGATGGAGAAGTCATAGGCGGCCCGTACTGGCTTTCCCGCCGTGTCCACCAGCTGGTAGTCGAGTGTGACCTTCTGGTAGGGCTGCCAGGTGGAGGATGCGGAAACCGCTGACTGTTGCAGCCTGAAACCATCCCTGTCGTGATTGTTCACAAATACCAGGCGCTGGGCCAGCACCTGCCCCTTTTCGGTAAACAGCGTCACCACGTTGACCCCCGTCTGCAGCGAACGTTTGTCGATGAAGGCTACCATCTGCTCATCGTCGGTCAAGTCCACCGTATTATAATAATAGGTGTGCCCACGCGAGGTGATGCTCAGTCCCAAAACCATGCCATCGGTCTTACTGTTGCGGGCGATGATGGTCTTCAGCTGACCGCCAGCCGGGAACACATTCAGCGAGTAGCCGCGTTTCTTGGGCTTGGGCAGATCGAAGCGGTAGGTGTTGCCCGAATAGGTCAGTCTCAGTTCAAGTCCCTTGGTCAGTTCTTCGGCATCCAAGGAGTCAGGAGTGAAAGAAAAGACACCCCGACCGGCATAGTCGGTCTTGAAATAGCCGATGCTGTCGCCCCGGCGTATCAGGGCCCCGGCCACGTTCAATGTCCGCCCTTCAGCATTATGAGCCTGGAAAGCCACACGTCCCGGCACGTCGCGCACCAGATTGCCGCCTTCGGGATAGAAGTCAATCAGCAGGCGGTCCTTGATGGGCGTAGCCATTGTCGATGTAGCCTTTGGCAGTCGGGGCATGCGACGCTTGGAGAACTGGCCGCTGTCCACCTTCTCATAGATGGGGAATACACGGCTGAAGATGCCGGCATTGCCCTGCAGGTAGCGCTGCACGCGTTCGCCCCACTGCCGCTTGGCCTCGTTGCTGTGCATGCGCCGCCAGCCGTGAGGATCGCCAGTGGTGAAGTTCAGCATCCATGCCGTATAGGCTCTCACCTCGTAGAAACCGGCGTTCAGCGTGTCTGTCAGGTGGAATGAACCATGCGCCTGGCCGTTCAGAATTACCAGTTTCTGTGTCTCCACAGGATAGCCGATGGGATTCAGCAGCTCGACGTAGAGGATGCGGCTCATATCGGTGTGATGCAGGTTGTCGTCACGCACCACATAGGCCTTGTACCAGATATCCTCACCTTTATAATAGGAAGTATTGTCGAAATGAACGTAAACACGCTCCGTAGGGAACTGGTTCGAGAAACGTTCGAAATTCTCCTGCCGTTTGAACAGCAGCGAGTCGGCATCGGCAGCTGCCAAAGCCGTCGTGAGGTATGTCAGCCAGAATACCAAAGTACAAATCAATTGTCTCATCATTGTCCTAAGCTTTAAGTTTTCTGCTGCAAAGATATGCTTTTTCTGCCTTCCGGCCTCGTTTTTCACTTCACAAATGCTTCACAATCGCTTCACAAATCATTCACAGCCCCTTTTCCTGCGGGAAAAGCCGCAAGAACTGGTTCAGTTCGTCAGCAGTACCCTCCTTTTCAAACATTTTCTGGTATAGGCGCTTGCGCAGATTCGTTATTGCCTGTTGGGTCTTACAGAGAATAGTGGCTATCTGCTGGTTGGTGAATTCCAGCTTCAGGAGCTGGCACACCTGCATCTCCTGCGGCTTAATGGCAGGATAGAAGGTCGTCAGTTTGTCTACAAAACCATCGGTCTCTGCGTTCAGAAACTGCACAATCTCTTCCCATTGCTCTGGACTGACGGATTCGTCCATCAGTACTTTCCGGTAAAGACCGGTATTGCGGAATGTTTCTATCAGTTGCTCCTGCCTATTGCGGGCTCGGCTTACACTGGCCTGTCGCTCCTTTTCCTGCTGCCGCTTGAGACGGGCAATACGTTCGCGGACGAAGAAGACCGACAGAGCAATCAGCACAATAGCCACTAACGTGATGAAGGCAATGATACGGTAAAGACGGTAGTTTTCGCGCTCTACCGCTAACTGGTCGCTCAAAGAGTCTACCAGATTGGCGTTTTCAGCCTGCATCAGCAGCTTGGCAGAGTCTACCAGAGCCGCACACTCTAAAGCGTAGTTGTAAGCGCGCTCCCAGTCAGCCTCTTCCGAGGCAATCTCACTCAAATACATGGCTGCCGACGCACGGCTGCTCACATTGTCGGTCTCCAGACAACGGCGGAAGTAATAGACAGCCGAGTCTAACCGTCCTTGTTCAGCATAGAATTTTCCTGCCACTAAGCATGATGGCCCAGACCGACGGTCGTCAGGCAAAAGACGTACCAGCCGGCGAGCCTCATCAGCCCTGCCTTCGCCCAAGAGCAATGAGATATATTCCGGGTAAACAAAGACGCGGAGAGAGTCGGCACCAGCCGCCGTCAACAGACTGTCAGCCCGAGCGAAATACAGCAGGGACTCAGCCGTCGACCGACCCTCCCGGCAACAGCGGCCCAAGTCACGCTGTGCCAGTACCATCTGCACCAAATCCTCTTCAGCAACCGCCAGCTGCCACGACTGCTCAAAATAGTTGCGGGCCTGACTGAGGTTGTGCTGGTTCAACGACAGGTGCCCCAGTTCGCTGACCGCCTTCATCACCGCCTGCGTATCGTCGGCCACATCCACCGTCAACAGATACTCACGCATTGCCTCTGCCGACCGGTTCTGTCCAGCCAACATCCGCCCCCGCCTGTAATGCTCCTCAGAGGTGTTTCCTGCAGAGCAGGCCACGAGCATCAGCACACCTATAATATACGATACGATTCTCATTTCCTGCCACAAAGGTACAAATAATATTCCAAATGCCCATACACGTTCCGCTATGTTTTAAGAAAAAGGCGCCACGTTTCGGTCAAAACCCGCCGGGTTTTGCGCAAAACGTGGCGCCTTTAAGGAATTATAGACAGAATTTAGTTCACGTCCTCAAGAACCGTCTCCTCAGCGAAGTCGATGACGTTCTTGCGGTTGGCCTGCATGCGCTCGTACTCCTCCTTGGAGCCGACGATGATCTTCTCGAACTCGCGCAGACCGGTACCGGCGGGGATGAGGTGACCGCAGATGACGTTCTCCTTCATGCCCTCCAGGTAGTCCTGCTTGCCACGGATGGCGGCCTCGTTGAGCACCTTGGTGGTCTCCTGGAACGAAGCGGCCGACATGAACGACTTGGTCTGGAGTGCGGCACGGGTGATACCCTGCAGAATCTGGGTCGACGTAGCGGGCACGGCATCGCGCACCTGAACGAGCTTCAGGTCGCGACGCTTCAGCATGGAGTTCTCGTCGCGCAGACGGCGGGCGGTGACAATCTGGCCGGCCTTCATGTTCTCAGAGGCACCGGCATCGGTGACCACCTTCTTACCCCAGATGCGGTCGTTCTCCTCGGCGAAGTCGAGCTTGTCGACAATCTCCTGCTCGAGGAACGACGTATCGCCCGGATCGTTGATCTGGACCTTGCGCATCATCTGGCGGACGATAATCTCGAAGTGCTTGTCGTTGATCTTGATACCCTGCAAACGGTAGACATCCTGCACCTCGTTGACGATGTACTCCTGAACGGCGGTCGGGCCCTTGATAGCGAGGATGTCGCTCGGGGTGATGGCACCGTCGGAGAGCGGCGTACCGGCACGCACGGCGTCGTGCTCCTGCACCAGAATCTGCTTCGACAGCGAGACGAGGTACTTGCGCTGCTCGCCCGTCTTCGAGGTGACGATGATTTCGCGGTTACCACGCTTTACCTTACCCATGGTGACCTCACCGTCGATTTCGCTGACGATGGCGGGGTTCGACGGGTTACGGGCCTCGAAGAGCTCGGTGACACGGGGCAGACCGGCGGTGATGTCACCACCCTTGGCGGCAGCACGCGGAATCTTGACAAGCGTCTCACCGGTCTTGACGGTCTGGCCGTCCTCGACGACCACGTGACCACCCACGGGGAAGTTATAGGTACCAATCTTCTCGCCGTCGGCATCGATGACGTCGCAGGTAGGCACCTTTGTCCTGTCCTTCGACTCGGTCACAATCTTCTCAGTCAGACCAGTGGTCTCGTCGGTCTCGGCACGGAACGTGCTACCCTCGATGACGTCGTTGAACTTCAGCGTACCGGCGTATTCGGTGACGATGACAGCATTGAAGGGGTCCCACTGGGCAATCTTGTCGCCCTTCTTCACCAAGTCACCGTTCTTGAAGTAGAGCGACGAACCGTAAGGCACGTTGACGCTGGAGAGCACAATCTTGGTGTTGGGGTCGACAAAGCGCATCTCGCCCAGTCGGCTGACCACCATCTCGCACTCCAGTCCGTCTTCATCGAACGGTACGGTACGCACCTCCTCCATCTCAACCTTGGCCTGCTCGTACTTGCAGACGATGCTCGCATTGGCGGCGGCATTGGCAGCCACACCACCAGCGTGGAACGTACGGAGTGTGAGCTGCGTACCCGGCTCACCGATGGCCTGAGCGGCAATGACGCCGACGGCCTCGCCCTTCTGCACCATACGACGGGTAGCCAGGTTGCGGCCATAGCACTTCATGCAGACGCCCTTCTTCGACTCACAGGTGAGCACCGAGCGAATCTCGACGCTCTCAATCTCAGCCTTCTCGATAGCCTCGGCAACGGCCTCGGTGATTTCCTCGCCAGCCTCGACGATAATCTCGCCAGTCTTGGGGTTCACCACTTCGTGGACGCTGACACGGCCCAGAATGCGCTCGGCAAGGCTCGAAATCACCTCGTCGCCATTCTTCAGAGCGGTACAGACGAGTCCGCGGAGCGTGCCGCAGTCCTCCTCGTTGATAATCACGTCGTGCGAGACGTCGACAAGTCGGCGAGTGAGGTATCCGGCGTCGGCCGTCTTCATGGCGGTGTCGGCCAGACCCTTACGGGCACCGTGGGTAGAGATGAAGTACTCCAGCACCGACATACCCTCCTTGAAGTTCGACAGGATGGGGTTCTCGATAATCTGGTGTCCCTCGGCACCGGCCTTCTGGGGCTTGGCCATCAGACCGCGGATGCCTGAGAGCTGCTTAATCTGGTCCTTCGAACCACGGGCTCCGGAGTCGAGCATCATGAACACGGCGTTGAAGCCCTGGTCGGCCTCAGTCATCTGCTTCAGCAGGATATTGCCGATGTCGTTGTTGACGTGGGTCCAGGTGTCGATAACCTGGTTATAGCGCTCATTGTCGGTAATGAAGCCCATGTTGTAGTTGTCGGTAATCTCGCGCACCTGCTGGTTACCCTTAGCTATCAGCTCTGCCTTCTCCTTCGGAATGATGATATCGTCGAGGTTGAACGACAGTCCGGCCTCGTAAGCCATGCGGTAGCCGAGGTTCTTGATACCGTCGAGGAACTCGCAGGCCTCGGCGAAGCCCACATGATTGATGACGGTACCAATGACGTCGCGCAACGATTTCTTGTTGATGACCTCGTTGACGTAGCCGACCTCCTTGGGTACGATGCCGTTGACGATGACACGGCCCACCGACGTCTCGACGGTGTGACGGTAGGGACGGCCCTCGGCATCGATGTCGTCAACGACCACCTTCACCTGGGCGTGCAGGTCGCACCGTCCCTCGTTATGGGCAATGATGGCCTCCTCGGGACCATAGAACGAGAGTCCCTCGCCCTTGGCACCGGGACGGATCTTGGTGATATAGTAGAGGCCAAGCACCATATCCTGTGAAGGCACGGTGATAGGAGCACCGTTGGCAGGGTTCAGGATGTTGTGGCTCTGGAGCATCAGCAGCTGAGCCTCAAGGATAGCCTCGTTCGACAGGGGGAGATGGACTGCCATCTGGTCGCCGTCGAAGTCGGCGTTGAAGGCGGTACAAGCCAGCGGATGAAGTTGGATGGCCTTACCCTCGATGAGCTTGGGCTGGAAGGCCTGGATGCCGAGACGGTGCAGCGTCGGTGCACGGTTCAGCAGCACGGGATGGCCCTTCATGACATTCTCCAGAATATCGTAGATAACAGGCTCGCGGCGGTCGACAATCTTCTTGGCCGACTTGACAGTCTTGACGATGCCACGCTCGATGAGCTTGCGGATAATAAACGGCTTGTAGAGCTCGGCAGCCATCAGCTTGGGCAGACCGCACTCACCCATCTTCAGCTCGGGGCCGACGACGATGACCGAACGGGCCGAGTAGTCGACGCGCTTACCAAGCAGGTTCTGGCGGAAGCGGCCCTGCTTACCCTTCAGCGAGTCTGACAGGGACTTCAGCGGGCGGTTGGAGTCGCTCTTCACGGCCGACGACTTACGCGAGTTGTCGAACAGCGAGTCGACAGCCTCCTGAAGCATACGCTTCTCGTTGCGCAGAATGACCTCGGGAGCATGAATCTCCATGAGGCGCTTCAGACGGTTGTTACGGATGATGACGCGACGATAGAGGTCGTTCAGGTCGGACGTAGCGAAACGGCCACCGTCCAGGGGAACGAGCGGGCGCAGCTCGGGCGGCGTCACGGGGATGATCTTCATAATCATCCACTCCGGACGGTTAATGCCTTTCTCGACGCTCTGGCGGAAAGCCTCGACCACCTGCAGGCGCTTCAGGGCCTCGTTCTTGCGCTGCACCGACGAGTCGGTGTTGGCACGGTCGCGCAGCTCGTAACTGAGCGAGTCGAGGTCGAGCTCTGACAGGAGCTGATAGATGGCCTCGGCACCCATCTTGGCCACAAACTTATTGGGGTCGCTGTCTTCGAGATAGTCGTTGTTCTCGCCAACGACGTTGTCGATAATATCATTATACTCTTCCTCAGAGAGCAGGTCGAACTTATTGGAGCCGAGAGCGTCGTTGCCCTCACCGTCCTTCTTGCCGGCCATGACACCGGGCTGGATGACGATGTAACGCTCGTAGTAGATGACGGCGTCGAGCTTCTTCGTGGGCAGACCCAGCAGGTAGCCGATCTTGTTGGGCAACGAGCGGAAGTACCAGATATGGGCCACGGGTACCACCAGTTCGATATGTCCGGCACGCTCGCGACGAACCTTCTTCTCAGTCACCTCGACACCGCAACGGTCGCAGACGATGCCCTTGTAGCGTATACGCTTGTACTTGCCGCAGGCACACTCGTAGTCCTTCGTCGGGCCAAAGATGCGCTCACAGAACAGGCCGTCGCGCTCGGGCTTGTAGGTACGGTAGTTGATGGTCTCGGGTTTGGTCACCTCGCCGAAGCTGCCTTCGAGGATATCCTCGGGCGAAGCAAGTCCGATGGTAATCTTGGTGAAATTACTCCTTGTCTTTGTATCTTTCTTGAAAGCCATAATCTTCAATTTTCAATATTCAATATTCAATTACCATATTAGTCCATCGTGATGCTGAGACCTAAGCCGCGAAGCTCGTGCAGCAGCACGTTGAGCGATTCGGGAATGCCCGGCGTAGGCATAGGCTCACCCTTGACGATGGCCTCGTAGGCCTTGGCACGGCCCACGGTGTCATCAGACTTGATAGTAAGAATCTCCTGAAGCACATGGCTGGCGCCAAAGGCCTCGAGTGCCCAGACTTCCATCTCACCAAAGCGCTGGCCACCAAACTGTGCCTTACCGCCGAGCGGCTGCTGCGTGATGAGTGAGTACGGGCCGATAGAGCGGGCGTGCATCTTGTCCTCGACCATGTGGCCGAGCTTGAGGAAGTAGGTGATACCCACCGTGGCAGGCTGGTCGAAGCGCTCGCCGGTCTCACCATCATAAAGATAGGTGGAGCAGAGGCGGGGCAGGCCGGCCTTGTCGGTCCACTCGGCGAGGTCGTCGAGCTTGGCACCGTCGAAGATAGGCGTTGCGAACTTCACGCCGAGACGCTTGCCGGCAGCACCGAGGATGGCTTCGAAAATCTGGCCGAGGTTCATGCGTGAGGGCACACCCAGCGGGTTGAGCACGAGGTCGACGGGACGTCCGTCCTCGAGGAACGGCATGTCCTCCTGACGTACGACCTTCGAGACGATACCCTTGTTGCCGTGACGACCGGCCAGCTTGTCGCCGACGCCAATCTTACGCTTCTTGGCCACATAGACCTTGGCCATCTGCAGGATGCCTGAGGGCAGCTCGTCGCCAATGGTGATGGCAAACTTCTTGCGCTTCATCTCGGCATCGAGCAGCTTGTACTTCTTCATGAAGTTGGTTATCAGCTGCGCAATGAGCTGGTTGTTGTGCTCGTCGCTGGTCCAACCGCTGATCTGGACATCACCATACGGCAGGTTCTTCAGTGCTGTGACTGTGAACTTCGAGCCCTTGGTAATCACTTCGGCACCCGTATAGTCCTTCACGCCCTGCGAGGTCTTACCCTTGGTCAGGGTGACGAGCTTGTCGATGAGGATATCCTTCAGGTCGTCGACCTTTGCCTCATACTCCTCGTCAATCTTCTCGAGCAGCTTCTTGTCCTGCTGCTTGGTCTGGCGGGTTTTGATGGCACGGGCAAACAACTTCTTGTCGATAATGACACCTGAAAGCGACGGGTTGGCCTTCAGCGAAGAGTCTTTCACGTCGCCGGCCTTGTCGCCGAAGATGGCGCGGAGCAGCTTTTCCTCGGGCGAGGGGTCGCTCTCGCCCTTAGGCGAAATTTTACCGATGAGGATGTCGCCCGGCTCGACACGGGCACCGACGCGGATGACACCGTTCTCGTCGAGGTCCTTGGTGGCCTCCTCCGAGACATTGGGTATGTCGGCAGTGAACTCCTCCATACCGCGCTTGGTCTCGCGGACGTCGAGCGAATACTCGTCGACGTGGACGGAGGTGAGGACGTCCTCGCGGACAATGCGCTCGTTGAGCACAATGGCATCCTCGTAGTTATAGCCCTTCCAAGGCATGTAGGCCACGAGGAGGTTACGGCCCAGGGCCAGTTCGCCGTTCTCGGTGGCGTAGCCCTCGGTCAAGATATCACCGGCCTTCACGCGCTGACCCTTATTACAGATGGGGCGCAGGTCGATGGTCATGTTCTGGTTGGTACGGCGGAACTTCGAGATGCGATATTCCTTCAGAGCCGGCTCGAACGAGACGAACTCCTCGTCCTCGGTGCGGTCATAAAGGATTCGGATAGTGGTGGCATCGACATACTCGACAACACCGTCGCCCTCGGCAGTAACCATCGTACGAGAGTCCTCGCACACCTGCTTCTCAATACCGGTTCCCACGATAGGAGCCTCATTGTGGAGCAGGGGCACGGCCTGGCGCATCATGTTTGAACCCATGAGTGCGCGGTGGGCATCGTCGTGCTCCAGAAACGGGATGAGCGAGGCAGCAATGGAGGCTATCTGCTGAGGCGAAACGTCCATCAAGTCGACGTCAGTCGGCGGGACAACAGGGAAGTCAGCATCCTGACGGCATTTTACGACTTCGCGGATAAACGTACCGTCGTCGTTCAGCGGCGCATTGCCCTGTCCGATAACGTGCTCAGACTCCTCCTCGGCGGTCAGATAGACAATCTCGTCGTTGTTGAGATTGGCTATGCCGCCCTCCACCTTGCGGTAAGGTGTCTGGATAAAGCCCAGCTCGTTGATCTTCGCATAGACGCAGAGCGACGAAATCAGACCGATGTTCGGACCTTCGGGGCTCTCAATCGGGCAGAGGCGCCCGTAGTGGGTATAGTGTACGTCACGCACCTCGAAACCGGCACGCTCACGCGACAGACCGCCAGGGCCGAGAGCCGAGAGGCGGCGCTTGTGAGTAACCTCGGCCAGCGGGTTGGTCTGGTCCATGAACTGCGACAGCGGGTTGGTGCCGAAGAACGAGTTGATGACGCTCGAAATGGTCTTGGCGTTGATCAGGTCGGTGGGCGTGAACACCTCATTGTCGCGCACATTCATGCGCTCACGGATGGTGCGGCTCATGCGGGCCAGACCGATAGAGAACTGGTTCGACAGCTGCTCGCCGACGGTGCGCACACGGCGGTTCGACAGGTGGTCGATATCGTCGACTGTAGCCTTCGAGTTAATCAGCTGGATGAGATACTTGATAATCTCAATAATATCTTCCTTGGTCAGCACACGGACGTCCATGTCGGTGTCGAGACCTAACTTTTTATTTATACGGTAGCGGCCCACATCGCCAAGGTCATAACGCTTGTCTGAGAAGAACAGGTTCTGGATGACCTCACGCGCCGAGGCATCGTCGGCAGGGTCGGCATTACGCAGCTGGCGATAGATATAAAGTACGGCCTCCTTCTCTGAGTTCGACGGGTCCTTGGCCAGTGTGTTGAAGATGATGCTGTAGTCCTGGGCTGCCTGTTCGTCCTTGTGAACGAGGATGGTCTGGGCACCGCTCTCCAGGATGTCAATCATGTTCTCCTCAGTAATGACCGTTTCACGCTCCAGCTTCACTTCGTTACGCTCAATGGAAACCACCTCACCGGTGTCCTCGTCGACAAAGTCCTCGTTCCAGCTCTTCAGGACGTTACCGGCCAGCTTGGCTCCGATAACCTCCTTCAGGGCCTTCTTGTTGACCTTCACCTCTTCAGCAAGGTTGAAGATCTCAAGGATGTCCTTATCGGCCTCGAAACCGATGGCACGCAGCAGGGTCGTAACAGGCAACTTCTTCTTACGGTCGATATAGGCGTACATGACGTTGCTGATATCGGTGGCAAACTCTATCCACGAGCCCTTGAACGGGATGATGCGGGCTGAATAGAGCAGCGTACCGTTGGCATGGACGTTTTGACCGAAGAACACACCGGGCGAACGGTGCAACTGTGACACAACGACGCGCTCAGCACCGTTGATGACAAATGTTCCGTTGGCTGTCATATAGGGAATGGGACCAAGGAACACGTCCTGAATCACCGTGCCGAAATCCTCGTGCTCGGGGTCTGTGCAATACAGCTTCAGCTTGGCCTTCAAGGGTACGCTATAGGTCAGACCGCGCTCCAGACACTCGTCGATGGTGTAGCGGGGCGGATCGATATAGTAGTCCAGGAACTCAAGGACGAAATTGTTACGCGTGTCGGTGATAGGGAAGTTCTCGGCGAACACCTTATACAAACCGTCGTTCTTGCGTTCCTCAGGCGGAGTGTCCAACTGCAGGAAGTCTTTGAAAGACTTTAATTGCACGTCAAGGAAATCGGGGAATGGCAATGGATTCTTGACGCTGCCAAAGTTTACTCTGTTGTCTATTACTTTTGATGCCATAATTATTTATTTGTTTCTAGTATTCTAGTATTTCTAGTACATCTAGACTTTCTAGAGATACTAGCAAAGACAAGAAAAGGTTAGGGACCACCGACTGGGAAGTCCCTAACCAAATGTTATTGATGTGTAACTGATTACTTCAGCTCAACCTCGGCACCTGCGGCCTCGATGGTCTTCTTCAGGTTCTCAGCCTCTTCCTTCGACAGGCCTTCCTTAACGGTAGCGGGAGCACCGTCAACCAGGTCCTTAGCCTCCTTCAGGCCCAGACCGCAAGCTTCCTTCACTGCCTTCACAACCTGGAGCTTAGCAGCACCGGCTGACTTCAGGACAACGTCGAAAGAAGTCTTCTCTTCAGCGGCGGGAGCATCAGCTGCGCCAGGAGCAGCAGCTACAGCAACAGCTGCAGCAGCAGGCTCAATTCCATACTCATCCTTCAGGATGGTTGCCAACTCATTAACTTCCTTTACAGTAAGGTTTACCAACTCTTCTGCAATAGCTTTGATATCTGCCATTTTATTTAAAATTTTTTAATTGTTTTTTAATGTTATGTTATCTCTTTCGCTTATTGGTTACGCTCAGCGATAGCGTCAAGCAGACCGTGAATCTTACCTCCGGCATTCAGGCCAGACATAATATTCTTGATAGGCGACTGCAGCAGAGCCACAACGTCGGCAATCAGTTCGTTCTTGCTCTTGATAGCAACCAGCTCGTCAAGCTTGTCAGCACCAACGAAGATGCTTTCCTCGGCGAAGGCTCCCTTCAGAGCAGGAATGCCTTCCTTCTTATACTCCTTGATCAGCTTGGCTGGCACATTGGCCGTCTCAGTGAACATGACAGCCGTATTGCCCTTCAGGCACTCATACAACGGAGAGTAGTCAATCTCGGCAGCCTCGAATGCCTTGTGGAGAAGCGTGTTCTTCACCATCAGCAGCTTGATGCCGTTCTTGAAGCACTTGCGGCGCAGGTCAGAGGTCTTCTCTGCATTCAGTCCGGTAAGGTCTACCAGATAGAAGTGGGGATAGCTCTTCAGCTGCTCACCGAGTTCTACGATAATAGTATCTTTTACTTCCTTTTTCATTTGAATTCGTTTAATTAGTGAAATTAGTGGTCTTATTCAACTGATTTAGGATCTACCTTGATACCCTTACTCATAGTGCTTGAAACAAAGATACTCTTGATGTATGTACCCTTGGCAGCAGCAGGCTTCAGCTTGATAATGGTGGAGATGAACTCCTTGGCATTCTCAAAAATCTGATCGGGGGTGAAGGTCACCTTACCAATTGACGTGTGCACAATACCAGCCTTGTCAACCTTAAAGTCAATCTTACCCTGCTTCACTTCCTTCACTGCCTTAGCAACGTCCATAGTCACAGTACCGCTCTTCGGGTTCGGCATCAGGCCACGGGGACCGAGAATACGACCGAGAGGGCCCAACTTACCCATGCAAGACGGCATCGTGATGATAACATCAACATCAGTCCAACCCTGCTTAATCTTGTCGATATACTCGTCAAGACCAACATAGTCGGCACCTGCCTCCTTGGCAGCAGCTTCCTGATCGGGTGTACAGAGAGCGAGAACGCGCGTCACCTTACCAGTACCATTCGGCAGCGACACAACGCCACGAACCATCTGGTTGGCCTTTCGCGGGTCGACGCCCAGGCGCACATCGATATCAACTGAAGCCTCAAACTTGGTGGTGGTGATTTCCTTCACCAGCGCTGCGGCTTCTTTCAACGTGTAGGCTTTCCCTGCTTCAACCTTATCAGCTACCAACTTTTGATTTTTTGTCAGTTTACTCATTTTCTTAATTGAAGTTATTTGTTATTTACCAGGGAAATCCCCTTTTACAGTGATACCCATACTACGAGCCGTACCGGCAATCAGCTTCATGGCAGACTCCACGGTAAAGCAGTTCAGGTCAGCCATCTTATCCTCGGCAATAGCGCGCACCTGATCCCAGGTAACGCTGGCAACCTTCTTACGATTGGGTTCGGAAGAGCCGCCCTTCACCTTGGCAGCCTCCATCAGCTGAACAGCTGCGGGAGGAGTCTTGATGACAAAACTGAATGACTTGTCGGCATAGTAAGTGATAACGACAGGAAGGATCTTGCCTGCCTTATCCTGGGTTCTGGCGTTGAACTCTTTGCAGAATCCCATAATGTTGATACCCTTCGAACCAAGAGCAGGGCCGACGGGGGGTGAGGGATTCGCAGCGCCACCTTTAATCTGTAATTTGATTAATCCAGCAACTTCTTTAGCCATTTCTGTTTAAAATTATTTTGATTGTTATATAAGCCGCAGGAGTGGAAGCCTCCTATAGCCGTATATATAGAACAGGCGTACCGTAACAACTACACCCTATTCTTTCTCTACCTGATTAAATGAAAGCTCAAGCGGGGTCTTACGACCAAAAATCTTCACATTTACTTTCAGCTTATGCTTCTCCGCATTCACCTCTTCAATTACACCACTGAAACCACTGAATGGTCCATCAGTAACCTTGACAGACTCGCCCTCAGTATAAGGAATATTCACCTCTTCTGTGCGAATAGCCGTCTCTTCAGCTGTACCAAGAATGCGGTTGATATCTGACTGGCGGACAGGGGTCGGATTATCGAGTCCTCCTAAGAAGCCTAACACATTAGGAGTGAAGCGCAATGTGTGTGCAACCTCTCCCTGCAGGTTTGCTTCAACAAGAACATAGCCAGGAAGAAACAATTTCTCCTTGACTACACGCTTGCCATTACGAAGCTGTGCATATTTCTCTGTGGGCAGCAAAATCTGGCCAACGTTAGCTTCCAGTATCTTATCATGCTTCATCAAAGCCTCAAGATACTCTTTCACTTTCGCTTCCTTGCCACTAACAGCACGCAGCACATACCACTTCTTATTTGTCTCAACCATCACAGTCTCCTTTACCAGAATTACATTCCGAGTGAATAGATTCCAGTCATCACAAACTTGAACACACTATCCATGGCCCATACAACCAAGGCAATCACCAAGGATGCAGACAAGACAACAACAGCGCTGTGAGTTAACTCAGAGCGCGTCGGCCAAGTTGTCTTATGTGCAAGCTCATCATAGCAAGCTTTGCCGTAATCAATA
>JAEEGJ010010746.1_pt1 | contig 23638 bp, 21 predicted proteins | sample 8958761 | NCBI WGS metagenome assembly JAEEGJ01 (sample SAMN16246546, study PRJNA631951) | gut metagenome | biome: gut microbiome; feature: rumen; material: RS-attached | host: Bos | place: Iran: Karaj | collected 2018-10 | reverse complement strand
ATACTTGGCCACGCGCTCCTCCTCGGAGATGCCTGCGCGCTCAGCCCAGCGCTGAGAGCCGATCTTCGTGATCTGCTGCGGGGTACGGATACCAGCCACAACGTCCTCACCCTGAGCGTTCACCAGGTACTCACCGTTGAACAGGTTCTCACCGTTGGCGGCGTCACGGCTGAAGCATACACCAGTAGCAGAGGTGTCGCCCATGTTACCGAATACCATAGCCATCACGCTGACAGCAGTACCCCACTCGTCGGGGATGCCTTCCATCTTACGATACAGGATAGCACGCTCGTTCATCCAGCTGCGGAACACGGCGCAGATAGCACCCCACAGCTGCTCGATAGGATCGTTGGGGAAGTCCTTGCCCGTGCGCTCCTTGATGGCCTGCTTGAACAGTACCACCAGCTTCTTCAGCTCGTCGACGCTCAGGTCCTTGTCGAGCTTCACGCCACGCTCAGCCTTCACCTTCTCAATGATCTCCTCGAACGGGTCGATGTCGGTCTTGTTCACCGGCTTCATCTCCAGCACCACGTCACCGTACATCTGTACGAAGCGGCGATAGCTGTCATATACGAAGTGGGGGTTGTTGGTCTTCTTGGCCATACCCTCGGCCACCTCGTCGTTCAGACCCAAGTTCAGGATGGTATCCATCATACCCGGCATAGAGGCACGGGCACCCGAACGGACACTGACCAGCAGGGGGTTGGCAGCATCGCCGAACTTGCAGTTCATCAAGTCCTCGATGTGCTTCACAGCTGCCATCACGTCGTCGTTCAGCAGTTCCATGATCTTCTCCTGACCCACCTGGTAGTACTCGTTACAGCAGTCGGTGGTGATAGTGAAACCTGGAGGAACGGGCACACCGATGTGGTTCATCTCGGCAAGGTTTGCACCCTTACCACCCAGTTCCTCACGCATCTTTGCATTGCCTTCGGCTTTTCCGTTGCCGAAGAGATAGACTCTTTTCTGGCTCATAAATTAGCTAAAAATTATTAATAAAGTTAACATGATAATTCAAACGTCCTGCAAAGATACAACATTTTTCCCAACTCTGCAAGGATTTAGCGAAAAATAACTTTTCAAATTACTCGGGAATTGTCAACCACTCTCGGCACATCCTTTATCAACCACCCCCGGCCCCTCCTTTTAAGGAGAGGGAAAAAGCCTCCCCTTGAAAAGGGGAGGTCTGGAGGGGTTGATTACCTCGGCGAGGTGGGGTTGATCACCTCGGCGAGGAGGTTGATTACATCGGCGAATTATCTGACGCACGAGACGAAGAGGGCGCTACTGATAGCGGTGAGGATGGTGATGACCATCTTGACAATCTCTTTCCAAGTTTCCTTTTTCATAACTTCTAAAGTTTACGTTTTCGTTAACGTTAACGTTCTTACACCTAAAGGTATAAGCGAGCGGAGCTCGTAGCCCGTTAACGTTCTTAGGGTTCCTGGCGGCTCTCGGCGATGGCGGTGTCTATCGGGGTGAGCTTCTGGTAGCGGCGCTCCTTGCCGTCGACGGTCAGGATGACGGACTCCACGACGTTGCGCAGTTCCAGCGAGCAGGCATCCTTGAAGGCAGGACCAGCCAGGTTGTCGAGCTTCGTCTGGTCGGGGATGAAGCGGATGTGTACGGCCTTGACCAGTTCGTTGGGGTTCATACCCTCCAGCGACTCCAGCGTCGTAGCAGGATCCTTGACGGAGATGGTGGGACGGAAGATGCCCAGACCCTTCAGCTGCACGGGGATGCCCTGTGCCACCAGTTCGGGCAGACATTCGGTGATCTTGATGAGCACACCCTCCAGCACGTCGCGGGTGTAGATGGTGCCGTGGTCGATCATGTGCTGTGCGAAACCGCGCAGCGAGAGTGTCGGCTGCAGGTCAACCTCAGGATAATACTTGCCGAAGGCCAGCGACTTCGAGTTCTTGTTCTTGCGGACGTTAACGCCCATAACGGGATTGTTTACTAATGCCATAGTTGTAATGCATTTAAATGAGTTAATAATAAGTTAGTTATCGCTTCGGACGAGCTTCCTCTTCGTGGGCTTCGAGCTTCCTTCTCGCGGCCGTCGAGCTATATACCTCGTTGCCCTCGCGCCTGGGCTTCGTCCTTACACATGCAAAGGTACGGCATTTCCCCGGGTCACTGTCCGACACGGGTACACTACGGCACATCTATGCAGAACTTTTCCGTCAAAAACGCCACGACGTGCGGTGGCAGCAGTTTCATCTTGCGCGTCATGCCCATGCGCTCCAGTTCTTCGCGGTACGGCAGGCACCAGCGGTGCAGCGTCCGCAGATCCACGCCGGCAGCATCGGCCAGCTCTCTTTTCAGCATTGCTTTCATAAATCTTTCGTCTATAGTAAATGGTAAATTTTCATGTTTCTAATGATGACGTCAGTGACGTTATGACGTTAGTGACGTTAAAATAGTAAAGTTTTACGCGTACCGCGTGCGTGCGCGGTACGCGTAGAGTTTTCAGATTATGTCGTCATAACGTCACTAACGTCACTAACGTCACGGGCATCGCGCTGCATCTTCTCCTTGATTTCCAAGCCAGAGCGCTGCACGACGATGTAGCCGCGAGACGTACTGGTGCGCCTGAACTCGAAGCCCAGGTCCTGGAAGGCACGGCCCAGTTTGCGGTCGCTGAGCTTTGTCGTGACGACGCCGCCGATAATCTGCATGGCACGGCTGACAGGCATAAATTCCCCCTGCTCATGAGGCGCAGGACGGCGAAAGTACTGGTCAACCAGCTCCTGTTCCATCTTCGGCACCTCGTAGCGCTCGTTATGGCGCGACAGGCGCTGTATCTCGTCTTGCGTAAACCAATAGCGGAAGCCGCGCTTATACAGTCCGTAGGCCTGGCTGTAGATGGCCTCGTAGTCGAAGGGGAAGTCCTGCGGCGGGTCTATGCACTCCACCTCGAAGGGCAGCCAGCGACGGTTACCCGTAGGGTCGGCCAGAAACTCCACGTTGTTGCCCGTGCCGCAGAACGATGCCACGTGCGGCAGGTGGCGCGGGTAGCGCTCGTAGGGTATGCGCTCGTCGATGGTCACCATGGTCACCGCCGCCTTCAGCTGGTTCAGTTCCTTGCCCGACATGGTGTCCAGCTCCTCGCAGCACACCAGCCCGTACTGCGAGAGCTTCAGGCGGTCGTCCTTGTCCATGCGCGTGGCGTTGGTCTTCGTCAGGAAATACTCTCGCAGCTCCGGCGGCAGCAGGCGCGAGAACCATGTCGTCTTGTACGTTCCCTGGGCACCTATCAGCACCAGGATGACGTTGTTCACCACCTGCGGGTCCACCCATGCCGCCACCATCCATACCAGCCACTTCTTCAGATATTCGGCAAAGAGCATCTGCTCGTCCGTGCCGCCCTTCACCTGCACCGACACCGACATGGCGAGGATGGCATCTGACTTGCCGTCCCACGGCGGCAGGCGCTCTAAGTAGAATCGGAACGGGTGGTACTCGGCCACATACTGCGACTCGATGACGTTCTGCAAGTCCTGCTTGCGCACGGGCTTCTGGTGCGACAGCTCTGCCCACAGCGTGTTCACCGTGACGCTCGACAGCGGCTCCCACGGGTACGTCTCGCCCGGAAACTGTCCCGGCCAGCGGCTCTCTACCAGCCCCGTCAGCGCATTGCGCCGCAGCATGATGCGCCCGTCCAGGAACTGCTGGATGTCAGTCACCGAGGCATACACCTCGCGCCAGTTCTTCTGGTGCTCGCCGCATGAGGGCTTCTTCTTGGTTTTCTTCTTGTTGTTATTGTCCATATTTCTTCTCGTCCTTTGTTAAGATGCCGCAAAGGTACGAAAAGAAAAACTCAAAAACCAGGTATATACCCGGTATATCTGGTAGGTATATCAAGCCTGTTTTCTGCCTTCATTCCAGCACCTCTTTCAGGTGATTCTGAAGGGCCAAAGTCTTCTTCTGGTCATAGGCTACACGCCAGTCCTTATACATGTTTTTGCGATGCCACAGTTCCTCGAACAAGGTCCATTGTATCTTCATCTTCAGATGCAACATGATGGCATTGGCAATGACTGCCGCCTCGGTACGCGAGCCACGCGGCTGGTAGTTCTCGTCAATGTAGCCCGCCCGCTGCAGCTTTTCCCACACCACCATAGCCTCGTCAGTGGCCAGGGCAGGAGGCAGCACCACTTCGGACTCATCCAATGGCTTGCCATGCTCGAAATTGTAGATAAGCCTGTTGGCCTTGCAATACAGTTCAGGCCAACAATCAAGAAAGCAGAAAAAGGCTGACAGATGGTTAAGATGGGCTCGCACCGCCATGACGCCGCCATTCTCCAGATGGTACCTGATGGCCAAGATCACCATGTCTTTGAAGGCTGGCGACCCGTCGCAGGGGGGCAATAATAGTGTTGGCTGCTTTGTCATGACGGAAAAAGTGGCGTGTGGGGGTTATTGGATAAAGTGATAGTAATAAAAGTCTTTGTCCTGTAATATCACCTATGATAACCGTAAATCCACCGCCGTGGACGTTGACTGCTGACGACAATACCGCATCACCGGCCGCCCTGCCTAACGTTGCAGAGCGTTCCGCCGCGTGCTTATTTGGTGTCATCGTCAGCTTCATGTCCTTTTTCCCTTTAAAGTGTGTTTACCACCAGATATAGTCAATGTCGCGTACCCATTCGGCAAAGTCAGGATACTTCGTTGAGATGGGCTGTTTCTCCTTGCAGTAGTCAAAGTTCTGGTAGACGGCAATCTTGGCTGCGGGGACGCCTTCGCGGGCTTCCATCTCAATCCAATTGCCGTTCTTGAAGACCTCAATCTTGATGTCGGCAGCATCCGAGACGTTATTGATGACGAAGTCGACAGGGCTGAGGGTCTTGCCGCCACTGGCACCAGTGTTGACCATGACCTGCTTGGTGTTCAGCCAGTTGCCCTCGCCTTCCAATACGCCGAACAGCTTGTGTACCTCCAGGTTGTTGTCGCCATTGAGACGCAGCGGCAGTGTGCCACCGGCAGCAATCAGACGACAGTTGGCCGTGGTACCATCCAAGTTCACGTCGAACACGACGTCGTTGAAGTCGAAGTCGGTATTGTCCTTGGCACTCAGGTCCTCGGCAATGATACGCAGCTTGTTGGCGGGAGGATTGACGCCGTAGCCCGGGCACACCTTGACAATCCAGTCGGTATAGACGAAGTCGCGTGCCTCCTGCTGGTTGGCATTCTGACCGTTGGCGTAATAGTCAATGCCTACATAATAGGCACCGTCAATCTTCATCATCCTGAACGTAGGATGCACCTTGCTGTCCTGCGAGCTATGGAATCCGAAAGAGCGTGTAGAGCTGTTGACCATCAGCTGGATGCTGCCATCGGTAGCATTGAAGTTGTAGATGTGGTCCTCGTGCGCCACTTTCTGATAGGGCTCATAGTTATGCTCCGGGTCGCCGTAGACGGTCTCTTCATAACCTTCGGGGTCGTAGGCATACAGCCAGTCCATGTTGCCATGCTCGCCATAGACGTGCTGAACGAAGAAGCAGTCCCAGTCGACCAGCGCCTCGTAAGACTCTGCACCGACTTCATTGAAGGCGTTGTACACCTTGGTGATTTCCTCAGGCGTGATGTCGGCGGGAATGACATACCCGTCGCTGGCCCACATATTGCTATTGGGATAGACGCCACGCGTCTCGTTGGAAGAGCCAAAGCCCCACGTCTGATTAGCAGCAGGAGTTCCGAACACGTTGACAAAAGCCACATTGTACGTGTTTGTAACAGCTTCAGCCGGAGAGGTCTCAAAATCAAACCTTGTACACGAGGTCAGCACCAGCCCGACCATCGACACTAACACTAAGCCTACAGTTAATTTCTTCATACCTATCAATTAGCGAATGCGCATATTCGCTTGCAAAGGTAGTGAATATCGGGCAAAAAAACAAATAAAAAATGTGAAAAGTTAGGGGTTAGTGGTTGGAGCCCCGGGTAATGACGTAGATGATGACGGGAGCACCCATGAGCGGCGTGACGGCATTGAGGGGGATGACGCCCGTCTCGCCGGGCAGGAAACAGCAGACGTTGCACAACAGGGCAACGACGGCACCCGTCAGGATGGTGGCGGGCATGAGGATGCGGTGATTGTCGGTGCGCAGCACGAGGCGGGCAATATGGGGAACAGCCAGTCCGATGAAGGCCACAGGTCCGCAGAAGGCGGTGACAATGGCCGTCAGCACACCGGTGATGACCAGCAGCCAGTTGCGCACACGGATGATGTTGACGCCCAGGTTCTCGGCATAGCGGTCGCCCAGCATCAGGGCGTTGAGGGGTTTGATGAGCAGCAGCGAGGCAAAGATGGCGATGAGTGTGATGACCGAGAAGTACGGCAGCATGGTGGTAGAGACGCCGCCAAACGACCCCATGCCCCACACCATGTAGGAGCGCACGCCTTCGTCGGTGGCGAAGAAGTTGAGCAGCGAGATGGCCGAGTTGGAGATATAGCCGATCATGATGCCGATGATGAGCAGCATGACGTTGTTGCGCACCAGCGTGGAGAAAAAGAAGATGACTGCCGTGACGAGCATGGCACCGGCAAAGGCTGCCACCAATACGGCGACGAAGCCCGACACGCTGACGGAACCTGCCGAGAAGCTGCCGCCCAGGAACAGCATGACCAGGGCGACGCCCAGACCGGCACCGCTGCTGATGCCGAAAATGCCGGGACCGGCTAACGGATTGCGGAAGGCGGTCTGCAGCATGAGTCCGCTGACAGCCAGCGCACCGCCCGCCAGCGTCGCCGTCAGCGTCTGCGGCAGTCGTGACTGCAGGATGATGAAGCGCCACGAGGGTTTGACGTCGGCATCGACGTCGAAGAGGATGCGCAGCACGTCGTCGGCAGGTATAGACACCGAGCCGACGAAGATATTGAACGCAAAGAGCACCGCGATGAGCAGGCCCAGGGCGATGCAGATGATGACTCCCCTACTCTGCTTCATGCACTTTCCGGAAATAACGTAGGGGTGAGACTGATGCAGCAGCAGACTGGCCGGCCATGTCAGGATGCACGATGCGGATGAAGTCGCTGAGCAGGAAGTCAGGACGGAAGGGCGTCTGCTCATAGAACAGCGTCTGCTCGACGTTGCAGCCATAGACCTCACGCTGGCGGTAGGCTTTCAGCTGGTCGTAGCCGTGATGCTCGCTGAGCAGCAAGCGGTAGTCGATGGTGCGGTCGCTGCTGTAGCGGAACAGCCACACGTCGGCATCGCCACCCTTTTCCAGTACATGCTCGAAGGGCAGCGACAGCGAGCCGCTATGCTCGTCGGCAGCCCACGGATAGCGCCCGCCGGCATCCTGTATCATCTGGCCGATGGTGCTGCGACCGCCGGGGACATACCACACAGAGCCTACCATCTTGTCGACCAGCACGCTGCGGCCACGGCCTGCCTGCCGGGCCTGCTGGCGCAGGGCCAGGTAGCTGCTGTCGACGACGGCAAAGAGGCTGTCGGTCTGCTGCTCCTCGCCGAAAAGCATGCCGTAGAACTTCATCCACTCGGCACGGGCCAGCGGCGACGTTTCCATGTATTCGGCGCACTCGACCAACGGGATGTTGATGTCCTCCAACTTGCCATAGCCACCGGAGTTCTCGAAGGGCGAGAGCATGATGATGTCGGGGGTGACGTCCATGATCTTCTCGACCACGGGGCTCAGTCCGCCGCCACAGTCGGCAATGCGCCCACGGCGCACCTGTTCCTGGACAAAAGGTATTTTGATGTATTTCAGGTCAGCCACGGCCACAATGTTGTCGCCACAGCCCAACTCGGTGAGCAGCGAACAGTGTACCGTGGTGAAGACTGCCGCCCGCTGGACGGGGGTATGGATGAGGGTGCCGTGAGGCAGTTTGGCGGCAGGTGTAGTACCCCGAGGCACCAGCACGTAGGTATGGAGGGTCTTGCCCTCCTTCCATGGGTTGCTGATCTCAGCCACGGTATAGCCGTCGTGGCGGACAATGGTCAGCAGCGAGGCGTACTTCAACCTGACAGTGTCACCATCCTCCTGCGAGCGGGCCGTGCGCCCGCCGCAAGAGGACAGCAATACTGCTGTTGCCAATAATACTGAATACAGCCGCATACTGGGGGAGCTATTAATACTCGATGTAGCGGACGCCCAGGTTGGTCACAATGCGCGTCGGACCGACACCGCAGTCGAAGGTGGACTTCTTGGTCGTCAGCGTGGCGTCATAGATATTGACATAGCCATTGCCGGAGTAGTCGGGATAGGTACCCCACTCGCTGGTCGTCATGTGATAGGAGGCAATGGCCACGTCACCCGAAATGGGGTCTACCTCGATGGCAGCCGGACTCTCAATGTCGGCAGGCTGTAGCATCGTCAGCTTGCCAGACTGAATGTCATAGACGCTGTAGGTCGGCGTAGTGGTGCCGTAGGGGGCATTATAGGTGTAGATGTAATAACCGGCGGCACCCATGCCCGTAGCATTGGGAACGACGCAGGTGGCGTCAGAACCATAGAGACGGTAGACACCGGCATGCTCCTGTGCGTACGTGGGAGCAGGACCATACTGGCCGTAGTCCAGGTAATAGAGGGTAGTACCGGCAACAGCAATGGTCTGCGGGTTGCGGATGTTCTCGTTCTTAATCGGCGTTTCAATACCTGTGGTCAGGTTAATCTGCGAGATGGAGGCATTGCCATAGCCGTAGTCAGAGTTGGCCACATAGAGGTAGCCGTTGGCAATGGCGATACCCTCGGGATAGGAACCGGCCTTGTACTTCTGCTGCAGCGAGTAGGCGACGGTGTCGATGGCTGCCACATAACCGCCGTAGGTCGAGACGTAGATGAGACCGCCGTCAGCCGTGATGCGGCGCGGGCTGACACCACCCTCGGTGCCGAGCATCGTCGGGGCGGTCATGTCGATACGCGTAATCAGCTTCTGCGTGGCTGCGTCGGTCACGAACACGGTGTGCTCGCCGTCGACGACGATGTAGAACTTGCTGCCATAGCGCACAGCATCGTTGACGGTCATGCCGAGGCTGCTGCCATTGGCCGTCTTGTAGATGTCGATGTAGGACTGCTCCGTGGTGTAGTCGAAGTAGCCCAGGCTACCGTTGATGCCGGATGACGTGTTGCCCGAACATACCACGTAGAGACCGTTGTTAACAACCACGGGATAGCTTCCATGGCTCTCTGAGTCGCTGTTACATGCAGTGAAGAAGCATGCACTCATCATCATCACTGCAAAACCTAACACTTGTTTTTTCATTGCTTTATTCATTGTTGATTAACTAATTAATTATGTTGTGTTTATTACTTTTGACTAAATCATAAATAATGCCGAAAGCTGATAGCTTCTGCCAGGCATGGGATAGAATAGGACAATCTCGTACTGCGTGTTGAAAACGTTCTTCAAATCCAGGCGTCCCTCCACCTGAGAGCGCCCCCATCGGAACGTGCGCCAGAGGGTCAGACCGCAGTCGGTGAACGCCTTGATACTGGTACCCTCGTAGTGCTCGTTGTTAGCCCACCGCGTGCTCATGCCCACGGTATGCACGGAGAGGTTGACGAGGGGATTCTCGTAACCGGCAGAGGCCGAGAAGGTGTGCTCCGGGATGTAGGCTATCTGGTATTTGTAATAGGGCGATTCGGGGTTGGTGACATTCTGCGCCTGCTGGTAGCTATAGCTGCCGGAAAGCGTCAGGCGGTGGCTGTCGCTGAACGGCAGGCAGCCGCGCATGGTGGTGTCGAAGCCCAGCACCCGCACCTTGCCGACGTTGATGCACGACCAGACAAACATATTCTTCGGCACGGCGACGATCATGTCCTTCACATGGTTATAATAAGCATCAGCGGTAAGGCTAAAGGTAGCCTGTCTCCCTCCCTTTAGGGAGGGCCGGGGTAGGCTCAATGTCAGACCCAGATTCCACTGGTCGGTATTCTCGGGCTTTAGGTCGGGACTGCCGTAATGGTAGTAGTAGCACTCGTTGAACGTCGGCGAACGGAAAATATTCTTATACGAAGCGCGCACATAGAGGTCGTGGTCGGCCAGCAGCTTGTACGACAGGCTGAGCGACGGCGACAGGCGGCGCATATTACGGGCGCTGCTGCCTTCCTTGGCATCGTTCAGATAGAGCGAAGCCAACAGGCGTGCCATGACGGTCAGCCGGTCACAGCGGTACTTCGCCGTGGCACTCTGCAGGACGGTGTGGCGGTACGGACGCCCCACTACCGTGCGCATCGAACTGCCGTTCAGGTTGTTGTAGCTGTAGTCGGCGGAATAGTCCAGCGCCCAGTGGTCGTCGGGGGTATAGAGCAGAGCGGCACTGGCATAGGCCTCGCGCTGCCAGTAGCTGGCATCGTTGACGCCGCCCTGGTAAAGCTTATCCTTATACACCGACTCGTTCCAGTTGTACTTGCCCAGCACCTTCAGCGACCATCTGTCGCTCCAGCGTGTCTGGTAGGTCAGCTGTCCGAAGGCATTGCGGTCGTGCAGCGTCTCGCCGCTGATATTCGTATAGTAGTGTACCTGTCCGGGCAACTGACGGTCGTTATCGTAATAGTAGACCTTGGCAGTCAAGCGGTTCACCTGATTAACAAGGTACACGAGGTTCAGCTCGCCATGGCCGCTGTTCATACGGCTATTCTTGCGGCGGTCGCTGATGGTTTCCGTTCCGTTCTGGATGGTATAAGGATAGTCGTTTTCGGCGTAGGTGTATTCACCGACGGCAGAGAAGGCCAGGCGGTCAGTGAGGTTCTGCTCGTAGCGCACAAAGGGACAGACATAACCGAAGGAGCCTGCCTTGAGTTGTGCCGTCAGGTGGGGACGACGGTCGCCCTCGGTCAATGCGATGGTCTGGATGGAGAGCATGGCAGGCGTCGTAGCATTGCGGGCAGGTATGAAGATGTCGTCGTTGTCGCCGACAGTCAGCGACAGGTGACTGACGTTGTCCAAGGAATAGCGGCTCAGGTCGATCTCACCGCTCTGGCAGTCGCTGAGCATCACGCCGTCGTAGCTGACACCCGTATGCTTGGCACCGAAGCCGCGCACCGACACCGTCTTCATGCCGCCGGCACCGCCGTAGTCGCGCAGCGTGATGCCCGGCAGGCGGTGCAGTGCATCGGCCATGTCGGTGACACCCATCACCTGCATGTCGCGGCGGTCCATCGTATGGTACGGAGCAGGAGCCGTCAGCGTATGGCGGCGCTGCGTCTCCGTGATGGTAACGCCCTCCAGCTGGTGTATGCGACTGGTAATGGTGTCCGTCTGCGCCACAGCAGCCACAATTAAAAGATGAAACAATGAAACAATTACAACGCTCCGCTTCATCGCATTCGCTAATTGATAATTGACAATTGATAATTGATAATTGGTACGTCAGATGACGTACAAGATGACTACTATCATGATGACCAGCATGATTTCTACGCGGCGGTTGATGCGCACGGCCTTTTCCATGTCGTCATTGGTCAGCTGACGGGCATTGGTGCCGATATAGGGACTGTCGAAGCGTTCACCGTGATAGACGTGCGGACCACCGAAGCGGCAGTCGAGAATACCGGCCAGTGCCGCCTCGGGATAACCGCTGTTGGGACTGCTCTGCTGACGGCCAAACCACGTCACGAAGGGCAGCAAACCGAAACGCCACGACACGATGAGCATCAGCAGCGCCGTAATGCGTGCGGGAAGGTAGTTGGCGGCATCGTCGATATGGGCAGCGACACAGCCGAACTCACGGTAGCGCATGGTGCGGTAACCCACCATGGAGTCGAGGGTGTTGACCATCTTGTAGGCCATCATGCCGGGGACACCCAAGAGCGTGAACCAGAAGAGCGGGGCGACAACGCCGTCGCTGAGGTTTTCGGCCAGCGTCTCCAGGGCTGCCGTGCGCACCTCCTGGGCACTGAGCTGTGAGGTGTCACGGCCGACAATGCGCGACACCTGACGACGGCCTTCCTCAAGGGAGCGGTCGACGGCACGGAAGACGTCACGGACTTCACGGACGAGGGTGGTGCCCGCCAGACCGTAGCAGACGAAGATTGCCTTCACGGCCATGCCGAGGAACACGTTGATGCTGTCCACCCACTTAAAGAGATAGAAGAAAGCGGCAAAGACGGCAGCAATAAGGAACACGGTCATCAGCGCCCCTTTGAGCATGCGTAGCGAGCCTTTGTTCAGCCACCGCTCCATGCGCCCGATGACTTTGCCGAAGAGCACGATGGGATGCGGCAGCCACACCGGGTCGCCAATGATAGCATCAGCTATCCATCCCGCCAGCAAAACAAGTATTTCTTTCAATTGTATAATTGTTTAATTGTTTAATTTTTTAATTTGATACAGCGGCCAGAGGCACTGGTTGAAGAGGTGGTAGTCGTTCAACAGATAGCGGCGGGGCTTCGGCACGATGCGGGCATCGGCAACACCCTGCACAGTGAAATGGTATTCCGACGTATTGCCCTGATAGTCGCGCAGCACGTAGGTCAGATGGTAGGGCCGTTCCTGGTCGAAGGTAACGTAGCCACGATCGAAGCCCGTATGCAGGATAGGCAGACGCATGCCGTTCTCCACGTACGACTTCATATACCAGATGTGCGTGCGGCGCCAGTGCTCATAGTCGCCCCACTGGTTGACCTCGCGGGTACAGCTGAGGGGGATGCCGTCGACATCGGCACGGAACACCTCACGACCGTCAACCAGCAGCTGGGTATGGCGGATGCCGTAGTGGTTGTAGGTGGACTCACAGTAGTCGTCGGCCCAAAGGGCAAACCCTACCCTGCCCCATGCTGTAAACTGGCGCGAGAGCGTCCACACGGTGTGCTGTTTCTTCGTGTCGGGCTGTCCGAAGCCGAAGGTCTGCTTGGCCGTGCCGCCGTTGAAAAGTCCCTCACCCTTGACAGGCAATGCCATGAAGGAATGGGCCTGCGGCGCCACGGTGTCGGGAATGAAACGCGCCAGATATTCCATGGGGTCGCGCATCACCCACGTCTCTGAGTCGTGAACCTCAAGGTGCAGATGGGGACCGGTAGAGTGACCCGTATTACCGCTGAGGGCAATGAGGTCGCCACCCTTGACGGGCAACTGACTCGGCGGAAAGCGGAAGTCCAGCGTGTCGCGCCAACCTGTGCGCTCGAAGAGCTTTTCGTAAGCGTCGGCAAAGCACTTCAGGTGACAATAGACACTGGTATTGCCGTCGGGATGGTTGACATAGATGGCATTGCCAAAGCCGTACTTGTTGACCGTCAACCGTGCCACATAGCCGTCGGCAATGGCATAGATGTTCTTGCCGACGACATTGCCTGTCTTGACGTCAATGCCACCGTGGAAATGCCAAGGGCGCGGTTCGCCGAAGTTTCCCGCCAGCACGATGTCATAGTCCACGGGGGAGTGGTATTCCACATCATGAAGGCCGACAGACTCGGATTCGTCAGAACCACAGCCTGTCAGCAATATCAAGCAGCATACTATAAAATAACTTTCAATTCTCAATTATCAATTATTTTAGCATGCCTTAAAGCTCATGTCAAGCCCCTTCACCGAGTGGGTCAGCGCACCCACGGAGATGAAGTCGACACCCTGTTCGGCATAGTCGCGGATGGTGTCGAACGTGATGCCGCCACTGGACTCTGTCTCAAAACGTCCGCCAATGATGTCGACAGCCTTCTTCGTGTCAGGCACGCTGAAGTTGTCGAGCATGATGCGGTCTACGCCACCGTGGTCGAGCACCTGCTGCAACTCGTCGAAGGAGCGCACTTCAATCTCAATCTTCAGGTCGAGACCTTTCTCCTTCAGATAGGCATGACAGCGGTCGATGGCATTGACGATGCCACCGGCGAAGTCGACATGGTTGTCCTTGAGCAGAATCATGTCAAACAGACCGATACGGTGGTTGCAACCGCCGCCGATCTTCACGGCCTGCTTCTCTAACATTCGCATACCAGGCGTTGTCTTACGGGTATCCAAGACACGGGTCTTCGTACCCTTCAGGTGCTGCACGTAGCGGTCGGTCATGGTAGCAATGCCACTCATGCGCTGCATGATGTTCAGCATCAGTCGCTCCGTCTGCAACAGCGAACGGATGCGGCCACTGACAATCATGGCTATATCGCCCTTCTTGACACGGGTGCCGTCGGGCATGAGCACTTCCACCTGCATGTCGGGGTCGAAGCGGTGGAACACTTCCTTGGCAATCTCAACACCTGCCAGGATACCGTCTTCCTTGATGAGCAGATGGCTCTTGCCCATGGCATCCTCGGGAATACAACACAATGTGGTGTGGTCACCGTCGCCTATATCCTCAGCAAACGAGAGGTCTATCAGGCGGTCTACTAATTCTTCTACACTTAACATAAGCTATCAGTTCTTTCGTTGGTCCTGGAAAAGATATATGCCAAAGCCGACGCGCAGGCCAATGGTGCTGTAGTCGGAATGGTTCTTGAAAGACTGGTCATAGTATATCTCAGGTTCGATGGTCACCGTACGGCTGATGAAGAAGGAATAGCCCACCTGGATGCCGGGCAGGACATCATTGTAGCCGCCACCGCCATGCCTGTACGTTGCGGAGACACCGAAGAAAAGTCCGTTCTGCTCCATATAGTAGCGGCCTCCCAGTCCCCAAGACAATGTGAAGGGAACATCTTTCATTTTATCGTAGGCCAGATGACTCAACAGCATCATGTTGTCGTCAAACAGGTAACCGACCTTGCCCTGCAGGCCGATACGGCCATTCTGCAAGCCGTTGTAGCTGAGGTCAAGACTGGAAAGCGAAGCACCAACGTATAACTTGTCGGCTTCAAACTGTGCATGCGAAGCCACTGAGACCAGCAGCGCAGCAAATGCTAATACTATTTTCTTCATAATTGTCTTAATTATTTGATTGTTGATACTTACGATACCACAGGATAAACCACACACAGGCCACCAAGAGCGAAGCAATGCCCAAGGGATAGCCAATGGTGCCGGGCAGTCCGAAGGCCTGCTTCGACACGAAGAGGAACGTGGAGCACACGGTGGTCATGAACAGGGCGGGAATCAGGGTAATCCAGAAGGGTTTCTTCTCGCGCACCAAGAATACCGTCAACGTCCACAGCGTGAAGACGCTCAATGCCTGGTTTAACCAGCCGAAATACTGCCAGATAGTGTTGAAACCGTCGGGATTGTTAATCTGCCAGATTAGCATGAGGATGGTACACAGGAACAGCGGCAAACTGATATACAGGCGCTTGATGATGGGGCTCTGGTCGAATTTCAGCCAGTCAGCGACAATGAGACGTGCTGAACGTAAAGCTGTATCACCACTGGTGATGGGAGCTGCCACCACACCCAGCATGGCCAGGATGGCACCAGTGACACCCAGCCAGTCGTTACATACCAGATTCACGACGGCAGGAGCTGATGTATAGAAGCCTTTGTCGGCACCTGCTATCAATTCATAACCCGGCGTGGGACTGCCATAGAAGAACCATGAGGCCACGGTAGCCCAGATGAGTGCCACGATACCCTCAGTGATCATTGCTCCGTAGAAGATGGGGCGACCCATGTGCTCAGACTTCAGACAACGGGCCATCAAGGGGCTCTGTGTTGCATGGAAACCGCTGATGGCTCCACAGGCAATGGTGATGAACAAAGCGGGGAAGATGGCATCAGTCCACTTCTCGGGCTGGGCCTCGGCACCCATATTATAAAAATGTGTCCACAATTCCGGCAGTTCCGGTTTCTTGATAAACAGCACAATCATCAGCGCACAGGCCATGAAGAGCAGCGAGAAAGCAAATATGGGATACACCTTGCCGATAATCTTATCGATAGGCAACATGGTGGCTATGATATAATAACCAAAGATAATACACACCCACATCATACTGTCGCCGCCAATGCCGTGCAGAATCTCGGCAGGCGAATAGACAAACACCACACCCACCATGATGAGCAGCAGCACGGTGAAGACAAGCATCACATCCTTGGTGGCCTTGCCCAGATATTTACCGATGAGCTCAGGCAGGCCGACACCGCCATTTCGCATCGACAGCATGCCGCTCAAATAGTCGTGCGTGGCACCTGCAAAGATGCAGCCGAATACTATCCAAAGATAAGCGGCCGGTCCGAACTTGGCGCCCATGATGGCACCGAAGATAGGACCCGTACCGGCAATATTCAGAAACTGAATCATAAAAACCTTCCAGTTGGGCAGGACGACATAGTCAATACCGTCGGCCTTGGCAACAGCAGGGGTAATGCGATTGTCTGGGGCTACTATTTTCTCAATGAAGCGCCCATAGAGCACATAACCAAGCAGCAGAGCAACTAAGCTCAAAGAAAATGTAATCATATTTTAGTGCTTTTATTCAAAATTTGCTGCAAAGGTACGAAATAAATTGATAATTGATAATTGTAAACTGAAAATTATTTCGTGCGGCAGCAAATTTTTCACTTTTCACTTTTCCTTTTTCCTTTATTTTCATACCTTTGCATCCGCAATGAAAAGAACAGTATTACTTTTTAGCTTTTTAGCGGTTCTGACGGCCTCGCTGAAGGCACAGCCGAAGCATGAAGTCAGGGCCGTGTGGCTGACCACCATAGGGGGCATTGACTGGCCCTCATCATACGCCCACAACGGTATGGGCATCGAAACACAGAAGCGGCAGTTAGAACGCATCCTGGACGAGCTGAAGGCTGCCAATGTCAATACCGTACTGCTGCAAACCCGCGTACGCGCCACCACCATCTACCCCTCGAACATGGAACCGTGGGACGGCTGCCTCTCCGGCAAGCCTGGCGTATCACCCGGCTACGATGCCCTGCAATATGCCATTGACGAATGTCACCGCCGAGGCATGGAGCTGCACGCCTGGGTGGTCACCATCCCCATCGGCAAATGGAACAGCTACGGCTGTCAGCAGCTGCGCCGCCGCTATCCTTCGCTGGTGAAGAAGATTGGCGAAGATGGCTACATGAACCCGGAACTGGCCGGTACTGCCGACTACCTGACCAGCATCTGCGAGGAGATTACACGGCGCTACGACGTAGACGGCATCCATCTGGACTATATCCGCTACCCCGAAACGTGGCGCGGCAGCAAACAGCGCGACTACATCACACGCATTGTCAGAAGCATTCACCAAAGGGTAAAGTTTTACAAACCGTGGGTTAAGCTAAGTTGTTCGCCTATAGGAAAATATGATGACCTCAGTCGCTACAGTTCACGCGGTTGGAATGCCTACCGGCAGGTGGCTCAGGACGCACAGGGCTGGCTGCGCTCAGGACTCATGGACCAGCTCTACCCGATGATGTATTTCCAAGGCAACAACTTCTATCCTTTCGCCATTGACTGGCAGGAACACAGCTACGGGCGCACCGTGGTGTCAGGACTGGGCATCTACATGCTGCATCCCCGTGAGGGCAACTGGAAGCTACAGGAAATCATACGCCAGCTGCACGTCACGCGCAGCATCGGCATGGGACACTGCTACTTCCGTGCCAAATTCCTGCTCGACAACGTCAAAAGGGTGTACGACCACGTCAAGGACTTCGACCGCCATCCGGCACTCATCCCACCCATGACATGGAGCCACCAGGAGTCTCCCCTGCCCCCTGCCACGCTGAACGTTGAGCATACGACGCAGGGCGACAACCTGTCGTGGAGCAGCGGGCGCGACCGCAGCGACGGCCCCAATCTGCTATACAATGTCTATGCGTCGACGGAATACCCGGTTGACATTAACAACCCTGAGAACTTCGTAACTACACGCTTAGAGGCACGCTATCTGTCGCTGCGCCGGTCGTCGGACAAAAAACCGCTGTACTATGCCGTGACAGCCCTCGACCGCTATGGCAACGAAAGCGAACCGGTGAGGGAATACGTCCGTGGCAGCAACCGTCAGTCTGTGGCATCCAACCTGTTGCCCAACGACGGTCGAACCCTGAAACTGAACAGCAGCGTCGACGCGGACTACCTACTGGTCTGCACCCTACAGGGCAGCATCATCTATGCCTGCGACAACAGGCCGCAAATCAGTATTGCCTCCATACCTGAAGGCATCTACGAACTCAAGAGCCGCAATCGTAAAGGCATCTCCCATCGCCTGGGCTATTTCATCATCAGACGATAGATTTAGAAACTCCGCTTCTGGCGATAGGCTCAGAAGCGGAGATAAGGATTATACTGCAGTTCGTCAGCAATGGTCGTCTGCGGCCCATGCCCCGCATAGACGACAGTCTGGGGCGGCAAGGCTGCCACAACATGCTGAAGGCTGTCCATCATCTCGTCCCAGCTACCTTCAGCAAAGTCCGTACGCCCTATGCTCATGCGAAACAGCGTATCACCGGAGAATACGACATGCTCCTGTTCACAATAGAAGAGGCAGGAGCCATGCGTATGTCCTGGCGTCAGGAGAACCTTCAGCGTATGGGTGCCGAAGGTAATGGTATCGCCCTGTTGGAGCAGACGGGCTATAGGCGGCTGCTGACGACTCACAAGCTCAACACCCATGAACTGGCGGGTCTGCTTAGCCATGTTCTTAATCAGTGGGGCATCCTCGTCGCACACCTCAACCTGTAGCTGATAGTCGGCATAGAGGAACTCATTGCCAAAGTTGTGGTCGAAATGGCCATGGGTGGCCAGCAGGTGTACGGGCTTCAACCGGTGGCTGCGGAAATAGCTGGCAAGCGCATCCTTCTCCTCCCGATAGTAGGCACCGCAGTCGATAACGACACACTCGCCCGTCTCGTCGCTCACCACATAGCAGTTCTCCTGCAAGGCGTTGCATTCAAAACACTTAATCTCCAACATAGTCCGTTTATCAATGACTTATTACATCTTCACCTTCACGCCCTTGCTCTCATTCTGCATGCGGTCAAGCGCCGTGACGACATAGACGTACCCATTCCGCTGAGCGGCAGGTATCTCATAGAAGGTATTGGGAGTGACGCACACCAGCTTCGTAGGGTCGTCAATATTGACTTTCTCGCCTTTGGCAAAGCGGTAGACGGCGTACTTGACGGCAACGTCGCTCCACTTCTTACCCTTGGGCTCCTGCCAGAAGAGTACCAGTCTGCCATCGACGAGGATGACCTTGGCATGGCGAACCTTCTTGGGCGCCTTGTGGTCGATGTGTTTCATCACAGGCTGGAAGACCGGATAGCGCCAATAATTCGTGCGCAGCGAAGAACCGTAGTTGCCCACATTGTCGACGGCAGCCTTGGCATACCACAGCACCGTACCTTGGACATTAGGCAGTTGCCGGTGGAGGGACATCTTGGCAGACAGCTGGTGGCGTGAGGGATTGTTCAGGTCTTTGTACTTCACCGTACGCTCCACGTCTTCACCGATATAGAGGTCTGTATGGCGAAGGTTACGGCTCCACCAGTGTATCAGCTCGTCATAGTCGGCAGCCCTGTTGCCAATCTCCCAGTACAGCTGCGGCACACAGTAGTCCATCCAACCCTTACGGTCCCACAGCAGGACATCAGCATAGAGGTCGTCATAGTTCTGCAGACCATTGGTATTGCTGCCGTGAGGATCGCTCTTCTTGTTGCGGTAGATGCCAAAAGGCGAGACGCCGACCTTCACCCAGGGCTTGACGGCATGCACCGTCTTGTAGAGCTGTTCGATGAAGAGGTTGACGTTGTTGCGGCGCCAGTCGCCACGGTCAGAGAACTTATGACCATAGGCCATGAAACGGGCCTGGTCGGGGATGGCAACACCTGCCACGGGATAAGGATAGAAATAGTCGTCGATGTGCAGACCGTCAACGTCGTAGCGCGACACGATGTCAGCAACCACGTCACAGATGTACTGACGGCATTCTGGCAAAGCGGGGTCAAGGAGGGTGAGTCCGTCATACTGGAACGTCCATTCGGGATGGCGTACGACGACATGGTTGGCAGCATTGGCATGCGCCACCTTCGTCTTGGCACGGTAGGGATTAATCCATGCATGCAACTCCATGCCACGGCGGTGGCACTGCTCCACCATCCACTTCAGCGGGTCCCAATAGGGACTGGGTCGGCGGCCTTGTTCACCCGTCAGGTAGTAGCTCCACGGCTCCAGACTGCTCTCGTAGAGGGCATCACACTCCGGGCGTACCTGGAAGATGATGGCATTACAACCGTCCTTCTGCAACTCGTCTAACTGGTATGTCAGGGTACGCTGCATCTGTTCGGTGCCCATACCCTTGAACTGTCCGTTGACACTCTGTATCCAGGCACCACGGAACTCGCGTTTCTGCTGTGCCGACACAACTATTGCACATAGCAACAACGCTATCGTCAATACTCGTCTCATATTCTTAACTCCTTTAACTTCTCTAACTTCTTTAACTTCCTTAACTTCCTTAACTTCTTTAACTTCCTTAACTTCTCACTTATAAACTTTCATGGCACGGTCCATCTCGCGCCGGTCCTCCTTCTCTTTCAGCGTCTGGCGCTTGTCGAACTCCTTCTTACCCTTGCACAGCGCAATATCCATCTTAGCGCGGCCCTTGGGATCGATGAATACCAGCAGCGGCACAATGGTATAGCCCGTCTGCTTCGTGGCTGATGCCAGCTTCTGGATTTCGCGCTTCGTCAGCAACAGCTTGCGGTCGCGCTTCATTTCGTGGTTGTTGTACGAACCATAGAAATAGGGCGACACATTCATGCCCCTCACCCAGATTTCACCATTGGTGATGAAGCAATAGGTATCCACCAGCGAGGCTTTGCCCATACGGATGCTCTTGATCTCCGTACCCGTCAGCACAATGCCTGCCGTAAAGGTCTCGATGAAGAAGTATTCAAACGAGGCTTTCTTATTCTTGATGTTCACAGGACTCTTCTTCCTGATCAGTTCTTCTTCCTTATTCATATCTATGCATAGTTCTAAAGCATCATGGAACACTATACGACTGTGGCAAAGCGCTCCAGATGTTCATCGATGTAATGGGCTATCTGAGACGTCCATGACTCTTCCTCTTCGACAAAGGTATCGTCCATGTCATCGAACTCGGGGTATTGTTCAAACAGCGCCATAAACTCGTCCTCCGTACAGTCGCGCTCAATGGCGTCGTGATACTTGACGTACAGCGTATGCGCATCGTAGACCAGCTTCGACAACTCGCGCAAGCCCCACAACTGCTTCACCGCCTTGGCAAAGGGATTCTTGAAGATGAACGGGCCATAGCCGTTGTGGATGAGCTGTACAAAGCCGCCATCCATCACCTCCTCATGCAGGATGTCCCATGCCAGCAGCGTCACCTGGTCAGCATTCAGTTCCTGCATCTTCTCTGCCGTCAGTTCACCGCCGATAGCCTCCTTGATGGCACTGACAAAGGCACCGACGAAGGCATCCATGCCCTCGCCTGCCGCCTGCCGCAATGCGGCATCACTGATGGTCACCTGCATCATAGCTCGTCACACTCCTTTAACCACAAACTGCTGCAGGCATCACTCGGCATGCGCCAGTCGCCACGGGGCGAGAGGCTGATGCTGCCCACCTTGGGACCGTCGGGCAGACACGAGCGCTTGAACTGCTGTGAGAAGAAGCGGCGGCAGAAAGTCTGAAGCCACTTCTTGATGGTTGCCTTGTCGTACGCCTTGCCGAAAGCCTGCTGTGCCAGCAGGAATATCTTGGCTGGACGGAAACCGTAGCGCATGAAATAGTAGAGGAAGAAGTCATGCAGCTCGTAAGGGCCTACCAGGTCTTCCGTCTTCTGCTGGATATGTCCCTCGGCGTCAGCCGGTGTCAGCTCCGGCGAAATGGGGGTGTTGATGATGTCGATGAGCGTATCGCGCTGGGCACCAAACATCGGCAACAAGGCCATATAGCGGATAAGATACTGTATCAGTGTCTTGGGAATGCCTGCATTGACGCCGTACATCGACATGTGGTCGCCATTATAAGTTGCCCAGCCCAATGCCAGTTCCGAGAGGTCGCCCGTACCCACTACGAGGGCGTTGAGCTTGTTGGAGAGGTCCATCAGTATCTGGGTGCGCTCGCGGGCCTGCGAATTCTCGTAGGTCACATCGTGCTTCTTCATGTCGTGGCCAATATCCTCAAAATGCTGCTTCACTGCCTTGGCAATGGAAATCTCCATCTGTGAGATGCCCAGCGTCTGCATGAGCGACGTGGCATTGTCGTGGGTGCGGTCAGTGGTGCCGAAGCCAGGCATGGTGACACCGACAATACCCTTACGGTCGTATCCGAGTTTGTCGAAGGTGCGCACACAAACCATCAGCGCCAGCGTCGAGTCCAAGCCGCCACTGATGCCTAAGACCACATGTTCGCAGTTGGTGTGTATGAGACGTTTGGCAAGTCCGGCCGTCTGGATGCTCAGTATTTCCTCGCAGGTCTCAGCCATGTCGTTGTCGCTGGGGATAAAGGGATGGGCATCGATGGTGCGTGTCAGTTTGAAAGGATGGTCGCCGGAAACGGGTTTCGTATTGATGATGACGGCCTTGGCCCCACGCTGGGCATTGATGAACGTGGTATTGGTCTGGCGCTCCGTACGCAGACGCTCTACGTCAATCTGTGCCGCCTGCAACTGAGGCTGGAACGAGAAGCGGTCACCCTCGGCCAGTACGTGTCCATTCTCGAATATCATAGCATTGCCGCCATACACCACGTCCTGTGTGGACTCACCGAAGCCACACGACGAGTAGACATAGCCGCTGAGCGTACGGGCACTCTGCTGAGCCAGCAGGGAGCGCAGATAGCGGTGCTTGCCTATCAGTTCGTTGCTGGCCGAACAGTTGAAGACAATGTCGGCGCCAGCCATCGTCAACCGGTTGCTGGGCGGGATGGGTGCCCACACGTCCTCACAAATCTCTATGCCAAACTTGACGCCGTCGCTGGTCTGGTAGACCGTAGGCTCGGGTGTCAGATTGACGGGGGTACCGGCCAGATAAATCTGCATGGGGTTGAGATCCTGTGCGGAAGCAAACCAGCGCTTCTCGTAGAACTCATTGTAATTGGGCAGATAGGTCTTTGCCACCAGTCCCAACAGTGTACCCCGCTGAATGACGGCGGCACAGTTGAGCAGCAGTCCCTCGGCCTGCACGGGCAGTCCCACGATGCAGATGACATCCAAGGCACGCGTGAAGTCCAGGAGGCGCATCAGACCCTCCTCAGCCTTGACCAGCAACAGCTGTTCCTTAAACAGGTCCTGACAACTGTAGCCCGTCAGGCACAACTCCGGGAAGCATACCACCTCAACATCCTCACTGTCGGCAAGGGTGATGAGCTTTTCCATCTCCTGTACGTTATACTCAACGTCAGCTACTTTCACGGCAGGCACTGCTGCTGCCACCTTCATGAATCCGTATCTCATATCGCTACAATTTACATTTTTACGGTATTAACAACGAGGAATCGCCATAGCTCAGGAAACGGAAGTCGTGAGCCAAAGCGTAATCATAGATGCGATGCCAGTCGCCATGGACGAAGGCACTCACCAACAACAGCAGCGTGGACTGCGGCTGATGGAAGTTGGTGACCAGCATCTTGACGATCTTATAGTCATACCCAGGGGCTATGATGATCTGTGTGGACGAGTGCAAGACTGTGAGCCCGTGGCGGTCCATCCATGCCAACAGCGCCTGCAGGGCGTCCATTGCTGAAGCGGCAGCCCATTCTTCACTCTTCACTTTTAACTTTTCACTTTCATACGGTTCCCACTGGCTAACATGCAGTTCTTCCTCGGC
>JAEEGJ010010745.1_pt1 | contig 23638 bp, 18 predicted proteins | sample 8958761 | NCBI WGS metagenome assembly JAEEGJ01 (sample SAMN16246546, study PRJNA631951) | gut metagenome | biome: gut microbiome; feature: rumen; material: RS-attached | host: Bos | place: Iran: Karaj | collected 2018-10 | reverse complement strand
GAACCGGTACCTGATCAGAAACGACCAAAGGATAATCAAAAAAAGTCACCGGAAGGTGACTTGGAAGTGGAGTGTATATCACGGATAAAGTCCCCATGATAAGCAAGATTTATTGATTATTAACCCTGCAGGGGCGGTTTTAGCTTTTGTATACACACGGCGTTTATTACAATATTACAATATTACATTACAGATTTGGAAAAAGAGTGGAAAAGGGGTGAAAATGCGCATTACACTTTCTCTGATCTGATAAGAAGGGTTTATATTATTTATTTATATATAAATATATAATATAAAAGACCTCATCCCACCAAAAGAAGGTGTAATGCAGAAATCGCAAAATTGTAATGTAATATTGTAATATTGTAATGTTTTACGGTGATCATGGTTGAGTGTAAGTGCCTGATAATAAGAATATTAGGCGACGTAATTCATCACCACGAATGTGATTTCGCCGACTGTGGAACAGGTCGTAGAGGAGGGGCTCGCCCTGACAGATGTTCATCACCGCGCGCCAGCGGGCACGCTCGCTGAGCGTGGGAAAATAGATGTTGCCTATCTCGCGCTTTGTGTAGATTCGGTTGTCTTGTATTTTCATATCGTTTATGTTTTATTATTCTGTATACAAAGATACGAAAAAAAGGCGAAACTACCAAATGCGATGTTAAAGTTCCTAAATGTGCACAAACGTGGATTTTGCGTCTGGAATTTGTTTGGAAGTATGGCAAAAAGGCCCTATCTTTGCACCTGAAAACCAGCAGAGCGGCTGAAAACCGAGCGTAGTACCACAGAGCATTCGCAGCCACCAGACGACAGAGTGTCCGGGACTTGCCGACAGAGTGGCGACGTGCTGACGGGAGACGGAGGGTTAGGAGCCGGCAGACTGGAAGTAATTAAAAATGTAAAATTATTATGGCACAAAGAAAAATAGCATTTCCTGTAGTTTACAAGAAGAACATGAACGAGACGTCGACCGCATTCGGCAAGTATTATCCTGAGGCTTATCCTCCCCAGACGCTGAGTCTGCGCGGACTGATTGAGCGCGTGGCTTTCGAACAGTCGGTGTACAGCCGCGACATCGTAGAGGGTGTGATTCAGCGACTGACCAAGGTGATGGTCGAGCTGCTGACCGGCGGACAGCCTGTGAAGTGGGACGGTCTGGGCACCTTCGTACCGAAGATCGAGTCGGCGAAGGGCGGTGTGACCGCAGCCCAGCTGGCAGCAGGATCGGTCAGCGTGCGCGACGCCATCGAGGGTGTGCACATCCGATTCATCCCTGAGAACGAGAAGGGCGAAGAGCTGACTTCGCGCAGAATGAAGGACGCCATCACCTTCAGTGTGGAGGGCGTGAAGATTCTGACCAAGATCGGCGAGAAGCCCAACCAGAAGACGCTCGTGCATATCGAGAGCCTGGAGAAGTTTGCCCAGGGCGTGGCTGGCGGCAGCTCTTCGGGTAGCGGTAGCTCTGGCCAGACGCCAACGAACACCAACAATGGTGATGAGCCAGGCGAGGGGGATTAAGTATAATTGACAATTGATAATTGACAATTATGAAAAAGGAGACTTGGAAAACGATTATTCAGGTAATCATCAGTATTCTGACGGCGGCTCTGACCGCCATGGGAACAACTAGTTGCATGGGACATGGACCATTCTAAGCAAATCGACCGGAAGACAAGTGCTTCCGGTCGTATGCCTCGTGGCATCAGGAACTACAACCCGCTGAATATCGAGAAGGGACAGAATTGGCAGGGGCTGGCCGCGCTGCAGGACGACAAGCGGTTCTGCGTGTTTCAGGACTTCTACTACGGCTACAGGGCTGCCTTCAGGATTCTCATGACCTATAGGAAGAAAGGCATCCGAACGGTCAACGATATCGTCAGGCGGTGGGCACCGTCGACAGAGAACGACACGGCAGGCTACATCAGAAGCGTGCTGGCATACTCGGGGCTGCTGCAATACACCACGCTCGCCGACTATGAGTATATAGCACTTGTGGCGGCCATGGCGCGCGTAGAGTGCGGATCGGTGCCCGACTATGAGGCCCTTGCAAAGGCATGGATTGACAATGTGAGGGCGAAGGATGAATGAACGTTGAAATATTACAATATTACAATATTACATTACAATTTCACAAGAAAAAGAGGATGTGTCAAATAGGCACATCCTCATTTGATGACGAACAAGTTTTTATATTTGTATATTTCGTAACTTTGTAGCGTCCAAGTGAGATAAAATATGCTTTTACTCAAAATCGGAATCAAGTTCAAAGTATTATCCGTAAAATTACAAAGTTATGAAGACGAACAACGAAAACAAAAAGGCGGTGGTTTTCGCCAGAGTTAGTACAGAAGCGCAGGACTACACTGAGCAAGTGAACCGAATGACAACCGTAGCAATTGCCGACGGTTACTCAAAAAACGATTTGGTTGTAATTAGCAACAAAGAAAGTGCAATCAAGTTATCAGAAGACGAGCGTGAGGGCTTGCAGCAATTGCAGTCTGCTATAACATCAGACAGTAGCATTAACGCAGTCTATGTCTTTGAGATTTCACGTCTTGGCAGGCGCATGGATGTTATATCCAGTGTGGTGCAGTGGCTTACTGACAGTCGTATTCAGTTGGTATGTGATACTCCTAACGTCAGACTGTTCGAGCGTGACGGCTCTGTCTCTTTCGGTGGTCAGATGATGATTTACCTGATGGGTGTTATGGCAGCGCAAGAAATGAAAATCAAGAAAGAGCGGTTTGCCAACGGTAAGAAATGTGCAAAGGAGCAGGGCAAATGGATTGGCACTCCCGTCATGTTTTGGTATAAGATTGTCAATCAACGCGAAGTCATCAACGAAGTTGCAGCGGAAGTTATCAGAAAGGCCTATAAGATGTATGCAGGTGACATAAACCGCACCGCCCAGACAAACATTGACATTGCAATGTATCTCAGAAATAACGGTATCTGCAAACGCTCTGACAAGTTCTTTTCTGCTGGTCGTGTTGCATCGTTTATATCACGTGAAAAGTATCGCGGCACAATTGTCAGCGAGGAACTCTGGGACAGGTGCAACGAAATCAGACTCAAAAATTATAACGGCAGTAAGGAACGTAAGCAGGCATTTGGCGAGCGTCTTATCAAGTGTCAAAACTGCGGACGTAATTACAAACTCTCACACCGTAACTATATATGTGCAGCACACAAAGCAGAATACAAAGACAGTGACATGTACTGTGATAATACAATTTCGCTGCATCGTAGGTTTGTAGATTGCAGCCTTGTCGAGACTGTTGCAGTCTGGTGGTTTGACGAACAGAAAAAGGACAGCACAGAGCGTCAGTTGCAGGCAATGGGAGCAATTGAGAAACTGAACGCACGTCTGGAAGATGCTCAGGGCAAGTTGGATAAGGTCGCAGAGAAGAAAAGACGCATCGGAAAGAATTACGCTAATATGATACTAACAGATGACGAGTTTGAAAAGGCTGTCAAGACCGTCAATGCTGACGAAAAGCAGCTGAAAACAGATGTTTCAAACTTGGAAGCACGCATCGCCGAGTTGCAGAACCAGTCGTCAGAAATCATCGAGCTGAAGACATGGCAACAACAGTGGCAGTTCTTCAAATCTCTCACACACACTGAAATGTACGAAGCAATTCATAGACTTGTCGAGTACGTGAGTGTCAGAGTCGAAGACGGCAAGAGGTTCTGGACTATACACCGTAAGGATAGTAGTGACGAAGTCACTTATATGTTATGCGGGCATGGACGCGCCGTAAAACTCTACGGCTACATTAATGGTAAAGCGGTCGAACTGACCGGCAATCCCGCTTTTAATGTCGAATATGAAAAAGACCAAGTCAAAGTCTACTGGTTGAGAAAGGATCTTTCGCCAATGCCGGTTACTTGTCCTACTGCCACAACAACTTCCAACATTTCATGTTTAGGGCATGATTTTGCAAGTATTTAGCCTAAATTTGTATTATATAATAGGTTTTATTATTAAAAAAACGGAATATCTATGTTTTAATTCGGGAAAACTTTGTATCTTTGTGGCGTGTTTATAGATTAGATGACGTTATGACAGCAATTACAATCAACATTCCCAACCATGAGGTCAGCTTCTTTAAGAAGATGATTGCGAAGATGGGCTGGACGTACAGCGAGGCCGACGTGGTGCGCTCGGCTGCCACGCCCAAGGAACAGGCACTCGCCAAGGTTGATCATGCCTTCGGGCAGTTGCGCCAGATGAAAGACGGCCAGCTCCAAGGTATCAATGCGGAGGATTTGCTCAATGAACTGTAAGATTGACACCACGCCCGACTTTGCCCGCGACCTGAAGCAGTTGGCGAAGCGCTATCCCTCGATGAAGGATGACTACCGTGACTTCCTCGATGCCTTACGCAAGTCACCGCTCATGGGCGAGCCATTGGGCAAGCATCTTCGCAAGGTGCGCTTTCCCATCGCCTCGAAAGTCAAGGGCAAGAGCGGTGGCGCGAGGGTTATCACCCACACCGTGCTTGTCGAGAGCGACGGTGCCGACATTACACTTGTCACCATCTACGATAAGTCCGACCAAGCCAGCATCTCCAACCGCGAGTTGCGCAAACTGATGAAGAAAAACGGACTCGAATAACCACAGACCAAACCGATATTTCAACAGTGAAAAAGAATGTTGTGATAACATTGTTTAACGCGAATTGTTTGGAGAAGCCAAATAATTCGTTAACTCACTCTATACTCTAAACACCAAGAAAACGGTGCTACATAGCATCGTGAACGTATATACGGCTTTCTTTGCATTAATGCAAGGAAGGCCGCTTTGTTATTTATACCCTACGAGACAAATAAATAATCAAAAATAAACAATAACAATGGGAATTAAGAAAAACTTTTTCGCGCTCTCGGCCTCGGGGCTGGGCGCAACGCGACGGGCAGCAGTGCTGCTGCTTGTGATGATGCTCACGACTGCAACGGCATGGGCACAAACCACAATTACGCCAACCACCCCTTCGCAGGATGACGACGGCTATTACCTCATCGGCACTGCTGCAGAGCTCTATGGTTTTGCGGAGCTTGTCAACAATGGCAATGCAACAGCCAACGCCAAACTGACCGCCGACATCATTGTCAACGAAAAAGTATTGGACGCCAACGGCGAAGCCAACACAGGCGACTTTGTGCAATGGACGCCGATAGGAAATGATTCTTATGAAGGCAAGGTTTATTCCGGCACATTCGATGGGCAGGGACACACCATCAGTGGACTCTATGTCAGTGGCAACGGCTGGTTTGTTGGATTTGTCGGTCAAGTAAGCGGCACAGCCGTCGTCAAGAACCTCGGCATTGTAGATTCGTATTTCAGCAGTTCTAATAATAACCTCGGCTCAATAGTGGGAGGTGTGGCAGAAAAATCTTCCGTTACCATCGCCAATGTGTACAGCACAAGCACCGTAAATGGTGACAACTGGATTGGCGGACTTGTGGGCGGCGACGGAAACGGCTCTGTGACCATTATCAATTCCTATTTCGCTGGTAAGACAAGCTCCTCATCCCAAAACGTCTCTCACCACGACGATCTTGTGGCGGGCGATTTTGACAGGTCCACTCTCACTGTGTGCAACGCTTTTGTCCTCGGTACTTCGCAATATGGCACATCGGTTACGGCAGAGCAACTTTCCGACGGCACGGTGGCTGCGGCTCTGCATTATTATCAGGACGCGCTTGCCGACGGCTCGATGTTTGGTCTGAGTGGTGGCAAGACGAATTTCTCCGGCACGATTGACGGTGTGAGCGTAACTACTGCAAACATCACTTTGCACACCTTTGACGGTGACGCAACGGCTTATTCGTCAAAATACATTGTCGGGAATACCACGCCGCTGCCTGTAATGGTGGAGCGTGAGGGTTACACATTCTTTGGCTGGTACGACAATGCCGACCTTGAAGGCGATGCCGTTACAAGCATTTCTTCTTCCGAAACCGGCAACAAGGAGTATTGGGCAAAATTTAAAAGAAGTCACGCTGTGTCGTTTGTCCTTGGTGGCGGCACAATCCGAAGCGGAGAAATCGACCACTACATTGAGGGTGAAACGACTGCACTTCCCACATTTGTTCAAAAGAATGGTGCTTCATTCGAGGGCTGGTACACAACAGAGGATTTCACAGGCGACCGTTATTACTCCATTCCAGCCACGGCAACCGAGGATATGACGTTTTATGCGAAATGGGGCGCAGCGAAAACGACATTCTATCTTAGGCAAGGCGGCAGTCCTGAGCCTGTGAGCATCCTCTATGAGGGCGAAAACATAGTCTGGCTTGACAAAACGACAATGGAAAGATATGCTATTTACGATAACTCTGGCAATTATTGGGGTTCTAATTCAGATATCAATGTGCCTTACACCGGCGGAGAATCCACATTTGGGAATGGTGGAAGAGCGTTTTATGTTTCCCAGAGCGGCTTCTATGTGTTCACTCTGACGGACAAGGGCGAGGGAAATTGGTTTGTGTCAGTATTGAAGTCTATGCTGAACTGCGACGTGGCATCTATACCCACCCAGGTCTATACGGGCTCGGCAATCGAACCAGTCGTGACCGTTAAAGATGGAGAAACAACGCTCACTCTTGGCACGGATTACGAGGTGGCTTACAGCAATAACGTCAACGCAGGAACAGCCACAGTCACCATCACCGGCAAGGGCAACTACTCGGGCGAGACCGCAGCAACGTTCACTATCATCCCGAAGGCTGTGACCAATGATGGCATCACTATTGCCGCCATCGCCGACCGGACCTACACTGGCTCTGCCATCGAACCAGAAGTAACCGTAACCGATGGAGGAACAACCCTCACGCTTGGAACAGATTACACCATCGGGTATTCTGCCAATGTGAATGTGGGTACTGCCACCGCCACCATCAGCGGCAAGGGCAACTACTCGGGCGAGAAAGCAGCGACGTTCACCATCGCCCCGAAACTTGTGACCAATGATGGCATCACCGTCACCATTCCGTCGCAGACATGGACGGGCAGCGAGTTGACACCCGTCATCACCGTGAAGGATGGCGAGACAGTGCTCACTGAGAATACCGACTACACCGTGACGGCTCCGAGCGTCACAATTCAGGATTCTGGCAACCATGCCTATACCATCACCGGCATGGGCAACTATGCTGGCTCAAGAGAAGCGATGTTTACCATCACACCCTACTTAGCAGATCAATTTGGTGCAGTATACGTTTATCAAGACCAGAACGGAAAAACGGCGTTATTAGAAGGCACATCGGTAGAGCCAGTCGATATTCCTTCTGTTATTAACAAAACCGTGAATCACGTAACCAGCAACCGCGTGTTCACTCCCGGCAAGGCATCTACGGTGATGCTGCCATTCAACTATACCTGCAATGGCGAAGAGGGCGGCACGTTCTATAAGTTTGTGGGCGTAAAGAAAGAAAACGATAAGTGGGTTGCTACGATGCAGGAAACAGGCAATGACACAAATAAACAGGGCACGCTGGAAGCCAACACGCCGTATCTGTTTATGCCTGCAGCGACAACCATGACGTTCCCCAATATTAATGGGAGTGTATGGCTCTTCACCAGGGGTGGCGGCAGCGGCGGCAACTGCGAGACGGCTGACCCTGGCAGCCACTGGACGTTTAAGGGAACGTATATATACATGCACTGGAAAAACGATCCAGAAGATCTTTACTATTACGATCGCTCACAGGAAATTGGCCATATCTATGGCTTTGCAGGTGTGTCGAAAAATGATATTAATGTAGGTGACTTCGTGAAGGTAGCTTGGGGCGCCAAGATTCGCCCGATGAGGGCATACCTGCTGTGGAACGATATACCGAATGCGGCTAATGCCCGTGCACTGACCCGTGGCGCAGCAGCAACGGAGGAGGAACTGCCGCAGAGCATCACTGTGCGCCTGGTAGGAGCCAACGGCCAGACAACAGCCATCGGCACGCTTGATACCAAGACGGGCGAGATGACCTTTGACAGCGAGGCATGGTACACGCTGGACGGCGTGCGCCTGAGTGGCAAGCCCACCAAGAAGGGACTGTATATTAATAATGGTAAAAAGATTGTAATCAAGTAGGGAGGACACAGCAATGAAAAAGAGAACATATGAGAAGCCGACGTGTAAGGTCGTACAGTTAAAGCACCGCACCATGCTGCTGGCTGGCAGCAGCCCCGATGCCCCCGACCACGACGATTGGCTGGGCTATAACAGTGGAAATATGAATAATTTGGCATAATCGACCATCGAGATATGAGCGGAATGTCGAACATACAGGACTCGTGCCCTCTGTTGGACTGGAGGCTACCGAGAGGCAATGAGCGACACTCTCAGCCGCAGGCGGTGCTACTTTTGAGGAAAAGATGAAGATTTAAATCATCTACTTAATGAACATAATAAACTCCTGCGTCTGCCACAATGCCAAACGCAGGAGTATTCTATTGATATAAATGCTAAGACATGAGGTGTCAGTGTGCAATCCTGACATTACATTTTGCGCCCGTGCCCGTGTCTATTATGTGAAAAATGCGTTTTTTTATTGCTCAAAGATAAATTTTTGTTCACCAACTAATCGTGTTTTCTTCCCGAAGAAGTCATTCTGAAAGCATCGTGACCTCGATACAGCGTTTCGACGCTAACAGACGGCGAGCCATCTGCTGGATGTCGGCTGGTGTCATGTCGCTGACCATCTTGCAGTAGTTGATGTCGAAGTCGGTATCATCGTCGAGTTCATGCCAGATGACATAGTCCCAATAGTCGTTGGTGATGGCCATCTGGTCGTACTGTTTGATGAGATACTCCTTGACTTTCTGCATCGACGAGCGCGCAGGTCCTTTATCAGCAATATTCTGCAACTGCTGATAGATGATAGGATTCAGTTCCTCGTAGCGTTGCGGGTCGGCATTATAGCTGATACGCAAGGTAGCATTCGGCTGGTCGTCCTTGTCTAAGTCGAAATCGACGCTGACACCATAGGTACCACCTTTCTCTTCACGCACCGAGTCGGTATAGGCTATGCTGAGACAGCGCTTCAGGAAGTCGAGTTCCAAGTCGCTCTGGGCGGTGAAGGGCACGTCAGCGGTATAGAAGATGCTGACATTGGCCAGTGGTGTGGCCATCTTCTTGGTGAACTTATGCACAGCGCTGCCACCGACGACCTGTGGGATATGCTTCCAGTTGGTCTGCTCGTGCTTGCCGGTAGAGGGCAATGAGGCCAGATACTGACAGCAGAGTTGACGGAGTTCCTGCTCGTCGAAGTTGCCGATGATGACGGCCTTGAAGTTAGAGGCATCGCTGAAACGCTCCTGATAGATTTGCAGGATGCGGTCGTAGCTGGCCTTGTCGAGCGTGGCCTGTACAACGGGTTCCAAGCGTGGATGGTGGTTGTAGAGTATCGCATTGATGGAGTCGTTGTAATCGACCTTAGGCGATGCGTTGCGGTTAGCCAGGAATGCGCGGGTGCGGTTGATGAGTCCCTGATAGGCTATCGTGTCGCGACGTGGTGACGTGAAGTAGAGATGCGTCAGTTCGAACATGGTCTTCATATCCTTCAGCGAACAGCCACCCGAGATGCTCTGCCGGCGACTGCCCACCGACGTCTGCACACGTACCGACTTACCCTTGAGCATCTTACGCAGGGTGCTGGCATCGAAATTGCCGATACCCGACTCAGAGATAGAACTGGAAATCAGCGAGAAATTGGGGATATCGTCGTCGCCATAGACCGACGTGCCACCCTCGCCACGTATCTTCATCTGTACCACATCGGCACTGAAATTAGTCTTCTTGGCATACACCTTCATACCATTCGACAAGGTGATTTCCGTAAAGCCATGACGATAGGGTTTCTCACTAATGATAGTGCCAGCCTTGGGCAACTGGCTGATGAGCTGGTCGCCCAACACCTCATCGGCATAGGGAGCATAATCCTGACGCTGTGCAGCAAGGATGACTTCCTCTATCTGCTGTTCGGTGGGCACCACCACGCCGGGTTTGTCGGGTGCATACACGGTCACCACCTGATTGCGGTTGGTAATCAGTTCGCGAACGGCCTGATTGACCTCCTGCAATGTCACCTCACGGTCGAACTTACGAGTCAGCTGCAGACGGGTATCGACGGAGATGAGCGGTTCGCCCTCCAGGAAATTATTCAGACACTCATTGACCAATTTTGAGTTGCGACGGTCGCCCTGTTCACGGCTCTTGCGTTCGTCGTGATTCAACTTAAACTTCTTGGCCATATCCAGTTCGTTCTGCGTAAAGCCGTGCTGGCGCAGACGTTCGCAGGCTGCAATGGCGGTGATGATGCCACCCAGCACATGGTTCTGCTTGCACGAGACGTTGAGCGAGAAGGCATCCTTAGTACGACTCAGGAAGAACGACGAAGCGCGAGCCGTAGCACTCTGGAAGGGAGGCTCAGCCTGCTGGCGAAGCTCGGAGAGTCGGTCGTTAAGCATGTTGATAATCAGCGCATCGATATAGTCGCCACGCAGATATTGCTCGTTGTTCTTCTCGCTGTCGGGTGTAGCCTCACGCTTCTGGTAGAGATGACAGAGCACGATAGGCTGCTCGGCATCTTTCTCGATATCGACAATCATGGTGTCGTTGTCGGCCACGGGATAGTAGATGCGCTCAGCGCGATTCTTAGGCAACGGTATGGACGAGAACACCTTCTTGATTTTCTTCTCCATCTTGTCGACATCGACATCACCCACAACGATGATAGCCTGAAGATCGGGACGATACCACTTCTGATAGTAGTCGCGCAGGTCCTGATAAGGGAAGTTGTCGACGATATCCATCGAGCCGATAGGCATGCAGTCCTCGTATTTCGTACCCTTATACACCTTCGGCATAGCCTGTTCCATGAGTCGCTGCACAGCCTTGCCGGCACGACGCGTGCGCCACTCCTCGTGGATGACACCACGCTCCTTGTCGATCTCGGCATCCTCCAACAACAGATAGTGGCTCCAGTCGTGGAGCACCAGCAGGCAGGAGTCGATGATACCTTCGCGCTTCAGCGGTGCAGAACCGATATGATAGACGGTCTGGTCGATACTGGTGTAGGCATTGAGGTTGGCACCAAACTTCACACCGATGGTCTCGCACCAAGGCACAATGCCCAGACGCTTGCCCTTGCCGGGGAAATTCTTTGTGCCGTTGAAAGCCATGTGCTCCAGAAAGTGAGCCAAGCCGCGCTGACGGGGCTCCTCAAGGATGGAGCCTACACGCTGGGCGATATAAAAATCTGCCAATCCGGCCTCCTTGGCGTTATGACGGATGTAGTAGGTCATCCCGTTCTTCAACTGTCCCTTGCGCACTGCGGGGTCCTGTGGCAGGGGCTGTGCCAGCAGGTTGATGAAACCAGCCAGCATCATGATAATAGCGATTGTTATCTTCTTCATAATTTCTTGAAATTTGGGGCAAAGGTACGGAAAAAATAGCAAACACGAAGCATCAGGCAACCCCCTGAAGTTGAAAATCATCACTTTTAGGTATTGCGCATTTTAGCGGTTCGTAGTAATTTTGCACTATTAAAAATAGGTATGACGAAAAGATTATTTACCACCATCATATATGTGCTGTTTTTTGCGGTTACCATCGTTGCGCAGCAGGTGACCGTAGCAGGAAAAGTTGTCGACGAAAATAGTCGGCAACCCATAGAATTTGCCAGCATTCTGATGAAGGAGAGCGGGCGCTGGGCCATTACCGATAGTAATGGAAACTTCAGTATTAAAGGGGTTTCGACGGGTAAGACGACGATGGTGATACAGTGCTTGGGCTATGCCACGCAGACGCTCTATCTGACTATTGCGAAAGACATTCCGAAAATGAATATCAAGCTGAAGGAGGAAAGCTTGAAACTCGACGAGGTGACCGTCACGGCACGACGGAAACAGGACGAAGCCACCACCTCGTTTTCCATCGACCGAGCTGCACTCGACCAGCAACAGATACTCAATATTGGGGATGTCGCCACGCTATTGCCTGGCGGCAAGACCATCAATCCATCGCTGATGAGCGACAACCGTATGGCACTGCGTAGTAGTAGTCAGGAGAGGGGTAACGCCTCGTTTGGCACCGCTATCGAGATTGACGGTGTACGATTGGACAACAACGCGATGACAGGTGAGACTGCCGGTGCCTCCACCCGCAACATCAGTGCCTCAAACGTGGAGCGTGTGGAGGTGGTAACAGGTATCCCGTCGGTTGAGTATGGCGACCTGTCGAACGGTGTAGTCAAGGTGAGCACCAGACGCGGTAAGTCGCCATTCATCGTCGAAGGAAAGATCAGTCAGCTGACGCGACAGATAGCCCTCAACAAAGGCTTCGACCTCGGGCATCACAAAGGACTGCTGAACGTATCGATAGAGCATGCCCGCTCATTCAGCGATGCTGCCTCACCCTATACCGCCTATCAGCGCAACATCATCTCGCTGCACTATATGAACGTCTTCATGAGAGACCGCATGCCGCTGACCTTGAACGTTGGTCTGACGGGTAATGCTGGCGGCTACAGCTCGGATGCCGATCCCGATGAGCTGTTGGATGACTATCAGAAGATGCGCGACAATACGCTCCGTGGCCATTTCGACATCAACTGGCTGCTCAACAAGTCGTGGATCACCAATCTGTCGCTGAAGGGGTCGCTGTCGTATGCCGACAAGAAATCGGAGAGCTACTACAGTGCCAGCAGTGCTTCGGCCCAGCCCTATATCCACTCGATGCAGCAAGGCTACTTCATAGCCACCGACTACGATGAGAACCCGCAGGCAAACATCATTCTAGGACCGACGGGCTATTGGTATGTCAAGAGGCTGAACGACTCGAAGCCGATGTCGTGGTCGCTGAAGCTGAAGGCAGAGAAGAACGCCTCATTGCCCTTCGGTCAGTCATCAATCAGAAATCACCTGATGGTGGGACTCGACTTCTCAGGCAGTCACAATGGCGGACGGGGTACTTATTACGAGGATATGCGCTATGCTCCCACCTGGCGCGAATACCGTTACGACGAGTTGCCGTCGATGAACAACTTGGCTCTCTACATTGAAGACAAGATCATGGTGCCTACAGGTAAGCTGTCGTCGCTGGAACTGACCGCCGGACTCCGTGACGACATCACACTCATCAGCGGGTCCGACTATGGGACGGTCAGCAGTCTGTCGCCACGTATCAACAGCCGCTATATCTTCTGGCGTAATCGCAGAAACCGCCTGGTAAACAGTCTGACAGCACATGCCGGATGGGGCAAAAGCGTCAAGTTACCATCGTTCCAGATACTCTATCCCACACCGGGCTACGCCGACCGTCTGGCATTTGCCTCGACAAGCACCAGCGACAACCGTTCGTACTATGCCTACCACACCCATGTGTCGAAAGCCATCTATAACCCCGACCTGCGCTGGCAATATACCAACCAGACGGATATCGGCATAGAGATGGACATCAAAGGCACGCGGGTGTCGCTGTCGGCATTCCACCACAAGACCTGTCGTCCGTATATGTCGACAGACGTGTTTACCCCCATGACCTACCGATATACCCCGCCATCATCGCTTAACGGCACGGGTATCGATACGGGAAACCGCCGGTTTACGGTAGACCAGCAGACAGGCATTGTGACGCTGAGCGATGCAAGTGGCCTGCAGCCATCAAGAGAGCTGGCGTACACCGATCGCAACACGTATGCTGTCAACAACCGATACGTCAACGGCAGCGACATCGACCGCTACGGCTTGGAGTGGGTGGTCGACTTCGCCCAGATCAAACCGCTCTACACCAGCATCCGGTTAGATGGCAACTACTATTATTATAAAGGTACTGACGACATGCTCTTTGCTGACATCCCTCTGGGAGTGAACACCACCATGACGGGCAATCAACCCTATGCCTACGTAGGTTGGTATCGGGGCGCCAACGTCACCAGCGCAGGTAGTAGTGCCAATGCCTCTGTCAGCAACGGTACCCTCTCGAAACAGATGAACCTGAACCTGACGCTGACCACGCATATTCCCAAGATACGAATGATTGTGTCGCTAAGACTGGAGTCGTCGCTCTATCACTACCAACGGCAAATCAGCGACTACGGTTTCTATGACGACCAGCTGATGGCCGTGTATCCGGAATACTACACCACATGGGACGCCCCCACGCAACTGATTCCCTTTGCGGAAAAATACCAATGGGCACGCGAAAACGACACGACACTCTATAACGACCTCTCGAAACTCGTGGTGCATGCCAACTATCCGTACGTGACGGAGCCCAACAGGCTCTCAAGCTATTACTCCGCCAACCTGAGTGTGACGAAGGAAATCGGCGACCACGTCTCGCTGTCCTTCTATGCCAACAACTTCTTCCGCAACATGAGTACCGTTCATTCGTCGCAGACCGACTTGGAGACGTCGCTCTTCAGCAGCGGCTATATCCCGAGTTTCTACTACGGTCTGTCGGTTAAGCTGAAAATATAATTTACATTCAAATATCACATTTAAACATTTAAGTATTATGAAGAAATTAAGTTATTATCTGAGTGCAGCAGCATCCGTGATGCTGGCAGCAGTGATGAGTGCCAGTCTGACTTCTTGTGGAGTCAACGACATTCCCAGTACGACTCCTGAGGCTCCTACCCAGGGCAAGGTAATTTTCAAAGAGATCAATGTCGGTGGCGGTTTTAAGAAAATCGAAGACAGCAAGAGCTACAGCTGGTGTAAGGCGATTACCCTTTACAACAACAGCAACAAGGTCGTAACCCTGAAGAATCTTGCTATGGGTGCCGTTCCTCCTGCTAACGCACATGCTCCCAACAACTACAGCTACGATGAAAACGGAAAACTGAGATGGGCCGGTGCCGACTACACTCCAGTATGGGCTACTATCTGGTATATCCCCGAGATAACCATCCAGCCATACAGCGATGCCGTGATAGCTGTCAACGGTGCTATCGACCACTCTGCCATTGCCACTGGTGCCTTCGACCTGAGCAATGCCGACTACGTGATGTATGACCCCGAGAGCGGTCTGAACAATGCCAGTGCCTACCCCACTCCATCGGCTTCCATCCCTGCCTCTAACTACTGGAAGGCTGTGATGTTTGGAAGCGGCAATGCATGGGCCGTCAGCATCATGTCGCCAGCTCTCATTCTCTTTGAAGTGCCTGCAACACACAACCTGACTGAGATGGCAAAGGCTGAGGAGTACTTCTACTACGACGGACAGGAGAAGCAGTCGCAGCTCTGCCTGAAGATTCCCAACGCTTGGATTCTGGACGGTGTAGAGTTCTATCGTTTAGGCTTCGAGGCCGACAGCAAGAAGCGTCTTGACACCACCATCGACGCAGGCTTCGGATTGTATAACAGCAATAAGCAGTACTCTGCATACCGCAATGTCGACAAGGCCGCTACCGAGGCTATTGCCGAGAATGCCGGCAAGCTCGTTTACGACTACGCTGATGCCGTAGAGGGAACTACAGAGCCCAGCGGCATTGATGCTGCCGCCTCTATCAAGAACGGTGCTAAGATCGTTTATCAGGATACAGACAATTCGACTGCTGACTTCCACCTCCGCAAGGGATGGTCGTTGAAATAAATGAAGAAACTAATTTTCTGCATCAGTGTGGCACTCCTGCTGGGTGCCTGTAACTACGACGAGACGGTGGACCTCTGTGCTGTCGAAGTACAGTTGGTGTATCCTGAAAACAGCGTTGAGCCCTACGAGGGAGTGCGCGTGGAATTGAAGGATGCCAATGCCAGCATCTTTGTCGAACTCACAGATAGCCGTGGGGTGGCGCGTTTTAGCGTGCCCCCCGGCATCTATGAAGCCAGCAGTACGACGCAGCTGACTGACCCCAGCGGCGACACCTGGTGGCAATATAACTTCAATGGTGTGAGGAGCATGAATATCGTGTCGCCCGACAACACCAACCAGATTCAGATTGACTTGAAAATGTCAAAGAAAAGAATCGTCCATTAACAGTATACACAACATGAAAAGAATACGTTTAATCCTTCTGACGGCTATCGTGCTGTTGCCATCGATGCTGATGGCAAAGACGGTGCAATATCTGGTATTGACAAAGAACAATACCGAAGTAGCCAAACTGGCACTCAGCGACAGGCCCGTCATCACCTTCAGCGAAGGCAACCTCATCGTCACCAGCGGAGGCGAGCAGATACTCAGCACCAGCATGGATGGTCTGAGAAACAGCTTCGAGGAGGTTAATACCGGTATCAGGGAAGTGCGTGTCGATGAGCCAGCACGTCCGAGATTCTCGTTTGGCGAAGCGCTCTTCGAGGGTCTGAAGGCTGGCGACCGCGTCACCGTCTACACCCTGGACGGCAAAGTTGTCGACTATACCACAGCTACTGAAGACGGACGCGCCCGACTGGATGTCAGCCGACTGGGCAAGGGCATCTTTATTCTGCGCACCCCTTCACAAAGTATCAAAATAAGAAACTAGCACATGAAGAAAACTTTACTCATACTCCTTGTCACGATGTCTATGAACGTACAGGCACAGACCTGGAAGATGGTCATCACAATGGCTAATGGCGACAAGGAAGAGATAGCCACTGCCGACATCAAGGACATAGCATACATAGAGACTGCAGTACAGCAGGAAGACAAGAACGTCGACCAGATTATCATCAAGGAGGTCTACAACGGCGGCGTCATGCTGAACGACGGCAGCAAGAACTACCAGTTCGACAAGTGCATCATCCTCTATAACAACTGTCCCCAGCAGGCTGTTGTCAACAACCTGTGCTTCGGCATTTGCAGCCCATTCAATGCTCAGGCCAACAACAATAACTATACGGAGAGCGGCCAGCTGTCATACGAGAGTCAGGGTTTCACGCCCGCTTTGAACGGTATCTGGTACTATCCGCAGTCACTGGTCATTGAGCCATACTCACAGGTGGTTGTCAATGTGCACGGTGCCATCGACAATACTCAGACGGTGAGCAACTCGGTGAATTATGCCAACAAGGACTATTATTGCATGTATGACCCTGAGAGTGGTTACGACAACACCAGCTATTACCCCACCCCAGCCGATGTCATTCCGACCTCTCACTATCTGAAAGCCATCAGATACGGACTGGGTACCGCATGGGCTCTCAGTGTCACATCGCCTGCCGTCTACATCTTCCAGACCAAGGATGTCACACCTGACGTCTATGCTACGGCTGCCGACAACCAGTGGTATGACGGTGGCAACAACCACCAGGAGGCCAACCACTGCATCAAGGTGCCCAATGGATGGATTATCGATGGCGTAGAGATATATGCTGCCGCCAAGAAGGACGACTGCAAGAAACGCCTCACTGCCGACATCGACGCCGGTTACGTATGGCTGACCAACCAGATGGGACACGCCATCTATCGCAATGTTGACAAGGCAAGCACAGAAGCTCTGCCTGAAAACAGCGGCAAGCTGGTCTACAACTACGCATTGGGGGTCGACGCCTCTACCGATCCGAGTGGCATCGATGCCGAGGCTTCCATCAAGAACGGTGCACATATCATCTATCAGGATACGAATAATTCCACAGCAGATTTCCACGAACGTCAGAAATGCTCGCTAAGAGACTAACACACCTCATCGCCCTTCTGGCTGTGGCTGTCGCTGCCCACGCCCAGGATTCGCTGTTGCTACGCAACTATCAGTTCGTCAGGCAACAGGAAGCCTGGCTGACGTGTGGCAATGCAGCAGGGCTCACGCGCTTCAGCAGTCGCAATATCGCAGAGGCAGAGATAAGCCTGAGCAGCGGACGAGGCGGACTGACCAATTATTACGAGTCGCCTAAGGTGATACAGCTGGATGCTGCCGTCGAGTCGTTCTATCGTATCTCCAGGCGGACGGTGGTGTTCGGGCGTATGAGCTACGACAATTACACAGGACGCGATATGGCCGGCTCTGCCTTCATACATCTCACCGACCATTACCCCTTCGACATCGTCGAGGATTCGCTGACCAACGAAGGCCGCAAGCACCGCGACACCTACCAGTTGACGGGAGCCGTGGGCGTCGACGTCGGGCGGGGCATATCCCTGGGCATCAGGGCAGACTATACGGCAGCCAACTATGCCAAATACAAAGACCTGCGCCACAAGAACAAGCTGATGGACCTGACGGTCTCGGCAGGACTCATGATACCCGTCTGCAGCGTGCTGTCACTTGGTGCAGACTATCGTTACCATCGCAACATCGAGAGTGTCAGCTTCGCCACCTACGGCAAGTCCGACAAGGTATACAAGTCGCTGATCGATTACGGCAACTTTATCGGCAAGGTTGAGCAGTTCGGCAACTACGGCTATACCGACAAGTCGCGCGAAATGCCGCTATTCAACGAAAGTCACGGCTTAGGCGTGCAGCTGGAAGTAACACCCACAAGCGGACTGTCCTTCCACAATGCGTTCACCTATAGCCACCGGAAGGGCTATTACGGACGCAAGTCGCCCTACACCATCACCTATACCAACCATCACGGCAACAGCTATGGTTACAACGGACAACTGACATACCGACGTCGGCACACACTCCACCAGCTGGCCGTCCGGTTGGAGGCAGAAAAGCTACAGAACAATGCCGAAACCTACCGTGAACTGCAGAACGAAGCTGGCTCGTACTATTACGAATACTATCACGACGTGAAGACAGCCGACAAGCTATGGGTCAACACCGCTGTCGACTACACCTTGCATCTGGGCATCCGCCACGAATTGCCGGCATGGACGCTGCATGCAGCATTCGCCATGCTGCACCGCAAGCAGACGGCCTATCTCTATCCCTATCTGCGTCGGCAGAAGATTGACAACAATTCTGTAACTGTGCAGGCTACACGCAACCTATGCCTGCAGCACGGCGTGCTTTCAGTCAGTGCCGTTCTGGGCTATCAGAAAGGAAGCGGTGAGCCCTACGAAGACGCTACGTTCACGCAACCCAGCGACAAGCAGACATCGCCCGACGCCATGAACGCCTGGCTGTGGCGAGAGTACCAATACCTGACAGCAGCACAATACACCATCGGAGGCAGCATGAAGTACGCCTTCATCTTTCCCGGCACACGACTCATGACACATGCCGGTCTGACTGTCAGTCACCGTAAAGCAAACGAAACTTATGAATATAGCAATGGAAAAGACTATACGCAAATGGCTGTTTCTATCGGCTGCACTTTTTAGCGGCTGGTGGGGAAATGCCGCATCGACGGCATCAGCACAAAACTATAACCTGCAGATACGTCTGCAGAACGGTACAGTAAAGACTGTGCCCACCAACGAGATTGCCAGTATTGAATTCAAAGAAGACCTGCCACCAGAACTGGATGGTCTGACTGGTCGTTGGATGCTCATAGCCTCACCCATTGGCGTGGCTGGCGACGACGGCATCTACACGTCGAAGGCCGACACTATCCAGTTTACTGCCGCCATGGGTAGCGAGCCCGGCACCCTCCAGTGTCACGCCGAGTCATTTGTCACCCGTTCCGGCATTACCTATTCTGCCGATTGGCTCGTACAGGTATCGCAGAACGAACAGGACGGCACCCGTCGATTGGGATGGCAGTTGAGCGAACAGACACCCGTCTGCACCCAGTCGGACCGCCATCTCTATCTCCTCTCAGAAAACATTCAGACACAGCGCCTGGAGGGTATGACGCTATGGAGCGACTGGCAACCCGCCGATACCACCACCTTCACCTTCCCACAGAATCAGGAAATCTATGGCGTTCTCTCACCCACTACACCCTACAGCAGTCCTGGTTCTGAATACTTGGAAATATGGGCCAGTCCACGCTTCGTTATACGACGGTAGCATAAGGATTTGCAGCCTGGATAGAATCATTGCAAATATCGTTCATTGCTATTAAAAATAGTTCAATGAACGATATTTTATAATCATTGAAACAAATATTATCGACAACTAACATGATATGTTATACCTTTGCAGCAAAGTTTTAGGTTCATACAGTTAGTTTTATTAGTTAGTAATATTAGTTTTTTGGTTAGTTGGTTAATTGGTTGAAAAGCGCAGCTCGCGATGAGCTGCGCTTTTTCGTTGATACGCTGTAGCAGATTTTTCTATTTTAGCTTGGTTATCTAAAAAAAATGATGTATATTTGCATGCAAAAACAGAACAGGAATGCGTAAAACGATCATACTCATCATCACATTCATTGCCCTATTGACCTCTTGCTCGGACAGCGAGAATATATATAAAATAGGTGTAGCTCAATGTTCTAAGGGCCGTTGGCGCGAGAAGGTGAACCAAGAGATGCTGGCAGCTCAGCATCTGTATGAGCACGATGTCAAGGTGAACATAGCCAATGCGATTGACGACCCTGAACTGCAGGCCCGCCAGATAGACAGTCTGGCAAAGACGGGCATCGACCTGTTGGTGGTGGCTCCATACGAGGACATACAAATCATCAACGATGCCATAGCCCGAGTACTTAAGGCGGGCATCCCCGTTGTCAGCTTTGATCGCAAGACGAGTGCCGACTATACGGCATTCATTGGCGGCAATAACGTTGAGGCAGGCTTGATCGTGGGACAATATATTGCCTCTGTTGTCAGAGCCAAGAGACAGGGGACGACACCCAAGAAGCCACTGGTGATGGAGATTACTGGGCTATTGAGCAGCACGCCCGCCTTGGAACGCCACATCGGATTTGAAAAGGCTATGAAAGCATTGCCTGAAGTGGATTATATCTGCAGGAAGAGCGACTGGTCGAGCGACAGTGCCTGTTACTATGCCACCCAATTGATAGACTCGCTACGCAAGAGCGACGCTGGGCGACTGGACCAGACCTTCATTTTCTGCCATAACGACGGCATGGCTACTGGTGTATATAAGGCTGTCGTCGAACAGGACGTCGAGGGACGCATCAAGATTCTGGGTATCGACGGCATGCCTGGCGAGGGACTGGAATATGTGAAATTGGGCCATCAGATTGGTACCTACTACTACCCCACTCATGGCGAAAAGATTATCAAGCTGGCCCTGGATATTCTGACTGGCAAGCCTTATGAACGCGAGAACCCGATGCTGGGATTTGTTGTGACACCCGATAACGTAGACCTTGTAACGACGGAATCGATAGAACTGATGAAACAGAACGACCATATGGTGACGATACACGACAAACTGGAATCGTACTTCGGCCTATATAACACCCAGCGTAAGGTCTTGATAGGCAGTTTCATCGCGATTATTCTATTAATCGTGGCGTTCATCATGATGTGGCGTGCCTACATCCAAACACGTAAAGCCATTCATCAGCGACAGAGCCTGAATGAGGAGGAGACGCTGTTCTACACCAATGCCAACAACCGGAAGCTGCGCCAGATATTCGAGACACCAAAGGAAGAGATGCCTGCACCCCGTTCGCAGGACACCATCTTTGCCGAAACACTGAACGAGGCTATCCGCAAAAACATGTCGAACCCCAACCTGAAGATGGAGGACCTGGGCGACGAGGTAGGACTAAGCCGCGTACAACTATACAGAAAAGTGAAAGCCATTACAGGTCAATCGCCCGTAGAACTGCTCAGGCAGATGCGACTGCAACGTGGCTATGCCCTGCTGACGAGTACCAACAAAACCGTTTCAGAGATTGCTTTCGAGGTGGGTTTTGGAACACCTGGCTATTTTTCGAAGTGCTTCAAACAACAATTCGGTAAGTATCCTATGGACTTAAGAAGTGGACAAAATTGACATATCAGTCAACAATTGTTCCATGTAACATAATTAATAGAGGCTGAACGATATTTTCTAAACGTTCAGCCTCTATTATTGTACTTTTGCACCAGACTTTAAAAAGTACTAACCCAATTAAAAAGTAAAGCAAATGAAACAGACGAAAAGATTCATTCTGAGTTTTCTGATGTTAGCGCTTACTACATTAATGTACGCGCAACAGGAAATCAGTGGAACGGTGACAGATGCCATGGGGCCAGTCATCGGTGCTACTGTGATGGAGAAGGGAACGTCGAACGGTACAGTGACCGATTTCGATGGTAACTTCAAGCTGAAGGTGGAAGCTGGTAAGACGCTGGTATTTTCGTTTATCGGCTATCTGACACAAGAGCTGCCAGCACAGGACGGTATGCAAGTCATGATGAAGGACGATGCGCTGATGGTGGAGGAAGTGGTAGTGACTGGTTACACCACCCAGCGTAAGGCCGACCTGACGGGTGCCGTCTCAGTGGTCAGCGTCAACGAACTGGCCAAGCAAAACGAGAACAACCCCATCAAGGCCATGCAGGGTCGCGTGCCAGGCATGAACATCTCGGCTGACGGTTCGCCCTCTGGTGCAGCCACCGTCCGCATCCGTGGTATCGGAACGCTGAACGACAACGATCCACTCTACATCATCGATGGTGTGCCCACAAAGGCCGGCATGCACGAGCTGAACGGTAACGACATTGAGAGCATCCAGGTATTGAAGGATGCCGCCTCGGCCTCTATCTATGGTAGCCGCGCTGCCAATGGTGTGATTATCATCACCACCAAGAAGGGCAAGGAAGGTAAGATCAAGGTGAACTTCGACGCCAGTGTGGCCGCATCGTTCTATAAGAATAAGATTGAGACGATGAATGCCTCAGAATGGGGCCGTGCTTTCTGGCAGGCTTCCGTCAACGATGGTCTCAATCCGAACAACAACAATCTCGGCTATCGCTACAACTGGAGCTACGACAAGAACGGTAACCCCGTGCTCAACAGTCTGTCAATGAACATGTATCTGGACGACAATGCATCAGTCCGCACTGGTGATACCGACTGGTTCAAGGAGATTACACGTACAGGTGTTGTCCAGCAGTACAACCTCTCCGTCAGCAATGGTTCAGAGCGTGGCCATTCGTTCTTCTCAGTAGGTTATTACGACAACCTCGGCACCATCAAGGAGAGCAAGTTCAACCGTCTCTCGGCTCGTGCCAACAGCGAGTATAAGCTGTTCGACGGTCTGCTGACTATTGGTGAGAACTTCACCATGAACCGTACTAAGGGTACCGATGCTCCTGGTGGTATTCTGGAGAATGCCCTCGAGTTCAACCCCAACTTCCCCATCTGGGCAGAGAATGGTGAGTATGCCCAGGCTCTCGGTGCCTACTCAGAGCGTGAGAATCCGCTGAGTCTCCTCGCTAACAATAAGGATAATGAATATACGATGTGGCGTTCGTTTGGCGATATACACCTCAACATCACCCCATTCAAGAACTTCATGATACGTACTACCCTGGGTATGGATTACAGCCAGAAAGAGCAGCGCTTCTTCACCTATCCTATTGCCAATGGTAAGATGAAGCGTACAGAGTCGGCATCAGAGAGCAAACAGGAGCACTGGATGCGCTGGATGTGGAACGCCATTGCCACCTATAACCTGGAGAAGGGCGACCATCGCGCCGACGCCATGATAGGTATGGAGGTAAACCGTCAGGACTACAAGTGGAACAGTGCCAAGCGTTACGAATACAGCATTCTGAATACTGACTATATGTGGCCATCGGCAGGCTCAGGCCGTCAGTTGGCCGAGGGTTCTGGCGACGGATTCTCACTGGTATCATTCTTCGGTAAGGTGAACTACACCTACGATGACAAGTACCTGGCCTCGTTC
>JAEEGJ010010744.1_pt1 | contig 23644 bp, 20 predicted proteins | sample 8958761 | NCBI WGS metagenome assembly JAEEGJ01 (sample SAMN16246546, study PRJNA631951) | gut metagenome | biome: gut microbiome; feature: rumen; material: RS-attached | host: Bos | place: Iran: Karaj | collected 2018-10 | reverse complement strand
ATTACGATAAGGAATCGTTCGAAAAGGCAGAACTCAGGGACACGGTTGACATAACATACCTGGAGACAAGGCTTTCGCCGGATACCTATAAGCTGGCGGAAGGCAGCGATGTTGTATGCGTATTTGTAAATGACGATCTTAACGCCTATGTTATAGACAAGCTTTATGAAATGGGAGTAAAGCTCATAGCACTTCGATGTGCGGGCTACAACAATGTGGATATCGAGCATGCTTTCGGTAAGCTTCATGTTGTACGTGTTCCGGCATATTCACCTTATGCGGTAGCGGAGCATGCGATGGCTTTGTTGCTGACATCGATAAGACGTATACACAAGGCGTATATACGTACAAAAGACTTCAATTTCAGCCTTAACGGACTTACAGGTTTTGATCTTCACGGCAAAACGGTCGGTGTAGTCGGAACCGGTAAGATCGGACGCATTTTTATTGATATATGCAGGGGCTTCGGAATGCACGTTATCGCATACGACAAGTTCCCGGCAAAGGATACGGATATAGAGTATGTATCGCAGGAAGACCTGTTTAAGCGAAGCGACATCATATCGCTTCATTGCCCTCTTACCGATGAGAGCAAGCATATGATATGTAAAGAGTCCATAGATATCATGAAAAAGGGTGTTGTTATCATCAACACTTCAAGAGGCGCGCTCATCGATACGGAAGCGCTTGTTGAGGGCATCAAAGCAAGAAAGGTCGGCGCGGCATGCCTTGATGTTTACGAAGAGGAGTCGGACGTTTTCTTCCACGATTTCTCGGGACACATAGTAAACGACGATACGCTCGCTCGCCTTATCTCGATGCCGAATGTAATAGTCACTTCGCATCAGGCATTTCTTACCGCTGAAGCGCTTGCCAACATCGCAGATACGACACTTTCAAACATCACGGGCTTCTTTGAAAACGACGTATGTCCCAATGAAGTCTGCTATAAATGCGAAAAGGTCGGAAGCTGCCCTCAGGCACATACGAAAAAATGTTTTTAACGGGTGAACAGATTGCAGACTAAAAGAAAAGGTTTTTGGACATTACGATATACACTTTTAAATGCCGCATATTTTGCGGCATTTTGTACGGTGCACGCTCTTGCTGCCGTGTATCTTTTGGATAACGGCTTTACCAATACACAGGTAGGCATTCTTCTTGCGGTGGCAAACATCACATCGGCAATCTTTCAGCCTATGATCGCGGGCATAATCGATAAGCCCGGATGGCTTACAAACAGGCGGTTTATTCTGATATCCGTGATCGTGATCATGGCAGGTTCGGTCATACTTCGATTCGCAAACGGCGGTAAGGCGCTAATCTTTGTGATCTATGCGATCATCTACATGATCCAGTTTGCTTATCAGCCCGTCATGACTGCACTTTGCTTTGAGTATCAAAAGGCCGGCGCTAACATCTTTTACGGGCTTGCCAGGGGTCTTGGCTCAGCCAGTTTTGCCGTAACCAGCGCCATCATGGGCAGAGCGGTAGAAAGAAACGGCACCGCACTTTTGCCCGTTGTCACGATAATTACGATGATCGTCTCGGCGATCCTCATATTTACGTTTAAAAAGCCGATTGTTAAAGACGTGGACGGACAGACTGCGGTATACGAAAAGCCAAAGGGTACGGCTCACAACAGCATAACTTCGTTTGCAAAGACTTATCCCGCATTCATGTTGTTCTTACTGGGAACCGTGTGCTTTTATTTCGCTCACAACATGATCAACGACTTTATGATCCAGATTATAAGGCATCTTGGCGGAGGCGAGACAGAACTTGGATATTCCAACTTCTTACAGGCCATTTTGGAGCTTCCGGTAATGGCTCTTATCGGCTTTGTGCTTAAGAAGATAAACGCCCGTAAGCTTATGGTCATATCCGCATTCGCTTTCTTTGTAAAGACATTGATACTCATATTTGCGACCAATATGGGCTGGATGTATTTCTCCCAGTCGTTCCAGCTTTTGGCCTACGCGGTGTTCATTCCCGCAACGGCTTACTACGTTACCGACACGATGGAAGAGCTTGATCAGGTTAAAGGTCAGGCCTACGTTACAAGCGCAATTACAATGGGCGGCGTATTCTCAAACTTCTTAAGCGGCCTCATTTTAGACCACGCCGGTATAAAGGCAATGCTCATAACCGGCACCTGCGCAGCCGCCATCGGAGCGGTGATTGCTTATATTGCGCTTAAGTATCTGCCGCATCATAAAGAAGTATAGGAAATGAAATTTATCTATTGACATATTCGGTCTACTGCGATAGACTTACTTTAGTCGATTGCAATAGACCAATTATTTTATTTAGGAAAACTGTATGGAACACGAGAAATTATTTGAAGGCGAATACAGATTTATGCAGCTTATATGGGATAACGCTCCGGTCAATTCCGGTGAACTCGTTAAGCTTTGCGAATCTGCTTTCGACTGGAAAAAATCAACAACTTATACAATGATCAAGAAGCTTTGCGAGAAGGGCTATATTGAGAACAACGATGCGACCATTACGGTACTGGTTGAACGCGATACTGCTGAAACGGAAGCATCAAGAGATTTCGTGGATCGCACTTTTTCGGGCTCGATCTTTGATATGTTCACCGCATTTTACGGCGGCAAGAAGATCTCCGAAGAGGAAGCGAAGAGGCTTATAGAGCTTATCGATACGCACAGGGAGGGGAGATGACGAGAATGGTTGAATATATACTTAAAGTCTTTCCTGCGGAGTATTTAAACAGAAATGTCACTTTCACTCTTTTCTTTTTCGTAGTGATCGCGGCAAGATTGATACTTGTTAAATGCCCCAAGAAGTACAGTTACATGCTCTGGTCGTTACTGGGTATAAAAGCCATATTTGATTTCGGATTTTTGACTCTTTCGGACATTGTTGAGCGATTGTTCGCAAAACCCGAAGCAGCCTCTTACGTGGCAGGCGAAAATACGGGATTTGTCGGAAAAACTTTTACAATCCTCGGCCCGGTAAATTTGACCGAAACAGCCAATGAGATCGAGGAAGCGGCTAATAAAGGCTTCGATAAATGGTATCTTGTCTTTGGCGCGGTATGGGCTCTCGGAGTATTGCTCTTTATCGTGATGGGTATCATGAGTTATAAAGATTTAAGCCGCAAGGTTAAGCTTTCCTTTGAAAACGGCGATGTCCGTGTTTGCGACTATATCGATTCTCCTATGGTATTCGGCATTGCAAAGCCCAGAATATATGTCCCTTCGGGCGTAGAGATCGACAAACTTGAGTATGTTATAAAGCATGAGAGAGTTCATTTAAGACGCGGCGACACCTTCTTTAAACTGATGGCTTTCGCGATTCTTTCTTTCTACTGGATGAACCCCCTTGCCTGGATCGCATTCAAACTCTTTAATCTTGACATGGAATTAAGCTGTGACGAGGCAGTTTTGCAAAAAGAAACCGTTTCGGTCAAAGAAGCCTACGGAAAGTGGCTCGTGTTCTTTGCATCAAAAGGAAGTGTATTCGGTCCCGTTCCGACTTCGTTCGGTGAGACCGATGTTGAGAAGAGGGTAAAGAATATGAAAAATATCAAGGCCGTTAAAGGCGGCATTGCGGTTGTGGCTACGCTCATTGTTATCGGAGCAACGGTTCTTTTTCTGGTAAAGGCTCCGAAACTGTTTAAGACGCCGGAGAAAGATGTTCCGACTACCGGCACGGAAGAAACTTTGACTACAGAAGTTGAAGAGACCGCACTCATTTCTGACGAAGCGGTGACCGATGGTGAAGTGATACTCGCTGAATCTTATCCAACATTGAAATCAATAAGTGAACAGTACGGCATTTCGGAAGAAGATCTTACAAGTATCGAGTTTGAAATAACTCTTCCGAACAATGAGAAGAAAACTATCCCCTATTCACTGACAAATGTGGATCAGAATGAGATAACCATTAACGGAGAAACCTATACGATTGAAATGGTCGCTTGGGTATGGCCCCTTGAAGAGAACAAGGGAGTTATTACCGCAACATTCGGAGAGCGCCCTTCGTTAATGGATGAAGACGGCGAGAATACTACCAAAACTCATGAAGAAGTGGATATCGCAGCGGAAGAGGGCACCCCGGTTTTGGCTGCAAGAATGGGAGAGATCACATTTGCCGGCTGGGAAGAGAATACGGGCTGCGGAAATGTTGTCATTATAAAGGCCGATGATTCGACTGAGATCAAATACAGCCATCTTAAGTCCGTAAGCGTCAAAGAAGGCGATAAGGTACTTCCGGGTGATCAGGTTGGTGAAGTCGGAAACACAGGATACTCTACAGGTCCTCACCTTGGATTTCAGATCAAAAAGTATGGCGTGGCCATCGACCCCATGACATTCTATGAGCAGGAATAGAGATATTTTAAAAGGCTATGATCCTTTGATCATAGCCTTTGTTTTATGATCAATTATCTGTTTCATTCGAGTATTCCCAAATGGCCTCAAATTCTCCGTCTATCCTGTCGCATTCATTTAGAAAATCTGCATAATATTCATCGGATAACTCATTTCTGAAACTGAAAAACAGATACTTTCTGGCGAGTCTTTCCCGAATCAATTCATTGTATTGCTCGGCGACTTCGGGGTCGGTATAGTCGGATGCATCATACTTTTCAAAGAATTTTTTGCCTTTTTCCAACAGATCTTCATATTCTTTCAAGAATTCCTCGGTATTCAATTCATGATCCTTGATCATGTTGGAGGTCTTTGCATAATCATCATCGCCATCGTGAGCTTTGGATATGATTTCATCCACGGAAACAGGGGGTTCATATACAGATGTGCTCGTAACGGGGCGATAAGGATCCTTTGGATGATTTAATTCATATTCGGCAGCATCCTTTATCAAGTTGAAGATAATATTAATGATTGCTATAGTCGCAAGAGCCCCTACAGACAATTTGGGTGCTACGGCTGGCGCCGAAAAATCATATGGTTTATGGCCATATTTTTCTTTAAACTCCTTATATACATCTTCACGTATTACCCTGATTCCATCGATTTCTTTGAACTTAACCTGCTTATCAAACTGGTCTTCGCTCATCCGCTTATAATCAAAACCGAGACCGATATCTTCACTTATATGATCTTCACGACCCTTAAGTGTAAGTCTTTCAAGACCTTTTTCGACATTGAGGACTTCGAATTCGACATTTCTATAGGTCGCTTACAATTTGCCATGGAAAACACCGGTTAAATCTTCAATCTTTATCTTGGTTGCGAAGATGCCGTCATTCTCCGTTGATTTTTGATTGAGAGAATTTTGAGAAAAGAGATACAGTTTATTCTCTTTTATTTCTGTCAGATAAGGATTGCCCCTATACGTCGATATATAAAAATCCGAACCGTTAAAAGCCTTTACGGCAATCGATTGTAACTTTTCTGCATTCATCATTAACTCTGTCTAATACGCTTTTTCAATTATCAAGAGGATCAAATCCGCAGTCACTCGGAATGAGAACCGTGCGTTCCGAACCATACGAATCTGAAACAGTATAAAGTCTTCCCGGATAAAGCTTTTTACCACGACTGAATGTATCGAAGAAAGATAGCCGGATTTCTTTGTATACGTTCTCATTGGACAAGATAGCTTTTACCATCTCATCCTGAAAATCCTCATCCTCCACCATTCTTCTAAATTCTTTGGCGTTTTCATGCCGCTTAAACTTTACCTGGGTATTGATCCTTTTTTTAACAATTTTGGAGGCGTAAGGTATGTTAAGCCCATCCGTTGTATTGGCAGCTATTGTTTCGTTTACTCCGTAGCAGCCGTATATACCTCCGTCTGCCAGCATATAACCCGGATGTTCTTCATTTGTTTTCTTGTCTCTCAGGATAAGCCCCACGACGTATTTAAAATCAAGTTCCAAGTCTCTCTTTTTTATTTTTTCCGACCAAATAGCGATTACCAAGGCGGAAATAATACAAGCACACCATAATATTTCCCCCACTATCAGCATAACTTCGCCTAAAAACGGAACAATGCTTAGTTGAACGATTGCGAAGATAAATATTATCATAGCAAATGAATCCATGGCCTTCGTCCGTTTTAGGACGGGTTCTTTTTCACCTCTGAAATACATTTTGTCATATCGAATTTCATATTTTTCTGTTATTGCTCGGTCCACTTTGTTTTCACTCCTCTTGTGATTCATCGTACGGAACATTTTTTAAAATACAAAACGACCGAAATGATACGAAAACACTATTCTGTCGGCTGTTTCAATTTCATTTATATCATAGCATTTGTACTCTTTCAATAATCCGTATTTTAAAATTCCTGAATTATCACTTGTTTTCGCTTGAATCAGCTATAGGTTTTTAATAATATAGAAATGGAATAATCATTGTCTCAAGGCAATGATGTATAAAGAAAAGAAACAAAGCTTCTTATAACGTCACTCCACAGCAATCCTTTAACAATCCGATGTAATCTTCGGTGAGCTGTGAAAGAGGCGTGAAATTTCTCACGATATAACCTATCTCCATATAATCATCCACATCCAGGGGAATTGCGATGATGTTCGAACCGTTTAATTCGTTGCTGATAACACCGCTGCAGATAGTGTAACCGTTCATACCGATTAGGAAGTTGAAAAGAGTCGCACGGTCGCAGACTACAAGCTCCTTATCACAATCGACGGTGCTAAGTATCTCTTCCGAGAAATAGAAGGAGTTGTGACTTCCCTGCTCGTAGGAAAGGCGGGGATAGGGTTTTAGATCTTCAAGGGTAAGCTTTTTCTTCTTTGCAAGGGGCGAGTTCTTGCCGACAAAAACGTGGGGCTTTGCGGTAAAGAGTGTCTCAAATCGAAGGTCGTTGTCTTTAAGTGTCTTTAATATGACCGTTTCATTGAACTTGTTTAAATAAATAACTCCTATATCGCTCCTTAATTTCGCGACGTCCTCGATGATATCGTAAGTCTGAGTCTCTCTCATATGAAATTCGTATTTGTCTTTTCCGGATTGTCTTAAAAGTTTTACAAATGCTTCAACAGCAAATGAATAGTGCTGGGAAGACACATAGAATCTGAGTTTTTGATCCGCGGTGCTTAAGTATCTTTCATCTATTAAGTTTGCCTGCTCAAGTACCTGGCGGGCATATCCCAAAAACTCTTCACCGTCCGAGGTCACCTCGATACCTCGCTTGTTTCTTGAAAATATCTTTATGTTATATTCTTTTTCAATCTCTGCTATGGCAGCGGTAAGACTGGGCTGTGCGATAAAGAGCTTCTTTGCAGCTTCCGTGATGTTTCCGGTTTCCGCCACCGTTACCGCATATTTCAACTGTTTTAAAGTCATACTTTTCTCCCTGATAACTTTTACTTATAACCGTTAATAGATTTTGATTATAACTACGATTTAATTATAGATATAATCTATCATAAGTCAACAATATTAAGTATTTTACGGGCTTTCACGGCTTCCTTTATACTTCTTACAAACAGGCGGAGGGCAAACCGCACATAAACAATAAGGAGAAGGAACATGAAAACATCGGTTATAGGATTCCCGAGAATCGGAAAAGACAGAGAACTTAAATTCGCTTCCGAGAAATATTTCAAGGGCGAGATAACAAAGAACGAACTTCTTGAAGTTGCGAAGAGCTTAAGAAAAGAGCACTGGGCGCTTCAGAAAAATGCAGGTATAGATTACATTGCGTCGAATGACTTTTCTTTCTACGACAATGTCCTTGATACTGCAGTGCTTTTTAACGTGATCCCCGCCAAGTACAAAGAGCTTGGTTTCGAGGAACTGGACACCTATTTTGCAATGGCAAGAGGCTATCAGAAAGACGACAAGAACGTTAAGGCGCTTGCGATGAAGAAGTGGTTTAACACAAACTACCACTACATCGTACCTGAGATTGAGGACGACACCGAAGTCAAACTTGTGGGCACCAAGCCTTTTGATGAGTACAAAGAAGCGCTTGCCCTCGGCGTTGAGACAAAGGTTGTTATCGTGGGACCTTTCACATTCCTTAAACTTGCAAGATTTAAAGGAAACAAGGGCGTCAATGATTTCAAGGGCGCATTTGTTTCTTCATACACAGATTTCTTAAACGGTATAAAGAAAACGGGCGCGAAGACCGTAGAATTCGACGAACCCTTCCTTGTAAAGGACTTAAGTGCCGAAGATATCGCACTTTTTAAAGACATTTACACCGCACTTCTTTCAAATAAGGGCGGACTGAAAGTATTCCTTCAGACTTACTTCGGAGATGTAAGAGACATTTACGATACCCTCCTTAAGCTTGATTTCGATGCCATCGGCCTTGATTTCATCGAAGGAAAAGAGACTCTCAATCTTGTAAAGAAGTTTGGGTTTTCCAAGGATAAGGCGCTTCTTGCCGGACTTGTGAACGGAAAGAACATTTGGAGAAACGACTACGAAAAGACGCTTAAGAAGATCGGCGAGTTAAAGACCGTGATCGGAAATGATGCGGATATTGTTCTTTCTACCTCATGTTCGATGCTTCATGTGCCTTACACCCTTGAAAGCGAGACGGACCTTACGGATGATTACAAAAAGCACCTCTCTTTTGCGACGGAGAAGCTTTCCGAACTTAAAGAGCTTGCCGCTTTGGCAGATAACGCCAATGCAGCAAACGAAGCCGCATTTAAGGCTAACAGAGAACTTTTCGCAGGCAGAGTGAACAGCTTTAATGCTGAAGTTCACAAGCGTACCGATGCCATCACAGACGCCGATTACACAAGACTTCCCGTATTTGAGGAGCGTGAAAAGATTCAGAAAGGAAAGCTCAACCTTCCCAAGTTCCCCACAACGACCATCGGTTCCTTCCCTCAGACGGCTGACGTAAGAAAGAACCGTAACGACTTTAAGAAGGGACTTATAAGCGAAGCGCAGTATGAGGCCTTTAACAAAGAAAAGATCAAGGCTTGCATAGAACTTCAGGAAGAACTGGGACTTGACGTGCTCGTTCACGGCGAATTTGAGCGTAACGACATGGTTGAGTATTTTGGCGAAAATCTTGACGGATACATCTTTACCAAGAAAGCTTGGGTTCAGTCCTACGGCACAAGATGCGTTAAGCCACCGGTAATTTGGGGCGACGTATCAAGAAAAGCCCCCATCACCGTTAAGTGGTCAAGCTATGCCGCATCACTTTCTGACAAGCCCGTAAAAGGCATGCTCACCGGCCCCGTAACGATACTTAACTGGTCCTTCCCCCGTGAAGATATCACTCTAAAAGAGAGCACACTCCAGATTGCACTTGCCATCCGCGATGAAGTGCTCGATCTTGAAGCCGCAGGCATAAAGATCATCCAGATTGATGAGGCCGCTCTTCGCGAGAAATTGCCTTTAAGAAAGTCCGACTGGTACAGTGAATACCTTGATTGGGCAATCCCCGCTTTCAGACTTGTGCACAGCAAAGTAAAAGCGGACACTCAGATACATACGCACATGTGCTACAGTGAGTTCACGGATATCATTCCCGCTATTGACGCAATGGACGCTGATGTTATAACATTTGAAGCGTCGAGGTCAGATCTTCTCATTCTTGACGCTCTTAAAGAGAACAACTTCAAGACTGAAGTCGGCCCCGGTGTATACGACATCCACAGCCCCAGAGTTCCTTCTGTCGAAGAACTTGTTACTGCACTCACCAAGATGCGTGAAAAGATCGTGGATTCAAAACTTTGGGTTAACCCCGACTGCGGGCTTAAGACAAGAGGCGATAAGGAAGTTAAAGAAAGTTTGGCAAATCTTGTAGAAGCCGCTCATATAATAAGGGAAAAATAAAACGGTACGCCGGCGTTTACCGCGTCGGCCACCTTTAGGATTAAGGATCAAAACATGAAAGTTTCTGATATTTACAAAGCCAAGAAAAAAGTTCTTTCTTTTGAAATATTTCCTCCCAAGAAAGATACTCTTCTTGATAACATCGACGGTACGCTCGAAGTTCTTGCGGATCTTAAGCCCGACTACATAAGCGTAACCTTCGGTGCCGGCGGAAGCCTTAACTGCAACAAGACGATAGAGATCGCAAAGAAGATAAAGCACAACTACGGCATAGAGCCCGTTATGCATCTTACCTGTCTTCATTATTCAAAAGATGAGATCGATGCTTTTGCCAAGGAAATGCAGGCAGAAGGTATTGAGAACGTACTAGCCTTAAGAGGCGACCGTACAGACAAAGCTGTTGAAAAGGACGATTTCAAGCACGCTTCCGAACTTATTTCTTATCTCAAAGACAGATACGATTTTTGTCTGTTAGGCGCATGCTATCCCGAACTTCATCCGGAATCGGAGAACATCGTATCCGAAATGAAATGGCTTAAGAACAAAGTCGATGCGGGAGCGGAAGTTTTGCTCTCACAGCTTTTCTTTGACAACAACAAGTTCTTCAATTTCTGTGAGCAGTGTCGCATAGCTGGAATAGATATACCCGTAACTCCGGGCGTTATGCCGGTTATCAACGCCGCACAGATAAAGCGTATGATCTCCATGTGCAACGCATCCTTCCCCGATCGTTTCCAAAAGATCATCGACAAATACGAAGACAACAAGGAAGCTCTCTTTGACGCAGGCATGTCTTACGCCATCAGTCAGGTTATCGATCTTCTTTCAAGCGATATTGACGGCATTCATCTTTATACGATGAACAACCCGGCCGTTGCAAAGAAGCTTTGTGAAGGTATTAAGAACATATTGTAATATCAAAGGATGTGAAGCGACTCTTCACATCCTTTTTGATTTGTGATATCATGCTCATGTAGCAATCGCTAACTCAAAATTTTTAACCATTTGGAGGGATATACGATGGCAGTTAATTCCATAGACGCAGAAGACGATCAGTTCGCATACCGCTACGACACACAGATGCTCATAGACAGACGCGACAAAGATCTTGACGAAGACGAGATCGCAGATTATATCACCGAGAACTTCGAGGGCAACAGCCTTATCGCTGCCGGAGACGAAGATCTTATAAAGATTCATTTCCATACAAACGAGCCCTGGAAGCTTTTAGAGTATTGCAACTCGGTCGGCGAGATATACGATATCGTCGTTGAAGACATGATAAGACAGTCAGACGGAAAACAAGGTTAAAGAAAAGGCTATGATCGAAGGATCATAGCCTTTAATAATGTCTCAAATATTGTAGGTGTAGTGCAAAATCGCACAAATCATCAAAACAGCACGACGAAATCAGGCTTTCGGGAGGCCGAAAAAACTTCGGCGTAGTGTCAAATGGCACAAACTTGCTTTTTGATACTACGAAAAACGATGAATGAGTGGGTTTTGCGGCGTAAACAGGCGGAAATCGTAGTGCCAAATTGGGAAAAGAGAAAAAAGGCACTACGGCAGCGGGAAAAAGGGCGGCGAAGAAGGCAAAATCGTAGTACTAAATGAAGCAAAACGGCCGTTTGACACTACACTTGCCAAATCCGGCCCTGATTGCGAATCGCCGTGCCGTGACACCGGGTCAACAGCACAAAAAAAGCGCAACCATTCGGCTACGCTTAAGACATTCTGTGAAGTGTTACATATTTTTCTTTGCGCCTGATGCGGATAGGTTCCTTTGAGGGCGCATACTTTTCTTTACGGGTTTTGGCGGCCTTAATGAAGTGGAAGGATTCCGTGGTGGAAACGTATTTGTCGGCAAGTGTTACGACCCAGGATTCTTTGAACTTGGGCGGAACTATCGTTAAGGGCCACATGTGCTTTTTGATGATATCGCGCTCACGGTCGGAAAGCTCGTATTCTTTTTCGGCATTTTGAAGCGCGATGCCCGGATGATAAAATCCGTGCAGATTTTTGAAACCGGCGTGCTCGGGAGTGTGCCAGTCATAAAGAAAATAGTCATGCAACAGTGCTCCACGCATGATCGCAGTCTCATCGCACTTAAGATTTAACTTGCGACTTATCGCAACAGCCGTACACGCAACTTTTTTCGAATGCTTCATGACCGAAATGTTGCCATGCTGCATGTTTTGGTCGGAACTCTTGAAATTGTCTGAATAAAGGATGTCGGGAGCAGTTCCCTTAATATCCTTTATTATCTTCATAAGGTTTTCTTTTGTCATGACCTAAATATGATATCACAGGTCATGGTTTGTTTTCAATTATGGATATTCCATATGCAAACACCCCGCGCATCGCGGGGTGTTTGTTACATTTCTTAGAATAAAGTTTTGATATCGGTGCCCGCAAAAGGTCCGGGAAGAACGTCTTCGGCTCTTAAGTCGTCAAAGTAGTCTTTGTTAAATACGATGGGTGTTCCGTCGTTATTTTCAAAAGGCTGATCGGGCTCGAATGCTTTTCCGAGTGTATCGGTGTTTACGCCTTTCACTCTTACGTCTTTTATAAGATCGAACACGTTTGTTTTAAGAATGGGAGAACCGTTTTCTTCGGACAGTTCTACAGATACAGGTACATCCTTTACGATAGCATCTTTTTCTTTCTTGAAAGGCTTTGCGCCGCCAAGATAGACGTTTCCTTCACTCCATATCGGAAGATGCCCGAAATGCACCTTTTCGAGTGCACCCATATCGGCGGGCTTTGAGAAGTCAAACTGTGCGTTCCATTCGTCATAGGTCGGATAGTCGTCAAATACGAAAGTTCCGACTTCACGGTTCTCGCTGTCAGTACCTTCGTCGTGATCGTGCATGACTACTTTGGCATCGGCGGCGCCTTTTTGTACGAAGATATTGTTATAAAATCTGTCGTCACCGTGAAGGATGGTCATAAAGCCCATGACTTCGGTTCGGTGGGGCATATGATAAGGAGTGTATCTCCAAGTGGTTCCGTTTGAAACGCTCGTGAACGATCCACAGATAAGGTTGTGGACCAAGGCCACACCCTGAGTTGCAAAACGAAGGCTGACCTGTGACAGGAGGATGTTATTATCAATAAGTGTGGGACCGTGGCTTACTTCCACAAAAATGTCCTGACACATCATACCGCCTTTAAGCTGCTTTGCGAACGCAGGCATCTCATTGTCGTGAAGGAGATTCTGTGTAAGTCTTGTACCCTGAGCCTCCCAGTCGCACCAGATACCCATAGTGCAATGATGGATGTGGTTTCTTCGCATGGTAACGTCGATAGCGGCATGCATCTTGATACCGGCAATCTCGGCACCGCCCAGCTCCATCATGTTGTTGATGTGGTGAATGTGGTTGTCCTCGATTATTGAGAAAACACCGCCCATACGGCCGATGATACCGCCCTGCTCACAGTTATGGATGTTGTTGTGTCTTATTATATGACTTCCGATGTTTTCTTTAAGCCATCCGTGATACTGTCCTCTGCAGACTGCGTCACGTTCCATCTGCGTTGGCGACTTAACATATTTATAAGTAAAGTAATGATCGTTGTCGGGATCGAGATATTTTCCCAGTGAAATACCCGCGCACTTGCTTCCCCATATCTCGCAGTTTTCGATGATCCATCCCTTAGACCAGTGAGGACCTATCATACCGTCCTGAAATGCTGCGGGAGGAGCCCAGTTCGTTGCGGCTTTGTTGATGTTAAAGCCGTCGACATGAATATAGTTAACTCCCGTCTTCGAAGGGAAGAACACGTTCTTTCTTACGTTGATCTCAACGTTTTCTTTTGTGGGATCCGCGCCCCTAAAGTTAGCGTAGATCACTGTCGTATCGTTTTCTTTATCCTGTACTGTATACCACTTGAAGCGTGAAGCCTCGGGCTCCCAGCTGCATTCGTAAACTTCGGCTTTGATGCAGTCTTCCAAAGAGGAGACTTCGTACATTGCCTTGTCATTTAAATAAACGCAGCCTGTGTGCTTGTCTGCTTTGGCGAAATACCAGTCGCCGTATACGAACGTCGTGTAAGGATTGTAGCCGTTAAACAAGGAATTGGATATTCTCGCAACCCATACATCGCCTTCATGCCTCTTCCAGTTTTTGATCACTTCGCCACCTGTGATGATCGCCTTTAAAGGTTCAACGCTCTTATAAGTGATCGGCGCATCTTTTGTTCCCGCATTAACGGGATTGACATATTCACGATATGTTCCCGGATAAACCAGCACTTCATCGCCGGCCGTGGCGATCTTTGCCGCTTCGGATATACTCTTAAACGGATAGTCCTTGCTTCCGTTGCCTGTTCTTTTTGCATTGGCATCTACATAGAAAATCATAGTAACCCTCCATCAATTTATGTAATAGACAATATCATGGTAGCACGCAGACAATTAAAAACAATGTAGCAAAATAATTTTAAAATAGTAAAAATCTTTACTTTTTAAGCATTTCGCTATAAAGTATATCATTATATCCAACCAGTTTTGAAAGGCGGAAATTCCAATGAGAACCAGAATTGCATCATTATTCAGAGAAACCGATGCGTATGCATCAAAAGAAATAACGATCTGCGGCTGGGTTCGTACCAATCGTTCCCAGGCACAGTTTGGATTTCTTAACGTAAACGACGGCTCGTTCTTTGAGTCACTTCAGGTGGTTTACGACAATTCTCTCAATAATTTTGATGATATATCAAAGATAAGAGTAGGCGCCAGTGTTGAGGTTAAAGGTGTGCTCGTGCTTACTCCCGATATGCCTCAGCCCTTTGAAGTTAAAGCTACCGCGGTAAGAATGCTCGGTGACAGCCCCGAGAACTATCCTATACAGCCCAAACGTCATACGAGAGAGTTCCTTAGGACCGTTGCACATCTTCGCCCGCGTACGAACCTTTTCTCGGCAGTGTTCAGAGTAAGAAGCGTTGCCGCAATGGCGATCCATTCATACTTCCAGGAAAGAGGTTATGTATATGTACATACTCCTCTTATAACCGGAGCGGACTGCGAAGGTTCCGACCAGATGTTTAAGATCACAACGTTCAACTTTAACGACCTTCCTTTGGATGAAGAAGGAAAAGTTGATTTTTCAAAAGACCTTTTCGGAAAGCAGTCGTTTATCACGGGTTCCGGACAGCTTCAGGGTGAGACATTCGCCATGGCATTCGGTGATATCTACACATTCGGCCCCACGTTCAGAACCGAGAACTCTAACACTCAGACTCATGCAAACGAGTTCTGGATGATCGAGCCCGAAATGGCATTCTGCGATCTTCAGGGTCTTATGGATGTGGAAGAGGAGATGCTTAAATACGTAGTTAAGTACGTAATGGACAAGTGTCCCGAAGAGATCGATTTCTGCGATAAGTTTGTATCAAAGGGACTTAAAGATAAGCTCACGGCTTTACTTAATTCCGAATTTACAAGAATATCTCACCACGACGTTATAGATATCTTAAAGAAAGCAAACGTAAAATGGGAGTTCGAGCCCGATTACGGCGAGGACATCGCAAAAGAGCATGAGCGTTACATCACCGAGCACTTTAACGGTCCCGTATTCGTAACCGACTGGCCCAAGGAGATCAAGGCATATTACATGAAGGTCAACCCCGATAACAAGACGGTTGCCGCAGTTGACTTACTTGTTCCTCAGGCGGGAGAGCTCATGGGAGGAAGCCAGAGAGAAGAAAATCTCGACAAGCTTCTTGAGCGTATGAATGAAATGGGCGTTGACAAGGACGGTATCGATTGGTATCTCGATACAAGAAGATACGGCGGATGCATCCACAGCGGATTCGGTATGGGGTTTGAAAGACTTATAATGTACTTAACGGGCGTCGAGAACATAAGAGACGTCATTCCGTTCCCCAGAACACCAAGATCATGTGATTTCTAAAGAAACAACTTACGGGGCAGCGGTACTGCCCCGTTTTATTTTCCTTAAATTCGGAGGGATACAATGAGGAAGAATGCAAAGAAAATCTTATCAATGGTATGGATAACTCTCGGAGCACTCATGGCCAGCTTTTCGGTTGCGGCACTTTTGCTTCCAAATGATGCCATCGACTACGGAACCGCCGGTATCGCCATCATCATCAGCAAGCTCACAGGTTTTAATCTTTCCATATGCGTTGCCTGCGTAGTAACCCCTTTCCTTATTCTCGGTTTCATACGAATGGGCTTAGACTTTATCGTACGTGCCGGATGGGGTTCCCTTGTCTACACTCTCGGTCTTTCCTGGTTTGAAGAGATTCACATCGAGCTTATTACCGAGCACTTTATCGCAGTCGCTTTCGGCGGCGCTATCCTCGGTGCGGGTCTTTCACTCATTCTTCGATACGGCGGATGTATCGACGGATCGGAAATACTTGCCAACGTAGGCGTAGATTATCTTAATAAGAAAAAAGGGAAAAACTATTCCATGACCGGCTTTCTTATCGGTTTCAACGCGATCGTCTACACTCTGGCCTTTGTATTCATCGACAAGAACAGTGCGCTTCTGAGTCTCCTTGTTTACATCGTAGCCACCGCAGTCATCGACCACTTCACCGATCACTTCGAAGCGATCAAACAGGTTACTATCATTACCAAAGATCCCGACGAGATGATCGAGCGTATTCGTAAAGATCTCAATAAAACCTGTACCACGATGGATTCCCAGGGGGCCATCGCCGGCAACAACAAAACGCTTATCTGCTACGTTACCTATTTCGAATTGCAGCATTTGCGCGAGATAATTTCCGAATACAAGAACCGTGCATTTATTACGGTTTCTACAATAGATGAGATCATTAAGTAATTCTGATGAGTGAAGTATACGTATACTTTTTGAATACTGAAGAACTTAGTAAAGAATATCTTTGCGAAACATATTTGCCGTATGCATCGAATCACGTAAAAGAAAAAGTCGCGAGGCTTAAAAGCGACAATGCGATACGTGAGACGCTTTCGGCTTATTTACTGTTGCATAAAGCCTGCGAAGAACTTGGACTTAATGAGTGCGATAGTGATATAGCGACGGACGCTTACGGTAAGCCTTATTTTGCGAAGAGAACCGACAAATATTTTAATATTTCCCATTCACATGAGCGTGTAATGTGTGCGATAGGAGATGTGCCGGTAGGCTGTGATGTTCAGAAGATCGAGGATAAAAGTGAACGCGCGTTAATGATCGCCAAAAGATTCTTTACAAAAGAAGAGTTTGAAAAATTGATGTCTTTTGAGGAAAAAGAGGAGCGAAACGATTTCTTTTTCCTGATGTGGACTTTAAAGGAAAGTTATATCAAATGCGTGGGCGGAGGACTTGGGATTCCGCTTGATTCGTTTTCTGTTCTCAAAGGACAAGAGCCTGTGGGATTTTCTTTACATTCGTTTGTGCATTCCGACGGATATAGGTACTCATGTACCGCAAAAAAATGCGCATCGGAAATCTCTTTTGTATCAAAATGGCTAAAAACAGAATAGAGTTTTTGTGCAATTTCACCAACATGTGTCAATATTTGATAAGCAATACGCAAATTTTGGTAAAAAAGATGCTTAATTAAGTAAAGGATTTACATTCACTGTCAATCTATTTGCGGATATACTGTCAAATGTACGATGACATGGTGTCGTTGTATAGAATTTTTTAATCTAATAGGAGGGATTATGAAAAAATTCAAACGTTTAGCAGCAATCCTGCTTGCCGGTGCTATGGTATTCGGTCTTGCAGCTTGCGGAGAGACAGCTGAAAACACACCTGCTAGCACAGCAGATACTGCTGTTTCTGCATCAACAGATACCGCTAAGACTGACGTTGAACCTGCTACATCTTCTGATGAGAAGGTTAAACTCACAATGTGGTGTATCGCAACAGAAGGCGATTCAAACCGTGCTTCTTACGAGAAGGCAATCGCTGACATGAAAGAAAAGTATCCCAACGTAGAATTCGAGTGGGAAGCAATCGAGAACGAAACCTACAAGACAAAGATTGCAGCAGCTATGGCAGCTAATGAAGTACCTGATATCTTCTTCACATGGTCTTGCGCATTCCTTGGCGACTTCGTTAAAGAAGGAAAGGTTTACTGCCTTGACGATACTCTTGCTAAGTACTCCAGCGAACTTCCTGAAAGTATGCTTGGTAACACAACATACGACGGAAAGCACTATGGTGTTCCGCTTACCATGAACATCGTTGCTCTTTTCGCTAACATGGACCTTCTTGCTCAGGCAGGTTGGGACAAAGTTCCTGAGAACTATGACGAACTTATGCAGTGCTGTGATGACCTTGTAGCAGCTGGTATCATTCCTTTCGGATGTGCCGGTGGCGAGACATGGTGTGTAACCGAGTACCTTGAGCCCATCATCCAGAAGACGATCGGTTCTAAGGCTCTTAACGATATCTTCGTTAACGGTGCTACCTATGACAACCCTGACGTTGCTAAGGCTGTTGATACATTCCAGTCTATGATCGACAAGGGATACTTCGATCCCGCAGGCGCTTCTCTTCCTAACGACGATGTTAAGCAGAACTTCATCGACGGAAGAACAGCATTCTACCAGAACGGTACTTGGAACTGTGCAGACTTCTCTAAGGTTGATGGCCTTAATGTAAAGGTTACTGAGTTCCCTGTAATCGATTCTTCCAAGTCTAAGCTTGGACAGCTCATCGGTGGACCTTCAGATACACTTGCTGTATCAGCTTCTTCACCTAACGCTGAACTCGCTGCAGAATACGCTGCAGAGCTTGGTAAGCTCATCTGCCACTATGGCTACCTTGATGGTTGTGGTCTTCCCGCATGGATTCCTTACGGCGACACAAGCAACATCAATCCTCTTACCCAGGCTGTAGCAGAAATCTGTGCAAACGCTGATAGCTACGTTCTCTTCGGTGATACCGCTCAGAGCGCAGTTGACAAGGATCCTTACCTTGATGCAGTTGCTAAGGTTTACGGAAAAGAACTTGATGGTGCCGGATTCATCGCTGAATTAAAGCAGAACATCAGATAATCTTTTTTAAGAATCTATAGTCACAAAATCAACGGCCTTTCCCGTCTCTTAACAGGGGCTGAGAAAGGCCGTATTTTTTAGAGTTTTAACCGGAAGGAAACCGTTATGTACCGTAAAAATAAAGGCATTCATATTTTTCTTTTTCTTCTTCCCGCACTGGCTCTTTTTATAGGAGTATTGATCTATCCGATATTCGCTTCTGTTCATCACAGTTTGTTTGAGTACAGAACATTCACGGATCCCGGACAATTTGTGGGATTCAAAAATTATACCGATTTATTTACACCCCAGTATGACTTCGGAAAAGCTATAATAAATGCACTTATTCTTGCAGCTTTGTCCGTCTTTATCCAGTTGCCTCTCGCATTGGGATTGGCTCTTATGCTGGGTAAAGGAATTAAAGGTGAACGTGTCTATCTCTCAGTATACTTCATGCCCGTGCTTATCTCGGCGGTTGTTATCGGTATGCTGTGGGAGAAAATATATAATCCTATCTACGGTCTTGTAACAAAGACATTTGAGTATTTCAACTGGTCGGGCCTCCCTGCGGCAGGTCTGCTCGGTGACAAGAAAACAGCACTTTTGGCGGTATTCATCCCCACTATCTGGCAGTATGTCGGATATCACATGCTTTTGATGTATGCCGGTGTTAAAAGTGTTTCTCCCGATTTAAGGGAAGCGGCAATGCTTGACGGCGCAACCGACAGCCAGATAAACAGATACATCATCATTCCTTGTATCAAACCTATCATCAAGGTAAGTATTATCTTTGCCATTACCGGTTCACTTAAATCATACGACCTTATCAAGGTATTTGCGAAAGATGCATATAACTGTTCTTACAAAGTTCCAAGCTTACTCCTTGTAAGATATGCCTTCCACAATGCCGGCGGTATAGCGAGTGCCATAGCCGTGCTGATGATCGTCATGTGCTTCGCATTTGCTATAATAATCAATCAGATGTTTAAGGAGAGGGATTAGTATGGCGAGTAGTTTATCATCACATTCAAACTTAGATATGTATTCTGTCAGAAAGACCAACAAATTCCTCAAGGCTTTAATCTATTGCGGTCTTGTATTATGGCTTCTGATAGACCTGTTCCCTCTTTATTATCTGTTTACCTTCTCATTGAAGAGTTCATCGGAAATTACGGGAACAAACGTTATTGGTCTTCCCAAGGAATGGTTGTGGAGCAACTACAGCCGAGTATTCGGTCTTGGAAAGAAAGTTGACGGAAAGAGATTGTTCTTTGCAAACGGCGGTATTGAGAAATGCTTCTCCAACAGTTTGTTAATAGCCGTTGCAACCATCGTTATCTGTCTTGTAGCTGCGTTGATGGCAACCTATGCTATCACAAGAATCGTATGGAGAGGCAGAGAGACACTTAACAGCATACTTATGCTTGGTATCACTATTCCCATGCATGTAGCATTATATCCCATATATGCTTCTTTCAGTAAAATGGGTATTTTGAGAAGTTACTCATCATTGATCATTCCTTATGCGGCGTTTTCGCTGTCTATGGCGGTCATGGTTTGTACGGGCTTCATGAACGATATACCCAAAGAGCTGGATGAATCGGCATGTATCGACGGATGCGGTTTGTGGGGTACGTTTTTCCACATCATCGTTCCGCTTATGAAACCCGCTCTTGCAACAATGGGTATCTACATCTTCCTTACATGCTGGAACGAGTTCATGTTTGCCAGCGTATTCGGAGACGAAGCACACTACACATTGCCTGTATTCGTTTCCAACCTTAAGGGCAGTAACATAACCGACTGGGGTCTTGTAGGAGCCGGTCTGTTATTGGCAACATTCCCGATGCTTATTGTTTATGTATTCATGAGCAGACGTATTCAGGAAAGTTTCATGGTCGGTGCCGTAAAGGGCTGATCGGGACAAAGAAACAATCATTTGTTTATAAAGAGATCGGATATTATCCGGTCTCTTCTTTTTAATCCGGCACGATTTGTATTTATTGGGTAAGAATGGTACAATACTCTAAGAGTTTTAGCATTTTGGGGATATTTTCGATGAAGTTTACATGGAAGGGGACAGGGAAAATCCAATCCGAGAAATCGATGATCGCGGGCTTGAGAGTGATGATGCTCATCATAGTCCTTTTGTTGTCGATTTCTTTTTTGATTTCTGTCTTTTATATTGTAAACAAAGAAAAGCGTGAGACCATAAAGCGTGAATCGGATACAACGTTAAATACGATCTCCGACAGTATCGTTTCCGATATCGAAAGATACAAAGAAATGTCTCGAATCGTTATGACCGATGAGGGAATGTTAGAATTTCTCTATGCACCCCGGGGAAGTCTGGATGCCGGATTTAAGTTTTCCATACAGAAAAAGATCATGAGGGTGTTGAATCCTACAACCATGGTCGATTCTGTTTTTATATTCAGGGATGACGGAGAATATCTTTCTTCAAGCCGAGATCAGTATTACTTTGATTACGATAAGCTGAACAATCCGGAGTGGAAGCAGCCTATAGTCGATCAAAAGGGTGCGGCGGTCATATCAATAAATGCCGAAGGCGCCATAGTCCGCAAAAAGGGAAGACCTCTTGTAAGCTTAGGACGTATGGTATACGACGTAAACACGCAGCGATGTATCGGAATGATGTTCATGAACATTTCGAGTGCTTTTATAGACAGAAAATTCGATACCATGTCCGATAAGAACATGGTGGTAATGGGAACTGACGGAACTTATCTGTCAGGTGATGCGTCAATCGTTAAATATCTTGAGGGTGTAGATATTTCTGAGTCGATCACACATAAAGAAATACGCGAAGGCACCAAGTCGGTGATGCTTTCCGCCAAAAAGATTTCCGGCATGCCCATCCTGATAGCCTGCGTCATTCCAATTGACAACAGTTTTGAGATGTACAGGACCACATATGTAATATTCATCCTTTCGCTCATTTTCATGCTGGCTATCGTTATCGCCGGAACATATATAACAAAGAATATCACCAATCCCGTTTCCGGTCTTACCCGAGCCATGGAGAAGAACAAGGAAAAGGGTGCCCTTGAAAAGATTGATATCGATATTCCGCAAAATGAGATAGGCGTACTGAAAGACTCCTATAACGGAATGGTTGAAAGAGTAAACGATCTTTTCGGTAAGCTGCTTGATAACGAGCAGGCCATACGAAGAGCAGAAATGCGTGTGCTTCACGAGCAGATCAAACCGCATTTTCTTTATAACTCCATAGAGACGATAGGTTCCATGGCTATGGATGCGGATGCACCGGAAGTTTATTCCGCACTTGAAACATTGGGAAGCTTTTACAGGAACTTCTTAAGCAAGGGTGACAGAGAGATCCCTCTTTCAAGAGAGATCAGCATAGTGCAGGATTATCTTCGCCTGCAGAAACTTCGCTACGGAGATATAATAGAAGACGAATACGATATCGCTAAAGATACCGAAAACTACATCATTCCCAAACTTATACTTCAGCCCATTGTGGAAAACAGTATTTACCACGGTATACGACTTACCGGTGAACGTGGACTGATAAGTATAAAGAGCAGGCTCATTGATGATGTTTTGCATATATATGTAAGAGATACCGGTGTAGGTATGAGCGAAGAGCAGATAGAAAAGCTCCTTTCCGCTCACGATGATGTTAAACCCGGCGGAGAACCCGAACCCTCGGAGAGCTTCGGACTTTGGGGAACTATCGAAAGGATAAGATATTTCTGCGGTACTAACGACGTTGTTAAGATCCGAAGTACTGTAGGAGAATTTACGGAAATAGAATTTATTATTCCAAAACGAGGACAGATGGATGAAAGATAAATACAGAGTAATGTTAATAGACGACGAACCTTCGGCGAGAAACCTCATGCGCGGTTCTATCGATTGGGAAAGTCTCGGAATGGAGGTTGTCGGAGAGGCGGCAAGCGGCATAGAAGCCATAAACGTTATCGATGAAATGAAACCCGACATAGTTTTCGTGGACATCTCGATGCCTTTCATGAACGGCATTGAGTTTACCGAAGTTGCCACAAAACGCTATCCGGACCTTTCGATAATAATAATGACCGCGTTCGACGAATTTGAATATGCCAGAAAGTGCGTAAGCCTCCCGGTATTTGAATATATGCTTAAGCCTATAGTAAGAGCGGAAGTTACAAATACGTTATTAAGGTTAAAAGAAAAACTCGATGCGAGAATACTTGATGACAAAGATTATTCACAATACGGAGAGATGGAAGAGTCGACCATTGAGCAGATAAAGAAATATATCCGCGACAACTATACCGACTCCAAGCTTAATCTTACTTCCGTTGCACAGGTATTCGGTTTCAGTTCGAGCTATCTTTCCAGAAAATTCAAATCGGAAACGGGAAAAAACTTTGTCGAATATCTCACCGAATGCAGAATGGAACGCGCAAAAGAACTTGCGGGCCTTTCACGTAAAATGTTCTGCACATCCGCAGATGTCGGTATCCCCGATCCCAACTACTTCGGACGCTGCTTTAAAAAATACACCGGCATGACATATTCGGAGTATGTGTCATCGTTGCATTGAATAATGATCGACGCATATACCAATCGGCTGAAACTATCCGCAGCGTCGGCACTTAGCGAGGTATTTCACGAGCTTAGTGTCCGTTACTGCGAGGGTGCAAAAGGTCCGGTGGACCTTTGATCTGCACCGACCGAAGCGAAGCGTAGACCTTAAGCGAGAGCGTGTTGAAGACGATGGTATATGTGGCGATCATGTAGCAAAAGCCCAAGTCGATTGACTCGGGCTTTTTGAATTATCCTTCGATCGCAATAAACTTGGTCTGAGGTACTTCGGGAACGGCTTCGATCTTGGGTACGAATACCTTAAGAATACCGT
>JAEEGJ010010742.1_pt1 | contig 23646 bp, 22 predicted proteins | sample 8958761 | NCBI WGS metagenome assembly JAEEGJ01 (sample SAMN16246546, study PRJNA631951) | gut metagenome | biome: gut microbiome; feature: rumen; material: RS-attached | host: Bos | place: Iran: Karaj | collected 2018-10 | reverse complement strand
CGCTGCGGGCGTCCACGCCGAAGCGCTGCCAGTGGTAGTCGCCCAGCAGTTCACCCGTGACCTTGCAGATGCCGTAGATGGTGTTCGGGCGCATGATGGTATCCTGCGGGGTGTTGTCGTGCGGGGTATTGGGGCCGAAGGCGCCGATGGAGCTCGGGGTGAAGATGGAGCAGTGGTGCGCCTGGGCGATATTCAGGGCGTTGATCAGGGCCGTGATGTTAAGATGCCAGGCCACGCCGGGCATATGCTCACCCTTGGCGCTGAGCAGGGCCACCAGGTTGTAGATCGCGTCGACTTTGTATTTTTCGACAATCTCGTTGAAGCCCTTGGCATCGAGGGCGTCGAGTTTCTCGGCAATGGCGTTCTGGCCCAACTTTTCGACGAGTTCGTCTTTCAAATCTGCGGCAATTACATTATCTTCGCCATAGATATGCTGGAGATAGGGAACGAGCTCGGTACCGATTTGTCCGCCAGCTCCGACAACAAGAATCCTTTTCATACTATTTTATACGTTTTACTTTCGATTTGTCCACAAATTTAATAAAAATCGACATACGCGCATACGGTTTCCTCGATTTCGGAGCAGCGAAAGTGGAAAAAGTCGATGAAGCCCGCCGGGAGGTTTTCGGCCGCTATCTCGAAGAAGGCAGAAACGCCGGAATGGAGTATCTTGCCCGGAACCTGGACAAACGATTCGATCCGGCGCTGCTGGTTCCGGGAGCGGAAAGCGTCCTTTGTTTCCTGGCGCCTTACGGTCCGGCCGGCGGCGGCATCGCTGGTTTCGCGCAAGGTGTGGACTATCATAAGATCGTCAAAGACCGGTTGTTTGCCGTGATGCGGGATCTGAAAGCGCAGTTTCCAGATTTCGAAGGCCGGCCGTTCGTGGACAGCGCCCCGGTGCTGGAACGCTACTGGGCCGTGGAGGCCGGTCTGGGCTTCATCGGACAGAACAATTTCTTCATTTCGCCGGAATACGGCCTGCGGACGATTATCGGCGTGATCGTATGCAACATTCCCGCCGACCGTTTCGCTCCGCACGCCCCGCTGGCCGTCACGGAATGCGGCGCCTGCGGCGCCTGTCTCCGCGCCTGCCCGTCGGGCGCGCTCCGCGCCCCTTTCGAAATCGACGCCGCCAAATGCCTGTCGTATCTTACCATCGAATCGAAAGACCCGCTCCCCGAAACCTTTTCCACCCTGGAAAGCCGCCGCGGCTGGCGCTTCGGCTGCGAAGAATGCATGCGCGTCTGTCCGTGGGACAAACCCCTCACGCCGCTGCCGGAGTTCGAGACGCATCGCGCCGAACTGGAAAAAATGACCGACACAGACTGGTCGTCGATGTCGGAGCAGGAATTCGAAAAACGTTTCGCCGACTCCGGCCTGCGCCGGGCCGGTCTGGAACATTTGTCGGGTAAATAGTTATTCGAACCGATACTTTTCCGGATCGCGGAAGCCCAGGAGGAACGGGGCGATATCCATCCGCTTCTTGCCGGACAACTGGAGGTTCTGGATGCGCAGGGCATCCTTGCCGCATCGGACCTCCAGCCAGGTCTTATGGTCGGTGGTGATGGTGCCGGCGGGCGTTCCGTCATCTTCGGTCCGCACGACGTAGCTTTCGTAGAGCTTGACGCCCAGAGACGAGCCGTCTTCCTTGACCAGGGTGGTCCAGGCGGACGGGTAGGGGCTCAGGCCGCGGATGAGCAGGCTGATGTCGCGGGCGCTGCGGGTCCAGTCGATGTGGCAGTTGTCGCGGGTGAGTTTCGGGGCGATGCGGAGGGCCCGGCGGAAGTCCTGGGTTTGTTCGTAAGGTTTGACGCGGTGGTTTTCGATGGCGTCGACGGTCTTGAGCACCAGGCCGGCACCCAGGACCATCAGTTTGTCGTGGAGGTCGCCGGCGTCTTCATATTCTTCAATGGGGCAGGACTCCTGGAAGATGATCTTGCCTGTGTCGATCTGTTCGTCGAGGAAGAAGGTGGTCACGCCCGTGAACTTCTCGCCGCCGATGATGGCCCAGTTGATCGGGGCTGCACCGCGGTACTGCGGCAGCAGCGAGGCGTGGAGGTTGAAGGTGCCCAGGGCCGGCATCTGCCAGACTTCCTTGGGCAGCATGCGGAAGGCCACCACTACGAACAGGTTGGCCTTCAGGGCGGCGAGCTGTTCGAGGAATGCGGGGTCCTTGAGTTTTTCCGGCTGCAGGACGGGGATGTCGTGTGCAACCGCATACTTTTTGACGGCACTTTCGTTCATCGTAAGTCCGCGTCCGGACGGCTTGTCGACGGCCGTGACCACGGCGACGACTTCATAGCCGGCCTGCAACAGTTTCTCGAGCGGCGCCACGGCGAAATCGGGCGTGCCCATATAGACGATGCGGATGCGGCCGCCGCCCTTGCGGAAGAGATTGAAGAAGCGGTGGAACCGTTTGGAAATCCATTTGCCGATGCGCCGGAAGAATTCCTTGTAGGTTTCCGGATTGAACAGCGAGGAGTCCTGTGTGGACTTGCGGGTGAGCAGGATGCTGATGGGCAGCAGGACTGCCGTGGAGATCAGCGTGCCCTGCCAGGGGGCCAGCGCCCCGCTCTTGGACAGGTTGCGCCCGATGATGTCGATGATATAATAGATCAGGTAGAAGAAGATCGAGATGATGACCGGCGTACCGAGGCCGCCCTTGCGGATGATGGCACCCAGCGGCGCTCCCACGAAGAAGAACAGCAGGCAGGAGAGCGAAAGGGTGAACTTGATGAACGACTCGATGTCGATGCGCCGGATCATCGTGGCGTCGTGGATGGTTTCCCGGCTGAAGTTGTTGAGCTGCTCCCGTCCCATTTCCACTTTGCTCATGGCAGCGCGTCGTGCCCGCTTTTCCTGTTCGGGCGTGAAGGTGTTGCGCAGGCTGTCGGTCGGGAAATCCCCGATAAAATCGCTGCTCTTGCGGATCGTGTCGAGCTGATAGAGGTAATTGAGCCCCATCGTACTCATAAACCGCGGCAGCTGGCGTTGGGCTAGGGAGTCGAGCTGATGGCCGATGGAATCACGGTCGTTCCGAAGCTGTTTGATGCCGAGCGCTTTGAGCTCGGTTCCGTACTCGTCTTTCTCGGAGCGCTGGAACTGGTAGTTGTCGAGCGCGATGATGAGCTGCTGTTCGTCGAACCGGAGCCTGTTGAGCTCGAGCGTCGTGTCCCGGAAGGACATCGTGTTGCTTTCGGTGTAGGAGCAGCCGTGGTAGAGGTTGAAGATGAGGTTCTGCTTGTCGGGCGTGATCTCGATCCGGCCGCTGTCGGCCACGGTCATATTGTTGTTGCCGTTGTTGGCGGTATGGTCGTAGATGATCAGGCCGTACATCATATCCGTCTCCTCGTTGCGCTCGTCCACGCGGAGTATGTAGCCTTCGATGCCGTCGTAAAAGATGCCGGTCGGAATCTTGATCTCATCGCGCGTGCGCAAAATGTCGGCCCGGAGCGTATAGACTTTGTTGTAGGCGTAGGGGACCAGGCGATCGGCCGTGAAGAAAGCCGCAATGGTGATGCCTACGGAGATGATCATCAGCGGAGTGAGGATCCGCATCAGCGAAACGCCGGCCGCTTTCATCGCCAGCAGTTCGTTGCGCTCGCCCAGGCCGCCGAGCGTCATGATCGAGGCCAGCAGGGTAGCCAGCGGAATCTCGTTGGGGAACAGCGTGCAGGCCGCCCATCCCATGAACTCCATGATGACACCGAAACTCAAGCCCTTGCCGACCAGTTCGTTGATGTATTGCCAGATGAACTGCAGGGACAGGGCAAACACCACGATGACGAAGACCACAATGAAGGGGCCTACGAATTTCTTGATCAGGTAAAGGTCGAGTTTCTTCATCCGTTACAGGGTGGTCGCGGAGGCGATCAGCTTCTCGAGAGCGTCTTTGAGTCCCGCAAGATTCTTGCCACCGGCCGTGGCCAGGCCCGGCTGTCCGCCGCCGCCGCCCTGAATACACTTGGCGGCCTCCTTGATGTCGGCCTGGGCGTTCTTGCCGGCCTGCACCAGGTCGGCGGAGTACATCAGCAGCAGCTGCGGCTTGCCGCCGGCCTCGTAAGCGGCGGCAATGACCAGGTTCTGCGTTTCGTTCTGGAGCATGAACGCCGCGTTGCGGAGCATCTGCGGATCGACGCTGTTGTCGATGACCACAAGACGCCGTCCGCCGGTCTCGCGGGCGCGGCTCAGCAGGTCTCGCTTGAGCAGGACGGTGCGTTCACGGACGATTTCCTCCATCTTCTTCTTGTATTCCGCATTCTCCTCGATCATTTTGTGGATGGCGCCGGTCAGGTCGGGGACGTTGTTGAAGAAGGCCTTCGCGGCGCGAAGGGCGTTCTCCATCATATCGACCGCCATCTCGGCTTCAAGGCCCGTGACGGCCTCAATGCGACGGATGCCGGCCGCAACGGCCGATTCGGACGTGATCTTGAAGAAGCCGATAGTGCCGGTGGCGCTGGTGTGGCAGCCGCCGCACAGCTCCACGCTGTCGCCGAAGCGGACTACGCGGACGCTGTCGCCGTATTTTTCGCCGAAGAGGGCCATCGCACCCTCGGCGCGGGCCTCTTCCATCGTGGCGTCGCGTTTTTCACAGAGCGGATAGTTCTTGCGGATCAGGGCGTTGACGCGGCGTTCCACGCGGTCGATGTTGTCGTCGCCCAGTCTCTCGAAATGCGAGAAGTCGAAGCGGAAGTACTGGTCACCGACGAACGAGCCTTTCTGTTCCACGTGCGGGCCGAGGATCTCGCGGAGCGCCTGGTGCAGCAGGTGGGTGCAGGTGTGGTTGTTGGCGATCTTCTGCCGGCGTGCGGAGTCGACCGTGAGCAGGAAGATGCCGTCGGTCTGCTCTGGGATGCGCTCTGCCAGGTGGATCGTCAGGTTGTTCTCTTTGATGGTGTTGAGGATGCGGACCGTCCCGCCGTCGGGCGTGGTGATGCTGCCGGTGTCGCCGATTTCGCCGCCCATTTCCCCGTAGAACGGGGTGCGGTCGAATACCAGCTGGATGAATTCCTTGTTCTTGGCCTTGACGGTACGGTATTTCATCAGCCGGGCTTCCGCTTCCAGGACGTCGTAGCCCAGGAATTCACACTCGGTGAACGGCTGCAGCTCCACCCAGTCTCCGTTTTCCACGGCCGTAGCGTTGCGGGCCCGTTCCTTCTGCTTGCCCAGTTCCACGCCGAAGCCTTCCATATCGACAGTGAATCCGTTCTCGGCGGCGATCAATTCAGTCAGGTCGATCGGGAATCCGTAGGTGTCATAGAGCGTGAAAGCATCGACGCCGGCGATGACCTTGCTTTCGCGGCTCTTCTCCATAATGTTGTCCATCAGGCGGATGCCTTTGTCGAGCGTGCGGAGGAACGCTTCCTCCTCTTCACGGATGACCCGTGTGACGAGCTGTTCCTGCGCCACGAGCTCGGGGTAGGCCTCGCCCATGTCGGCGATCAGCTGCGGTACGAGCCGGCACAGGAAAGGTTCCTTCAGGCCGAGGAAGGTATAACCGTAACGCACGGCCCGGCGCAGGATGCGGCGGATGACGTAACCGGCTTTCACGTTGCTGGGCAGTTGTCCGTCGGTGATGGAGAAGCTGATGGCGCGGATGTGGTCGGCGATCACGCGCATCGCCACGCCGACCTGGCCGTCCGGGTCGTAGGCCACGCCGCTCAGCCGCGAGATGGCATCGATCATACCGGTGAAGACATCGGTGTCGTAGTTGCTCTTCTTGCCCTGGATGGCCATGCACAGGCGCTCGAGTCCCATTCCCGTGTCGACATGCCTGGCGGGCAGCGGTTCCAGCGAGCCGTTGGCCTTGCGGTTGAACTGCATGAACACCAGGTTCCATATCTCGATGACCAGGTGATGGCCCTGGTTGACCATCTGCGCGCCGGGAACGGCGGCCCGTTCGGCGTCGTCGCGCAGGTCGATGTGGATCTCGCTGCAAGGGCCGCAGGGACCGGTGTCGCCCATTTCCCAGAAGTTGTCGTGCTTGTTGCCCTCCAGCACGCGGTCGGCCGGGAGATATTGGAGCCAGTAGTCACGGGCTTCGGTGTCGGCCGACAGGCCGTCGGGGGCGTAGCCTTCGAAGACCGTGGCGTAGAGCCGGTCCTTTGGAAGCTTGTACACTTCGGTCAGCAGTTCCCAGGCCCAGGCGATCGCCTCTTTCTTGAAATAATCGCCGAAGCTCCAGTTGCCGAGCATCTCGAACATCGTGTGGTGGTATGTATCGTGGCCGACCTCTTCCAGGTCGTTGTGCTTTCCGCTGACACGCAGGCATTTCTGACTGTCTGCCACCCGTGCTGCCTTCGCCGGGGCGTTGCCCAGGAAAATGTCCTTGAACTGGTTCATTCCGGCATTGGTGAACATCAGCGTGGGGTCGTTCTTGACCACCATCGGGGCGGAAGGCACGATCACGTGCCCTTTTGAAGCGAAGAAATCCGTAAAGGTCTTCCTGATTTCCTTGACTGTCATAGATGCGTAATTCTAGTAATTTGGCACAAAAATAGTGTTTTTCCGGGTATTTTTCCGTAATTTTGCAAAGATATGTGTCCGGATCCACGCTGATGTTTGGCGAGAAAAAATATATCTTCAACGAACAGACGAAATCTTACGAGATAGACCGCAGATCCACCCGGGCGGCGCTCTACAGAACGGGCGCGGTTTTGCTTGCCGGGCTGGCCTGCTTCCTGCTCTTTTTCTTTCTTTCCTCCCGGGTCTGGCACCTTGCCACGCCGAAGGAAAGATGGATGACGCGCCGCAACCGCGTGCTGACCGAGCAGCTTATGCTGCTCTCGAACCGGACGGAAGACCAGTATGCGGCCTTGCTTGACCTTTCCCGTCGCGACAACCTGATCTACCGCCCTGTGTTCGGTATGGAAGAGCTTGGGAACGATGTGCGCGAAGCCCCGCTCGGCGGAGAAGACCGGTACGAAACGTATCTGGGCCTCGACCATCAGTTCCTGATGACGCTTGCCGCCCGGCGGGTGGACCAGCTTACCCGGATGGCCTACGTCCAGTCGCGTTCGTTCGACGATGTGAAGATCTATTCCGCACGGGCCGGAGACATGGCCTCCTGCATCCCGTCGATCTATCCTGTCAATCCCAAGACGGTGCAGCTTACCAGTCCCTTCGGCGCACGTTTCCACCCCATCCGCCAGGAGATCGTCTTTCACGAAGGCGTCGATCTGGCCGGACCTGCGGGCCAGGACGTCTATGCCACGGGCGACGGTGTGGTGGAGAGCACAGAGGTCAATTTCTCGGGCTACGGCAACGTAATCGTGATCGACCACGGTTTCGGCTACAAGACGCGTTATGCCCATCTCCAGGAAATCAAGGTGATCGCGGGACAGATCGTCATCCGCGGCGACAAGATCGGCAAACTCGGAAGCAGCGGTCTCTCGACAGGTCCGCACCTGCATTACGAGGTGCTCTACCGCGGCGTCCAGGTCAATCCCTGGAACTTCCTCAATCCGGACATTTCTCCCGAAGAATACGCTAAGACGGTGCGCAATGGTTAAATACGTTTACGATAAAAAGACGGAATCCTTCGTGCCGAAGCGGCCCGGCCTGCGCGATATCCTGCTGGCCTCCTTGAAATATGGCGTGGCCAGTCTGCTGGTGGCCTTGCTTTTCTACGGTGTGTTCGCCCTGGTTTTCAGCACCGACCATGAAAGGGACCTCGAGCGGGAAAACCGTATGCTGGCGGAAGAATATGCCGGACTGTCCGACCGCCTCGACCGCCTCGACGACGTGGTGGGCAATCTGCAGGTCCGCGACCGCGAGATCTACCGCGACCTGTTCAGCGCCGATCCGCCCAACTATATCACCGAAGAACGCGACACGTTGCTTTCCGGGGCGGGCGACCTGGAATCGATGCAGGAGGAAGACCTGGTCTGGGATACCTATGCCGTCACCAAGCGGGCCGAATCCGTCGCCCGGCAGGTGACCGCCTGGCTGGCGGAAGTCGATACGGTGCTGCAGCGCGGTGAGATCGTGCCGACGGGCATTCCCTCGCTCGTCCCGGTCGCCGGCTTCTCGCCGTTGCAGACCGGTGCTTCGGTGGGCCGGAAGGTCAATCCGTTCTACAAGACCGTGCGGGAACACACCGGCCTGGACATCGTAGCCCCCATCGGGACGCCGGTGCGCTGCAGCGCCGACGGCCGGGTGGCCCGGGTGGAACGCAGTGAGAAAGGACGCGGCAACGAGGTTGTCGTCGAGCACAAGGGCGGGTACCAGACGGTCTATTCGCACCTCGACCGGATCGACGTCGGCGTGGGGCAGACCGTCCGGCAGGGCGCCCGGCTGGGGCGCGTGGGCCAGAGCGGCTCGTGCTTCGCCCCGTGCCTGCATTATGAGGTCCTGCGCGACGGCCGTCCGCAGGATCCGGTCAATTACTTTTTTGCGGAACTGGATCCCGCGACCTACCGCGACATGATGATCGTCGCCCTGACGACGGGACAGTCCCTGGATTGAATTATGGCAGAAAAATTATACTACAAAATCGGCGAAGTGGCCCGGATGCTGGGCGAGGAGGTGTCCACGATCCGTTTCTGGTCGGATACCTTTCCCCGCTACATCAAGCCCGAACGGAACGCCAAAGGGAACCGCCTTTTCCATCCCGAAGACCTGGAGAACATCCGGCTGATCCATTATCTCGCCCGGACCGAGGGCTTGACGCTCGACGGCGTTGCCCGCAAACTGGAAGAGAACCGCGACGGCCTGGACCACAAGCGCCAGATCGTCGAGAAATTGTACAACATCCGTTCGTCCCTGGCGGAAATCTACGAGAGCATCTGAGATGAAGGCGAAGGATATCGCGGCCGTCATCGAGGAGTTTGCGCCGCTCGGGACTCAGGAACCCTGGGACAACGCCGGGCTGTGCATCGGTTCGCCGGAAGCGGAAGTGCACGCCGTCCTGGTGGGATTCGACTGCACGGCCGGGCTCGTTGCCGAAGCCGTGGAACGGGGTGCCGACATGATCGTGACGCACCATCCGCTGATCTTCGGCGGTCTGAAACGTATCGACCCGGACGACCCGGTCGGGGCGGCGGTCTGCGCCGCGGTCCGTCACGGTATCGCGGTCTATGCGGCCCATACGAACGCCGACAAGGCGGAGGGAGGCGTCAACGCCCTGATGGCCGGACGGCTGGGACTGGTCGAACCCGAACCGCTCGATGAGAGCGGTCTCTCGCAGATCGGACTGCTGCCCGAACCGATGACGGGACGGGCGTTCTGCACGTATGTCAAGGAACGTTTCGGCCTTCGTACGCTCCGTTGTTCCGCACCCGTCGCAGAAGTTTTCCGTGTGGCCACGAGCTGCGGCTCAGGCGCATCCTTCGCGGAAGCGGCTTTCCGCGCAGGGGCCGACGCATTCGTCACGGGCGACGTGTCGTACCACCGTTTCTTCGTGCCGGATGGCCGGATGATCGTCGATATCGGCCACTACGAAAGCGAGGTGGAGATTGTGGAGAAGTTCGTTTCGGTACTTCAAAAAAAATTGCCTACATTTGCGGTTTACACGGCAAAGCAAAAAAACAATAACCCGATATACTATATCTAAGCATTTATGGCTACGAAAAAGAAGGTAAACAAGATCGTCACTCCGATCGACCAGCGGGAGACCTTCGTCTCCCTGCAGAAGAATATGGCCGACACCGATTCGATCGCGATGGAGCAGAAACTCCACACGTTGTATCGCATCCAGCAGACCGATACCAAGATCGACAAGATCTACCTCCTCCGCGGCGAACTGCCGCTCGAGGTGCAGGATCTGGAAGACGAGATTGCCGGTCTCCAGACCCGCATCGGCAATGCGAAGGCGGAGATCAAGGACATTGAGAAGGTCAATGCCGAGCACAAGCACGTCATCGAAGAGAGCAAGCATCTGGTCGCCAAGTATGACGCCCAGCGCGACAACGTGAAGAACAACCGCGAATACGAGTCCATCAGCAAGGAGATCGAGTATCAGGATCTGGAACAGCAGGTCGCCGCCAAGAAGATCCGTGAGAACGAAGCCCTGATCTCCGAGAAGAAGCAGGTCATCGAAGAGGCGCAGCAGACGCTCGCGCACCGGGAGTCCGACCTTGTCGAGAAGAAGAAGGAACTTGACACCATTGTCGAGGAGACGGCCAAGGAAGAGGAAGCCCTGCTCAAGGACCGCGAGGAACTCGTCTCCCAGATCGATGAACGTATGATGGTGGCCTATACCAAGGTACGCGCCAACGCCCACAACAAACTGGCTGTGGTGACGGTCAACCGCGATGCCTGTGGCGGCTGCTTCAACAAGATCCCGCCCCAGCGCCGCCTGGATATCGAAGAGAGCAAGAAGATCATCGTCTGCGAGTATTGCGGCCGTATCCTGGTCAGCTCTGCATTCGAGAAGGAGGACTAAGCTTCCCGGGCGATGGCCAAGAACGAAAAGCGTCAGCCGCGCGTGAATCTGGATGCGATCGCCGAGGATTTCGGCGGTCGCAAACCCCCTCAGGCCATCGATATCGAGGAGGCGGTCCTCGGTGCCCTGCTGCTGGAACCGGACGTCGTACCCGACGTGCTCGACCAGCTGGAGGCCGAGTGTTTCTATAAAGACGTCCACAAAAAGATTTTCGAGGCGATCACCACCCTTTCGCAGCGCAACGACCCGGTCGACATCTTCTCGGTTTCGGATGAACTGTCCAAGCGGGGCGAACTCGAGAATGTGGGCGGAATGGCCTACCTGAGCCAGCTTTCCACCAAGATCGGCGCCGCGGCCCACGTGGAGTATCATACCAAGGTGCTGTTGCAGAAGTTCCTCCAGCGGGAACTCATCTCCATTTCCTACGACGTGCAGAAAGCGGCCTTCGACGACTCCCTTCCGGTCGACGACTTGATCGACACCGCCGAAGAAAAAGTCTTTACCCTCGCCCAGCGCAACGTGCACAGCGAGACCAAGCCCATCCAGTCGGTCATCAACCGCGCGATGGAGCAGATCCAGACCAACCAGCAGCGCGAGGACGGCCTGAGCGGCGTGCCGTCGGGCTACACCGGCATCGACCGGGTGACCTTCGGCTGGCAGACCGGCGACCTGATCATCCTGGCCGCCCGTCCGTCCGTGGGTAAGACGGCCTTCGTGCTGACGATGGCCCGCAATATGGTGGTGGACCACCACATCCCCGTGGCCTTCTTCTCGCTCGAGATGCCCGACACCCAGCTGGTGACCCGTATCATGATCAGCGAGACAGGCCTTCCTTCCGAGAAACTCCGCGGTGCGAAGAAAATGACGCAGGACGAATGGAGACAGCTCGAGAGCGGCCTGAACAACCTGTCGCGTTCCCCTTTGTGGATCGACGACACGCCGTCGCTGTCGATCTACGAGTTCCGTTCCAAGGCCCGCCGTCTGGTCAACAAACAGCACGTGAAACTCATCATCATCGACTATCTGCAGTTGATGACGGGTCCGCCCGAGCTCAAGGGTATGCGAGAGCAGGAAGTCGCGGCGATTTCCCGTTCGCTGAAAGCCATCGCCAAGGAACTCGGCGTGCCGATCATCGCCCTTTCCCAGCTGAACCGGTCGGTCGAGACGCGCGGCGGCAACAAGCGGCCGCAGCTGAGCGACCTGCGTGAGTCGGGCGCCATCGAACAGGATGCCGACATCGTGATGTTCATCCATCGTCCCGAATTCGTTGGTACGCAGGAAGAGGGAGGCACTCCCGGTGAAACCGACCTGATCATCGCCAAGCACCGTAACGGTGAAGTCTGCGACGTGAAGATGCGCTTCCTTTCGTCGGAGGTCAAATTCGTGGACTACAACGACCGTTCATACGGCACCGGGTATGACGACGGCGCCGTCTATAAACACGTCCAGTCCAAACTCGGTCCCGATTACACGCATACGCCGAGCACGGAATTCGATTTAGATATATGAGAAAGATTTGTCTGATCCTGTCGGCCTTCCTGGCTTTCACCCTGATTCCGGTCCGGGCCCAGGAACTTCCGTTCGCCGGCGGAGAGGAAGTCAGCTATACCATCCATTATAAGTACGGCATCAACGCCGACCTTGCCTCCCTGAAGATTACGAGCGTGCAGGAGAAATCGGACCTGCACGTGACGGCCTTCATCAAGACTTTCCGCCTGTGGGATTCGTTCTACAAGATGCGCGACCGCTACGAAGCGACCTTTGAGCTGGCGCCGGGACTGAAGCCCCGCACGGCGATGCGTGACGTGAAAGAAGGGAACTACTGGGCGAAGTGCAACTACACCTGGGGAAACGACCTTTCGTCAGTTCACGCCGTCATCGACAAGCACAACCGGCCGCATCGTGACACGGTATTGCACGAGGACGGAACGATCCGCGATATTTTCAATATGATATATTTCTGCCGGGCCGCCGATTTCAAACGTCTCGAGAAAGGGGCGAAGATTCAGGAAATCGTGGCGATGGACCGTACCGTCTATCACGTCACGGTGCGCTATGCGGGCCGGGAGAAGAAGAAGGTGAACGGAAAGACCTGGAATACGGTCAAGATGGGAATCTCCCTCAAGGTCCGCAGCGGAGAGAGAGGGGAGGGAAATACTCCCGTGACCCTTGGCGATACGGACGACGATTTCACCGGCGGCGAGAAACTCTGGTTCTGGCTGACCGACGACGGGAACCGGCTTCCGGTCTTTTTCTCTGCCAACCTGCGGGTAGGCTCCATTCAGGGCCGTCTGGCCGAAGTCAGCGGCAACAAATATCCTTTTACCAGCAAGACCGACTGACGCAATGGCCAAGGAACGCATCGAGCACGAAGGAAAAGTGATCGCCGTCGACAAGGATTACATTTCGGTGGAGATCGTAAACAAGTCGGCCTGCGCCGCCTGTCACGCCAAAGGCGTGTGCGGTGCTTCCGACCAGGCTGTCAAGGTGGTGGAAGTCGCCCAGGATATCACCACGCTGACGGAGGATTACCAGGTGGGTGAAACGGTCAACGTCGTGATGAGCTCCGCGATGGGTTCGCAGGCCATCTGGCTCAGTTATGTGGTGCCGCTCATCGTCCTGATGGCTTCGATCCTCGTTTTTTCGCTCTGCGGTGCGGGCGAACTCCTGATGGGGCTCGGCTCGCTGGGCGTGGTGGCCTTGTATTACCTGGGCCTTTATCTGTTCCGGAACAAAATTTCCAAAATATTCATTTTTTCAATCGAAAAACAACCTAAATGACTGGAACTATTCTTATTACAGTTGCCTGCCTGGTGGCGCTCGGCCTGCTTTTCGCGGTCGTGCTCTACTTCGTAGCGCAGAAGTTCAAGGTGGAGGAAGACCCGCGGATCGGAACCGTGGAGTCGATTCTGCCGGGAGCGAATTGCGGCGGCTGCGGACAAGCCGGCTGCCACGCGTTCGCGGAAAACGTCGTGAAGGCTCCGAGTATGGAAGGGTTCTTTTGCCCCGTGGGCGGTAACCCCGTGATGACCAAGATCGCCGAGGCGCTGGGTCGTGCGGTGGAAGAGAAAGCCCCGATGGTGGCGGTGGTACGCTGCGGCGGCACCCTGGCCAGCCGTGCCCGGACCAATGAGTATGACGGCTACGCTTCCTGCAAGGTGATGGCCACCCTGTATGCCGGTGACACCGGCTGCAAGTATGGCTGCCTTGGCAAGGGGGACTGCGAGGCCTCCTGCCGATTCGATGCCATCCACGTCGATCCCGTGAAAGGCATCGCGGTCGTGAACGAAGACAACTGTACGGCTTGCGGCGCCTGTGTCAAGGCTTGTCCGAAAGGCATTATCGAGCTCCGCAACAAAGGTTTCAAGAACCGCCGTGTCTTCGTCTCCTGCATCAATAAAGACAAAGGCGCCGTTACCCGCAAGGCTTGCGGCGCGGGCTGCATCGGCTGTGGCAAATGTGCGAAGACCTGTCCGTTCGACGCCATCACGGTCGAGAACAACGTGGCCTACATCGATTTCACCAAGTGCAAGATGTGCCGCAAGTGCGTCGAGGTCTGCCCGACCGGCGCCATCCACGAAGTGAATTTCCCTCCGAAACCCAAAATTGAAGAAAAGCCCCATGAAGAAAACGTTTAGAATCGGCGGCGTCCATCCGCACGACAATAAGATCTCCGCGGAAGCCGCGATCGAGATCTTCCCCGCTGTCGAGACCGCGTTCGTCTCCATGGCGCAGCACCTCGGCGCTCCGGCTACCCCCGTGGTGGCGGTTGGCGACAAGGTGAAGGTGGGACAGGTGATTGCCGAGCCGTCGGGATTCATCTCCGGTTACGTCCACTCCCCGGTTTCGGGAACGGTCAAGTCGATCGGCCCGCGCGCCGACATCGCAGGCAACCTGGTTCCGCACGTGGAAATCACCGTCGAAGGCGACGAGTGGCTGGAAGATATCGACACCAGCGACACGATCGTCAAGGAGATTCCCTATACTCCCGAGGAAATCCTCGATAAGGTCAAGAAGGCCGGCGTGGTCGGTCTGGGCGGCGCTTCCTTCCCCACGCACGTGAAACTCGCTCCGCCGAAAGACAAGAAAGCGGAATGCGTGATCCTCAACGGTACGGAATGCGAGCCTTTCCTGACTTCCGACGACCGCATCATGCGTGAACGCCCGCAGGAGATCCTTATCGGCGGCGCCATAATGATGAAGGCGCTCGGCGTGACCCGCGGTTATGTGGGTATCGAGGAGAACAAGCCGGCAGCCATCGCTTCGATGACCGAAGCGGCCAAGGCTTTCCCGCAGTTCGAGATTGTGACCCTGAAGAAACGCTATCCGCAGGGCGGTGAGAAACAGCTCATCGACGCGGTCATCCGCCGTCAGGTCCCGTCCGGCGCCCTGCCGATCGATACCGGTGCCGTGGTCCAGAACGTGGGTACCGCGCTGGCCGTCTATGAGGCCGTCCAGAAAAACAAACCGCTGATCGACAACGTCATCACCGTGACCGGAAAATGCCTGCCCGTGCAGCACAACTACAAGGTCCGCATCGGTACGCCGATGTCGAAGATCCTGGAAGTGGCCGGCGGCGTTCCCGAGAAGGCTGCCAAGATCATCAGCGGCGGTCCGATGATGGGACGTGCCATCGCCAACCTGGATGCCGCCACGGTCAAAGCCAACGGCGCCATTCTGCTGCTGACCGACGAGGAAACCCGCCGCCGGCCGGAATCCAACTGTATCCGCTGTTCCAAGTGCGCATCGGCCTGCCCGATGGGCCTGGAGCCCTGGCTGCTCAACAAGCTCAGCCGGGCTGGCGGAATGTACGACGAGCTTGAAAAAGAGCGTGTCTTCGACTGCATCGAATGCGGCTGCTGCAGTTTCACCTGCCCGGCCGGCATTCCGCTGCTCGATATGATCCGCATCAGCAAGGCGGAAGTTATGAAGATACTGCGTAGCAGACCTAAAAAATAGACGACTGATGAATAAACTTATCGTATCTCCTTCTCCCCACACGCACAGCCCGGAGAGCACGCAGTCGATCATGCGCGACGTGCTCATCGCCCTGACGCCGGCAATGCTGGTGTCGATCCTGGCCAGCGGCTGGTCGGTGCTCGCACTGATCTGCGTCAGCGTCGTGGCTTGTGTCCTGCTGGAATTCCTGATCCAGAAATATCTGCTCAAGGTTCCCGTTACGGTCTGCGACCTTTCCGCCGCCGTCACGGGCTGTCTGCTGGCGCTCAACCTTCCGCCGAATGCCCCGTGGTGGATCGCCGTCATCGGTGCGGTGGTCGCCATCGGTATCGCGAAGATGTCTTTCGGCGGTCTCGGCCAGAACATTTTCAACCCTGCCCTGGTGGGCCGCGTTTTCCTGCTGGTTTCCTTCCCGGTGATAATGACATCCTGGGATGACGCCGGCTCGATGTTCGGTGTCGTGGACGCCTTCTCCGGCGCAACGCCGCTGGGTGCCGTCAAGGAAGGTCTCAAGAACGGAATGACGCTTTCGCAGATCACGGCCGACAACCTGACATTCAGCCAGCAGTTCTTCTTCAATGCGGGCGGTTCCGCGGGTGAGCTTTCGGCCGTCGCGCTGATCCTGGGCTTCATCTACCTGCTCTGCCGCCGGGTGATCAAGGCCACCATCCCGGTGACGATCCTGTGCACGGTGTTCGTGGTTTCGGGCATCTTCTGGCTCGCCAATCCGGAGCGTTTCACCAACCCGGTGTTCAACCTCTTCACGGGTGGCCTGTTGCTGGGTTCCATCTTTATGGCTACCGACTACGTGACCTCGCCGATGACGACCAAGGGTCAGATCATCTTCGGTATCGGCATCGGTCTGATTACGGTGTTCGTCCGCTACTTCGGTTCGTACCCGGAAGGCGTATCGTTCGCCATCCTGATTATGAACTGTGCCGTTCCTTTGCTTAACAAATATTGCAAACCGCGCCGGTTTGGGGAGGTCAAGAAATAATGGCTGCTAAATCTACATTCGGCAATATGGTCCTGGCGCTGAGCATCATCTGCCTGGTGTGCTCGGCATTGCTCGGGACCGTCTATGCGGTGACGAAAGCCCCGATCGAGGCTTCCCAGCTGCAAAAGGTCAACGAGGCCATCGCCGCGGTGACCCCTGCTTTCGACAATGTCCCTTCCGAGAACGTGCGTCCCGTCGAGGGCGGTGAGATCTACACCGCCACGCAGGGCGGTGAAACGGTGGGCTACGCCATCAAGGTAAGCGCCGGCGGCTTCGGAGGCCCGCTGACCGTGATGGTGGGCTTCACGCCCGACGGCACGATCTATAACACGTCGGTAGTCTCGCACTCCGAGACGCCGGGCCTGGGCGCCAAGCTCGTGGACGAGTCCGTCGCTCCCCGCGAGCAGGTTAAGGGCAAACATCCGGAACGCAATAACCTGACCGTCAGCAAAGACGGTGGCGAGATCGACGCCATCACGGCTTCGACCATCACCTCCCGGGCCTTCCTCAAGGCCGTCGGACAGGCTTACGAAGTGTTCCGCGCCAACTGTATGACTGTTGTTGAACCTGCTAATACCGAAGACAATGGGCAAGAATAACAAATGGCAACTGATCGTTGACGGTATCGTCAAGAACAACCCGACGTTCGTGCTCGTCCTGGGTATGTGCCCCACGCTGGGCACCACCACTTCGGCCATCAACGGTATGGGTATGGGCCTGGCCACGATGATCGTGCTGATCCTTTCCAACATCACGATTTCGGCCATCGCCCGTTTCATCCCCGACAAAGTGCGTATCCCGTGTTACATCGTGGTGATCGCTTCGTTCGTGACCATCGTGCAGCTCCTCCTGCAGGCCTATGTGCCGGTGCTCTACGATGCACTGGGCATCTTCCTGCCGCTGATCGTGGTCAACTGCATCATCCTCGGCCGCGCCGAGGCCTTCGCCAACAAGAACGGCGTGGGCGATTCCGCCCTCGACGGCGTGAGCATCGGCCTGGGCTTCACCATCGCGCTGACCGCCATCGGTCTTGTGCGCGAGATCCTGGGCAGCGGTTCGGCTTTCGGTTGGAAATTCCTCTCGGGCGACGGTATGCTGGCCTTCGTCCTGGCGCCGGGCGCGTTCATCGTCCTGGCCTATCTTATGGTCGTTTTCAGAAAGATCACCAATAAGGCATAACCACTATGAAGATTCTCCTTATTTTCATCTCTGCGATATTTGTCAACAATGTCGTCCTGAGCCAGTTCCTGGGCGTATGTCCGTTCCTGGGCGTTTCGAAGAAGGTGAATACGGCCGTCGGCATGACCGCCGCCGTGACCTTCGTGATGGCCATTGCCACGCTGGTGACCTTCTTGTTGCAGAAATATGTTCTGGTTCCTTTCAACCTCGTGTTCCTGCAGACCGTGAGCTTCATCCTGGTGATTGCCTCGCTCGTGCAGATGGTCGAGATCATCATCAAGAAGATCAGCCCGTCGCTCTATCAAGCACTGGGTATCTTCCTGCCGCTGATCACCACCAACTGCGTGGTACTGGGCGTCGCCATCCAGGTCGTGACCAACGAATACAATTTCGGTTTCGCCGAAGGCGCCCGCATGCTGGGCTTGGGCGAATCCCTGCTCTTCGCCATCGCCACGGCCATCGGCTACGGCCTGGCCCTGATCCTTTTCGCCGGTATCCGCGAGCAACTCGAGCTGAGCAATGTGCCCAAGGGCTTCAAGGGCGTTCCCATCGCCCTGCTGACCGCCGGTATCATGGCCCTTGCTTTCATGGGCTTCTCGGGTCTGGTATAAGATGAACCGCAGGCCACAGAACCTGTCAGACATTGAGGCGCTTCTTCGGGCGGGTGAGCTCGAAGAAGCGCATCAGTCTCTGCGCGACTTTGTCAAGCGTGAGCCTGACAATCCCCAAGGCTGGTATATGCTGGGCAATCTGTACCGGCGCCAGCAACTCTGGGGCGAAGCCATCAATCATCTCAACAAAGCCAAGCTCCTCGATCCCGACGGCCCTGCCGACGCCGCCATCGAATCGATCTACAACATCATCCGCTTCGTCAACAAGGATCTGATGAACCCGTAAGAAAAAAAGCTCTCCAGCATTGCTGAAGAGCTTTTTTGTCGGGAAGAGGTGACTCGAACACCCGACCTCTGCGTCCCGAACGCAGCGCGCTAGCCAACTGCGCCACTTCCCGAGGTCCCGAATTGGGACTGCAAATATAGTAATTTTTTTATAATCTGTTCAAAATAATCTGCCAAAGCACGATTCCGATGGAAACCGACACGTTGAGGGAGTGTTTCGTGCCGAATTGCGGAATCTCCAGGCAGTTGTCGGAAGCATCGACGACTTCCTGCGTCACGCCGCGCACCTCATTGCCGAATACCAGGGCGTAGCGCTTGTCCGGATCCGGGTGGAAGTCCTGCAGTTGTGTCGCACCTTCCGCCTGCTCCACGCTCACGATCGTGTAACCCTCTTCCCGCAGCGCCGACACGGCTTCCAGCGCCGTATCGAAATGCTCCCAGCCGACACTGAACTCCGCGCCCAGGGCCGCTTTGTGGATCTCCGGGGTAGGCGGAGTGGCCGAAATGCCGCACAGGCAGATCTTCCCGATCCGGAAGGCGTCGCAGGTACGGAAGGCCGAACCGATGTTGTGCTGGCTGCGCACATTGTCGAGCACCAGAGCGAACGGTGTCTTCCCGGCCTCTTTGTACTGCTCAACGGAAATCCGTCCGAGTTCGTCGTTTTTTAGTTTTCGGAACATTTTTTTGTCAAGATTGCAGCGGCAAATATAGGAATTTGTTTTATCTTTGTAGATACTTTCGTTATTGGGAATAATTGTAACAAGATACCAACCATATGAAACAAGACGTACAAATTTCCGACCTGATCCGCAAGGAGGAAGAGCGGCAGAGCGAAGGGCTCGAACTGATCGCATCCGAAAACTTTGTGAGCAAGCAGGTACTCGAGGCACTCGGCAGCGTGTGCACCAATAAATATGCAGAGGGTTATCCCCGGGCACGTTACTACGGTGGCTGCGAGGTGGTCGACCAGATCGAACAACTGGCCATCGACCGCCTGTGCAAGCTCTTCGACGCCGAGTATGCCAACGTCCAGCCTCACTCGGGCGCCCAGGCCAATATGGCGGTGTTCTTCACCTGCCTCCAGCCGGGCGACACCTTCATGGGACTCGACCTGGCGCACGGCGGTCACCTGACGCACGGCTCCCCGGTCAACATGTCGGGCAAGATGTACCACGCCATCGGCTATCAGCTCAACAAAGAGACGGGCCTGGTGGACTACGACGACATGGAGCGCAAGGCGCGCGAGTACAAGCCGAAGCTCATCATCGGCGGCGCTTCCGCCTATTCCCGTGAATGGGACTGGGAGCGGATGCGTGCCATCGCCGATGAAGTGGGCGCCATCTTTATGGTGGACATGGCTCACCCCGCCGGCCTGATCGCCGCCGGTCTGCTCAAGAACCCGGTGAAATACGCGCACATCGTGACCTCCACCACGCACAAGACCCTCCGTGGTCCGCGCGGCGGCGTCATCCTCATCGGCAAGGACTTCGACAACCCGTGGGGCATCACCACCCCGAAGGGCGAAATCAAGAAGATGAGCGCCATGATCAACTCCGCCGTCTTCCCGGGCATCCAGGGCGGTCCGCTGGAGCACTGCATCGCCGCCAAGGCCGTGGCCTTCTACGAGGCCCTGCAGCCTGAGTTCCGCGACTACCAGATCCAGGTCCAGAAGAACGCCAAGGCGCTCGCCGAAGCCTTCGTCAAGAAGGGCTACTACATCGTCTCCGGCGGCACCGACAACCACCTGATGCTGATCGACCTCCGCACCAAGTTCCCCGACCTCACCGGTAAGGTGGCCGAGAAAGCCCTCGTCCGCGCCGGCATCACCGTCAACAAGAATATGGTGCCGTTCGACAGCCGCAGCGCCTTCCAGACCTCCGGTCTGCGCGTCGGCACGCCGGCCGTCACTTCCCGCGGTCTCGTGGAGAAGGATATGCCGGTCATCGTCGATCTGATCGACAAGGTGCTTTGCGACGTCGAGAACGAGCAGGTGATCGAGGAAACCCGCCGTCAGGTCAAGATGATGATGAACGGTATGCCGCTCAACCGCTGGTAAGCAGTCTCTCCGGTTTGGCCATCCATAAAAACAGCCTCCCGTCCATACGGGAGGCTGTTTTTTCATCGGCCATTTAGAAATCCACGGTCGGATTGTCGTAGTCGCGGCCGCCGAGGACGGTGCCGTCGCCGGCATAGCGGATGATGCGGCTGGGTGAGCCGTCGGCCTTGTAGGTTGTGCAACTGTGCTCGCCGAGCTGTTCGGGCGGAAGCGTGCCGATGCGTTCGATTTCCGCGGCGAAATGGCGCTCGGCCGACTGGCGGATTTCCCGCTCGGTGTTGGTCGGAGGGCGATGCTTGTAGTCGTCGCTGTCGCGGTCGAGATAGTCCATCAGTTCGTACATCCGGCCGTCGGAATAGGTGAGGATGGCAATCCAGCGCGGGCGGGACTTGTCTTCTTCCGAAAGCTTTTCGCCACAATAGGAGCAGGCGTGGATCTCACGCATATCCTTGTCGAGTTCCGTCAGCACTTCCGGGTTGCCGCAATAGTAATTGTAACCTTCCCGGCTGCCCAGGTTGCGGAAATAGACGGCTTTTCTTTCCCCGTGGAAACTGAATACTTCGGTACCTTCTTCGTTATGCAGTTCGTAACGGAATGCGACGAGGGTGGCGTCTTCCGCGGGTGCAAAGTTCAGCCAGGGGGCGAAGAACGCTTCGACTTCCTTAAAGGCTTCCCTGCCGTTGGAGGGCAGGGCCTCATAGCCACCGCTTCGGACGGTCTTTCCGTCGGAATATTTCAGCGAGAGGTCCCAGGTGTCGCCGTCTTTGATGTCGAACATCGGCTTGTAGCGTTCTTTGTACCGGTCCATCCGGTAGGTCTGGACGAGCGCTTCGAGTGAATCCATCACGGAAGCTTCGGCAAGGAACACGCGGTCGCGGTCGTCGCCCAGTTCCACGGTGATGCGCGTCTTGCCATCGTCGAGACGTTCGGCGCGGTAACCCCGGTTAGTGAACCCCCGGAAACCGTGCGTGGCGGAATAATAAAAAGAATCGAGTGTCGACAGACCGGGTCGGCACCCGAGCAGGGAAAGCAGGGACATCAGGACAAAAAGTTTTTTCACGGGTGTTGCTGGAGTATTTCGCTGAAAGTCTGCTGCACCGAATAACGGAGGCCTGTTTCTGAAATGGACGGAATGTCGTTCTGCCATCTGTCTTCCGGGGGGCGGTCGAGATAGTCCATCGTTTCGATCTTCTGACCGTTTTCGTATTCGGCCGTCAGGATCCAGCGGGGACGGGACTTGTCTTCATCCGCCCGGTTTTCGCCGGTGTAGGAAGCCATATGGTTCCAGCGGATTTCGTTGGCGATTCTCTTGGCCAGATAGGGGTCGACCGCGTCATAAGTCTGCCCTTTCGCCTGACCGTAAGGCTGCATAAACGCAGTGCAGACGGTGTCTTTCAGTTGAAAGGCATAGGCTTCGGAGCCTTCGGCGTCGCAGTATTCGTAGCGGAAAGAAACGAGGGCGACCTCCTCCGCCGGCTCCTGATAGAGCCAGCGGGAGAGTATGCCTTCGGTTTTAAAGATTCCTTCCGCGCCCCTGGGAGGGTAGGCCATATAACCGCCGCAGGAGTTCGAAGATCCGTCCGTGTAGCAAATCTCCATCGACCAGGAATCCCCGTCCAGGATATCCATCTTCGGCTCGTAGTGGCCTTTGAAGCGGTCCATCCGGTACTCGCGGACGAGCGCTTCGAGCGAATCCATCAACGACCCTTCCGTTTCGAACACGCGGTCGCGGTCATTGCCTACCAGCACGGAGACGCGGGTGTTGCCGTTCTCCAGCCTTTCGGCCCGGTAGCCGATGTTGCTGTAGGCGTGGTAGCCGTGCGTGGCGCTGTAGTAGATGGACTTCAGGGGTGCTGGCGCTGGGCGGCCGCACCCCTGAAAAAACAACAGGGACATAACGAGCAGGAGACGGATCACGTACGGCATCGTTTACTTATTGCCTTCGCGGCGCGGGCCACGTCCGCCTTCGCGGCGGGGACCACGGTTGCCGCCATCCTTACCGTCGCGACGAGGACCGTTGCCGCCTTCGCGGCGCGGGCCGCCCGTGCGGGGCTTGGGCTCCACATAGCCTTCCGGCTTCTCGGTCAGGGCGCGCATCGAAAGACGCATCTTACCGGCTTTCGGGTCGTATTCGAGGAGTTTGACGTCGACTTCGTCGCCGACAGCCAGGACGTCCTCGACCTTCTCGGTCTTGGTCCAGGCGATCTCGGAGACGTGCAACAGGCCTTCCTTGCCCGGCATGATCTCGATGAAAGCGCCGAACTCGAGGATCGAGACGACTTTGCCGTGATACACCTTGCCGACCTCGGGGACTGCGCAGATACCCTTGATCCAGTCAAGGGCTTTCTGCATATTGTCGGCGTTGTCGGAAGCGATGTCCACCACACCTTCGGTGAGGTTGGTGCCCGGGATGGGTTCCTCATCGATGTTGATGACGGTACCGGTTTCCTTCTGGATCTTCTGGATGGTCTCACCACCCTTGCCGATGACGGCGCCGATGAATTCAGCGGCGATGCGGAGCTGGACGATGCGCGGCACGAACGGCTTGTAGTCGGCACGCGGTTCGGGGATCACCTTGAGCATTTCGCCCATAATGTGCATACGGCCGCGGCGGGCCTGTTCGAGGGCTTTCTCCAGCACGTCGTAGCTCAGGCCGTCGACCTTGATGTCCATCTGGGTGGCGGTGATGCCGTCGGCGGTGCCGGTGACCTTGAAGTCCATATCTCCGAGGTGGTCCTCGTCACCGAGGATATCGGTCAGGATGGCGTAGCGGTCGTTCGGTCGCTCGGCGTCGGTGATCAGGCCCATAGCCACACCGGCCACCGGCTTCTTGATCTTCACGCCGGCGTCCATCAGGGCGAGGCAGCCGCCGCAGACGGAGGCCATCGACGACGAACCGTTCGATTCGAGGATGTCGGAGACCACGCGGACTGCGTACGGGTTTTCGGGAGCAAACGGCATGACGGCCTTGAGGGCGCGCATGGCCAGGTTGCCGTGGCCGATTTCGCGGCGGCCCGTGGCGCGCTGCGGTTTGGCCTCACCGGTTGCGAACGGCGGGAAATTATAGTGGAGCACGAACTGCTGGTCGTCCTGGATGAGGACCTCGTCCTGCTCTTTCATATCGAGTTTGGTGCCGAGGGTCACGCTCGCGAGCGACTGGGTTTCGCCGCGGGTG
>JAEEGJ010010741.1_pt1 | contig 23646 bp, 11 predicted proteins | sample 8958761 | NCBI WGS metagenome assembly JAEEGJ01 (sample SAMN16246546, study PRJNA631951) | gut metagenome | biome: gut microbiome; feature: rumen; material: RS-attached | host: Bos | place: Iran: Karaj | collected 2018-10 | reverse complement strand
CGACTGAGCATCGTGGACCCAGAATCAGGCGGACAACCCCTTTATAGTCCTGATAAGAAGCAGGTCTTGGCAGTGAATGGTGAGATATACAACCATCAGGAAATTCGACGCTTGTATGCTGGTCAGTACGAGTTCCAGACAGGTTCTGATTGCGAAGTCATCTTAGCTCTCTATCGCGAGAAGGGCATCAATTTCCTCGAGGACTTGAGCGGAATCTTTGCCTTTGTGCTTTACGACGAAGAGAAGAATGAGTTTCTGATTGCTCGCGACCCCATTGGCGTTATACCTTTATATATAGGTTACGATTCAGACGGTACGGTGTATGTAGCCTCGGAGTTGAAGGCTCTTGAAGGACAGTGTGAGCGCTACGAACCATTCCTGCCAGGTCATTACTACTGGAGTGTCGACCCAGGTCAGAAATGGTATTATCGTCGCGACTGGATGCAATACGATGCTGTGAAGGATAATCCTGCAAGCGTCGAGGCCATCCACGATGCACTTGAGGATGCCGTAAAACGTCAGTTGATGTCTGACGTACCCTATGGTGTGCTTTTGAGCGGTGGTTTGGATTCTTCTGTCATTTCTGCCATTGCTGAGAAATACTCGGAGATGCGTATCGAGGATGACTCGAAGACGAAAGCTTATTGGCCCCGTCTGCACTCATTTGCCGTAGGTCTGAAAGGTGCGCCCGATTTGGCAAAGGCTAAACTCGTAGCTGATCATATCGGCACCGTCCACCACGAAATCAACTACACCATTCAGGAAGGTCTTGATGCTATCCGCGATGTTATCTATTTCATCGAGACCTACGACGTCACCACTGTCCGTGCCTCCACGCCGATGTACTTGTTGGCGCGCGTCATTAAGTCGATGGGTATCAAGATGGTGCTCTCTGGCGAGGGAGCCGATGAGATCTTTGGTGGTTATTTATACTTCCACAAGGCTCCTACAGCAAAAGACTTCCATGATGAGACCGTTCGCAAACTTGGCAAACTTTATATGTACGACTGTCTGCGTGCCAACAAGAGCCTGAGTGCCTGGGGTGTTGAGGGCCGCGTGCCTTTCCTAGACAAAGAATTTCTCGATGTCGCTATGCGCACGAACCCTGAAGCCAAGATGTGCCCAGGCTCCACGATGGAAAAGAAGATTGTCCGCGAGGCCTTCGCTGATATGCTTCCCAAAGAAGTCGCCTGGCGTCAGAAGGAGCAGTTCAGTGATGGTGTGGGCTATTCTTGGATTGATACCCTCAAACAGATCACCGCTGAGGCTGTATCAGACGAACAGATGGCTCACGCTGCCGAACGCTTCCCCATTAACCCGCCAAAGAACAAGGAAGAGTACTACTATCGCAGCATCTTTGCCGAGCACTTCCCATCTGACTCTGCTGCCAAGAGTGTTCCCAGCGAGGCCTCGGTAGCATGTTCTACTGCCATCGCTCTCGAGTGGGATGCAGCCTTCAAAGGCATGAACGATCCCTCAGGTCGTGCCGTCAAAGGTGTCCACGAACAGGCATATTAATTAGCCGGAAAACCAAATTATCGTGGGCTGCATGAGCCAAAAATATGCAAATTTCAATTCTTTTTCGTAATTTCGCTGCGAAATATCATGTTATGTGATTTTTTTGATTATCTTTGCAAACAAATTGTAAAATCAGAATAATTATGAATATGATTAGTGATGCGATTAAGTACATCGGTGTAGACGATCTGGACATCGATTTGTTTGAGAGTCAGTATGTGGTGCCTGAGGGCATGAGTTATAACTCGTATCTGATTGATGATGAGAAGATAGCGGTGCTTGATACGGCTGATGCTCGTAAGGGCGAGGAGTGGAAGGCAAACCTTACTGCGGCTCTTAATGGCAGACAGCCAGATTATCTGGTGGCTCACCACATGGAGCCCGATCACTCGGCACTGATTGCTTGGATGCTGGAGACTTATCCTCAGGTTCAACTGGTATGCAGCGCTCAGGCTGTAAAGATGCTGTCGAACTTTTTTGATGGCGTTGATTTTACAGGTCGTGTGATTACTGTAAAAGAGGGTGATACACTGGCGCTGGGCAAGCATACGTTGCAGTTTATCGGTGCAGCAATGATACACTGGCCAGAGGTGATCATGAGTTATGACACCACTGATAAAGTGTTGTTCAGTGCTGATGGCTTTGGTAAGTTTGGAGCACTGGTACACGAGTCTGATGACTGGGCTTGCGAGGCGCGTAGATATTACTTTAATATCTGTGGTAAGTATGGCAGTCAGGTGCAGAGTGTCATCAAGAAACTGGCAGCCCTGGATGTGCAGGCAATCTGTCCGCTGCATGGTCCTGTGCTTAAGGGTGAGGCCCTGGCTGAGGCTGTGCGCCTGTATGATACCTGGAGCAAGTACGAGCCCGAGAGCGAGGGAATACTGATAGCCTATGCCAGCATTCATGGTGGTACAGCGAAGGCTGCTGAGCGCTTAGGCGAGATACTTCGCGAGAAGGGCGCGCCAAAGGTAGTAGTAAGTGATCTGAGTCGTGAGGATATGGCTGAGGTCATCGAGGATGCCTTCCGCTATCCTACGGTGGTTGTAGCAGCATCGAGCTACGATGCAGGCGTATTCCCCGTAATGCATGACTTCCTGTATCACCTGCAAATCAAGAACTACCAGAAACGCAAGTTTGGTATCATCGAAAACGGTAGTTGGGCGCCTACGGCCGGCAAGGTGATGAAGGGCATGATAGAGGCCCTGAAGGACTGCGAAATCGTAGAGCCAATGGTGACAATCCGTTCGCGTATGAAGGGAGGCGATGAGGCCCAGTTGGAGCAGTTGGCTGATATTCTGATATAAAATGGCAGAAATATTATAGGATTAAGGTCGTTGTGTTCGAACACAGCGGCCTTAATTTTTAGGCAAAATGACAATGTGTAAGGAATAGGGGGAAGAGGAAGTGTGATAGTTTTCATAATGTAAGAAAAATGAGCAAAAAATGAACAAATTGTCAGAAGGGTTAAATTTTTACTTGAGAAAAGTAAGCAAAAGTTTGGTTAAGATTACAAAATGACATACCTTTGCAGCCAAATTCATGCAGATTGACACAAAAAGTAAGGATAATATGACACATTGCAAACTTCAAACGCAACACAAAGGACTCTACCAGAGTGACTATGAGCACGACGCTTGCGGCGTGGGTATGGTGGTAAACATCCACGGCGGAAAGAGTCATGATCTGGTCGACAATGCACTGAAGGTGCTTGAGAACATGGAACACCGTGGCGCCGAGACACGCGACAAGACCGGTGATGGTGCGGGTATCATGGTACAGATACCCCACGAGTTTATTTTGTTACAGGGTATCCCTGTGCCCGAAAAGGGTAAGTACGGCACAGGTCTGGTTTTTCTGCCTAAGGACGAGAAGGCCCAGCAGCAGATTCTGAGCGTGATGATCGAGGAGATTGAACGCGAGGGCCTGCAGCTGATGCATCTGCGCACAGTGCCCACCAACCCCGAGGTACTGGGTGTGGCTGCCCGTGAGGTGGAACCCGACATTAAGCAGATTTTTGTAACGGGCGTATCCGAGGATAACGTGCCCGTATTCGACCGTATATTATATAAGGTACGCAAGCGCATAGAGAACCGCATTGATGATGAGGATTTCTATCTGTGCTCACTATCAAGCAAGAATATTATCTATAAGGGAATGCTTACCAGTGGACAGCTGCGACGCTACTTCCCCGATCTATCGAACGATTACTTTACAAGCGGATTGGCCTTGGTTCACTCGCGCTTCTCAACGAATACATTCCCCAAATGGAAGCTCGCACAGCCTTTCCGTCTGCTGGCCCACAACGGTGAGATTAACACCATTCGTGGTAACCGCGGCTGGATGAAGGCAAGAGAGAGTGTGCTGAGCAGTGAGGCGCTGGGCGATATCAAGGACCTGCGTCCGATTGTGCAGGACGGCATGAGTGATTCGGCCTCGCTCGACAATGTGTTTGAGTTCCTGATGATGAGCGGACTCTCGTTGCCGCAGGCGATGGCTATTTTAGTGCCAGAGAGTTTCAATGATAAGAACCCGATTTCTGAGGACCTGAAGGCATTCTACGAATACCATTCTATCCTGATGGAACCGTGGGACGGTCCTGCCGCACTGCTGTTCAGCGATGGTCGCTATGCAGGCGGAATGTTGGACCGCAACGGTCTGCGCCCCAGCCGCTACACCATCACCAAGCAAGGTATGATGGTAGTAGCCTCTGAGGTTGGCGTCATGGACTTTGAGCCTGGCGATGTGGTATCGAAGGGACGCCTGCAGCCAGGAAAGATTCTGCTGATTGACACGCAGGAAGGCAAGATTTACTACGATGGTGAGATTAAGGAGAAGTTGGCCAAGGCCCATCCTTATCGTGAGTGGCTGAACGAGAACCGCGTGCAGCTGGAGAAGTTGAAGAGCGGCCGCCATGTAGATAACGGCGTAAGTGATCTCCAGAGCAAGTTGGTGACCTTTGGATTCGGTCAGGAGGATATCGACAAGACCATCGTGCCAATGGCCACAGCCGGACAGGAGCCTGTAGCTGCGATGGGTAACGACACACCACTAGCCGTCATTTCAGACCGTCCGCAGGTGCTGTTCAACTACTTCCGTCAGCAGTTCGCACAGGTTACCAACCCTGCCATCGACCCTATTCGCGAGGAATTGGTGATGAGTCTGACAGAGTACATCGGCGCCGTAGGAACGAACATCCTGACGCCCGATGCATCGAACTGCAAGATGGTGCGTTTGCCGCAGCCAGTTTTAACCAACACACAACTTGATATACTTTGTAACATCCGCTACAAGGGCTTCAACACCAAGAAACTGCCCATCCTGTTCGAGATGGCCAAGGGTGAGGAAGGTTTGCGCCAGGCTCTGGACGACCTGTGCCACCAGGCCGAAGCCAGTGTGGACGAGGGTGTTAACTACATCATCCTGAGCGACCGCGATTTGGACGAGACACACGCCGCCATCCCATCGCTGCTGGCCGTTAGTGCCGTTCACCACTACCTGATTAGCGTAGGTAAGCGTGTGCAGACAGCCCTGATTGTTGAGAGCGGTGAGATTCGCGAGGTAATGCACGCTGCCCTGCTGCTGGGTTATGGTGCCAGCGCCCTGTGTCCTTACATGACATTTGCCGTGCTGGATGACCTGGTAAAGAAGCATAAGATTCAGGAGGAGTACGCCACTGCCGAGAAGAACTATATTAAGGCGGTGGATAAGGGCTTGAAGAAGATTATGAGTAAGATGGGTATCAGCACCATCCGAAGCTACCGCGGTGCTAAGATTTTCGAGAGCATCGGACTGAGCGAGGATCTGCTGCGCCGCTACTTCGGTACCGAGGTGAGCACCATCGGTGGTGTAGGTCTGAAGGAGATTGCCCGCGATGCCATCGCCCTGCATGAGGCTGCCAAGGAGCAGACGCTGCTGCAGAACCAGGGACAGTTTGCATGGCGTAAGGATGGTATTAAGCACGCCTGGAACCCAGAGACGATTGCCAAGCTGCAGTTGGCTACCCGCCAGGGTAACTATGATAAGTTCAAGCAGTGGTCGAAGCTGGTGGATGAGAAGGAGAGTCCTATCTTTATCCGCGACTTCTTCGGATTCAAGAAGGCCGCTAAGCCAACCCCAATCGACGAGATTGAGCCCGTTGAGAGCATTGTGAAGCATTTTGTTACAGGTGCCATGAGTTTTGGTGCCCTGAGTATCGAGGCCCACGAGGCACTGGCACTGGCCATGAACAAGCTGGGCGCCCGCAGTAACACCGGCGAGGGTGGTGAGGATAACGCCCGCTACCACTCGGAGGTGGATGGTGTGAGCCTGAGTTCAAAGACCAAGCAGATTGCATCAGGTCGTTTTGGTGTGACCGCCGAGTACCTAGTGAATGCCGAGGAGATACAGATTAAGGTGGCACAAGGTGCTAAGCCTGGTGAGGGCGGACAGCTGCCTGGCTTTAAAGTCAATGAGATTATTGCCAAGACTCGTAATGCTATTCCTGGCATCTCGCTCATCTCTCCCCCACCTCATCACGACATCTACAGTATCGAGGACCTGGCACAGCTCATCTTCGACCTGAAGAATATCAACCCCACAGCTGCTGTAAGCGTAAAGCTGGTTGCTGAGAGTGGCGTAGGAACCATTGCCGCTGGTGTGGCTAAGGCCAAGGCTGACCTGATTGTGATCAGTGGTGCCGAGGGCGGTACAGGTGCTTCGCCTGCTTCGAGCATGCGTTTCGCAGGTATCTCGCCTGAAATCGGACTGGCTGAGACCCAGCAGACACTGGTAATGAATGGTCTGCGCAACCAGGTTCGCCTGCAGACCGACGGACAGCTGAAGACTGCCAAGGACGTGATTATCATGGCCATGCTTGGTGCCGATGAGTTCTCGTTTGGTACACTGCCACTGATTGTTCTGGGTTGCGTGATGATGCGTAAGTGTAATACCAATACCTGCCCTATGGGTGTGGCCACCCAGAACCCCGAGCTGCGCAAGCACTTTGAGGGCAGAGCTGAGTACGTGGTGAACTTCTTTACCTTCCTGGCTGAACAGGTCCGCGAATACCTGGCCGAAATCGGCGTTCACTCGCTGAAGGAGATTATCGGTCACACCGAACTGATTGAGGTAAACACCGAGAATGCTACCGACAAGCAGAAGACCATCGACTTTGCACGCTTGCTGCATAAGCCTGAGACCGACAAGGCTCTGTACTGGGACCGCGGCGCATTCACAAAGGTTAGCGGCGTGAAGGACGAGGAAATGATACGTGCCGCACAGAAGGCTATCGAGAACCAGGAAGAGGTAACGCTCGACTATGCCATTAAGAATACCGACCGCGCCGTGGGCACGATGCTGAGTGGTGTGATTGCCCAGAAGTACGGCGAGGAAGGTCTGCCCGACTCGACGATAAAGATCAAGTTCAAGGGCTCGGCTGGTCAGAGTTTCGGTGCCTTTGCCGTTCGCGGACTGGATTTGCGTCTGGAGGGCGAGACCAACGACTACTTCGGCAAAGGACTCAGCGGTGGACGCATCTCGATCCTGCCTCCTGCAAGAAGAAGCGACGACTTCAAGGCTGAGGAGAATATCATCGCAGGTAACACCGGACTGTACGGTGCTACATCTGGCGAGCTCTATATTAATGGTAAGGTAGGTGAGCGTTTTGGCGTGCGTAACAGCGGCGCCATCGCCGTCATCGAGGGTGCCGGCGACCACTGTTGCGAATACATGACCGGCGGCCGCGTGGTAGTGCTCGGTAAGACTGGCCGCAACTTCGCAGCTGGTATGTCTGGTGGCGTAGCCTACGTCTACGACCCCGATCACACCTTCGACTACTTCTGCAACATGGACATGGTCGAGCTCTCGCTGGTCGAAGACAGCGTCAGCCGCAAGGAACTGCTCGAGCTCATCCGCCAGCACTACCTGCACACGGGTTCGGCCCTCGCAGGACGTATGCTTGACGACTGGCACCGCTACATCGAGAACTTCATCCAAGTAGTGCCTATCGAGTATAAGCGCGTACTCGAGGAGGAGAAGATGAAAAAACTCCATGAGAAGATTGCCGACATCCAGAGAGACTATTAATTATCAATTGTCAATTATCAATTATCAATTGGAAAAATGGGAAATCCAAAAGCATTTTTAGAGATACACCGCCAAGAGGCGGGTTACCGTCCGATTCACGATAGAATCCACGATTTTGGCGAGGTAGAGCAGACGCTGAACACTCGCGAACGCAAACTGCAAGCTAGCCGCTGTATGGATTGCGGCGTGCCTTTCTGCCACTGGGCTTGTCCGCTGGGCAACAAGGCGCCCGAGTGGAACGACGCCCTGTATAAAGGCGACTTCGAGCTCGCCTACCGCCTGCTGAACTCCACCAATCCCTTCCCCGAGTTCACCGGCCGTATCTGTCCCGCCCTCTGCGAGAAGGCCTGCGTACTGAACCGTTTTAACCACGAGCCAACCACCAACCGCGAGGACGAGGCTGCTATCACAGAAATGGCTTTCCAAGAGGGATTTATCACTCCTCATACAGACATCGTTCGCAATGGTAAGAAGGTGGCTGTGATTGGTGCCGGTCCTGCCGGACTCGCTGCTGCCAACGACCTGAACCACATGGGATATACCGTTACCGTCTTCGAGAAGAACGAGGCCGCTGGCGGATTGCTGCGATATGGTATCCCCAACTTCAAACTCAACAAGACCGTCATCGATCGCCGCATCGCCCTGCTGGAGCAGGAGGGCATCGAGTTTAAATATGGCGAGGCTGTAGAGATGAACGATGCATTTGCTAAGCAGTTTGATGCTGTGGTGATATCTACTGGTACACCAACCGCCCGCGATCTGAAGGCCCCTGGCCGCGAACTCAAGGGCGTACACTTCGCCCTCGAGCTCCTCTCCCAGCAGAACCGCGTGTTGGCAGGCATGGAGTTCAGTAAGGATGAGCGTGTAACTGCCAAGGGCAAGGACGTCCTCGTCATCGGCGGCGGCGATACAGGTAGCGACTGTATCGGAACAGCCCATCGTCAGGGTTGTAAGAGCGTGACTCAGATTGAGATTATGCCTAAGCCCGTTGAGGGTCCTGAAGACCCACAGAACCCCTGGCCAGAGTGGCCCCGCACCCTCAAGACCACATCGAGTCATGAGGAGGGCTGCACCCGCCGTTGGAACATCAACACCCTCGAGTTCTTGGGTGAGAACGGTAAGCTGACTGGCGTAAAAGTTCAGGAAATCGATTGGAAACCCAATCCAGAAGGCGGTCGTCCTATTATGGTCGAGAAGGGTAAGCCTGAAATCATCAAGGCCGAACTCGTCCTCCTTGCTATGGGATTCCTGAAGCCTGAGCATCCTCAGTATGCGGACAATGTCTTCGTCTGTGGTGATGCAGCCAACGGCGCCTCTCTCGTCGTCCGCGCTATGGCCAGTGGCAAACAGACTGCCGCCAAGGTTGCCGCCTTCCTCGAGCGTTAACAATCAACCATCTCTCTATATAAATTATCCCTGAATCCTTCGTGATGTCAGGGATTTTTTGTATCTTTGTCCCCAAAATAAAAAGATGACGGCGAAAGAGATTATACGATACATGGAGTCGCTGCAGAATGAGGAGCAGCGACGGATACTCATGGGGTTCTTCAAGACGGGCCCTGGCGAGTATGGCGAGGGCGATGAGTTCTTGGGACTGAAAGTGCCACAGACGCGCGAGGTGGTACATGCTGTTCCAAAGGACTTTCCCCTGAGCGAAGTGCCTGAACTTCTGATGAATCGTTGGCATGAGGTGAGGCTCTGCGGCCTGCTGATTCTTGTGGCGAAGTTCGAACGGTTGGCAACGAAGCGCTTCGAAAACGACGAGGCTGCCATCCGTGCCCGCGATGAAATCCTGACGCTTTATCTGCATTACGCTGAGCAAGCGAACAACTGGGACCTCGTGGACCTCTCCGTCCATAAGATACTCGGCCACTGGCTCCTGCTGCCGACATCGTTAGGCGATAAAGACTACAAAATAAGAATCCTCGACGACCTCGCTCAAAGTCCCTGTCTTTGGAAACAGCGCATGAGTATCGTCTGCTCGTGGAAGACCTCACAGATGGGCGATCCGTCCTGGTGTCTGCGTTATGCTGAGATCCATTTGCATCATCCGCACGACCTCATGCACAAGGCCGTCGGTTGGATGCTCCGCGAGATGGGTAAGCGCGTCTCGATGGATCTCCTTCGCGACTTCCTCCGTCAGCATGCCCACGAGATGCCTCGCACCACGCTCCGCTATGCCATCGAAAAGATGCCAGAACAAGAACGACAGTATTGGTTGAACATCCCTCAGACTTTTTCCCCAACAAAGCTATCTAAGTCGAACCGCTTTGCAGGTATCCCCGTTGTCAATTTCCTCGACATAATTCTGAAGGGTGACGATGAGGCGATGTACTATCTCCTGCACGACCGTCTGAACCATCAGCTCCGCAACCGCTACGAAGCGTATAGCAACAATCTCTATGATGATTATGAGGATGTTATTGATGATTTCTTCCTCTATCTTCGTGAGCGTGGCAACTCTCCCTACCAGCCCTTGCAGCGCATCAAGAAAAAGGAGTCTTTTGAGAGTTGGCTGCTTAATACCTTCCGTAACTACCTGAGCAATCGCACCGAGGCAGAAGGACAGTTGGCCTATGCACAGCTCAAAGACAGCGACAGCGCTCTTACCATCGAGTCTTCCGACCTTACCGACGAACGAAAACTCGCCATTGTCTCACAGTTGATAGCCTATGCCCATCAGGTGTTCTATCCTCGTGGCCGTTTTATCTTCCTGCGTTCTATGCTGACGATGCTTAACAAACAACGGGCTGTACCAAACAAGGAGATGGCCGAGGCGCTCGATATGTCTTATCTGGCCTATCGCGTCACCCTCCATCATATGCGTCAGAACATCAAACGGTTCCGTGCGCGGCTGCTGAAAGGCGAAACACTCCATCTTGATGAAGACCACCAACGGATGGCTGACAACATTAACTGCGACTTCATTCATCTTTATCCGACGCTTTTCCGCATCTACCTGCAAAGCATCGACGCGCTCAAGACCAGTACTGCCGTAGAGCATCTCCGCCAGCAGTATCTCGAAGAGCGAGGCTTTGCTGTTCATGAACCTAATTCAGATAATCCCATCAATGTCAGAATCCCTGAATTCTGGGAGAAACTGAACCGTTGGATGTCCACATAAACAAGCACGATGAAGATTTCTTATCTAAACACAGAGAATATTGCCCGTAGTAAGGGTGGGGTAGAGTACCACCCCCTCCGTCCCTTCCTGCCTGAGAATGCGAAGGTACTGTTCTTAGGCAGCTTTCCGCCGCAACGCAAACGGTGGTGCATGGATTTTTATTATCCGAACTTTATCAACGACCACTGGCGCATCGAGGGCCAGATATTCTTTGGCGACAAGAACCATTTCGTTGACCTCGAGGCGAAGCGTTTCAAGATTGACGAGATCATTGCGTTCTGCCAAGAAAAGGGGCTCGCCTTCTTTGATACTTCTACGGCTATCCGTCGCCTGCAGGACAACGCCTCCGACAAGTTCCTCGAGGTTGTTGATCCGACAGACATCCCAGCCTTGATCCGACAATTGCCTCATCTCCGCGCCATCGTCACCACAGGCGAAAAGGCCACAGAAACCATCTGCGCCTCGCTCGGCATCCCCGTCGTCCCCAAGGTGAACACCTCCGTCATCATCCCTCTTACATCTTCCATCTTCCCTCTTACATCTTCCCTCATCCATCTTCCCTCTTCCATCGCCCTCTGGCGTCTTCCTTCTTCCTCCCGTGCCTACCCCTTGTCATTCGACAAAAAGGTGGAGGCCTATCGTCAAGTACTCAATTTATTATTATGATATTTTTCAATATGAAGCCCAAAACCTTATTGGCCACGATGCTTGCGGCCGTTTTCTGCGCTCAGTTGACAGCGCAGCCGTTCCAACGCGAGAGTTTCCCTGAGGGGGCGTACTCTCCTGTGACTAACATCAACCGTAGCGGCTATCCGCGTGTGCTTAGCGACGGCAGCGTGATGTTCCGCGTGCAGGCTCCGCAAGCCCAGCAGGTACAGATTGACCTGTGCGGCACGAAGTATGACATGACGAAAGGCGAAGGCGGCACGTGGACAGTGACCACCAAACCGCAGGTGCCTGGGTTCCACTATTATTCGCTTGTGGTCGATGGCGTATCAACGGCCGACCCCGCCAGTCAGTCGTTCTTCGGATGCAGCCGCTGGTCGAGCGCCATAGAGATCAAGGAGGCGGGTTGCGACGACTTCGAAGTGCAGGATGTGCCGCACGGCGAGGTGCGCACTGTCTATTATTACTCTAAGGTTGATGAGGCGTGGCGTCCGCTGATGGTCTATACGCCTGCGGGCTACAACGAGAACCAGCAGTCGTATCCCGTGGTTTATATTCAACACGGCGGCGGCGAGGACCATCGCGGATGGATGGAGCAGGGTCGCACGGCGCAGATCATGGACAACCTGATTGCTAAGGGCAAGGCCGTGCCAATGATTGTGGTCAGCAGTAACAGTAATGTTCACGCGAAGAGTGGCGGTTTCGGTGGTGGCTACAGTTGGCAGGGCATGCAGACCTTCCGCTCGGAGATAATCGAAAATATCATCCCGTTTGTCGAGAAGACCTACCGCGTCAGGAAAGACCGCAAGAGCCGTGCGATGTGCGGCCTGTCGATGGGCGGCGGGCAGTCGTTCTATATCGGTCTGCGCGACCCGGAGGTGTTTGCCAACGTGGGGGTATTCTCTACGGGCATGTTCGGCGGCATTCGCGGTGCGTCGAACTTCGATTTGGAGAAGGAAGTGCCAGGCATGCTGAGCGATACCAAGACCTTCAATCAGCAGTTCGACGTGTTCTTCGTGAGTTGCGGCGAACAAGACCCGCGTATTGAATATACCCGCAACATCGTGAAGACCATGCGCGACGGTGGCGTCGAGGTGCGCTTCAACTCCTATCCCGGTGACCACGAATGGCAGGTGTGGCGCAAGTCGCTGCATGAGTTCGCACAGTACCTGTTTAAATAGAAGACTCCGTATGAAACAGTTCTCAATGATAGTTCTCTTTGCCCTGTTCGCAATTTCAGGATGGGCGAAGGACGACCTCAAGCCACGACTGGTGGTCTGTACGGACATCGCGCCAGCCGACGTGGAACCCGACGACATGGAGTCAATGGTGCGACTGATGGCCTATGCCGATTGCTTCGAGATCGAGGCGCTCATCACGAGCGTCGGGTGGAACTGCGACCCGTATCCTAAGGAGTGGGCCGAGTATCTGACGCGCGTCATCGAGGCCTATCGCCAGGACGTGCCGAACCTGATGCGGCGCTCTGGTCAAAGTGAGTTCCTGCCCCTGGAGTCAGAGAATGGCCGGCAGGAACTTGGCTACTGGCCCAGCGCCGACTACATCAAGAGCCGCGCCGTGATGGGTAGCGAGCACGGCGGCATCAAGGTCATCGGCGAGGGCAACGACTCGCCCGGCAGCGAACTGCTGATCCGCTTGGCCGACGAGGACGACCCGCGCCCGATATATGTCGCGGCCTGGGGCGGTGCCAACACGCTGGCGCAGGCCATCTGGCGCGTGAAGCAGACGCGATCGGCCGACGAGGTGAGGAGCTTCGTCCGCAAGTTCCGCCTCTTCACCATCACCGACCAGGACATGCAGTACAGTATGCGCATGGACCGTGCCTACAGCTCGCACATGTGGCTGCGCAAGGACTTTCAGGACGACCTGCAGTTCATCTGGGACGAGGGCGCCTGGCAGGAGCAGTGCGAACTGGGCAAGCGTCACTGGGCTCAGCATCAGCAGCTCATCCAGGGCCATGGCGCGCTGGGCCGCGAATATCCTGATTACAAATGGGGCGTGGAGGGCGACACGCCGAGCTTCCTCTACGTGATGCCCCACGGACTGAACGACCCCGAGGACCCGCATCAGTGCGGCTGGGCGGGCTATCACGAGCGCGGCCTCTGTGCTGACTCGCTCACCACGGCCTGGACCTCCTGGCAGGAGCCCCTGCGCAGCATCAGCGTCGGCTACAAGCGCCGCTTCTATCCCGACGAGCTCAACGACTTCTGCGCCCGTATGCAATGGGCCGCCGAGGGCCGCGGCAATCTTAATCCTTATATCCTACTGCCTAACGACACGATCACCGTCACCGTCCCGCAGCAAGTCGAGAAAGGGACAATGATCCCCCTCAGTCTGGACGCCTCGAAATCCTTCGACCCTGACGGCGACGCCCTCAGCTTCCTTTGGTGGCAGCAGCCGGAGATTGGCACGACGAAGGTGACGATCGACCAGGCGGACCAGCCGATAGCCACCGTCCGCATTCCTGCCGACACGAAGGGCGACACCATCCACCTCATCTGCGAAGTCCACGACAACGGTCCCTTCCACCTCGTCGCCTACCGCCGCATCATCATCGCCATCAAACAGGTGTAATCTGTGCACACATCATATCTCTAATACATCTCCAATACATCTCCAATATATATCCAATACAAAGAATTGGAGATATAGTAGAGATATAATGGAGTTATAATAGAGTTCAATATGAGATGTTACCTTATTTTGAGGCAAGGATGGCGTAGTTGATGCCGTCGCATTGGATGGAGGTACACTCCTCTGGCTGAGTTTTTAAAAAAATTCGCAAGAAATCTTAAAGAATTCGCAAATTTGCTAATATCTTGAAAATTATCATTATCTTTGCACCGTCTTAATCAATTTAGACAATGAACATTGAATTCGATAATGCGGCACCCCCATTTATTGCTACACATCCTGGTGAAATGATTAGGGAACTATATACCTGTTGACTCTAAATATCAATAGTGTATAGATATACAAAAATGAGTAGTCATTTGTTTGGCTACTCATTTTAACCCGCTAATAACAAATTACTCTTTAGATAACTGTTTATTGTTTCTGCAATAAGTGATTTTATGATAGCCTCATATTGACACAAAAATAATTGCCGAAAACCCTTGATAAGTTTTCGGCAACTGTATATTTATTCATAAGGAGCTATTTGGAGTCAACAGGTATATAGTTCCCTAATTTTTTTATTTATGAATAATTCGTGTTTAATTCTTGCGTCCCTTTCGGTAGCAAGCGGCAGAGCCGAGCGCATGGTCATTCGTGTGAAAAAGAAAGAGTTAACGGCATATTGTTTAATTGCCATGAATAATTCAGGTTAAAGACAAATGACTCTCCACGAGAAGCCTTTGTCTATGGGTTGAAACCCATAGCAAAGCTATTGTCTTTAACTCCTTTTACTCCCTTAACTCCTTTTACTCCAAAACTTGCGAAAGATGAATATACCTATTCGTTGATGATGTTGATGACCGCTGTGACATCGGCGATGTTGATGACTCCGTCGTTGTTGGCGTCTGCTGCCTGCTCGTTGAAGTTCTGCGGCGTTGACAAGTTGATATGGTTGATGATGGCCGTCACATCCGCAATGTTGACATGGCCGTCACCGTTGGCGTCGCCCTTAACGATGGCCGGCGCCGTTCCGCCACCACTGATGAGCTTGATTTCATCAACGTAAGCTCGCTTCGAGGTGGTTTCAAACTTCACAGTCACGGTGCCTGTGGCATTGGTGAGATGGACAGTGCATAGTGTCCACTGGCTTGCAGGCGTAAACTGCGAGACATCGGCTGTTGCCCCAGTCACCGTGACCTTCAGGTTGCCAGTGTCGCTTCCGTATTTCTTCAGATAGAATGTCAGCGTTCCACTGCCTGTGAGCGAAATGTTGCCAGTAGCCATTGAGCCAACTGCACTACTGGATCCAAACTTCAAGCATCCGCCGTTACTATAAGCATTGCTTGTACCGCCTGAGTATATCTTGGATACTGAACTCCAGTTTTTATAGTCAAATTTGCTATTGTCTTTTTCCAATTCAGCAGTACCATCTGCCTTCGCCGAATAAGCTGTAAGCCCTTCATAGAGCACTGTTTCTCCACCAGGCGTAGCAGCTGCGGAAACAGCGAGTAAGTAAGAAGCTGTGCCCGGATTGTAGCTGCTGTTGCCAGCGAATGTTGCAGTGATTTCTGTTGTTCCTTCTGCCACGAGCGTGACATCGCCCGTATTGGCATTGACCGTTGCTACCGCCTCATTGCTGCTACTGTAGCTGACGGTCAGGCCGGCGGGCGTGGTAGTCAGCGTCGGTTGGGTGAAGTCCTCGCCAAGTGTGGCCGTGGCCGCAGCCAGGCTGAAGCTCATCGTCACGTTCTGCTTGTTGTTGTCTGGCCGCACATAGTGGTCGTAGCTGAACGCCGTATTGGTCATATTGCCCCAGATGTACTCCTCCAGTCCAGGATAGTCGATGAAGGGGTTGCGGTTTTCCTGTATGGAATAGACTGCGTTGTTGCGCTTGGTCTCCTTCTCGCTGACGGGGTCATCCTTCGCCCACTTCATCAGCATCTCCAGCTGCCAGACTGTCAAGCCAGGATAGGTGCTTCCGTCGATGGTGGCACGCGATTCAGGACAATTCTCATGCCAGTCATGCAACTTCTCCTCATAGCAAGTGACCATATAAAAGTATGTACGCGCGAAGTCGCCCTTGTACTCGTCGTCAGGCTCGAAGACAGTGCCCGAATAGCCGCGATAGGTGCAGTTGCCACGCTTGCTGAAACCGTTATTCGACTTGTAATCCTCGCCATTTGTCTCACCGAAGGGATAGTTGGAGCGTTCACTGTTGACAAAACCATCCGTGGGATAGATGTGGAACAGGTCGGTTTTCATGGGTGGGTTGCTGTTGAACCAGCTTTGGGGGAAGGAGTGCTCGCGGTTATAGCTGTCACCTTCTTTTTTGTAATTAGCTCCCTGAGCCGGGCCGCCCGGGACATAACTGGTGGTATTCGAGTACATGTCCCAGATTTTGCCATCGCTGCGCACATCAGTAGTCTTGAAGGCTGTCCACAAGCTATTGTAGCTCTGTTCTGTGCGGCTATAGATAATGCCGCTCATGGCCGTCTTCAGCGCGGCGCCCTTCTTGCCGTTGGCATTTTGGTAGTAGGCAAGGACGGCAGCATGAGGGTCTGTAGGGTCTGCAGGGTCTGTCTGGTCGCCGGGGCCAGGGCCGGGGCCGGGGGTGTCACCAGTGTAGTTGACTGTCAGCGCCTGAATCCTTCTGTGGCCGCTGCTGCCTCCAACGGTGAAGGTGACCGACGATGCGCTGCCCGTCCATGTGCCTTTGCTGTAGCTTCCCACGTTGGTTGTTATTGTGTTGGTGCCATCGCCCGAGCCAAAGGTGATGACGATACCTACGATGGTCTTCGTCGCAGAAGCCACGGTCATAGTGTTGCCGCCATACATGCGGACGGCCGTTCCTGTGGTGTAATACTTGGGTGGATTACTGCCAGAGCCCTTGTCGAAGGTCACGGTGCAGTCAGTGCCGCTGACACTGGTCACCTCTGCGCCGTCTTTATAGCCTTGGCCATTGAGGGCTATCGTTTCATCAGCCCACAGCATCACGGTCGATGCCAGCAGCAGGGCGAACAAAGCCACGCTACGCTTCCTGCATCGCGTGAGGATTTCTCTGATTTTTTCCATAGAATGAAGGCTAGTGTATAGTCATTGGAAGTAATAATGACTGCAAAGTTACAACATTTTTATTAACTATTATGAAGAAATCGCCCTATCTTTCAGTTTTTTTAATCTTTTTAGTACAAGATTGAACGCAAGTACAGAAATCTTTTGTAATTTTGCAACCGAACAAATCAAAAGAAGCTAACCATGAATACTAACTATGAGCTGCGCTATGCCTCCAATCCTCTGGATGCTCGCTGCTATGACACGACGCGTCTGCGTCACGACTTCCTCATTGAGCGTCTCTTTGCCAAAGATGAGGTGAACATGGTGTACTCTATGTACGACCGCATGATTGTTGGGGGCGCCATGCCCGTTGACGAGGAGCTGCCCTTAGAAGCCATCGACCCGCTGAAGGCGCCGTTCTTCACCACTCGCCGCGAGGTGGGCATCTACAACGTGGGTGGCCCTGGACGTGTCATCGTGGGCGACGAGGTGTTCGAACTCGGTTTCAAGGAGGCGCTCTACATCGGCCGGGGTGACCGTGAGGTGCGCTTTGCCCCCGCCCTTCCGACGCCGGACGCACAACAGCCAGCAAAGTTCTACTTCAACTCCGCTACGGCGCACACGGCCTATCCCTGCCGGAAGGTGACGAAAGCGGATGCCGTGGTGGCCCACATGGGGTCGCTGGAGATGTCTAACGAGCGCAACATCAACAAGATGCTGGTCAACCAGGTGCTGCCCACGTGCCAGCTGCAGATGGGCATGACCGAGCTGGCGCCCGGCTCTGTGTGGAACACGATGCCTGCGCACACCCACAGCCGCCGCATGGAGGCTTACTTCTATTTCGAGTTACCCGAGGACCAGGCTGTGTGCCACTTCATGGGCGAGCCGCAGGAGACACGCCACCTCTGGCTGCACAACGACCAGGCGGTGCTCTCACCCGAATGGAGCATCCACAGCGCCGCCGCCACCCACAACTACACGTTCATCTGGGGCATGGCCGGCGAAAATATCGACTACGGCGACCAGGACTTCTATGACATAAAGGATCTGAAGTAAAGAAATAGATTACCTACGGCGTAACGCGAATATCAATGGATACGAATGTTTCATGTTTTTGTTTTTCCTGCGGAGCTACATGAATATTCATGAATGGACACGAATGTTTCATAAATAAATATTGAAAAGCCTCTATGAAGTCTTTTAGGCAGTACAAAGACATAGTATACTCAATTATCGGCTCTGCGATGGAAGTACATTCCACTTTGCATTGGGGACTTCTTGAGCCTGTCTATAACGAATCTCTCTGCTTTGAACTTGCTGACCGAGGCATTGATTGTGTTTCTGAGGAGCCATTGCCCTGCTTCTATAAAACTCACAAGTTAAAGAAATCCTATAAGATGGATGTCGTGGTGGACGATGTTGTTGTAGAATTGAAGTCAGTCAGTGCAATATTACCAGGTCATCGAGCTCAATTATTCAATTACCTGCGACTGACAAAACACCCAATTGGTTTGCTTATCAATTTCGGAACAAAAAAACTACAAGGTGAAAGATATGGCTATATAGAAGAAACCAACGAATGTGTTCTACTTGACCGTAATATGGAGATCGTGAACGAAAACATAGATTGGGATCCAAGAGAATATGAAGATGATGATGAATAGTATATTTATGAATCATTCGTGTTCATTCGTGGTTATTCGTGTAGCGTCGCAGACAAGACAAAAGAATTTCTCACTTTTTTCTAAAATTATTTTATAGTAAAGCATTATTGTATTATGAACAACTTGTTTTCATTAGAGGGTAAGAACGCATGGATTACCGGCGCATCTTACGGCATCGGCTTCAACATTGCAAAGGCATTCGTGGCAGCCGGCATCAAGAACATCATCTTCAACGACATCAACGAGGCAGCCCTGCAGCGTGGTTTAGACAACTACAAGGAGGCCGGCATTGAGAACGTGAAGGGCTATGTGTGTGACGTCACCGACGAGAACGCCATCAAGGCACTCGTGGAGAAGATTCACGAGGAAGTGGGTCAGATTGACATCCTGGTGAACAACGCCGGCATCATCAAGCGCATCCCCATGCACGAGATGAAGCGCGCCGAGTTCCAGCAGGTCATCGACATCGACCTCGTCGGACCGTTCATCTGCTCCTCCGCTGTCATCCCTGAGATGATGGAGCGCCGCGAGGGTAAAATCATCAACATCTGCTCGATGATGTCGGAGCTGGGCCGCGAGACCGTCAGCGCCTATGCCGCCGCCAAGGGTGGTCTGAAGATGCTCACCCGCAACATCTGCTCTGAGTACGGCGAGTACAACATCCAGTGCAACGGCATCGGCCCGGGCTACATCGCCACACCGCAGACGGCTCCGCTGCGCGAGCGCCAGCCGGACGGCAGCCGCCATCCCTTCGACTCGTTCATCTGCGCCAAGACGCCCGCCGGCCGCTGGCTTGACCCGTCAGAGCTGGGCGGTCCCGCCGTGTTCCTGGCTTCGCACGCCTCCGACGCTGTCAACGGCCACGTGCTCTATGTCGACGGTGGCATCCTCGCCTACATCGGCAAACAGCCAAAATAACATCTCGTCCAAACCTTTGAACAGCAGTTGCACATCCTCGAGGGACGTGCAACTGCCATTTTTACTTCCATTCTTACTTTCACTTTTACTCCCACTTTTACTTCCACTTTAACTCCCACTTTAACTTCCACTTTAACTCCCATTTTAACTCCCACTTTTACTTCCACTTTAACTTCCACTTTAACTCCCACTTTAACTCCCACTTTTACTCCCACTTTAACTCCCGAAGTATGAAACAAAACCTGTTGCTATACCTGTTGCTCACACTGGCCACCAGCGTGCAGGCAGTGGAACGCGAGCATGTGAATTTCAACGCCGGCTGGCGACTGTTTGTCGGCGATGTGCCAGCAGCTTCTGAGGCAGCCTTCGACGACAGCGGATGGCTGCCAGTGACGCTGCCCTACGCCTTCAACGGCGACGAAGCCTTCCGCAAGGACATCGTAGACCTGACAGACACCATCTGCTGGTACAGGAAAGCGTTCACCCTTCATCCACAACTCTTCGCCCCGGCCGACGCATCGTCCTCCTCAGAACGAGTGCTCAACGCAAAAGTGTTCTTAGAGTTTGAGGGCGTGCGCCAGGGAGCCGACTTCTATCTGAACGGCCATCATCTGGGCATGAGCGAGAACGGCGTGATGGCCTGCGGCTTCGACCTGTCCCCATACGTCACGGCGGGGGAGAATGTGCTGGCCGTGCGCTGCGACAACAGCTGGACCTACCGCTCACGCAAGCACGACAGCCGCTACCAGTGGAACGACCGCAACTTCAACGCCAACTATGGCGGCATACCGAAGAACGTCTATCTGCACATCACCGACAAGCTCTACCAGACCCTGCCGCTCTATTCCGACCTCGGCACCACGGGCACGTATGTCTATGCCACCGACTTCGACATCGCGGCCCGAAAGGCTGTGATACACGTGGAAAGCCAGGTGAGAAACGAGGACAGCCGCGACCGGTCGTTCTTTCTCACGGTTGTGCTGAAAGACAAGGATGGCAACAAGGTGGTGGTCTTCAACGGCAACGAGACCATCACCCTGCATCCCGGCGAGACCGCTGTCGCCAAGGCAGCGCATGAGGTGCAGGGACTGCACTTCTGGTCGTGGGGCTACGGCTATCTCTACACGGTGGAGACCTACCTGAGAGACAAGCTGGAGACGGCCACCGCAGCCAACGACAAGGTCGTCGTCCGCACTGGCTTCCGCAAGACCCGTTTCGGCGAAGGCAAGATATGGCTCAACGACCGTGTGATGATGGTGCATGGCTATGCTCAGCGCACGTCCAACGAGTGGCCGGGCGTGGGGCTGAGCGTCCCGGCCTGGCTGAGCGACTACTCCAACGGCCAGATGGTGGCTTCGGGCGGCAACATGGTGCGCTGGATGCACGTCACGCCGTGGAAACAGGACATCGAGTCGTGCGACCGCGTGGGACTGCCGCAGGCCATGCCCGCAGGCGATGCGGAGAAAGACGTGGAGGGCGCCCGCTGGACTCAGCGCACCGAGCTGATGCGCGATGCCATCATCTACAACCGCAACAACCCCTCCATCCTCTTCTACGAGTGTGGCAACGAGAGCATCAGCCGCGAGCACATGCTGGAGATGAAAGCCATCCGCGACGAGTACGACCCACACGGCGGACGCGCCATCGGCAGCCGTGAGATGCTCGACATCGACGAGGCGGAGTATGGCGGCGAGATGCTGTACATCAACAAAAGCAAGAAGCACCCGATGTGGGCCATGGAATACTGTCGCGACGAGGGGCTGCGCAAATACTGGGACGAGTGGAGCTATCCCTATCACAAGGAGGGCGACGGCCCGCTCTACCGTGGCAAGCCGGCCTTGGAGTACAACCACAACATGGACCAGTTTGCCGTTGAGATGGTGCGCCGCTGGTACGACTACTGGCGTGAGCGTCCGGGCACCGGCACCCGCGTCTCTTCGGGCGGCATGAAGATAGTGTTCAGCGACACCAACACCCACCATCGCGGCGAGTCGAACTACCGCACCAGCGGTGTCACCGATGCCATGCGCATACCCAAGGACGCCTTCTTCGCACACCAAGTGATGTGGAACGGATGGGTGGAGCCCGAGACACCGCAGACGTTTATCGTTGGGCATTGGAGCTACGACACCCAGCATCAGGCACAACTCAGGAAACCCGTGTATGTGGTTTCGACAGGCGACGAGGTAGAGCTGCTTCTCAACGGTCGCTCGCTGGGCAAGGGCCGTCAGAACTACCGTTACCTCTTCACCTTCGACGATGTTCCCTTCGAGCCTGGCACGCTGGAGGCGGTGGCTTCCGATGGCAGCCGCTACCAGCTGGAGACCGTCGGCGAGCCTGCCCAGCTGAAGCTCACAGCCATCGAGAATCCCGAAGGCACGCAGGCCGACGGTGCCGACATGGTGCTGCTTCAGGTGGAGGTGATTGACAAGCAGGGACGCCGCTGCCCGCTCGACAACCGCATGATTCACTTCGGGTTGTGGGGCGAAGCCAAATGGGTAGGAGGCATCGCCTCGCGCAACAACAAAGACCTGCAACGCGCTGACGACAACCGTCCCGACGGCCTCCTCGACGCTGCAGCCACGAAGAACGTGTCCGACAATTATGTCGGTGCCATGTCGCTACCCGTTGAGTGCGGCATCAACCGTGTGCTCGTGCGCACCACCCCGCATCAGGGCGAAATCCATCTGTCCGCCTATGCCGAAGGGTTGAAGCCAGCTTACATCGAGTTGAACAGCAAAGAGGTGAGCAGCGAAGGGCGCCTGCCACAGCTCACCCTTGAAGGCCGTCTGAGCCGTGGCGAGACGCCGCTGACGCCTTCCTATGCCGAGCAGGCACGCAGTGTGGACATCGTCTCAGCCAAGGCCGGCTTCGACACCGACCACGCCTCATGCAGCTACGACGACAACGAGCTGTCGGAGTGGAAGAACGACGGCCGCCTCTCCACCGCTTGGATCACCTACCGGCTCGGGCGGAAGGCCGCCATCAGCGACATCTGCCTGAAGCTCACCGGCTGGCGTCTGCGCAGCTATCCCCTGGAAATCTTTGCCGGCAAGCAACTCATCTGGAGCGGCGAAACGGAGCGCAGCCTCGGCTATATCCACCTGACGCCCACCAAGCGTGTCAAGACCGACGAGATCAGCATCCGGCTGAAGGGAGCCGGCAAGGACAGGGATGCCTTTGGCGGCATTGTCGAGGTGGCCGAACCCGCCGCAGGCGAGCTCGACCTCTTCAAGGCAAAGAATGGCAGCGACACGAAGAGCGAGCTGCGCATCGTGGAGATAGAGCTGTTGGAGTCGCTTGAATAGCCAAACGGGGCAGCCTTGCATTAGCTCTGCCACAATTACAATTCTACTCTCGAAAGATAAAATGGAAGCAGAAAGAGGAAACTTTTGCGAATGTTCTCCCCTTCAGGCCATACCCTTTATACACAGTATCTCCGCCGCTCCCCCCGCCCCTGTAAGGGGAGCGGCGGTGTAACTTGCCTGGCTTGAGTAATCTTTCTTTACAAAAGTAAAAAGTTAGGACAACGAGAATCGATTGGAATTCACCAAATGCACATTTGACCGAAAATATCGCAAAAACGAGGTGTTTTCGCTATTCTACTGACTGACAGCCATTTAATGCTTTTAGGCATTTGTGGCGTGCCTCCCTGCTGAAAAAAGGAGGCTCCGCAGAAAAATTCCCAGGCTGGGAATTTTTCTGCGGAGCCTCTTTTTGAGTCTAAATGAGCCTGAAAAATTTACAAGCAGGCCAGTTATCATGCTAAAATGCTGCACATTTTCCGCAAAGTGCGCAAATTTTCTTGTTTCTGAGGTCTGAATGAGACCGTGATAGCCCGTGGCAAACGAAAAAGAACCACGTTTTTCAGTGTCGAGGCTACCCTCATTCTTTCCAGAATGAGTTTTTTCAGAGACCTGTTTTTAGGGTAAAAAATATTGGCAATGATATAGCAGTTGACTTATTCATGCGCAGCCATCCCCTCCCTTCAAGGGGAGGGGT
>JAEEGJ010010740.1_pt1 | contig 23647 bp, 16 predicted proteins | sample 8958761 | NCBI WGS metagenome assembly JAEEGJ01 (sample SAMN16246546, study PRJNA631951) | gut metagenome | biome: gut microbiome; feature: rumen; material: RS-attached | host: Bos | place: Iran: Karaj | collected 2018-10 | reverse complement strand
GAGGTTGCCGGCTCTTTGCTTTTGCTCCGCAAAAGCAAAGAGCCGCTTCGCTTATTCATCGAGGGGCGTTCCCCTCGAGCTCCCCCAGTCGCTGCGCTCCGAGTCCCTTTGAACAAAAAAAAAAAAAGACTTGGAGCAAACGCCATCCTCCATAAGTGCTATATTTGAGGACAGAACACCTTTTTTCTTGCTTCTATCCTCGTTTCAAGCCTCTTTTGAGGATAGCCACCTCTTCATTCCGGGCTTGACCCGGAATCTCAAAATCATCTGGAGCACCCACCCCCACCAGAACCCCCTGTAGGCCACATTGCTGCTCCCGGTGCCCCTTTCAGCCCGCCATCGGCGACACCAACCCGCCTCAGAATAGCCTCAGAGCCCCTTTGCTGCTCCCGCTGATTTTGAACAACGGGCCCGGGACCGAAAACGACCAAAAGAATCGTAAATATTTTGGGGGTACGGACCAGAAACATACGAATCTTATCGTCATATACGATTACTTGCCCCATCTTTGCCGGAAACCATAAGTCATTCCATTTTGATACATAATCATCCCAGGTTGAAAGTGTGGTTATTTCATGTTGATAATATAGTCATTCCGGGCTTGACCCGGAATCTCCTCGCCTATGGGTTACGTCTACATCTTTTCAAATGGCCATAACAATGTCCTGTACACCGGAGTCACTACAGATCTAATCAAAAGACTTGCGGAGCACACTTCCGGAAGCGGAAGTAAATTCACTCGAAAATACAACTGCGACAAACTAGTCTATTATGAAGTTCACCAATCAATAGAAGAAGCCATAGAACGTGAGACCCAACTAAAATGGTGGCACCGGGAGTGGAAACGAAAACTGATCGAGAAGCATAATCCTCGATGGACCGACCTCGGGAAAGATCTGCATGGCAACCCGTCGATTTGAGATTCCGGGTCAAGCCCGGAATGACTCGGGTCGAAGACCGGTTCTTGTATATCATGAAGAATTTGCCTACATTCGCGGAGAAGCCCGATTTGTGGGATGACCCTTATTTCAACGAGATGATAGAAGAAGCCGAATACGCCAGCATGAACATGGAGCAGCGTTACCAGTACGCGCTAGCCATGAAGCAGAAGTGGGACCATCAGAATCAGCTCGACTTCGCTGAGAGAAAAGGACACGAAGAAGAAAAGATCGAGACCGCCCGGCGGATGCTGGCAGATAAAGTACCGGCAGAGACCATCATGAAATATACCGGCCTAACCCCTGATCAACTCCGCGAGCTATAATCTGCTCATAATCAATTGGCTGCGAAAACGACCGATTTATCCGGGCAACCGGAGGTGCGGAGCGAGCCCCAATAGCTCGCTCCGATGCCTCCGGTAACTGCCGCGCCCCGTTATGCGCGGCAGTGGTGCCCCCAGACCATAGTACATCTACCTGCTACCGCCCCTGGAAACAACATCCCCGGGAGCAGCCGCGCTCCCTTTTGCGCGGCTGCGATTACGGCCCTCTCCCCGGTCGCCCCGAGCGGCTATGCGCGCTCCGGCGACAAGATTATTTTGCTCACCGCGAACAGTTAAAAAAAACCGAAAATTGTGTGATGAGTAAATTATTGATCGAACGGGTTTTATCAATTTAACAGGTGTCATAATTAAGACTAGTATTATTCATAACTAACAATATTTCATGGATTTACACATCACGGCAAGGCGGAATGATGAATGAGAATGAATGTACAATGGAGGAGTGGGGGAGAAGATTTCCGGTCCGGGCCAGAAGCTGGCGGGAAGGGGCGAGTCACCGCCGCGCATAACGGGGCGCGGCGGTTCCTGCAGGTAGAGAATGATGGAGCGGCTCTCAAGGTTTGACCTGGGTTTGGGGCACCGCCGCCGCTCAATACGGAGAGCGGCGGCTGCCGGAGGCTCCGGACGAGCTTCGGGGGCTCGTCCGGGCCTCCGCCTGCCCGGAACCAATAGGGGCAGGACCTAAAATCGACCAAAAGAATCGTATATTTTTTGGGGGTACGGACTAGAAATATACGAATCTTATCGTCATATACGATTACTTGCCCCATCTTTGCCGGAAACTACGAACGTTATGAAAAACATACCCACTATCAACAAGTACATCGACCCGATGGTCGATTTCGGATTCAAAAAGATCTTCAAGGAATCCGGCAAGAAACAACTCATCATCCGACCGCTCAACGCTATCTTCGGACTGGACATCGCGGACATCGAGATCAAGGACTGTGAACAACTCGGACTGACCGAGCAGGAGCGCAGGGCCACCTACGACATGCACTGCACGACCCGGGACGGCAGCAAGTTCATCATTGAAGTCCAGCTAGCTGACCAACCTTTCTTCATGGAGCGAGCCATCTTCTATTCGTCTTTGACGATTGCTAAGGATGCCGAGCGCGGGAAATGGGACTACTCCATCAAACCCATCTTCTTTCTGGGGCTGCTCAACTTCGACATCCGGCATCTCGAACCGGAGAAGGCTGATCCCCAGCAGTTTATTCATAAGTTCCTTCTCCGCGAAGAACAGACCACCGAACTGATGTCCGACCGGCTCCGGTTCGCCTTCCTGGAGATCCAGCGCTTCGACAAAGAGAAAGAAGAGTGCATAACCTTCGAAGACCGGTTCTTGTATATCATGAAGAATTTGCCTACATTCGCGAAGAAGCCCGATTTGTGGGATGACCCTTATTTTAACGAGATGATAGAAGAAGCCGAATACGCCAGCATGAACATGGAGCAGCGTTACCAGTACGCGCTCGCCATGAAACAGAAGTGGGACTACCAGAACCAGCTCGACTTCGCAGAACAGAGAGGTCGATCCGAAGGGAAAGCTGAAGGACTTGCAAAAGGGCGTTCTGAAGGCCTCGCTGAGGGGCACGATGCAGAAAAGATCGAGACAGCCCGGCGGATGCTCGCAATGAATCTTGCAGAAGAAACCATTCTCGCAGCGACCGGACTTAGTGTTGAGCAACTTCGAGAACTGACGACAAAATAATAGAAGCCGCCGCCGCTTAATCCGGAGCGGCTCTGATCGAAGAGTTTGCTGACAATCAGCATATTACAATAAGACCTTCGGGAGATTCTCCGAAGGTCTTACTGCAAGTAATTGATAACCAGTATTCGCGAAGATGCGAGGAACAACCGGAAGCATTCCTGCCAAGACTATCATCCGCGGCAGCAGGGGCGCCAAGATTTGCAGGTCGACCTACAGGTTCGAGAAGCTGATCTTGTAGATATTAGCTGTCGTGTCGTCACTCACCCAGATGCACTGGCGCTCACGATCCACAAACAGGCCTTCGCCATTGTCGATGAACGATACGGAGTAGCTCTTCTGGACATTGCCTTGCAAGTCGCAAAGGTTAATGGTCTTGGTCTCGCTGTCGGCAATCCAGAGAGCGTTCCGCACGGAATCGTAGCACAAGTCGGAAATGTCCGTGATGCCTCCCGTGATTTCCCAGCGGCTTATGATGGCGCCATCGGCCGCGGAAATGCGGAGGAGCAAGCAGGGATTGGCCTGGTTGCCGACCATCAGCGTGCCGTCGCCCATCCAGGTGATGGCCTCCAGCCCGCTGTTGAAGTACCCCTCGTTAATGGTCGCAAGTACCTCAAACTCGCTGTAACCCGGGGCGCGCAGCCGGCGGACCTCCTGATAGCTGCGTTCGACGACGAAGTAGATGTCGCCGGTCGCAGAATCCAGGGTTACGTCCTCGCAGTCCAGTCCCGATATTCCCGGGTTCTCGACATAAAGAGGCGTGGCCTCACCGGAAAAACTGACCCGGTAGACCCCCCCCCCTCGGTCGGAAGCGGCCAGGAAGCCGCTTCCGTCGGGGGCGAGGCAAATCCCGGAGAATCCCTCGATCCCAGTGGTGGAGATGGTGGTGTACCCTCCCATCACCGGCAGATCCGAGGGCTCAGGATCACTTCAAGGGTTCGAACCATCCTCCAACTTGAATAGGTACAAGTTGCTGGAAGAGGACGTGGATGCCTGGAAAGAGGAATTAGATGAGGAATAACGGAATCTATAGTTGCTACTATTCTGACTCCGAGAAATTGTCATCACACCATTGGAATCCAAAGCAATCGTGGGTCGGTACCCAGGATCTTCAGTAGATGCCACAAAAGAACTAGAATTGTTACGAAGACAGAAGTAATAGTCATTCTCTCCATCCGCTTTCGGCACCAACATATTGAATTTCAGACTTGTTCCATCCTGGTTGGAGAAAACAATCTGGCATCCCTCGACTGTGCTCGGGTCAATCTCATCATTTGTGATAGTGACATCAATGGCATTAGCGGCGGTTTGTTCGAACGCCGTCTTACCGGAATTCAGGACAGGCTTAAATGCTTTCTTGGTGTCGCCATTCTCATAGACGAAGATATACTTGCCTCCTGAGACAATCTGATCGGTGGAAGTAACTCTTTGATAGACGTCTTTGACCAAACTGTTTTTGACCGTCAACTTATAACTGGCTTCTCCTGGCTGATAGGTGGCGCTTTCCGCCGCCCTAGCTGTTATTGTGGTGATTCCCTTTTTAAGAGGCGTAACCACACCTGCGTTTGTAACAGTCGCTACAGTCGGGTCAGAGGACTCGTAAGTAACAGCATTTATAGCGCCAGAAAGAGAAGGTACTGCGACAGTCCACATTGAAGTGCCAAGGTCATACTCCGCAGAAGAACTGCTGAATACCAACTCCTGAGGGGTACGCGAATCAACGACTTCATAAAGGGCAGTCTTGTAAGAATGTGTATAGCTATTCGCCTTTGTAATCTTATAAGTAGTCCAATCTTCAGAGGTATCAAAATACATGAAATACGCGCTGCGATTACCCGTGTAATAGATATAATCACCCGACGTATCAATGGTCAGATTCGGCATAGAATCGTTGCTGTCACCATCAATATTCGTCGTCGTAGTACTTAGTTGTACACGGTAAGTGTATGTGCCCGTCGCGTGCATAACAATGCCGAAATAATAGTCTCCGTTCTTGAACAAGTTGCTACTGCTCTGGAGTGTCCACTCGAGATTATCCCGCAGGTTGGAGGGCACGCTGACCGTAAGGTCGCTGGAATTGAAATCATACACTTCTGCATCGCTTCCATTCCTCACGAGAGCCTTTCCATTAGAGACAAGCACATACTGCTTCCCTGCGGAGATCGATGTGGCCTTCTTTAGGTTGACAGTAACCATCGTTACAGGCGTGGTGTCATCAACCGTCAACGCAAAGCTGGCCTCGGTCTTCTTGTGAGTAGCGTCAGCATCCGCAGTGGCGGTGATGGTGGCGGAACCCTTCTTAATGGGTGTCACAACGCCACTTGCGTTGACCGTTGCAACATTCTCATTAGAAGAAGTATAGGTCACCGTAGTGGTCGCATTACTGGAAAGAGAAGGTGTTCCAGAAGTCCACTGGCGCGTGTACAGATCATACGTTGCCTCTGTCGGACTGTAGGACATAGTCCACGCGGGGCGATTGTCCTCCAACTTATAGAGGCATACATTGATGGCAGCACTAGAGTTGTAGGTCGTACTGAAGTAGCTGTTGTTTGTTGACCAGCAGAGATTGGCAGTTGTATTAGTCGAGTTCGTAATCTTGGCTATACCGTCACTTTGGATGGTGATGTTCAGAGCTATGGATGGAGAACTCTCCGCACCAATGGAAGTAGTTGATCCATCAAGGTTAGGATAAAGATACATATTTGCAGAGCCAACATAGAGATGATACCCTTCAGTCAGCGTAAGCTCATAATCAACCAGTTCAGTAGAAGTGATTGAGTTGCTCGAAATCGTAACACTCTGGACATTATCCTTGTGCTTTTTAAAAGTACTTCCGTCAAGAATCGGCTTGAAAACGGATGGAGTACTCTCATAAACGAGTAGGTACTGATCTCCAACGGTAAGATCGCCAGTAGAGGTGACCTTGTTGTAAGTCTTGGTAGTGATACTGCTGTCAATGACTTTCAACGAGTAAGTGGCGGTAGCAGCCTGATACTGGGCATTGCCTTCTGCGGTAGCGACAATGGTAACAGTACCCTTCGAAAGCGGGTGCACAGTGCCATCCGCATCGACAGTGGCCACAGCCGGGTTGGAATCCTCGGAAAGGGAGTACGTGACCGAGGTCTGAGCTCCGCTCAAAGTAGGAACAGCCACTGTCCATTCGCTAGTAGCCAGATCATATTCTGCACTTGCGGCAGGAGTGAAAGCGAGTTCCTGCGGAGCGCGGCTGGTAAAGAGCGTAGCTGCAGTCTTGGTTGTGGAAATCTTCCAACCGCTGCTATAATAAGCGTAGTAATCAGAAATCTGCGCACTGCCACTGCCCGTGTAAATGCTGATATTCCAAAGATACTCACCATCATAGTTCCATACCATATACTTGGTAATAGCCTCATTGTTGGCCTCAAGCGTAAATGTTCCATTGTCGCTATGACGCCACAGGTGCTCAGTACCATTGGATAATGTATGTGTACCATATTCAGTGAACTCCGAATTAGCATTTGCAGTCCAGATAAGACCATCGGTCTCTTCGAGGGAAATGGTTCCATCAACAATCTCAACCGCCTGAGCTGCCACGACAGCTTTACTGCCATTGTTCTTCAAGGCATAGCCATTGGAGACGATGATATAGTCGATGCCATCCTCAAGCACAGAAGCCTTGTACCACTTGATCTCAGCAGGGGCGGCGGCTACCTTCGTCACGCCTTCGTCCGAAAGATTGAGCGTAAGGTTCTTGAAGGTGGTGTTGGAGAAGGTGATTTCCTTGCCGACGGTCTTGGTGTAGATATACTGGTCGGTGGTGACGACGATCTCGGAAACCTGGGTCTTGCCAGGGAGGGCAACGAAGTAGGCGCCGAAGGTGCCGTCTGCAGCGAGGGCAGCGCCATCGCCATAGTCGAGGGTCAGCGCGGCGGTTTCCCCTTCGGCAGCGACATCGGGCGTGAAGGTCACGGCCGCATTTTCGAAATCAATCGCTGAATAAGCTGCCGAGCCAGACAGGCCGGGGGCCTTGATGACCACGCTCTTGACCTTCTCTCCCTCCTCGAAAGAAGAAATAATGATCCGCCCGAGGGCAACAGGACGGTCGAAATAGAGGTCTACGACCGGATCAGTAAAGATGTGCGCATCGTCATATTCTTTGCGACTATAGCCAATCAGGAAATCGGCGTCCGGGTCGATCAGGGTCTCGGCATCAGGATGCTGCTCGCTGGGGACAACAAAGGTGAAGTTATTCTTGTCCGGTTTCTTCGCGATGATGGCGGCATACCGGTAGGGAGAAACTCTTGTACCCTTGGTCTCCGTGGGTCCCTTGGCGCCGCTGTCTTCCTCGGTGTTAGAAGGATTGACAATGATGCTCATGTCCGTCGGGAAATCCGCTTCAAAATGAGCTGTCGCATTGTCTTCGCTCGGCGTGATGGCGATCGTCTCACCATAGGCGACAGCATCATTGGCATCTATCTCGAAAAGGTGGATGCTCTCCAACGCCGTCTTGTTCCAGTCCGGAGTCACCTCGGTCTCACCGACGGTGATGCCGGTCTTGGTCTGGGCCGTGCCGGAGGAGAAATATACCGTATGGGTATTCTTGGGCGCCGGAGCCTCTTCGACAAGTTGCTTGGTACAAGCGGACAGACCGCCGAAGACCGCGAGGCCGAGAATCAAATATTTGATATTATTGTTCATATGGCAATCTTATTAAAGTTCCTCTTCTTCGCCAATCGGCGTCGGATCACCAGCATGGTTCGGATCCTTGTTGACTGTTACCTCCACGGAGGCAGAGAGTGCATCATCAGCGCCTTCGGGCTTGAAGGAACCCGTGATCGTGACCTTGCCTTCTTTGGCACCGGTAGCTACTCCTGCGGCGACGGTGGCAATGCTGGTATCAGTGCTGCTCCAGGTGGCGGCAGAAGTGACATCAGACTCATCCGCGTCGCCATTGGTCGTGGTAACGAGGGTCAGGGTGAAAGGCAGCGTCTTGCCGATGATCACGCTCGGCTTCTCGGCCGTAGTCGGGGAAATCTTGAGTTCATAGGTCACGACGTCCTTGACGGTAAGGGTCGCCGTGGCTGTAAGGGCTCCTTCCGTCCCCTCCGGGGTGAAGGAGGCCGTGATGGTGGTCGTGCCACCCTTGGCGCCAGTTACCTTCAGCCCGTCAATCGTCACGACGCCTTCCTCACTGCTGGTCAGCTCCGCTTCGGGTTCCGTTTCGACGGGGGTACCGTTCGTAGTCGTGATGAGTTTGGCAACGTAGGTTACTGTCTCGCCATAGTTGATCACGTCTTCTGCAGGGGTCAAGGTGAAGCTGTAGGAGACTTTGTCAACCACGTAGACGACGCAGGTGGCCGTCTTGTCGCCGGCTTTCGCAGTGATATTGGCCGTGCCGGATTTGTGGGCTGTCACGACACCGTTCTCTACCGTCGCAACTTCCTCGTTGTCGCTGGACCAGGTCACGGTCGGATCGGTCGCGTCCGCAGGCAGGACCGTGGCGTTCAGCGTGGCCGTCTCCGTTTCGGTCATGGTCAGTGTCAGGTTCGTGGGATCCACGGTGATGGATTTGACGGGGATTGAAGAGATCTCAACATCTGCTTTCGTAGTATAAAAGCCTCTTCTGTTAAGAGTTATCGGTTCGATCTCTCCATCTGTATTCTTTTTTACCACTTCCTTAACAAAAGTGCCGCCATGCGCATCTTTGACAGTCACGGCAAGGCCCTTGTCGAAGGTGGTAGCCGGAAGCGTAAACCAGAAGAACTTATACTCCTCTGCATCCAGCATCATAGGTTCTGAGAATTCCATCGTGATGATCTTGGAATTGTCGAGATCTCGCGGATCAAAACTCATCACCGGGTCATCATTCTCATCGAATGAGACAATCGGATAGCCAGCCAACAACTCGGAATTCTTCCCTTCCAAGGTGATGGATTTAACAGAAACTCCTTCTCCTCTCAATTTAACGCCAAAATAACAACCGACATGTTTGAAGAAGAAATCACGATCTCCGTCCGTATCCTTAGCGACCATCAAGAGATTGACGCCAATTCCACGCCGATCATCTTGATAGTATTCCTGCTTCTCAGGAATCACGACAGTCAGATTCCCCTGAGTGTCACATCTATTATCCCGATTATAAGGGGAAATGGCATAATTGCTGCCGGTAGAAATCGTTTGGGCCGTGGAGCCCGATCCGGTACCTGTCACAATCTCGAAATCTCCAGCCGTGGAGCCATCTCGATCCAGGAACTTGTACTGTTGATTATAGGTATTATCATAGAAAATACTGACCCGGTCATCCCGATACCAAAAGATTGTATAAGAACCCGACGCATCAAATATTTCTTTGTCTACGTAGGTTTTGGTCGTCGCTTCCGACCCCGGCTGTTCAATCACGGCACGGAAACGAGGCGCTTCTTCAACTGGTAATATGTCCTCCTTGATGTTGCAGGAGGATAGGGCTGCCACTGCAAGCAGCCCCATTGCGATTCGTATTCCTTTCATAACGATAAAGCTTTAATTTAAGGCAACTCTTCACCAGGAACCCCGGACTCAAATCCAGCCAGAATCTTCTCGGAAGTGAGTGTGAACACTTCCGTCTCCGGGGCCACGTAAGGGCGGGACATTTTTTCGTTGTTCTTTTCCATGATTGCATGTATTAAAATGTTAATTCTTATTAATTGGCTTCCGGATCAGGCTCAAGAGCCCAATTCTTGAAGTTCTCGATATCCGCTTCTGAAATACCAAGTTTATTGATAAAGTAATACGTGATTTTCTCTTGCAGGGAAGTACCTGTACCTCCGTTTTCTGCCTTGTTAAGGAATGTCACTGCGTCTTTGATATAACACAGCTGACCACCGTTACGCGGCCTTGATCCCGCCGCCGTAGAGAAAGTTGTAAGCTCATAATCGATGGTACAATCCGTTAGAGAGACCCCTAATAGACCTTCGAGCATAAGTCCGGTGTACCCTGTGCGGTCTGCGCCGATATAGCAATGGAAATAGGATGCTTTGTTGTAATTCTTAGTACCGGGTTTTGCCGCATCAAGAAATGCCTGTATCGTTTGTTTATACTTACTTTCATCCTGCAAATCGCCTGTGCTGCTATATCCTGGACCAATATATCTCACCGTATAGCTTGTGTTTAACGGGTTGTCCCTGTTTTGTCCACCGCCACTTCCGTCTCGAAGATCATTATCCAGCCCGACATTCATAAACTCTGCAATGATTCTCTTCTCGGCAGGTTTGGTACTTGTCATGTTGGTTCCGCGGAAGATAAGGCCATACTTGATTCTCCGGCCATCGGTTGTCTTGAGGCCCCCAAGGTCACGGCAATTATTGGCATTATTGGCATTGACTGTGTCACTGACCTTAATCATCCGCCGACGGCCTTCGGTATTGAAGGTGCCTTTGAGCAGGTAGTTACCATTGCTATCGTCAACGACCGTGCAATAATAGGTCTTGCCGGGAATCAAGTTGTACACGTCAAAGGATTTGCTACCTTCTGACGCAGTCCAAGACCAAACCTCGTCCTGAAGAGCCTGATCGTTATACACGATAACTGTTGCAGTGCCTGTGCTGGCAACACCCCAAGAAAGTTCAACAGGTGCCGGGATATCCTTCCTCGAAGGAGACGACCAATTAGCATACGTGGAAATGACAGAGGTTGATGCATAAGTATTATTAGCGATGGTACTCTTGTCATCAGCAGGATATTTTACGCTGGCATCATTAAGGTATCCCGTTAAGGCCGCATTCTCCAGGTTGAAGGAACCAAGATTCTCAAATCCGGCCGGAGCAGGAGTAGTGACGCGGAGGGTGTATTTCGCGGTTGCACTCTTGTAGCCATTTTCTTCCTTCGCTGTTGCAGTGATGGTCGTGGCACCGGTACCCTTGAGGGTGATCCGCGTGCCGTCGATAGTGGCGACATCTGTATTAGAAGACGCATAGGTCACCGTCGTGGCAGCACCAGAGACCGCTTGCACATCATAGCTCTGATTCAGAGCGTGATCACCACCGTCGCCAACCGTCCAGCGAACCGTCGAATTCGTAAAACTCAAAAACTGCTTGTCCGCCGGCTTGGTCGTGCTATACAGAGCAGCGATGTGCGTATCGCTGGAAGTGCTATTTATGGTGAAAGCGTTGCTACTATTTGAGTAATACAAGTAGTATGTTGTCGCACCACCCCATTGACTGCTTATGCTGGTTGTCAGAAGATTGCTCTCGGCATCGTAGGTCCAGGCCGCCGCATTGGATCCAATCGCCAATGTCGCGCTGCCACCATATCCGCCCCAACCTCCAGAGCTGGAATTCGATCTTCCGAGAGACTGGTTGTTATTGGTCAGTTGGTTGCTGGAATTTGCTGTCCAGAGGAGTCCGGAGGGAGCATTCAGCGTGATGGTCTCGTTGGAAACAGTCACGGCGGTGGCGGCTACTGAACCGTTGTTGTTCTGCAGGGCATAGCCGTTGGACACGATCAGGTACTGTTTACCGTCTTCCATCTCGTCAGCCTTGTACCAGATCTGCATAGAGGAGCTCGTGGACTCAATGGTGTAGGTGCCGGTTGCACCGTAGTATGTGTCGTCCGAATCGGCGGTCACGGTGATAATTGCAGAGCCGGGACCCTTGATGGTGACGATACCGTTAGCATCCACCGTAGCCACATCGGTATTGCTGGAGGCCCAAGAAATGATCGTGGTCTTGAGTCCGCTCAATGTCGGTTCAGGGAAATCGCCGCCGTTGTCGAAGTTGTAACTGACGTTGGACGGGGCGAAACGGAGTTCCTGCCGCTCCTTGGCAGATCCACCGACCAGGTAAAGATGGAGTTTCTTACCCTGGTCAGCCTCTTCATTGCTATAGTGGAAACCCTTGGCGTCACTGTAGGTAAGAAGATATTTGTTGTAACCGCTGACACCACCGGAACTCAAGATCTGGACACCGTCTTCTTCCTGGATGAACGTGTGATAGTATTTGACTGTCTCTTGACTACTGGTATTGTAAAGTTCATTGGTATCGAGGATCCGGAGAATCTTGGTATCGCCACCACCAGAAGCGTAGAAAATATACTTTCCGTCAGAGTTCCTGACGTTGTAAGCATCGTGACCCGCGTCATTAGGGTGCTCGATTCCTGCATTCTCGATGTTTACCGCATACCGGGTCAGGTCTTCGGTCTCGGAAGGAAGAACGACACCGTTTTCCACGACTACGGGGACGGCATAATTGTCGGCTTCCTTATCCGCGAAGGCCGCAAAAGCATAACTATTAGCGCCATTCTCGTATACAAGCAGATAGACGCCATCTACAGGTTGTCCGCCCACCGGGAGTTCGGCCTCACCGGCGGAACCGGCATCAGGATTGGTCTGATGCTGGTCATCAAAGTCAAGCTGGATTGTCTGGAACTCATTGGATGTGAAAGTGGCATCATTCTTCAGCGTCAAGGAATAATAGAAGGGGATTGTATTGCCATCCGCATCCTTCGCCAGAATCTTGAACTTGAGCGTGGTTCCGGCAGAGGCCTGGAACGGAGCAACGCCCATATAGAACATGCCATCACCATCTGCAGCTATCTGCTCACCCTTGGCAACATCCAATTTTACGGTCTTCGTGGCGGCTGCGCCAGCCGTGAGGACAGGAGCATCGCCCGTCAGGTTCACCGAGAAAGCGCCAGCGATTGGGGAAGAGGCTGTGAACTCGATCTGCTCGACCGTGATGGCCTTGGATATCGTGTTCTTCACCTTGAATTCCGCCACGGCAAGCAGGTTCTCCATCCGGATACTGAGGTCCGTGGAGCGGGCCACGTTCGTCGCCTTGCCGACCATCGGAAAATCCGTTCCCGCGAGGTGGGCGGTGCTGTTGCCGGTTTGCGTCTGCAAAGCAGGGAAAGTAAGGGAGACGCTTTCCGCAGAGGTATGGCTGGCATTGTAGGGATAAACGGCATACCAGTCATTATTGGCGGAGAGTTTGCTCACCGTACCGTAGAATGCATTATATCCGTAGGACGGATAATACGTGAAAGGAGAGAGCCAGAACGTCGTCGCGTTCGGAGCCGAATGGATGACGGAGAGTTCGTCGTTCTCCGACCAAAGGGTGCTATCACCATCGTTGGAGGTCTTGGTGTTGCCACCAACGGTGATGATCATTTCTACAAGCTCCTCGTCCTGGAAATCATCGAAGTTTTCCTTGGTACAGGAGGTAGGAAGAAACAGTCCCAGTGTCAAGGCAAATAATCCGAGAACGACGGGGAACAGTCGCATAACATGGTTTTTCATACAATAAACAGTATAATGATGGATAAAATGCATGGACGTGTGTTTAGCTGAGCGGATTCGGATTATGCTTCCAGTCTGTCGTGGAAAATTGAAGGATCGGTGTGTCGGCAGATAGTTCGACGACGACAGTCTCGGGAGCGGTGTACTCTGTCTTCATAATCTAGTATGGAATTAATACGGTTTTTCACTCTACTCCAGAAGCGGAGAAGAGAAGTTTTGGCTGTAACTTGCTGATTTTATTAGGTTTGTCACCATATGCCATGGGGCACGGAGAGGGAAAAACAAATCCCCCTCCCAGACTAAATAGATTGGTCCAAGCCTTCATGTAGTGCGTTAAATGGATGATTTAAGTCGTTAAACTTGGGCGCAATATATGAATTATTTTTGATTTTATTTCATTATTGTGTCAGATTTGAAACAAAATGATTAAAAAATAGCAGTGCCGGACCGGATGTCCAGCACTGCTACACACTTGTCTATGGAAAAAAACTACCTCGCTCCGCCGCCGAAGCCGCCGCCGCTGAAGCCGCCGCCGCCGCCGAAGGAGGTGCCGCCGCCAAAGCCGCCCCAACTAGCTGAAGAGCCGGACGAGGTGGGCTTGACATAGCTGGCGTTGGTGATGGCGCGGGCCATGTTGTTGGTCATGGAGAGGACGCTGTCGAGCGTCGTGTAGTCGTAGACGACCGTGCGCTCGAAGAGCACCGGGTCGATGTCCTGGAGCTGCTTGGCCACCTTGTTGGCGATCCCGAAGAGTGAACCGTACACGAGGTAGTCCTGCCAGAGCTTGACCTCGACCGTCTCGCGCTCGCCCGTAAGCGTGAAGTCCTGGAGGAATTTCTTGAGGCCCACCAGCTTGCGGGCCTCGGCCTGGCCGGACTCCGTGTAGCGCCGGCCGCGGCTCCAGCCGCTGTTCTCCAGCTTGTTGATGCCGGCGGAGGAGATGTTCTTGGTCCACTGGGTCAGGCGGCTCCTGTGCCGGTTGGACCACCGGGAGAATTCCTTGTCCTGCAGGACCTCGTCGCTGCCGCTGGCTTCCTTCATCATCTTGTAGAGGCTCCGGGCCGTGCCTTCCAGCGCCTCGGGATCCTTGGAACCGAAGGTGATCTCGATCTTGCCGGAGGCGTCCTTGCGGACGTCGAGGTAGCCCTCATAGATCATCCGGAGGATCAGCGCGGAGGCCAGGGCGTTGTTCTTGCGGTCCTCGCCCAGGCGCGTGAGCGTGTAGTCCGAGGCCAGCAGGTCCCCCTCGAAGGGAACGTCCCGGCACCAGTCGACCTGCGAGGGCTTGACGCCCAGGATGCGTTTCTTCTCAGCATTGGACACGCGCGCGGCGCCGAAGACGCCGAGCACCGGGACCACGATGAACAGGAACATGAAGAACAGGGTCGAGAGCATCCCGAAGATCGTCCCGAGCCAGTCTTCCTTCTCGTCGGAGCCGAAATCAGCGCCTTCGAGGGCGCGGTCCAGCGCGTCCTGGAACGGCCGGTCCTGCACGCTCGTCGGGGAGAAAATCCCCTTGTTGAAGCGCAGCAGGGCGATCACCGAGCTCATGTACTGGAAGTGCTCCGTGGACTCGAACACAGCGGCTCCGTCCTCGAAGCCGGCCTGCCCGACGAAACCGAAGCCCCAGATGCGCGTATTGGAAGTATCCAGCTGGACACCCAACCCATCATCTGCACGCACGGACACACGCACGTGCGAGGGCGGGGAGGACAGGCCGGGGTTGACCAGCTGCAGGTGGAACATGTCGTAGTCCTGCAGGGACTTGACGACATTGCTCATCAGGTATTCGACGATGAAGGTATGCTTGCCGTGGCTGCCCAGACCCCAGCAGATCTCGCAGCCGTCGCGCAGGCGGACGATGCCGCAGCGGCCGGCCTTCTCCCGGATGGAACGGTCGGTGTCCCAGTCCCCCTCGTTGACGTACTCGAGGCCCTCCTCGTTGCGGACGCGCAGCCCGGAGATCTCGATGTCGCCCAGGTTCTTGCGGGTCAGGTACCACTCGGTGCCTTCGTCCACGTCCACGTCCCAGACCTCGCGGATCTGCGCGGACCCGTCCCTGCCCAGGCGGACCAGGATGTTCAGGTCCGGCACCTTGGAGGCAAGCAGGACGGCCGGCGCCAGAAAGAGCGCCGCCACGAAAATGAGAATGCGCATGGATTTCATATCTACAAAGATAAACTTTTATCCGTGAAAAATTCTTAATTTTGGTCCAGATAACACTGAATATGAGAAAACCGATCCTCTCCACCCTCCTCGCCCTGCTCGGCGCAGCCACGCTCTCCGCGCAGATGATGCCCGACTCCACCGTGGCGATCACCGCCCGCTGGGAAGTCGGCGACAAGATGGACTACACCTGCATCACCCGCACGCTGCAAATGGACGCCGACGGGAACGAGACCCCGCTGACTTCTTCCAAGGAAGCGCTCCGTTTCGTAGTAGCCGAGGCGACGGACAGCACCTATACCCTGAACATCCACGTCGAAGCCCTCGAGGGCGAACAGAAGAGCGCAGATCTGCAGATGCTGACCAACCGGCACGGCACCTTCCTGGGCGGGGATGCGATCCTGGCGCCGATGCTGTTCTTCCACGGCGCCCAGGTGGACACGACGGGGAGCTACACCTTCCAGCAGCCCTTCAGCGGCATCATCGGCACCGGCACCGTGACCCTGGACACCCATTTCGAGGTGGATTCGGCGCTGACGGACGAGTATTCCGTCGTCATGCGCATGGAGACGGAGGCGGATGAGACCCAGCTCAGGCTGCTCCTGCGGGACTACATGTTCTCCCGCCTGCTGGCGGCCGGCGAGGCCACGGACGAGGATTATGACGACTTCCTGGACCAGTTCGACGAGGAGATCCACGCCAATCCGATCAAGGCCTTCTTTGGCGAATACGTCACCGAAGAGGTCGAATTATCCACGGGCTGGCCGCTCCAGTGGATCTACGACAGATACGTGGAGATCTCCCAGGGAGAGATCTACAGCGGGATCCACCTTGTCCGGGAGATCTCCCCGGAAGACAAGATCGGCGGCGAATAGCTATTTGCGCCGGCGGGCGGCGCGGGCGGCCTTGCGCTCGGCCTTGCGGGCCTCCTCGGCGGCCTTCTCCGCCTCGACGGCGGACTTGGTCCTGAACAGGATCACGCCGTTCTGCCCCTGCACCCCATAGATGGACGCGGTGCCGTCCTTGAGCACCTCGACGGAGTAGATGTCCTCCGGGCGGAGGTAGGTCACGTTGTCCCGGATAATACCGTCCACCACGAAGAGGGGCTGGGTCTGGTCGGAATTCGTGGAGACCCCGCGGATCAGGACACGGGGCATGTCGCCGTTGCCGGCGGGCGAGATGATGACGCCCGGCTCGTTCCGGAGCAGGTCGAACACCGAATTGTATTGGGTCTTCTCCTTCGCGTCCCGCACTTTCTCCTGGGCGCAGAGGGTGGCGCAGGCCAGCAGTGCGGCCGCAATCAGCAGGATGGTTCTTTTCATCGCATTGTGTGATATCAACGCTCAAAGATAGGTTTTTTTCTTATCTTTGGGTTTTGAATATCCGCGCAAAATCATTCAATCCAATATGAAACGGTTAGTTATCCTCCTTGCAGCGGTCCTCGCCTGCACTTTCAGCGCCCTGGGCCAGCGGCCCGCCGCCCCCGGCCGTCCGGGCCGCGTGAAGCCCAACTACGACCTGGCAGCCCAGTTCTCCGCCAAACGCGTGAACCAGATGGTCTTCTCCACCTCCCTCAGCCCCAACTGGTTCCGGGACTCCGACAAGTTCTGGTATGAGTGGAAGACCCCGGCCGGCACGCAGTACTGGATCGTGGATCCGGAGACCGGCCGCAAGACCCCGGCCTTCGACATGGAGAGACTCGCGATGGAAGTCACGCAGATCACCCGCGACCCCTTCGACGCCCAGCACCTGCCGATCCAGGGCCTCAAGCTCAAGGACGACAAATACTTCCAGTTCGACATCCAGGGTACGCAAGAGGTGCCTGACACGCTGGCGGCGAAGCGCGCTGCGCAGCAGCGCCGCGCCGGCGGCGACACCAAGGCCCCCCAGGGCCCGGCAACCCCGCGGATGACCAAGAAGGTCTGGCATTTCCAGTACGAGATCGCCACCGGCAAGCTCACGGAGTACAAGCCCGAGAAGCGCGAGTATCCGATGTGGGCCAGCGTCTCCCCCGACGGGGAGATCGGCGTGTTCGCCAGGAACTCCAACCTCTTCTGGATGGACAAGGAGAATATGAAGAAGGCGGTCGAGGACGAGAAGGATTCCACCATCGTGGAGCACCGCCTCACCTCCGACGGCATCCGCCAGTGGGGCTACGGCGGTGACAGCGCCGCCGGCGCCGACGCCGACACCACCCGCCGCGCCTCGGCCCGCGGCATCGTCTGGTCGCCGGACGGCAAGCATTTCGTGGCGGTCAAGACCGACACGCGGGCCATCAAGGACCTCTGGGTCATCAACGCCCTGAGCCAGCCGCGCCCCACGCTCGAGACCTACAAGTACCAGATGCCCGGCGAGCCCGGCCCCAAGGAGGAGCTCTTCGTCTTCTCCATGCCGGACGGCGGCCGCAAGCGCTACAAGGTCAACGCCTTCAAGGACCAGACCCTGGACGTGGCCGTGCGCCCGCGCAAATACACGGAGACCTATGACAAATACCGCTCGCGCGTGTGGCTCGGCGACAACGACGGCTTCTACCTGACCCGCGGCTCGCGCGACCTCCACCGGATGGACGTCTGCCGCGTGGACCTCGCCTCCGACTCCACCAAGACGATCCTCACCGAGCGGATGAACACCTACATCGAGGACCGCCAGCTGCTCCTGCTCGGCGGCGGGCGCCAGATCCTCCAGTGGTCCGAGCGCAACGGCTGGGCCAACCTCTACATCTACAACGCCGACGGCACGCTCGTGCGCAACCTCACCGAAGGCGCCTACCACGTCGAGGACGTGCTGGCGGTCAATGAGAAGGAAGGCTACGTGCTCTTCTCCGCCTGCGGGGTCAACAAGGACGAGAACCCCTACCAGATGCACACCTACCGCGTCAGCCTGTCCGGCGGCGCCATCAGGCAGCTGGACATGGACGACATGAACGTGGCCGCCACGGCCAGCGACGACGGCCGCTGGCTGGTAGGCAACTGCTCCCGCGTGGACTACGCGCCCGAGGCCTGGCTGATCAGCCGCGAGGGCAAGCGCACGATGCTGGACCAGGCCGACCTCAGCCTGCTCTACGCCGCCGGCTACAAGATGCCGGAGCGCTTTAAGGTCAAGGCCGCGGACGGGGTCACGGACCTCTACGGCGCCATGTACAAGCCCTTCGACTTCGACTCCACGCGGGTCTATCCGATCATCGACTACGTGTATCCCGGTCCGCAGGTCGAGGCCAACAACATCGCCTGGTCCAAGAACTTCACCCGCGTCGACCGCCTTGCGCAGATCGGCTTCATCGTGATCACGGTGGGCAACCGCGGCGGCCACCCCAACCGCTCCAAGTGGTACCACAACTACGGCTACGGCAACCTGCGGGACTACGGTCTGGAGGACCAGAAATACGCCATCCAGCAGATCGCCGGACGGTATGATTTCGTGGACGGGGAGCGCGTGGGCATCCACGGCCACTCCGGCGGCGGATTCATGTCCACGGCCGCCATCCTCACCTATCCCGACTTCTTCAAGGCGGCCGTCTCCTGCGCCGGCAACCACGACAACAGCATCTACAACCGCTGGTGGAGCGAGACGCACCACGGCGTGACGGAGAAGGTGTCCCAGAGCGACACCACCTTTGTCTACCACATCGAGACCAACCCGCAGCTCGCCGCCAACCTCAAGGGCCACCTGATGCTCGTCCACGGCGACATCGACAACAACGTCAACCCCGCCAACACGATCCGCGTCGTGAACGCCCTGATCCGCGCCAAGAAGCGCTTCGACCTGCTGATCCTCCCGGGCCAGCGCCACAGCTTCGGCGACATGAACGAGTACTTCTTCATGCGCATGGCGGACTACTTCTCCGAGTGGCTCCTGGGCGAGAGCGAACGCGGCGAAGTGGATATCCGGGAGCTCAACAACGACTGACGGGATGCCCTATACCTATAAATATCCGCACCCGGCCGTCACGACCGACTGCGTGATCTTCGGCTACGACGTGGCCGAAGGCCTGTCGGTCCTGCTGGTACAGCGCGGACTGGAGCCGTACAAGGGCCGCTGGGCCTTCCCCGGCGGATTCATGAAGATCGACGAGGATGCCGACACGGGCGCGCTGCGCGAGCTCATGGAGGAGACCGGCCTGCAGCCGGGCACCGTGGAGCAGTTCGGCACCTTCACCCAGGTGGACCGCGACCCGCGCGAGCGGGTGATCACGATCGCCTACTACGCCCTGGTCCGCAAGGCGGACGTGCGGGGCGGCGACGATGCCGCCCAGGCGCGGTGGTTCCCCGTCACGCAGGTCCCCCCGCTGGCGTTCGACCACGACCACATCCTGCGCGTGGCGCTGGGCAAGCTCAAGGAGAAGATCCACTTCGAGCCCGTCGGTTTCGAACTCCTGCCCGAGGTGTTCACGATGCCCCAGCTCCAGGCCCTGTACGAATCCATCCTGGAGGTCCGCTTCGACCGGCGCAACTTCGCCGCCAAGATCGGCAAGCTGGGCTTGCTGAACGAAGTCGGCGACCGCCCGGCGGGCACGGCCAGCCGCATCCCCGTCCGCTACTCGTTCAACCGCGAGAAGTACCTGGAGATGAAGGGGAAAGGCTTCCGCCTGGAGTTCTAGTTGAAGAACCGCATCAGGGCCGACAGATCCGTCAGCCCGTCAAAGAAATGCCCCAGCACGACGATGAGGGCCTTGATGACCAGGTAGACCAGGATCAGGTTCTCCGGGTCGTTGATGCGCAGCAGGACGTCCTCCTTGCTCATCTGGCGGAAGAGTGACTCCCGGCGTTCCGTGTGGAACAGGCACGCCAGGTAGACCCCTAGCCAGCCCAGGATCAGCAGCGCCGCACAGACGAAGAAATCCACCCGCCGCCCGAGCAGGCCGGCGCAGAGCACTGCGCCGATGGCCGCGAGCGGCACCAGGAAATAGGACTTGCGCTTGCGCAGCAGACGGATCACATAGTAGATGGACGTCAGCAGCGCGAATTCCCCGACATAACCCGCCAGCCCGGCGATGACCTCGCTGGACTGGATGGTCGTGGCCCACAGGAAGAAATAGGTCAGCAGCGCATACAGCCCCGTCAGCACGACCAGCGCGGCCACCAGCACGACCCGTGTCAGGCCCGGCAGCCTGCCGTACTCGATGCCGTCCGCGTCCACGGCGGGCGCGGCGATGGCGGATACCATCCGCCGCAGCGCCTCGTCCGGGCCGAGCTCCGGCCAGTCGATATACTGGACGGAAGCCAGGTAGAAACCCACGGCTTCGTTGTAGTCCGAATGGTCCAGGCGCAGCGGGAGGATGCGCTTGCCGTCCGCGATGGCCGTGCTGATCTCGCGCAGCGTCCAGGGCGAGGCGTTGGCGGCCTCCGAGGAGAGGAAGAGGAACGTGTCGCAGGCCTTGATATTGCCGGCGAGGCGCTCGGCGAAGGTCACGCCGCCACCCAGGCCTTCGCGATCGATCCAATAGCTGATGCCGGCCGCGTCCAGCGCCGCGAGGACGCGGTCCACGGGATTGTCCGGGACCGGCGTCCCGTCCGGGGCGAGCCAGTCCCGCCTGGCATAACTGATAAACACCTGGGCCATACTCATACAAAGATAGAAAACTTCCGGAGATTGTCCTATTTTTGGGAATTTTGTGTTGTTTTTACGCAAAACATTTGGAATACTCGGAAATATGTCTTTTCTTTGCGTAAAAATAACGCATAAAGATATGGCAAAGCATTTTTCCGACAGACTTCTTTGGAAGATCATCCTCATGGCAGCCCTCTCGCTGCTCCTGCTCATCCCGCTCACCATGATCCGGGAACAAATCCGCGAACGCCAGCAGAATGCTGACGAAAGCCTGGGGGAAGTGTCCGGCAGCTGGGGCCGGCCCCAGACCCTCTCCGGTCCGGAAATCACCCTGTTCCGCGAACGGACGGAACAGGAGAAGAAGGACAAGGACGACGGCACCCTGGTGTCCATGTCCGTCTGTCCGGACCGGCTCCTCTACGACGTGGACACCCGGACGCAGAGCCTGCACCGGGCCATCTATGAGATCATGGTCTACACGGCGGACATCACCGCCAGCGGCAGCTTCCTCTTCCCGGAGAAATGCCGGGACTACGGGGTCAAAACCGTTTTCTCCTTGGGATTGAATGACTTGCGCGGCATCGAAGGTGCCGTGAGCCTGTCCATCGGGGGCCGGGAATACTCCGTGACGCAGGGCGGCAACGGGCAGGTCAGCCAGCAGATCGAGCTGGACCCCGCCAGTTTCGGCTCCGGCCAGCCCGTCCCGTTCGAGATCCGTTTCCGCACCCGGGGCTCGCAGGGACTCTATTTCAAGCCTTTCGGCGAAATCACCGAGGTCCACCTGCGCGGCGACTGCCCGTCACCCTCTTTCGACGGGGACTTCCTGCCGTCCGAGCGCGACGTACGCGAGGACGGGTTCTCCGCCAGCTGGACTGTCTCGGCCATCAACCGCGGACGGCCGGAAGAGACCTCTTTCGGCGTCAAGCTGCTGCAGGGTGTCTCGCAGTACCAGCAGACCACCCGCTCGGCCAAGTACGGGATCCTGATCATCCTGCTCGTGTTCGTGGCGGGACTCGCCGTGGAGCTGGTCACCAAGAAGGGCATCCACATCATCCAGTACCTGGTCATCGGCCTGTCGCTGGTGCTGTTCTACGCCCTGCTGCTCTCCTTCTCCGAGCTGATGGCATTCTGGCTGGCCTATCTGCTCGCCGCCGGGATGACCACGGCCGCCCTGACGGGCTACTTCCGCGGCATCCTCAAGAACCGGACGGCCTGGCTGCTCGGCTGCCTGGTAGCCATCGCCTACATCGTCTGCTACGTCCTCCTGCAGATGGAGACCTACGCCCTCGTGGCCGGTACGCTGGTCCTCTTCATCATCCTCGTCGGCATCATGTACTTCACCCGGGATCTCCGTCCCGCCCTCAACGGCGCCGAGGCACCGGAAGACAGCGTTCCGCAGGACGAATAGCAGAAAGCACCCGGACGGAGTGTCAAGGAAGAGATTTCTTGGTATATTTGCAACTGTTATGTTAGGAACGATCGTCAACACCGGGTGTATTATCGTCGGCTCCGTGGTGGGGAGCCTCCTTAAGAAAGGTCTCGGGGAGAAGTACCAGACTGTCCTGTACAACGCCATGGGGCTTGCCTCGCTGGCGCTCGGCGCCAACACCTTCGTGCAGAACATGCCCAAGAGCGAATTCCCCGTGCTCTTCATCATCTGCATCGCCCTCGGCGGCGTCATCGGCACGGCGCTCGACCTCGACGGCCGCACCAAGCGGCTGATCGCGAAGCGCGGCGGCGAGGGCCTGGCCAACGGCCTGATCACCGCCAGCCTGCTCTTCTGCGTGGGGACCTTCTCCATCGTGGGGCCCATCCTCAGCGCCACCCAGGGCGACAACACGTTCCTCTTCACCAACTCGACCCTCGACCTGGTGACCTCGATGGTCTTCGCCACGACCTACGGCATCGGCATCATCTTCGCCGCGGCAATCCTGTTCTGTTGGCAGGGTGCGTTCTGGCTGCTGGGCAAGTTCGCCGCTTCCAGCCCCCTGCTGCAGGGCACAATGGTCAACGAGATGGCCATCGTCGGCGGCCTGCTGATCATCTCCTCCGGCCTCTCGCTTCTCAAGCTCAAGGACTGCAAGACCCTCAACTACATCCCGGCGCTGTTCCTGCCCGCCGTCTGGTTCCTCGTCAAAGCGCTCTTCGCCGCATAGAATCGGGCCCTGGGGGCACTGACACGTAAATCATTTATTATCAACAATAACGAAAAACACGGGTATTGAAAAATCATACCCGTGTTTTCTATTTTTGCTCAGTATCAGCCAGTTGCCTGGCAGTGTAACCGCTTCCCTTTTCGGTTCGGGAAATTATTCCGCGTACTCCGTAGCGAAATAATTTCCCTTTCGGGCGAACGGGATGCCGCTCTGCATCCAGACCGGCTCCGGGGCGCCCTGGAGGTAGTGGTCGAAGAACTGCTGCAGGCGGATCGAGAGGTCCTTGCAGTTGCGGCGCTCCACGAGGTTGTGGGCTTCGTTATTGTACTCCAGCAGCCAGGCGGGCTTGCCGAGACGGCGCAGGCTCATGAAGAACTCGATACCCTGGTACCAGGGCACGGCGCCGTCGTTGTCGTTGTGCATGATGAGCACCGGCGTGGTGACGTTGGGGGCGTGGAAGACCGGGGAGTTCTCGATGTAGAGTTCCTGTCCGCCGGGCTCCCAGAGGGTCTTGCCGATACGGCTCTGGCCGTGCT
>JAEEGJ010010738.1_pt1 | contig 23650 bp, 18 predicted proteins | sample 8958761 | NCBI WGS metagenome assembly JAEEGJ01 (sample SAMN16246546, study PRJNA631951) | gut metagenome | biome: gut microbiome; feature: rumen; material: RS-attached | host: Bos | place: Iran: Karaj | collected 2018-10 | reverse complement strand
GCGACGACACTCAACGAGTATCAGAAGTACTTCGAGAAAGACAAGGCGCTGGAACGTCGATTCCAGACGGTGATGGTCGATGAGCCTGACGAACTCTCAGCCATCTCCATCCTGCGCGGTCTGAAGGAACGCTATGAGAACCACCACAAGGTGCGTATCCAAGACGATGCCTGTATCGCTGCCGTGCAACTCTCCGAGCGTTATATCTCCGAACGTTTCCTGCCAGACAAGGCCATCGACCTGATGGACGAGGCCGCCGCCAAACTCCGTATGGAGCGTGACAGTGTGCCTGAGGAACTCGATGAAATCACCCGTCGCTTGGCCCAGCTCGAAATCGAGCGCGAGGCTATCAAACGTGAGGGCGACGAGCCCAAGATTGCTCAACTCGATAAAGAGATTGCTGAACTGAAAGATCAGGAGACACAGTTCCGAGCCAAGTGGGAAGGTGAGCGCCAGCTGGTAAACAAGATCCAGCAAGACAAACAGGAGATAGAGAATCTGAAGTACGAGGCTGAGCGTGCTGAGCGTGAGGGCGACTATGGCAAGGTAGCCGAAATCCGCTATTCCAAGCTCAAGGCCCTCGAGGATGATATTGCGCAGCAACTCTCAATTCTCAATTCTCAATTCTCAATTCGAAACGTGCGTGAAGAGGTGACCGCCGACGATATCGCCGAGGTGGTAAGCCGTTGGACAGGCATCCCCGTGACCCGTATGATGCAGAGCGAGCGTGAAAAGCTGCTCCACCTCGAAGAAGAACTGCATAAGCGCGTGATCGGTCAAGACGAAGCCATCACCGCCGTGTCCGATGCCGTGCGCCGTAGCCGTGCAGGACTTCAGGATCCCAAGCGTCCTATCGCCTCGTTCATCTTCTTGGGAACGACAGGTGTCGGTAAGACAGAACTCGCCAAGACACTCGCCGACTACCTCTTCAACGACGAGACGATGATGACACGTATCGATATGTCGGAGTATCAGGAGAAATATAGTGTGAGCCGTCTGATTGGTGCACCTCCGGGCTACGTAGGCTACGATGAGGGTGGTCAGTTGACGGAGGCCGTCAGAAGGAAGCCCTACTCTGTCGTGCTCTTCGACGAGATCGAGAAAGCCCATCCCGACGTGTTCAACATCCTCTTGCAGGTTTTGGACGACGGACGTCTGACAGACAACAAGGGCCGCACGGCCAACTTCAAGAACACCATCATCATCATGACCTCGAATGCCACGCGAGAGCAGCTCAGAAGCACGATGCGACCCGAGTTCCTGAACCGTATCGACGAGATCATCACCTTCACGCCGCTGACGAAGGAACAGATAGCCGACGTGGTGCGTCTGCAGATGAAGAAGGTGACGGATATGCTCGAGCCGCAGGGTATCCGTCTGGAGTGCACACCGCAGGCCATCGCCTTCCTTGCAGAAGAGGGCTACGACCCCGACTTCGGTGCCCGTCCTGTGAAGCGTGCCATCCAGCAGTTCGTGCTCAACGACCTGTCGAAGAAACTCCTCGCCGACGAAGTAGACCGCTCCAAGCCCATCATCATCGATGACTTCGGCGACGGACTGGTGTTTAGGAATTAAAGAAGACGGGGAGACGGGGAGTTCTTGGCTCCCTGTCTCTTTTTAATCTAATGTGCCATAATGCCATTGTGCCATGATGGGTTTGTAAGGGTTAAGTAAGGGAGAGAAGTCGTACTGAAAAGGTTGACTATTCTTTATATTATATATTATATTACAATATAATATATAATATAATAATAAATGTAGTATTTTGAAGGCAGAATCGGAATCGGCTTCGGCACTATGGCACTATGCAACTTTACAGCCGCGGCGGAGGCCGGTATGGTTGCTCTAATGCCTCCTACGCCTCGCTCCGATAGTCGGAATGAGTTATTCTGATACCTCCGACACTATAAGAGAAGGCATCGGAACGAGCCGTTGGAGGCATCGGAACAAGCCGTCGGAGGCATCGGAACGAAATTTCAAGGATTTCGGGGCAATCCCCGATTTTAACATTTCAAACAAATCGGGAAGAGGCTTGCAGAATACAAATTATTGTCGTATCTTTGTACTCGCAAACATGAAGTTGCAAGTACGAGTGAAGGCTGCGGGAAGTAGCGATACATCATGAGCTGGCAGTGAAGGTGATTCCTTCTTTTATTTGATGACCTTGCGGGTGGTGCCGTCGGGAGAGAGGCGGATGTAGATGCCGGGGCGCGAGGGGGCTGACGGCAGACGGCTGCCGTTCAGATCGTACCAGGCGTCGGGGGCAGACGAAGCGGCACGGCGGATGGGGGCGACGGATGTGGGATCCTTCATGAAGTCGAAGGAGATGGTGCCATCTTCTGCCATCCGGATGTTGGTGATGGGCTTCGACATGAGCTTCTCGCCTTCGGCGTTCTTTTTGAAGAGCGTGGCAGCGGGATCGGACTCGTCGGTGAGCAGGTCCACGGTCAGGCTGTCGCTGATAAAGGGATAGACTGAGGTGCTGAGATACTTGTTGCGCACCCAGTCATCCACCGTGTATTTACTATAATCTTTGCCGTTTTCCGCTGGGTCCCAGGTCTTGTAATCCTTGCCGTCGGCATTGAACAGGCTGTAGCGGTAATGGTCCTTGGAGATGTTCACATTGTTATTGCTCCAGATCTCGCGGTCGTAGTCGACGTGGAAGATGAGCAGGCCGCGGCTCGGGGATGCATAGTCCCAACCGTCCTGCTGGCGGTTCTCGAGCAGATAGAACTCATTATCACTCCCCGAGTTGCGGATGATGTAGGTGTCGCCGCCCTCGCTCACGGACTTCATGCCGGTGATGCTGGTCTCGCTGGTCAGTTCGATGGGCGATTTCCAGCCCAGCAACATCTTTTCGAGCGCCGAGTAGTTGGGCGGGCACCAGCCTTTGTTGGTGTAGTTGCCGCCATCCATGAGATCCCACTCGTCGACCACGGAGAAGCCTCCGCCGCCGCCCGTAGGATAGATGTCGGGCAAAGCCAGACAGTGGGAGAACTCGTGGATGATGGTGCCGATGCCACAGGAGGAGCCGTCTTTCCACAGTTCACAACTGATGGAGACATTCTGGATCCCGATACCACCTGGTGCTTTCAGATAAGTATAGGATGTATTGGGCCAGAGATAGCCTGACGTCTGATTGCCTGTGAAGCCTGCTGCGATGAAGATGATCTGATTCACCTTTCCGTCGCCGTCCCAGTCGTAGATGGTGAAATCGACATCGAGAGAGTCGTTCAGAATACTCATCGCCTCCTTCATGGCGTCATCTCCGTATTTATCCTTGGAACCCACTTTGACATCTTCGCTCACCTTGACTGGTCCGTAGATGTCGAACTGAACATTAAAGAGCCCATTGGACTGATCGCGGAAGTAATCTGCCACAGAACCTTGTCCGTGACCTTCATTATAGCCCGGCTCATTCAACAGCCGCTGGTAATAAGCCGCTGGATCGTCCTTTGAGAATTCGCAGTCGGCGAAGGTAATCAGTACCACTGGCTGCCTGTATGTCTTTTGAGGATCCCAGTCCGTGATGGGATAGTCGAGCATGCCACGTGTCCTTGCCATATCGGCAGGGATATTGCGGACACAGGGAATACGCTGCTGGGCTCTGGCTGCCGTAACAGCCAGAGCCACAGCCATACATATCGTCAGAAGCCTTTTCATTTAGCAGCAGGACACCAGGGCTTCAGGGTCTTGAAGAAGTCGTTGCCCTTGTCGTCGACGAGGATGAAGGCGGGGAAGTCTTCGACATCGATCTTCCAGATGGCCTCCATGCCGAGTTCGGGATACTCTACACACTCGATGCTCTTGATGCTCGACTGTGAGAGAACGGCAGCGACACCGCCGATCGAACCCAGATAGAAGCCTCCGTGCTTCTTACAAGCCTCGGTGACGACGTCGGAACGGTTACCCTTGGCAATCATCACGAGCGAAGCGCCCAGCGACTGGAACTCGTCTACATAGGGATCCATACGGTTGGCCGTCGTGGGACCCATCGAGCCACAGGGATAGCCCTCGGGCGTCTTGGCGGGTCCGGCATAGAGCACGGGATAGTCCTTGAAGTAGTCGGGCATGGGCTCACCAGCGTCGATGCGGGCCTTCAGCTTGGCGTGGGCGATGTCGCGGGCCACGATGATGGTGCCCTTCAGGTTGACGCGTGTAGAGACGGGATACTTCGACAGTTCCTTGCGCACGGCGTCGATGCCCTCGTTGAGGTCGATCTCGATGGTGTTCTTTCCCTCACCAGCCTTCGCATACTCTGCAGGGATGAGCTCAGAGGGGTTCGAGTCCATCTTCTCCAGCCAGATACCGTCGGCATTGATCTTTGCCTTGATGTTACGGTCGGCAGAGCAGCTGACGCCCATACCGATGGGGCAAGAGGCACCGTGACGCGGCAGACGGATGACGCGGATGTCGTGAGCCAGGTACTTACCACCGAACTGGGCTCCCAGACCGATCTTCTGAGCCTCCTTGAGGAGCTTCTCCTCGAGGTCGATGTCGCGGAAGGCACGGCCTGTCTCGTCGCCTGTGGTAGGCAGACCGTCGTAGAACTTGATGGAAGCGAGCTTCACGGTGAGGAGGTTCTTCTCGGCAGAGGTGCCACCAATGACGAAGGCGATGTGATACGGCGGACAGGCTGCTGTGCCGAGGCTCTTCATCTTCTCCACGAGGAAGGGGATGAGTGTGCCCTCGTTCTGGATCGTGGCCTTGGTCATCGGATAGAAGTAGGTCTTGTTGGCAGAGCCACCACCCTTGGCGACGAACACAAACTTATACTCTGCGCCCTCCGTAGCCTCGATATCGATCTGGGCGGGGAGGTTGCAACGGGTGTTCACCTCGTCGTACATGTTCAGCGGTGCGTTCTGCGAATAGCGAAGGTTGTCTTGTGTGAAAGTATTAAAGACACCAAGGCTCAGGGCCTCTTCGTCCTCGAAGCCTGTCCACACCTGCTGACCTTTCTCGCCGTGGATGATAGCCGTACCTGTGTCCTGGCAGAAGGGCAGGATGCCACGGGCTGCCACCTCGGCATTGCGCAGGAACTGCAGGGCTACATACTTGTCGTTCTCTGAGGCCTCGGGATCGTTGAGGATCTTGGCCACCTGGAGGTTATGTTCACGACGCAGCATGAACTCCACATCGTGGAAGGCCTGCTGTGCCAGCAGCGTCAGGGCCTCCTTAGAGACCTTCACGATCTGCTTTCCTTCAAACTCGGCGGTGCTCACACCTTCCTTACTCAACAGACGGTACTCCGTCTTGTCTTCGCCCACCTGAAACATCGGGGCATACTTAAATTCTACGTTTTTAGCCATAACTGTATTTGTTTAGTTATTGATTAATATCCAAAAATGTCTTCTGTTGTCAGGCGCTTGATGGGGCCGATCTTGCCGAGGGCCTCCATATCCAGCTCCTTCTCGTCGCCGAGGATGATGTAGCGGTAGGGCTTGTCGGCCATCTGCGCCTTCTCGAAGTTGACGATGTCCTGCAGCGTGAGACTCTGCAGAACGTTATATACCTTCTCGTTCAAGTCGTAGTCGATACCCTTTCGCTTAGCCGACAAGTAGGCATTGATGACAGCCGACTTCGTTACACGCATACTGGCGAGCTGCTTCGTAAGAGCATCCTTGGCAATCTTGAAGGCCGTCTCACTGGCTGGCATCTCGTTGAGGATCACATGGAACTGGTTCACGGCATCCATCATCTTGTCGTTCTGCGTGATGATATAGGTGATATAAAACTCCTTCTCGTCCTTCTTACTCGGCGTCAGATAATAGGCCGCAGCGCTATAGGCCAGTCCACGTGCCTCGCGCATCTCCTGGAACACGATGCCGTTCATGCCACCGCCATAGTACTCGTTGAAGAGGTCCACCACGGCCTCCTGTTCAGGATGCCAGTCACGGTTCTCGTTATGATACATCTCCAGATAGATGTTCTTCGCATCGTAAGGAGCAATCCATACCTCATTGGCCGTTGCCTCCTGATACTGATAGGGTTTACCCTTGGGCACATCAGCCAGAACCGGAGCTGTCTTGTGGATGGCATCCAGCGTCTGCGAGAGCTCGTCGGGTGTCAGTTTACCGTAGTAGAGCACAGCATGCTTCATGTCGGGCAGGTTGGCTATCAGCGACAGCAACTGCTGGGGATCAGCCTCCTTCAGCTGCTGCTCACTCATCTTGTCGCGACGGGGGTTATGCTCACCATACATCGCATAGCCGGTGAGGTACGAGAAGTTCGTACGCTGATCTGTCTTTGCATCCTCGCGCGACTTCAGAATCAGACTTACATACTGCTCATACGACTCCTTGTCGGCCTTGGCGTTTCTGATCACGTCTTCGAGCAGTGCCAGTGCCTCGGGCATCTGCGACTGCAGTCCGCTCAGCGAGATGTTGAGGTTGTCGGCATTCACGTTCACCGAGTAGTTACAAGCCAGATTATAGAACTTCTGCTTGATCTCGGCAGCCGTCAGCTTGTTGGTTCCCACATAGTCGAGATAGCCTGCGGCAATATCGTAGCGGTTGTCGTCCTGATTTCCGAACTCATAACGGAACACGAGGGTGAACAGGTCGTCCTGCGTGTTCTGCTTATAGTAGAGCGGCAGTTTGTTCTTGGTCTCGCCAATCACCAGGTCTTTCTTGAAATCCACAAACTTCGGATGGATGGGTTCCACCTCCGACTCCTGAATCTCCTTCACGAAGGCACTCATCTGGTCGCGATTAGCCTGGATCGGTGTGATGGCGGGCTTATCGATCTTCTTCTGGGTAGAGTCCACGCCCATCTTCTTGAAGATGGTGGCATAGCCATTGGTGAAGAATCGGTTGGCGAAAGCCACAATCTGCTCCTTGGTCATGTTCGAGATGCGATCCAGCTTCTTCACTTTCTGCTCCCAGCTGGTGCCTTGGACAAAGGCATTCATAAACTGATAGGTACGCCAGCGGTTGTTGTCGAGCGATTTCTGGTAGTTCAGCTTCATATTGTTGATGACAGCGGGCAGCAGGTCATCGGAGAAGTTACCTTTCTTCAGGTTCTCGATCTCACCCAGCATCAGGGCTCTCACCTCCTCGAGCGACTGCTCAGGCTTCGGCGTTCCGTTAAGGATAAAGGCCGAATAGTCCATCTGGTCCTCTAAGCTGGCACCTGAGTTCAGCACTTTCATCTGCTGATTCAGGTTAATGTCGAAGATGCCGGCCTTACCGTTGTTCAGCATATATCCAATCACGTCGAGGGTGTCGCACTGAAGGTCTGAGGCTTTCTTGGCGAGCCATCCCACATACACTTCCTCTGCCTGCTGTCCGATGACGCTGGTATCGGCAGGTGCCGTGAGGGGTTTCTGCACGGGGAACACGGGCTGTGAGACATCAGCGGCAGGCTTCCATCCGCCAAAATACTTATCGATGATGGCGATGGTCTTGTCCATATCGAAGTCGCCTGCCATGCAGATGGCCACATTATTGGGCACATACCATTTCTTGAAGTAGTTCTTGATGTTCGTGATCGAGGGGTTCTTCAGGTGCTCCTGCGTACCGATGGTGGTCTGCGTACCGTAGGGGTGCGTGGGGGTGAGCTTCTCGCCCATGGCCTTCCACACCTTGTCGCCGTCGTCTGTCAGATACAGGTTATACTCCTCATACACGGCCTCCAGCTCAGTATGGAATCCGCGGATCACCATGTTCTGGAAACGGTCGCTCTGGATCTTTGCCCAGTTCTCAATCTCGTTGGAGGGGATATCTTCCACATAACAGGTCACATCGTTGGAGGTGAAGGCGTTCGTACCCTCAGCGCCAATGGCGGCCATCAGCTTGTCGTACTCGTTGGGGATGAAATACTGGGCTGCGAGCTGCGACACGGAGTCAATCTCATGATAAGCCTTCTTGCGGGCCTCTGCGTCGGTGAGCTTACGATAGGCCTCGTAGCGCTGCTCTATCTCGTCGAGCAACGGGGCCTCTGCCTGATGATTGTTCGTACCAAACTTATTGGTGCCCTTGAACATCAGGTGCTCCAGATAGTGTGCCAGACCAGTGGTCTCCGCAGGATCGTTCTTCGAACCAGTCCTCACGGCGATAAACGTCTGCAACCTCGGCTTCTCATTATTCACTGAGAGATACACCTTCAGACCGTTGTCGAGGGTATAGATGCGAGTCTTCATCAGATCGCCATTCACCGTCTCAAACTTGTAATCCTTAGCCTGAACGCTCATCCCGAGCATCAAACAAGCCACTGAAAAAAACAAACGCTTTATCATATCATCTGTAAACCGTAAACTGTAAACTGTAAACAAAAAATTAATTCTCGTAATCAATCTCATGGTCAAGCTTCTCGAGGAACTCGTCGAAGACTTCTTTATCCACATCGCCCATGGCATACTCCTTCTCCGCATCCTTACGGATCTCGGCAATCCATGCACGACGGGCTTTGATGTAGTCTTCGTGAATATGCTCCGCTTCTGCCTCGGTGATTTCTTCAAGACCATAATAGTCGAGGATCATCTGATAGGACCACGACCAGCGGTATTCGCCATAGTTCTCGTTGATCTCCACAAAACGGTCAAGCAACTGCTGGATGTTATCGATATCCCCATTCTTGATATCGCGGACCATCCTCAACTCCTCGCTCTCTGGCAAGAGAAGACCACTCAGATCTGTCCAGCGGCCTTTACCCACAAGACTCTTCGGACGTCCGAAGTATCCCTCCTTCTGAGCACGCTTCAGCACGGCACCCATATAGATACGCAGGGCGATGTCGTAATACTTCAGGCCCTTCCGCAACGACGAGGCATTAATCACATATTCATGGAAGTTATAGGTCGACACATTGTCGCCTGAAGCCTCGCGCAGGGCCGTCAGGATCTTGATGCCCTCCATGATCTCACCCACGGTGAAGGGCGAGAGCCAGTCGAAGTTGATGATACTCTTCTTAGACAACTTAGAGCGTTTGTCGCGCTTGGGCCATTTCTTGATATCACGATAAAGACCCACGGTGGTGATGTTACGTCCAGGCACCAGCGACATGGTCTCACCATAGTTGATGAGGTATGAGAAAGGCAGGTTACGGGTGTCGGGATGGTGCATCAGTTTACCAAAGCAGACGCTGAACGCACCAATCGTGGCGGGCATCAGGATATAGGCGCCAGAAGCCGTCTTCGTACCACGCTCGAGTGTTCCCCAATGCAGAGGACCCATCTTATAGGCGTGGTTCGAGAAGTTTGTGTTCGAGCCGGCATTATAGAACGAGAACTCACCGCCGATGAGCAGCGAACTCTTGTGGTGGGAGGCGCAGAACGGTCCGCAGAAGGCAGCACAGGCCTCACCGTTGGCCATGAACGAGTTGGCGAAGAAGAGACTGGCCTCTGCCGTGAAGCCGTTGGTGATCTGACAAGCCTCTCCCACGAAGCAGTCTTGCATCTTCACACTGTTATTGATAGAACAACCGTCGCAGATGATGGAGTTCTCGCAGATGACACCCGTTCCGATGAATACCGGAGCATCCATCGAACTCATCACCGTACACTCCGAGAGACGGGCAGCACCAGAGATCTCACAGTCGCCCTTGATGACGGTGTTCGTGATATCCTTGGCATTGATGATCTTCACATTGTTGCCGATATAGCCACGATCAGGACGAGACACGCGGAGCTCGTCTTCAATCATCTGCTGAAGCGTCTGACGCAGGCCTTTGTCGTTGTAATGCTTCACCATGAAGGAGGCCAACTGTGAGTTCAGCTCACGGAAGATGGTCACATTGCCGTCGCCCATCTCGTTGAGCACACTGATAACGGATCCCTCGCCATAGGTAGCGTCATCTGTCGTCTCAAGCGTGCATATATTAGAGATGTAACAGTCGTTGCCGATGGTATAGTTGTTGATGTAGTTACCCACCTTCTCTATCAGACAGTCGTTGCCGACGGTCACGTTTCGCAGTGTCGTGTCGTTGATGCCCGAGTGTTTAAAGAAGCCCTTGGTCACCTCCACCTGTTTGTTAAACTCGCCCAGGCGAATGTCACCATAGAAGATCACGCGGTGGAAGTTATAGGGTTTGAAACCCTCTGCCACCATCACACGGTCCCAGTCTTCTGCCCAGCACACATTGTTCTCTAAAACCTCAATCTCAGTTTGTGTCAGTTGTCTGTACTCACTCATAGTCTTGATATAAAAAATCGTTATACGGATATTTCTGGACGTGCAGCTCGCGGACTCTCTTGTAGAGCACCTCGCGCAACTCGTCAATGTTCTCTTTCTTCTTCGCGGAGATAAAGAGACACTCTAAGTAATGTCCTTCCCCTCCTGAGTTAGGAGGGGTCAGGGGTGGTCTGAACAGCCCCATCTTTCCCATCCACGTCTTCTTAAGATCCTCCAGCGAGACATTCTCCTTCGTGGCTGGCGACAGGTCGTCTTCCTCCTTCTCCACCCAGGTATAGGCGTCGATCTTGTTGAACACGAGCATCTGCGGCTTCTCCGCACAGCCCAGCTCCATCAGCGTCTCTTCCACCACACGGATCTGTTCCTCAAAGTCGGGATGGGAGATGTCCACCACATGCACCAGCAAGTCTGCCTCACGCACCTCATCCAGCGTCGACTTAAACGACTCCACGAGGTCAGAGGGCAACTTACGGATAAACCCAACGGTGTCTGCCAAGAGGAAGGGCAGGTTGTCGATGGTCATCTTGCGGACGGTGGTGTCGAGGGTGGCGAAGAGTTTGTTCTCGGCAAACACTTCACTCTTTGCCAACAGGTTCATCATCGTCGACTTTCCCACGTTGGTATAGCCCACGAGTGCCACACGGATCAGCCGTCCGCGGTTCTTTCGCTGCGTGGTCTTCTGTTTGTCTATCTCTGCCAGACGCTGCTTCAACAGGGTGATGCGCTGGAGGATGATACGACGGTCCATCTCCAACTGCGTCTCACCAGGTCCACGCAGTCCTACGGAGCCTTTGCCGCCACCAGAGCCTGAGCCACCACCTTGTCGTTCCAAGTGTGTCCAGAGCCGCTGCAGACGGGGCAGCATATAACGGTGCTGTGCCAGTTCCACCTGGGCCTTGGCCTCTGCCGTCTGCGCCCGCATGGCGAAGATATCTAATATTAAAGAGGTACGGTCGAGGATCTTCACCTGCAACTCCTGTTCGATATTGCGGATCTGCTTGGCAGAGAGTTCATCGTCGAAGATCACCATACCTACTGGTTGTGGTGGAGGGTTAAAGGTGGACCCTCCACCCTCCTCCTTCAACCATTCGTCGTAGGCGTCCTGACATTGCTTGATATAAGCCTTGATCTCCTGAAGCTTTCCGCTGCCCACATAGGTCGTCTGACTCGGGCCACCCACCTTCTGGGTAAACCGCTTCACCGTCACGGCGCCTGCCGTGTCTGCCAGAAACTCCAGTTCATCGAGATATTCTTTGGTCTTGGCCTCATCCTGCTCCTTGGTGACGAGTCCCACCAACACAGCTGTCTCGGCCTTGGCCTCTGATATTACAAATTCTTTCAATCCTTACTTTAATTTTTGCGCACAAAGATAAGGCTTTTCTGCGAGAGAATAGAGGGATTAACACACATTAATAAAAAAAAAATCAGTATTCTCATCATTTTTTTTGGAAAATTTGTACTTTTGCACCCAGAATTACGAACCAATATAAACAATAACATTATGAGAGTAATCATTCAGTCCGACTATCAGAAGCTGTCTCAGTGGGCAGCTGAGCATGTCATTGAGCGTATCAACAAGTTCAATCCCACCCCCGATCACAAGTTCGTCCTCGGCCTTCCCACAGGCTCTTCTCCCGTCGGCATGTACAATGCCCTCGTTGAGGCCAACCGCGCCGGCAAGGTATCGTTTAAGAACGTCATCACCTTCAACATGGACGAGTATGTAGGTCTGCCCGAGACCCATCCTGAGAGCTATCATGCCTTCATGGCCCGTAACCTCTTCGACCACATCGACTGTCCGAAGGAGAACATCCACATCCTGAATGGTAATGCCCCTGACCTGCAAGCCGAGTGTGAGCACTATGAGGCTATGATTGCTGAGGCAGGTGGCATCGACCTGTTCATCGGAGGCATCGGCCCTGATGGTCATATCGCCTTCAACGAGCCGGGTAGCTCGCTGCGCAGCCGTACCCGTATGAAGACGCTGACGACAGACACCCGCATCGCCAACAGCCGTTTCTTCGGCGGCAGACCTGAGAATGTGCCTGCCCACGCCCTGACGGTTGGTGTCGGCACCGTGATGGACGCCCGTGAGGTGATGATCCTCGCCAACGGTCACGCCAAGGCCCGTGCCCTGCAGGCTGCCATCGAGGGTAGCGTCAACCACATGTGGACCATCAGCGCCCTGCAGATGCACGAACACGGCATCATCGTCTGCGACGAAGAGGCTGCCGACGAGCTGAAGGTCAGCACCTATAAGTATTTCAAGGATATCGAAAGTGACCAGTTATTATAATGAGAAAGGTTCTTTTATCCCTATTATTAACGTCATCAGTCCTTTGTTGGGCTGGTGACGTTATCATTTCGTCACCGTCAGGCAACCTGCAGGTGACCGTGAGTGACGCCGGCGGACGGCTATACTATTCGGCCAGTCTCAACGGCCAGCAGATGCTTCTCCCCTCAGCCCTCGGACTGAAGACCAGCATCGGCGACTTCACCCGTAACCTCGCCATTCGCAATTCTGACTTATCTTCTGTAGCAAAGAGCTACACGATGCGTGGCACCAAGGCCTCAGCGAGTGATTACAAAGCCACGAAGGCCGTACTCGACGTGGAGAACAAAGACCATCAGCAGTTCAGCGTCATCTTCCAGGTCTCTGACAACGACATCGCCTTCCGCTATGCCGTTCCCCGTCAGAAGTGGCAAGACCAGAATCCCAAGCGCCTGCGCATCAGGAGCGAGATCAGCAGCTTCAACTTCCCCGACGGCACGACGACCTTCATCTCTCCGCAGATAGGTCCTGAGAGCGGCTGGGAGCAGACCAAACCCAGCTACGAGGAAGGCTACTCCGCCGATGCCCCGATGGACACCGCCTCGCAGTTCGGCCACGGCTACATCTTCCCGGCGTTATTCCACATTCAAGGAGACGCCTGGGCCCTCGTCAGCGAGACCGGCGTCACCTCCGGCTACTGCGGCAGCCACCTCTCCGACTATCAGGCAGGCGTTGGCTACACCGTCGCCTATCCCGATGCCGGCGAGAACAACGGCTTTGGTGCCGACTATGCCGCCATCCCCCTGCCCGGCGAGACCCCGTGGCGCACCATCACCCTCGGCCAGACGCTCAAGCCCATCGCAGAGACCACCATCAGCTACGATGTCGTAGAACCCCTCTACGAGCCCTCCACCGACTACAAGCCAGGCCGTTACACCTGGAGCTGGCTGCTCTGGCAGGATAACTCCGTCGTCTACGACGATCAGGTGAAGTTCATCGACCTCGCCTCGACGATGGGATTCGAATACTGCCTCGTCGACAACTGGTGGGACACGCAGATCGGCCGCGAACGTATCGAGGAACTCTCGAAGTATGCCCAGTCGAAGGGCGTACACCTCCTGTTATGGTACAATAGCAACGGCTTCTGGAACGACGCGCCTCAGACGCCGCGCAACTGTATGAACACGTCGATAGCCCGTGAGCGCGAGATGCGTTGGCTGCAGCGCATCGGCGTCAAGGGCATCAAGGTCGACTTTTTCGGCGGCGACAAGCAGGAGACGATGCGCCTCTATGAAGACATCCTCAGCGATGCCAACCGCTTCGGACTGCAAGTCGTCTTCCACGGCTGCACCGTGCCCCGCGGCTGGGAGCGCATGTATCCCAACTTCGTCGCCTCCGAGGCCGTGCTCGCCAGCGAGAACCTGTTCTTCGGCGAGGAGGCCACCTTCCGCGAGCCCTTCGACCTCACGCTCCATCCCTTCTGCCGCAATGCCACGGCCTCGATGGACTGGGGCGGCATCATCATGAACAAATGGATGTCGCGCGACAACAAGAGCCGCCACACCCGCAAGACCACCGACATCTTCGAGCTCGCCTCAGGCCTCATCATGCAGACCTCCGTGCAATGCGTCGCCATGCAGCCGAACAACCTCACGGAGCTGCCGCAGTTCGAGATGGACTTCCTCCGTCAGCTGCCCACCACGTGGCAGGAGACACGCTTCATCGACGGCTACCCCGGCCGTTACGTCATCCTCGCCCGTAAGGCCACCAACGGCCGATGGTACGTCGCAGGCCTCAACGCCCTGAAGGAGCCACTGACGCTCACCCTCTCGCTGCCGATGTTTACTCCAGGCCAGACGTTGCAGTACTATGTCGACACCAAGACCGGCGAGCCCACGCTCACCACGCTGAAGCTCGACAAGCGAGGCCGCGCCAAAGTCACCATCCAGCCCAACGGCGGAATGATCATCCAATAGAGAAAAGCCCCTGTCAATCACTTGGCGGGGCTTTTTTATGTCGAAATATATAAAATAAGCGGATAAGCGAATAAGCGAATCAGCACTCTTTCTTCACTTTCTTGTAAATCTTCGGCCTGCCTGAGCCACTCGTCAATAAGTTGTTTTGAACAAGTTTCGAGACAATCAGCCGTGCGTAGCTTTGACTGATATTAAACTTCGCTGTCATTTCTGAGGTTTTCACCTCATCAGGCATTTTGTTATAGTAGTTCAACAGCCGCTCCATCTCCGAGTCATAGCTCTGCTCCGTCACCAGCTCATCCGAGTCTTTCAGATGGTCTTTCGTAAACCGCCCGAAATACATCTTCTGGGTAAACAGCTGCAGCTCGGTGAAGAGGATACACAGCTCATTGTCCAGCTTGTCGGTCTTGAATTGATGGTCTTTCTGCCATTCGTCCCAGTGGCGCATCAGGATATAGGGTGCGGCGCCGTGGATGCCGTAGTACGAGATACGCTTGATGAGGAAGGCCGTCTCACCGTCTTTCTCCACCTTGGCCGTCTCTGCCTTCTCCTTACACCACTCAAACACCGTGTTGACCACCTCCTTCAGCGGCAGCTCCCCACGGGCATCGTCCAGCCGGTAGGCCCAGCTCGACAGCGTGGCGCTGTCTTTCATCGCCGACTCTACCGAGTTGTTGTAGCCCGAGAAGTCAAACAGGCTCGATCCTAACGGCACGACACACATACGCGTCGACAGGCCGCTGCCATAGTTCCGCTTGGTGATCTTACGGTACAGGGCCATCGGCGTACCCGTATAGATGAAGTTCCAGTACACCGAGAAGAAGCCTGCTATCGAGTCGTTGTTCTTGAACTGCTGGCTGATCTTTTCGTTGTGGAAGGCCTTCAGCTCCCACGACTGCTTGTCGCGGTATTCCGACTTGTTGAGCGCCGTCACGCTGTCGAGCTCCGAGTCAAACGAGTAGAGGTGCAGGTGCAGCAGGTGTCCGTCCACCTCCTCGGCGTTGTTCTCCATGTCCTCGATCATCTGGCCGTTGGTCGAGTTGGCACCATAGGTGCGGATGGTGGTCTTCGGCTTCTCGATCAGGTCTTTGTCGTTGGCCTTGTTCTTAGCCTTCTCCGACGAGTTGTTCATCGACTGGTTCTTGCGCTTGTAGTCGTTGATGAGCCGGAACTGCGGGTCGTCGTTGTCCTTCAGCGGCTTCATCAGGATATTGTTCAGGTCGTCGATGGTCCCCTTGCCCTGTCCGGGCAGCGCCACGATATACACCTGATAGTTCAGCCGGCACAGCTTCTCCGGGCGCCAGTAGTGGTGGTAGTAGCAGCGGGTGGCCAGCGTGCCGAGCATGCAGGCCGCCGCCATGGCGATCGCCGGGCGCTCGGTGACGGTGCTGGTCATCCTGAACAGCTCGGGCATGCAGGGATAGTACTTCGCCATCCTGCCCAGCCGCTCACCGAACTCCATCAGCGTCCTCCGTACACCGTCCTGCGTGAACGACGCGCCGTCGGTGCCCTCGGCCGTGCCGCGGTGATAGTCGCGTATCACCTTGCCCAGCGTCTCGGGCATCTTCGTGGTGTACTTCCACCCTAAGGCGTCGTTGATCGAGCGCATCACGTCGCGCCCCTCCAGCACCTGCTCCTGCACCAGCGGCTGGCGGAAGAGGAAGTAGAGCACCGTCTTCGCGTCGTTGTCTGTCACGTGCCGCAGGTCGCGGGCCATCATCATCATCGTGTCGTGACGGCTCTTCATGTTGGCGGTCTTCCGCTCGACATAGGTCTCTACGATCTTCGTCAGCGGTATTCCGTCATAATCCTGTCCCTCAATTCCGCCATCGACTTCGAGCTCGCGATGCTCTCGAATAGCAGACAGCTGAGCACGAATCCACGCTCCAAGCTCGGGCTCAGCCACCTCAGTGCCGCTTGGAGCAGTAGTAGGGCGCACCGTGTCAGGAAAAAGATCAACATCGGCACTGCCGTCACAATAACGCCCGTTCCAACGAGCCACATATTCTTCGTTTTCATAACTGGTCACTTCTGGGTCAAACAATAGGATATCCTCACTGGTCGACACGAACGAGAGCCGCGAGGCGTCCTTGCACTTGTCGTCCAGGGCGACGCCCACGCCGAAGGCTTCGGCGAAGGCCTTCTGGTTCTGAAACAGGTTGCCTCGCTCTATCGAGCAGGGCATCACGATCTTCAGGCCGTAGCCCGAGGGTGTGACGTAGGCGAAGAAGGGTTTCCAGTCCATCACGCCTTTCTGCACCAGCTCTCCCCACAGGTCTTTCGGGTTTTCCACCTCGTCGAGGTCCACCATGAAGAGGCCGTTCATCACGGCAAACTGCTGGTGTCGCCACGTATCCACGGGTTTCTTCTTGCCGTTCGAGTCCTCAAACTCATGGGGCGTGAATGTCGATGTGCTGAAGCACACGCCGGGCAGGTCTTTTTTCTTTTTGCCCATCTCGCCCTTATACTTCTTCTCGTTCACTTTGTCGCCCCGCTTTTTGGCTGCCCACCATAGCGGGGCTATCTTCCTGATCTCGAAGATCGTCTGCGCCACCTCCCTCGTCCTGAAGACGGCCAGCAGATCGTCGAGCCGTGTCACCGTCGCCGTCGCCGACCACCGGTTCATTTCAATACATATTGCCATTTTCTTTTTTTAAAAAGTTCCTTTTTTTAGTTTACAGTTTACAGTTTACGGTTTACAGTTGATTACTTCTATAGTCAGCAATGATTCCAGGGCTTGCCAGGTTATCATCTATAAACAATAAACTATAAACAAACTCACACTGCCTCCAGTCATATCATCTGTACGCTCGGCTTTGCCGCTTGCTACCGAAGGGACGCAAGAACTTAAACCGTAAACCGTAAACAAAAACATTAGTCCTCAATCACGTACTCCATATCCTCCGGGCTCGGCTCCCGCAGATCCTTGCCCAAGGCCTTCTGGAACGAATCCACCACCCCCAGACGGACATCCTCCGCAAACTGGTCGTAGTCGAACTGCGTCTTGCCTCGGGCCTTGCGCTCAGCCGACCACATCAGGTAGACCTTGCCCATCAGCCTGTCCAGCGTGATGCTGTCCGTGTCGAACACCAGCACGTTCATCAGGTGAGTCGCCAGCAGGTTGATGCCTTCCCTATACGTCCTCACCTTCGCAAACTGCATGTTAGCCAGCCCCGGGTCGTTCCTATAGATGTGACATCTCACCTGCGTATACTTCGATGCTTTCTTGAATTTTGCCATATCAATTATGTAAAAATATCTTGTAGATAGAAGAAGATAGAAGAAGATAGAAGGAGATAAAAGACAATAGTTTGCAGAAAGTGTATTGTCCTCTATCTTCCGCCGCTGAAAAGCGGCTATCTTCCTTTATCTTCCTATATCTTCTTAACATGCTACTTGTACAAAAAGTTCATACTAATCGTCTTATAGATCTTCGTTTGCAGCTCCTGCAGCTCCATCTGCATGATCTGCGGATTCTTCAGGTCGAGCGAGATGTAGATGTTCAGCTTCTTCTTCGACTTGTTCTGCCACATCGTCATCCGGTCCGTCTCCACCAGCAGACAAGAAGGCTGGTACTTCGCGTTAGGCTCCGTCCTGATCTTGTCCTTCAGTTCTCCCACGATCATCCCCACGGCCGAGCCGATGGGATCAGGCAGCTCCGAGTTCACCTTCGCCGTCACGATGATGCTCGACTCCTTCTCGCCCGCCGTCTTCGAGACCGTCACGTGCTTCGTCTTATGCATCACCTCGCGTTTCATCTCAGGGTGCTGCACGCTCTGCACGAACTCATACACACCCTCTGCGTTCCATCCCTTGAGGCGTCCCCTCAGGTTCAAGTCGGGGTTCCTCCTGGGGCGAGTGCTCTCACACTCACCCTCCTGAGGCTCCTCTATCTGTGGAACGACGTTCTGTTTCTCTTCCTCTTTCATACACCCTCAAAATTTACTTTGCTGATCTTGTTCAGGCGAATCTGGTTCTTGTAAACCTTGTCGTGCGTCCGTTCGCTCTCCCAGCTGGAGAGGCTGATGGTGACGTCCACCTGATAAAGTGTATTCGTCTGGAGAGGATTCTTCTCCAACCTCTCAGCAAAAGCGCCTAACGCCTCGGCATAAAACTCATTCTGTTCGTTCTTGAAGAAAAAGCCCTTCTTCTTCAGCGGTTCTCTGTTCTGTCCGCCATTCACACTCTTCTGTGATTCCTTGTTCTTGTCACCCTCCTTATTATTACTATCGATGGTGACCATCGCCTCCTGATCCGTGCATGTTACTAAAATCTGCATAATCTTAAATCTTTAAAATCGTTTATAATATTAAATCTGTGAAATCTGTGGCTAAAAATAGTTTTACCTTTTTACTTTTTTACCTTTAAGAAAAGTCGCACAGCGGATCCAGTTCCCTTGGATCGCTGATCTCCGCCGCCGCCAAGATATTTTCCGGCAGTCCGTAATAATTCTCCGACTCCCCGATAATACATCTTGCTAACACGGCCGCCTGCGACAGCCCCTTCTCAAACTCCTTGTCGTCACTCATTTTGTTGTTCCTGAGATACGCCAGGATCCCCTTCAGGATGTCCAGCAACATCGGCAAAATTGCCTTTAAGATTTCTTTCTTATCGAATTTCATAAACGTAATAATTAAAATTGAACATACTTGTAAATGATTCACGCTGCAAATGTAGACACAAAAAAAAGCGCCAGCAAAATTCGCCAGCGCTTTAGCCCTCATTTTCGCCCTTTTAGCCCTTATTTTCGCCCTTTTGGTCTTTTTTTTAGCCCTCTATTTCTTCATTTTTGTCTTTTTTCAGGGGATAGAGCTTCAGTAGTTCGTTGTTAATCATTTCCCCCAGTAGACAATAACAATTCAACACACCGTCTTTACGCCAATTCTCCAAACGGAGCGACAAATGGCCTTTACTCATCATCTTATAGATGGCATTCGTGTTGCAGGGATAAGCGAACGATTTGGCATCGGGTCTTTTGTTGACTGTTCTGGTAAAATCCTGAGGCGTCCCCTTATATCCCCAGATCTGATACATCTGAAATCCTATACCCCAACAGCGCATGCTGTTCCAAAGCCCTTTTTCCTTGGCCCTCAGAAACAATTTCATCATATCGTCAAAGGTCGGCACCCGTGACTCTTTCTCTGCCTGATGGCGGGCATAACTCTCAAGAGCCGTGCTGTTGTTAATCGGTGCATAGGTATGGTAATCACCACATACAAAATTCTGGATTGTACCGTAATTATTATAATTGACTGCAGGTTTGTGGATGAGTTCCTCCATCACTTTAGTCATTGCTCTTAAGGTTTCGAGCAGCTGCAGCCACTCCTCGAAACCCATTCTCTGCCCATCGGGCACTGTCTCGTTTGTCATAATTGAATCTACTTTTGTTAGTTTAAATATTAAGTTTTATACCGCCTCTATGCGGAATTCGGGTGCAAAGGTAAACTAAAGAAAATGAATATGCCGCCCGCAGATCCTTAATAATTACTATAGAGTCAAAAGTTTAAAAAATAATCAAACAATTTTATATATTATAGATTTTGGCAAGTTTTTTCAATAAATATTTGGCAGTTTCACACAAAACCCTTACCTTTGCACCATCTAAGTTAAACTTAAAAGAAAGATAGTATGAACAACATCGAATCAAGCAAAGGCGAGATTGTCATGTATCAGCCCGATGAAACCATCAGGTTGGAAGTCAGAGTGGAGAATGAATCAGTGTGGCTCACGCAGCAGCAGATGGCAGAATTATTCTTAACCACAAAGCAGAATGTGAGTCTACATATTAATAACATCTTCAGAGAAGATGAACTGACTGAAAATTCAGTAGTCAAGGAATCCTTGACAACTGCAACTCGACATTCTCCGCTTTAACCAGCAGTATCCTCCCATAACAGTAAACTACTGTCAGCATAACCACGACCGTTTCCTCATCATCGACGACGTGGTCTACGTCTTCGGAGCCTCACTGAAGGATGCCGGCAAGAAGCTCTTCGCCTACATCCGCATGCAAGAAACCTCAGCCCAAGACCTGCTCAGCAATATCAGATGACATTTTTGTATTTCATAAGTATTATATTTAAGGTTAACAAAGATTGGGAGCCGTCGGCATGTGAATGTCGGCGGCTTTTTACCTTCCCTTAATCCCACCCCTCTTCATCATTATTCTCCATATACCGACTCATGCCGTTATCAGGCATATCATCCTCAGAAGCTGGATCAAAACCACGCATGTTATCATAGTCCTCATCATCACTTGAAGATGACGAAGAGTAAGACGACGATGGCGAAACAGGCTGGTGACTTTCATTTATAGACGCTTTCTCGTTTGTGGAATCCTCATAATGCTGTATTTCATTAACCGTCGCAGTGTCGATACCAATACCATGCCCACCATCGTAAGGATCATTCACCTTATCACCCTTGCCATTGCCGCACGACAGCAACAATAAGGCAAAACCAAATAATATAACTAAAGTTTCCCACCCTTTGCGAGTGGTCTAAATATTTGATTTTCAATTTGTCTCATATTACGCAGCCTCTTCAAGTTCTTCTAATGCTTCCGCCATGACGATGTACTTCTCCAGCATTTTCTCGCTTCGTACAATACTTGCGGAGAGTTCCTCATAGTTCACGCCCAACATGTCGGCCAATACTTCCAATAAATGTTTGATGATAGCCAGCAGTCGTTGCCAAAGTGTGAGCGCCATCAAGTCTGCCCGCTGCTGCTCGAACAGCGCGCCCATCGTTTCGTAGTCGTTGAGACGCTTGTCAAGAGCCAGAGCGATATATGTCATGTGGCAGAGCGTGCAGTCGGCAATTTGCCCGTCGAAGTCCCTGCCCTGATAGCGTCCCAGTCCGAGATACTGCTTGCTCTCTTTCGCCAGTACCTCTATGCTCCAACGAATCTGGTATGTCTCGAAACACTTCTTGATGTTCATCGTCATGTCGGTTGTGATGATGATGTTCCAGTTCTGGTTGTTTCCGTACTTGATGAAGAATACGCGTACAATCTCCTTGCCAAGGAAACCGTTCACATAGAAATAGCGGCTGTTGTAGCCAGGTACTTTCTTCGCCTCTGTGCGTTCGTAGCGCGAAATCATCTCATAGACGTTCTGATGGAATCCGCGTACATAATATCTCTTGTTGTCCATCTTGCCCATTCCGAGGAAATGCATACTGCCGTCGCCTATGGATCGTACGGCATGGATAAACTCCTCAATGGTGAACCAGCTGTCGCAAAGAGCATATGCGGCACGGAGTCCGGCTTTCCAGGCACGCCGCATCATCGCCACTGCACAGTCGGTCTTCTTCATATCCAGCTCCTTATACCTTACATGGTCTGGATTATTTCCTGACTTCGTCAATGCGACACCCAAACGTCAAATTTTCCCCAGCTCCACTTCAAAGAGGGGGCGTATGGCCTTGTGGTCATCGGTCAGGAACATGGTCTTTGTGTAGAAACTCCTATTGTTAGGCATGTGCACCCTCAGTGTAGTGATGGTCTTGGCTATGTCAAGCACTTTGTCCACACTCAGTTTGATGCCAAGGCTGGCGATAACTCTCTCCAGTTCCTTGTAAACCTTGTAAGCAACGAAGCAGATACAGACGTGTGCCTCTATCCTCCGCTCGGTGAAGTGGAACATGGGCCGCATCTCAAGCGTTCCCTTTCCTACGCGGAAGGCCCTTTCCACTACCCAAAGGCCACGGTATTGTGCGACAGCTTCCTCCGCCGGGAGGTCTGTATTGGTCACATATCCCTTCAGACCGTCCCACTTTTCATCCTCTGCGATCTTACCGTCGCTGATGGTCACCTCCACGTCCTTGCTGATTTCGAGGAACTTGTTGTAGCCGCGCCTGTTCACCTTGTCCTTGGTGAGTTTTCCGCTACCGTATGCCTTGCGCAGCCTCTCAACGCCTCGGCTCCTGTTGTAGGCGTCTTTCTTCGCCCTCGCCTCAGAGTACCCCACGATGAGCCTTTCGCCGTTTTCACGCTTCAACTCGAAGAATTCGCCGTTCTTCTTCTCCCAATCGAGAATCTTCTGCTTTATGGATTTCTTCTCACCCTTGATTCGTGCGCCTATCACATATTTATACTTGGCATCCCGAAGCAACTTCACATTCTCTGCGCTCATCAGCCCGGAATCTGCCACTACAATGAAGTCGTCACTGAGGTTGAAACGATGCTTGAAGTCATCAATTATCGGTATCATAGTGTAGCCTTCGTACTGGCTTCCGTTGTACAGCGAGTAGGACAACGGGTATCCGTCCCTGCTCACCAACAGGCCAAGCACTACCTGCGACTCCGCCGTCTTGCCATCCTTTGAGAATCCCGGCTCGCGCAGCACGTCTGTCTTGGAGGTCTCGAAGTAGAGTGTGCTAACGTCATAGAACAACAAACCGATATTGCCACCCAGAATCTTGCGTGTGTGCTCTACGCTGATCTGCTGCACCAGTTCCTTCTGGCTATTGTATAGCTTATCCATGTAACGGTAGATGTGGTTTAGGTTTACATCCTCGTCGTAGTATGACTTCAGATAGGCCACCGTCGCAAGTTTGCTCCTCGGCTGTGACACTCTGGCGATGACCAGATGGCGGAGTATCTCGTCTGGAATCAGATTGAAGCCAATGCTGTCGTATATGCGGTTTAGGAGCAACTGGGTACCGTTGATAAGGATGGCGTCCATGTTGTCAAGTACACGGACAGTATCCTCCTGCTCCTTGCCACACACATCCTCGAAGTCCAGTTCCTGCTGGCCACCATGACTTCGAATCCATTGACGGGCTTTCTCCATCAAGACGTCTGCCTCCTCATCGGTCTGGGCGGTGCCGAAGTTATGAACATATCTGGTCTTGCCTTGCGACTTGCTGACCGCGACTACGCTAATCGTGCCGGATCGGTTGGGTTTCTTACGTGGGTACATGGTGCAAAGGTACACATTTTTTGCCTTGCGACACCCAAAGACACCCGAAAAATCCCTCAAAACCCCAGTAAAACCGTGGGTGCCATCATCTGGCACGGAAAAGTGATGAAGTCAGGAGCATATGCGGCACGGAGTCCGGCTTTCCAGGCACGCCGCATCATCGCCACTGCACAGTCGGTCTTCTTCATATCCAGCTCCTTATACCTTACATGGTCTGGATTATTTTCGTCACGCTGCTTGGAGAACTAACCCTCACGCTCCTCGTCACTCAGACCGCAGTTCTTTTCCTTGCCTTTCTCACGGTGCAGAGAGAAGTACATCTCGTGAATTTTGTCTAATTTTGCAGTC
>JAEEGJ010010736.1_pt1 | contig 23661 bp, 13 predicted proteins | sample 8958761 | NCBI WGS metagenome assembly JAEEGJ01 (sample SAMN16246546, study PRJNA631951) | gut metagenome | biome: gut microbiome; feature: rumen; material: RS-attached | host: Bos | place: Iran: Karaj | collected 2018-10 | reverse complement strand
GTCTCGCCTTGCTGGTGGTGCGGTTTGTGGGTAAGTTCGTCGCCAAGCGTGCTACCCGCCCGTTGGGCTTGCTGGCAGCATCTGCCGACGAGGTGGCGAAGGGAAATTTCAATGCGCCTTTGCCCCAGCTGAAGCATTATGACGAGATCCGTCAGCTGCGCGACTCCTTCGAGGAGATGCAGCATTCGCTCACTCATTATATTGATGAGCTCAAGGATACCACCGCTTCGAAGGCAGCGATAGAGAACGAGCTGAAGGTGGCACATGACATCCAGATGTCGATGTTGCCCAAGACCTTCCCTCCCTATCCAGAGCGTGACGATATTGATATCTACGGCTCACTGACACCTGCCAAGGATGTGGGTGGCGACCTCTTCGATTTCTTCATCCGCAATGAGAAACTGTTCTTCTGTATAGGCGATGTGTCAGGAAAAGGTGTGCCTGCTTCGTTGGTGATGGCCGTCACGCGGTCCCTGTTCCGCAATATCGCTGCTCATGTAGCAGAACCTGATAGTATTGTCAGGACACTCAACGATGCGATGTCGGAGGGAAATGATACAAATATGTTCGTCACGCTCTTCGTGGGTGTGCTGGATCTCGAAAACGGACAGCTCAGCTACTGCAATGCCGGCCATAATTATGCGATGCTTATCGGAAAACTGGTCAGTACGCTTCCTTGCGATCATAACCTGCCCGTAGGTGCTATGCCTGACATGCCCTTTACAAAACAGGAAATGACCATCGAGCCTGATACCACCATCTTCCTCTATACCGATGGCCTCAATGAGGCTGAAGACCCAAGCCATGTGCTGTTTGGTGTTCAGCGTATCATCCGAATTGCGGAGTCGCTCGTGAAGGAAGACAAGAATGATCCTACTACGATTACCAACCAGATGATCGAGGGGGTTCATCGGTTTGTGGATGGTGCAGAACAAAGTGACGATATGACCATTTTGGCTATCAAATATGGGAAAAGACGATAATAAACTAGTACGTCGTATTGCCGAACAGAAATATGAGTTCGGCTTCACGACGGATGTACATACAGAAATCATAGAAAAGGGACTGAACGAGGACGTGGTCCGGCTCATCTCTGCCAAGAAAGGGGAACCCGAATGGATGCTCGAGTTCCGCTTGAAGGCGTTCCGTTATTGGAAGGAGCAGACGGAACCCAAATGGGGACATGTCCACGTGCCAGAGATCGACTATCAGGCTATCAGCTATTACGCCGACCCGATGGCAAAGAAACCTGTTGGCGATGGCAAGATTGACCCTCAGGTCGAAAAGACTTTCGATAAGTTGGGTATTCCTCTTGAGGAACGATTGGCACTTTCAGGCAACACCGCTGTCGATGCCATCATGGACTCTGTCAGCGTGAAAACCACCTTCAAGGAGAAACTGCGCGAGAAGGGCGTCATCTTCTGTTCGATAGGCGAGGCCATTAAGGAGCATCCTGACCTGGTGCGCGAGTATCTGGGTACTGTGGTGCCCTATAAGGATAATTTCTTCGCAGCACTCAATAGTGCGGTTTTCTCTGACGGTTCATTTGTCTATATCCCCAAGGGAGTGCGCTGTCCGATGGAACTGAGTAGTTATTTCCGTATCAACGCCCGTAATACGGGTCAGTTTGAGCGCACGTTGATTATTGCCGACGACGATGCATACGTCAGCTATCTCGAAGGTTGTACGGCACCGATGCGCGATGAAAACCAACTGCATGCAGCCATCGTGGAGATCATCGTCAAGGACCGGGCTGAGGTGAAATACTCCACCGTTCAGAATTGGTATCCAGGTGATGAAAACGGCAAGGGTGGTGTCCTGAACCTCGTGACGAAGCGTGGTGATTTGCGGGGCGTCGAATCCAAACTCTCCTGGACACAGGTAGAGACGGGCTCTGCTATCACCTGGAAGTATCCTTCTTGTATATTAAGAGGTGACAACTCACAGGCAGAGTTCTATTCAGTGGCAGTAACCAACAACTATCAGGAGGCTGACACAGGTACGAAGATGATCCATATTGGCAGGAATACCAAGTCGACGATTATCTCGAAAGGTATCTCGGCTGGTCATTCGCAGAACAGCTATCGTGGATTGGTCCGTGCAGCATCTACTGCTGATAATGCCCGAAACTATTCCTCTTGCGACTCGCTGTTGCTTGGTTCTGATTGTGGTGCCCACACATTCCCTTATATGGATGTGCATAACGACACTGCCGTCTTCGAGCACGAAGCTACGACTTCGAAAATCAGCGAAGACCAGCTCTTCTATTGCAACCAGCGTGGTATCCCCACAGAGCAGGCCGTGGGACTCATTGTCAACGGCTATGCCAAAGAGGTTCTCCAAAAACTCCCTATGGAGTTTGCTGTCGAGGCCCAGAAACTATTATCTGTCTCTCTCGAAGGTACTGTTGGATAATTATGAATTTTGAATTGAAGATATGTTAGAAGTCAAGAACTTACATGCTCGCATTGGCGAGAAAGAGATATTAAAAGGCATCGACCTCGTGATTAACGATGGCGAGACGCATGCCATTATGGGTCCCAATGGTTCAGGTAAGAGCACATTGAGTGCCGTGCTCGTGGGTAATCCGCTCTATGAGGTTACAGAAGGCGAGGCTTATTTCAATGGCAAGAATCTCTTGGAGATGAAGCCAGAGGATCGTGCACATGAGGGTCTTTTCCTTTCGTTTCAGTATCCTGTGGAGATCCCTGGTGTCTCGATGACTAACTTCATGAAGGCTGCCATCAATGAGAAACGCAAGTATCAGGGTCTGGAGCCGATGAATGCGGCTGAGTTCCTGAAGCTACAGCGCGAGAAACGTAAGATTGTAGAACTCGACAGCAAACTCGCCAATCGCTCCGTTAACGAGGGATTCAGTGGTGGTGAGAAAAAGCGCAATGAAATCTTCCAGATGGCGATGCTGGAGCCGAAGCTCTCCATCCTCGACGAGACCGACTCAGGGCTTGATGTCGATGCCATGCGTATCGTGGCAGAGGGTGTCAACAAACTCCAGACGGCAGAGACCTCATGCATTGTCATTACCCATTATGATCGTTTGTTGGAGATGATCAAGCCGCAGTTTGTGCATGTGCTCTACAAAGGTCGTATCGTCAAGACGGGCGGCCCTGCCCTTGCCAAGCAGATTCAGGAGCACGGCTACGATTGGATTAAGGAAGAAATCGGTGAGGAATAATTTAAGTGAAAAGTGAATAGTGAAAAGTGAAAAATTTGCTTCCGCACTTGATATGCAGTCAGAACAGCAGTACATAGAACTATACGAGCAGGCACGGGAGATGATTTTCTCTCATGCTCCAGAGGCGATGAACGCTGTGCGCGATGAGGCTTTCGAGGATTTTCGCAAGCAGGGCTTCCCATCGAAGAAGGTCGAAAGATATAAGTATACTGATATTCAGAAGCTCTTTGCGCCTGACTATGGCGTGAATCTGAACCGTCTCGAAATCCCCGTTGATCCTTATGAGGCTTTCCGTTGCGATGTGCCTAATCTGAGCACGAGTCTCTACTTTGTGGTCAACGATATGTTCTATCGTGACGATAAGCCTAAAGGTCATTTGCCAGAAGGTGTTATCATTGGTTCATTGCGTGAAAATACCCATTTCATCGAGAAATACTACGCTCACCTGGCCAAGACCTCCGAGGATGCCATTACAGCTCTCAACACCATGCTGGCTCAGGATGGTATGCTGGTCTATGTGCCTAAGAACGTCAAGGTCGATCGTGCCATCCAGATCATCAATATCCTGAAGGCTACCCCTCAGAATGCGCAGCGTCAGGTGCCTGATCTTATGGTGAACCGTCGTGTGCTCATCGTTCTTGAAGAGGGTGCTGAAATTAAGATGCTTTTCTGCGACCATGCTGCTGACGACCGTAACTTCCTCGCCACACAGGTGATTGAGGCCTATGTTGGTGAGAATGCCTCTCTCGATCTCTATTGCCTCGAAGAGACCCATTATAAGAATGTGCGCCTGAGCAATGTCTATATCGACCAGCAGGCTAACAGTCGGGTGAACCACAATGTCATCACTCTGCACAACGGCGTCACCCGCAACAAGCTCGACCTGACTTTTTCTGGTGAGGGTGCCGAGTGTCAGTGCTACGGTTGTGTGATCGCTGATAAGGAGCAGCACGTCGACAACAACACGCTTATCACTCACAAGGTATCGCATTGCACCTCCAACGAGCTTTACAAATACGTGCTCAACGAAAAGTCCACAGGTGCCTTCGCTGGACGTGTACTAGTGGAGCATGGGGCTCAGAAGACTATCTCTCAGATGACCAACCAGAATCTGACGGCTACCAAAGAGGCCCGTATGTATACCCAGCCGATGCTTGAAATCTATGCTGATGACGTGAAATGTGCCCATGGTTCGACCGTTGGCCAACTCAACGATGCAGCCCTTTTCTATATGCGTCAGCGAGGTATCTCTCTCGACGAGGCCAAGCTCCTGCTGCAGAACGCCTTCATCAACGAGGTCATCGACCATATGCAGCTCGAGCCCCTTCGCGACCGTCTCCATTATCTGGTGGAGAAGCGCTTCCGTGGCGAGTTGAATAAATGTTCTGGTTGCAAACTCTGTAAATGAAATGATGATAAAAACTAAACTTAACAACCTGCTTATCCTAACGATGCTGTTGCCCACGTTGGCGATGGCTTCTCCTGATACGACCACAACCGTCAAGTGTCCTGAGGTCAGGATCGAGGTCGAGCAGTTGCCTGACCTGAATATTCCCCGTGCCGGACATGAGGTGTTCTGTGTGAATGGCGAACTGACGGTGGCAGGTGGCCATACCAATGGCTTTGTGCCCACACCAACAGCAGAATACCTGAAAGATGGCGAATGGAACGTCATGACGATGACCTATCCTCACGACAATGGTTTTTCTGTGGTGCTCAGTTCTGGGCAGGTGATGCTTGGTGGTGGCAGCGAAGAGCCTCTCGGTATAGGACAGACCTTCATGACGGAAACCTACGACCCTCTGACGCACACTTTCAACGGCTATTGCAGCTTGCAGCGGAAACGTGCGTGTGCTTCTGCTCTTGAACTTGATAGCGGACGTGTCGTCGTCGCTGGTAACTGGTACGCCAACGATGGTATCGAACTGTTTGAAGACAAGTCTGACACCCGTGCTGATTATAATGGCAAGCGCCTTTTCACCTATATAAAAGACGTATGGGTGCAACGTGCTTATCCTATGATCTTCCGTATGGCCAACGACGATGCCCTTATCTTTGGTGGCGTGGGCGTGAAGGGCGACTCTCTTTGGTCGACTACGGCCTATAACCTGAAGGGCGACTCTGTCACAATCCCCTTGTTGGAGGATTGGTGGCCTTTAAGTACTGAGATGTCTCGTCCCTCTGAGAGTTTCATGGGTGACGAGGCTAAAAAACTTTATGCCTATCTGATGGCTGTTGAGAACCGTAAGGGTCAGGTGGCGATTGCAAAGGTGGTGAATGGGGAGACCTCCCTGTTGCCTACCGATTGCCTTGTTCCAATGCAGAGTCATGGTGAAGAAATCATCTATTCCTCGACCATCCTTGTTGACCAGAAAGCGGGGCGGGGTTACCTGGTAGGCCTTGGAAGAAGCTATTATGATGCTCCTGACAAACCAGGACGATGGTATGTGCTTTCTATCGACTATACCAAGCAGCCTGCTTCTCTGACGCTCTGCTATACGGATGCCTTGTCAGAACTCAATACCTATGCGCCCACACTGACGCCAGAGGGAAATCTGCTCGTTGCTGGTGGTCTGCATAATGGCAGTAACTTCACGCCGTCGAAACACGTAATCCTTTTGCGTGTCGGACGAGAACCTGCAGCTGCGGAGATTGGAAATGACCTGTGGCAAACAGTATTGCTGGTATTGGCGGGGCTTGTGTTGATAGGCCTTCTCGCGTACCTATTTATATATATAAGGAAGCGTCGCAGGAATCAAAAGGCAAGAACACTTGATTCTCTTGGCGCAGCAAGCGGTCAAGAATCCGTTTCCCTGATTCCTGATTCAGAGGCCTCTGCCGACTTGATGGAGCGTATCTATCAGGTGATGGAGGCGCAGAAGCTCTATCAGGACAGCAACTTGAAAGTGACAGACCTTGCTGCTGCCCTTGGTACCAACAGACGATCTGTTTCTGACTGTATCAACTCCCAGAAGGGTTGCACATTTACCCAGTTTGTCAATATCTATCGTGTAGAACATGCCAAGCGTGTCATGCGTCAGAATCCTGGCAAGAAGGTGACTGATATCTATCTGGAGTCAGGCTTTGCCAACGAAGGATCTTTCTTCAGAACGTTCAAGGCTATTACGGGTATGACCCCCAAAGAGTGGCTCAGTAAGTCATAAAAACCCCACTTTATGAAGAAAATCGACTAACAAAACACGTTTTGTTAGTCGATTGTGTTAAATTGTGAGTCGATGTATCGCTTTTTTTCCTATATTTGCGGCATAAATTACTCACTTTTAAACAATTTGCATATGAAGAAAATTCTACTTTTATTTATGATGTTCCTGTCGGCTGCAACGATAATGGCTGATGATGGACAGAAAATCGATGCATCGAAGATCTCCAAGATTACCTTCGACGGCGATAATGTGATTATCACCTTCAACGACGGAACCACCTCCTTGAAGGCCGATATGGTGACGGTTACTCTCGACTTCACAGAATTGACAGACATCGGCGAGCGTTTGCAGATGACCAAGAAGATGGGGCTGGAGGGTAAGCAGGTGTATGACATGCAGGGCCGCAAGGCTGGCAAGAGTGCTGCTAAGCTCAAGAAGGGCTTCTATGTGATCGATGGTAAAGTGGTAATCATTAAATAGAGGAGGGCTGCAATATGAAGAAAATGATACTTAGATCAGCCATGCTTTTCCTGTTGGCAGGAATGACAAATGGCGTAACGGCGCAGACAACAGACCACTCTGTGGAGAAAGACAATACCAAGAATCAGGTGATGTTCCAATTAGTCAAGGGTGACTACAAGTATTACAACACTTCCGATGTCATGAGCATTGATTTCGAGGGCTATGAGATTACCGTCAAACATCGTGATGGCGATGATGTCTATCCGTATAATGTTCAGAACATCGCGTTTCTCAAAGGAGAGAAGCCTGCTCCCACCAAGGCCGACCTCATCGGCACTTGGGAAGTGAGGGGTCATGATGAAGATGGTGAGGATATGATTACCTATACCTTTACAGAAGACAAACTGACCATTACCACATGGAACAGGATCCAAGGCCATGATCCGATGCATGAGGTTCTTTCGTACACCTTAAAGGATGGTATTCTGAGCTATACGTATCCTGCTACCGAATGGTCGGAGTCCTATACTGACAACAGATTCGTCAGCCTCATGTACGACAAGTCTGTTATGGTGCTGAAGTATAAGCCAGACGATTGGAGTTGGATGTTTGAAGAGGATGAAGGCCTGGAGAAAGCAGAGGTCTTTATCAAGAAAGACAAGAATCCAGATACCTCTGAAGCCAAACTTGACGGAAAGTGGTTCTGTTACCATAGTGGCACAAAAGCCGAAGTACAGTCAGGTCTCTGGATTAATGGTAACAAGGCAGAGTTTGTCATCGGTGCTTGGGCCACTCGTATGGTAGGTCCTTATACTTACGAAAATGGTGTCCTTTACCTACACCCAACGGAGTACTACGTTGGTCGTAGTGATGATGAGTGGGGCTATGGACGTATTGACCCCGCTACGCTGGAGTGTTCTAGTTGGGAGAAAGTTGGTGCAAATCCTGGTATTGTTAGAGGTGGAGCACCCTACCCCGAAACGTTCATGTTCATCATCAATGGCGATGAGGCTTATAGTTGGTATGCCAATCTGCCTTGTCTTTATTTCAAACAGTAGTAATAGCTAATTGCGCGTGAACAAAAGAATAAACATTAGAATGAGTAATAAAAGTATCAAAATTATGAAGAATCTACTTATAGTTATCGTAGCCTTTCTACTGCCGATAGGGGTAGTGCAGGCACAACATATGCAGCCCGATCCCGTAATACCGGGTTCGAAGGGTCCGTTGCCAGAAATGCCAACTTTAGAGAAAGCTGAGGATGGGCACTTTGGTGGTCTGCATCTGTCGCATACCACATTGTCTTCTTTCCAAGGGTTAAACTGGAGTTATGATGTTGAGTTCTCATTCCCCTCGCCGAAAACCTTTGGTGGTGATAGTTACACCCTACAGATGAACCGAGATGGGGCCTGGGAGACATATAGTGAAAGCATTACTGGTTATTCTTGCATAGCTTCCGTCACTGGACGCACTTACCGCCTGGTGCTGCATGGAGGTGATAAAGATGGATGGGTGTCGAACGAGGTGACTGTCCCTGTCATTACGATCCCCTCACAGAAAAAGTATACGGAATACAACGCTAACCAGCAAACTTTCGTGGGCAGCACGCTTCGTGGTTCGTCGCTCACCATATATGTCTATGACGACATTAGCAACCTGCGCAGCTATACTTCCTATAAAGACGATGCGAGCTTTGTGCGTACCTGGTATCGACGCAATCCCAACACCGGAAAGATGACTTACACTGGAGTGTCGGGTTTAATGTACACCGTGACCTCCGAAGACGTGGGCTATGAGATTGTGGAAGTCGTGGAGGGCGACAACAAGAAAACCGACTTCTATTACTCCCTCTCGATGGGTGTGGGCAAATTCCCCGTTTTCAGCTCAGCAGAGTATTTCTACGAGGGCATCATCGTGAACACAGAATATGACATTCCTAATCCAGAGACCGTATTCGGTTTCAATGTGTGGAACGAAGAATCCGGAGGCTCGGAGGTTCAGCCTTTTGCACCCGAGAATTTCAAGGTGCTGGCTCCTGGTCGCTATGCCATTATCTGCCCGTGGGAGAGGTATGGTTGGGAATATATGTACTCTACCAACGACATGATCGGCATCTGTGAAAATTCTGGAGGATCATATATCTCACCTCTTTATCTCTGGGCTGCCCCTGGCATGTTGGAGTCCAAGGCTCTGCAGAGTGGAAAGGAAGTGGAAGGTGCCAAGATCAATCTGCTGGAAAAGAATATAGAGGGAAACATGCAGTATGTCTACACTTCTCCCGACGGCTATCTGACTGCTGCTTCCTACATCACCCTCTATGCCAAGGCCGTGAATGTGGGCAAGGGCAATTTGCCAACCTATTATCCCAACGCCTTGTTGTGGACCGATGCTCAGTCGTTTGATGCTCAGGAGATGTATCATAGCGAGGAGGGTCCTCAGTCAATCGATATCGAAGTGCGCCCCAATTTTGCTCCTCTCAGCGGCCAGTGTACCATCGACGGTAAAGTTGCCGGCACCATTCCTGTACCCACTCCTCTATTGTCGGAGGGTGCAGAGGCCGGGGATCCCACTGCTGAACCCGTGTATGTCTACCTAAGGGTGAAGGGTGGCGACATCGTGGCTGCTACACAGTTGCAGGCTGACGGCAGCTACCACTTCGGACAGGTGCCCTACGGCACTTACGAGGTGATTCCCAACATTGACGGTTATACTGTAGACATCCAGACCGTGACGCTCTCTGCCGAGAATTCTGTCGCCAAAGGCATCGACTACACTATCGGCAACTATTCCATTAGTGCCAGTGGGGCTTCTTCGATTGGCAATATCATCGCTGTCCCTGCCGATGGTGTCATCTATGATCTTTCAGGTCGTCGCATAACTAACGGTAATCTGAAACCCGGACTCTACATTCGCAATGGAAAGAAGATAATCATTGGGAAATGATTTTTTAATTTTTTGTGAATCATAGGATCGTTAATGATCTTTCTTCTATACGACAGGAGTGGCAGCGATGCCGCTCCTGTCGTATTCTCGCATTAACCTCAGATACTAGGCATGAAAGTTGAAAAAAATTGGGGCAACTCTCGAAGAACTCCTGGCAAAATGCTGTAAATTCTGATAATCCATATGGCTGAGAAGAAAAAAGTGACTCACAAAACACGTTTTGTGAGTCGATTGTGTTAATTTGTGAGTCGATGTTTCGAAATTTTTCTTATATTTGCAGCATATAATCCAAAACAGAATTGCAAATGAAAAAGAAAAGGCTAATTCTAATCCTGACAGCTTTGCTTATAGGCATAGCATGTCTGCAAGCTGCCCCTCCTGCGGGTAATGCTCGTTTAATCGTATGGTTGAAGTCTGGTGAAAAAGTCAGCTATGAACTGGCTGATGCGCCTATTACCACTTTCGCTGGCAGTAAGCTTATTATCCAGACCAACCAAGTTACCATCCCGTACGAGCGCAAGGACGTGCTTCGTTATACCTATGAAGATATAGGGGATACAGGCATAGACTTATTGCCAGGCGAACGTCGTGTAGAGATGAACCACGAGGGTGACGAGATTACCTTCCGAGGACTACAGGTAGGTTGCACCGCCAGTATCTTTGCTGTCAACGGCACCCTCATAGAGCAGTATGAGGTAAGTGATAGTCTGCCGCTGACAATTTCACTGAAGAACCGCCCCAATGGCGTGTATATTGTAAAAGCCGGAACGGAAACCATTAAAGTGATGAAGCGATGAAGACAAACAGACGAATCCAGACATGGTTCCGCTATGCGGTTGCAATGCTACTTGCCTTGACAGGCAGTTTGTCTGTTACGGCACAGGATGAAATAGAGGGCGGCGAGGCTTTCTATATCTACCAGAATGACGGTCACTTCGATGGCTTCTTCTTCGATCAGGTGCAACAGATCAGTTACTCACGTTTCGACACTCTTGGTATTGAGCATGACAAATATGTCTCACAGGAGATCGTGACTAAGGACAGCACGTATCGCATCATGTTGACGGCCATTGACTCCGTATCGTTCGTACAGCCAGAGATCAAGTATGCTAAGGGTGTGCGTTTCATGCGTGACGAGGGCATGATGGACTATTATGTTTCCATGACCAAGACCGACGACGGGTTCTTGGTGTATTTCAACGGTTCACTGCCGACGGCCCTGCAACCCAAGAAGGATGACGTGCTGTCGTGCCCCGACCTGCCCGACTACGACGAGATGTTTGTAGGTAAGGTGAAGTCCGTGCGTAGCGAGGGTGGCAAGATTGTGGCCGAGTGCGGCTACATCGAAAATATCCACGAAGTGTTCGACCAGTTTGTTACTGTTGAGCAGGTACATAATGTCCAGACAGCCCAAGGCAGTCGTACGCATCGGCGTATGGCCGGACTGGACAGGCCCCGGCGTGCTGAGGGTAACTATTCGGACATTACGCTCTTCAACTTTAACTTCAGCCATGAGTGGAGTGGTTTCAAACTGACAGATAATCTTACCTTCGGCCTTGCCCTGAACGTCGGCTTCGGCATGCAGGCAACAGCTGTCTACAAGATTACGTGGGACGAGTTCTACATTAAGACTGTACTGAAAGACCAGATGTCGTTGGGAGCGACCTTCACCCTCGATGGCGAACTGTACGAGAGTACGAGTCTGAGGATGCTACCCGGCGTGGGTGCACTCATTGACAGGTTCTCGAAGGTGCCGTTTCCGGCCAGCTTCCCCATCCTTTATGCCAACCTCGCGCCCGAGCCGTTTACCGACGTAGAGGCTCACCTCAACGTGAGTGTGGGCCTCGGTGGCGAGGTGAAAGGTACTGCCTTCATGTTGGAGCTGAAAGACAAATGGCCGTATGTCGATATGGGCATCAATTTCATTGCGCCCTTCCTGCCTTACACCCTTGAGAAAGAAGGCTCGTTCACGGTCAATGCCCAACTGAATGGTACCATCTATTCGGGCATGAAGTTCCCCATCAAGGGGGGTACAGAGGATTGGATCAAGAAATTCTGCGGACTCGAAACGGGTGTCGAACTCAAAGCTGGTCCGAAACTCAGCGGCGCACTGAACTTCGACATTTTGAAAGCACCGTTCGGAGCCTACGAGGCACTCAAGGACTCGAAAGTGGAACTGACGCTGATGAGCATTACCACGGAAGCCTCCTCCGAAGCGACTTTCCTTGGTAAGAAAGGTGAACACAAGATTTCCCATAGCTGGAACTTCGGTAACCATCCGTTGGGACTCTTTGCCGGTATAGACGACATGACCGTTGAGCTCATAGGTGACAACCAAGACGGGGTGAAGTGCCACTACGATGTCTCGGGTGATGTGTGTCTGCCACAGAAACTCGGTGTCGGAATCTATGTCAAGGAGGACGATGACGACATCTACTACAAGAAACTTTACAGATATGCGACCCGTGACGAGCTGTACTTTTTGAATACGTTCAACAGTGTTGACCTGGAGTTCAACGGCCTGCCCGATGGAGAATACCGGGTACGACCCATCATCGTGGCTATTGGCACCGTCCCAGTCATAGAGAAGGAGCAGGTGGTTGTCATAGAACCCAAGGAACTGACGCTCAAGCCAGAGGAAATCACAGCTGAGGAGGAGGGCGGTGAGTTTACTATCACCTTGGTCTCGAAGCAGGACATGCCCATCACCGCTACTCCCAACGACAACTGGATTACCACTGAGATTGTGGGTCCGTCGGGCGGTAATAAGTATAGTGTGATGAAGGTCAAGGTGGCTGAGAACAACACCGATGCCTATCGCACGGGCTCCGTCACCGTACGTCAGCGGTACACAACGACGGATTTCGTCGAGAAGACACTCACCGTCAAGCAGTACGGTGGCCTGCAGCTGTCTCCCTCTTTGCTGATCATCCCCAAGGAAGGCGGTACAAGGACTGTCAGCATCCTGACATCGTTGGATCCCATCACTATCGACCTGAACGACGGAAAAGACTGGCTCGACTACGATCTCGACAAGCGCATACTGACCATCACCGCCAAAGAGAACAAAGGCGCACAGCGCACAGCCACTGTCACCGTATCGGCCTGGAGCAGCAAGCACAGCGGTATTAACGCCACTAAGCTGACCATCCGTCAGGACGGCGCCATCAACGCCTCTGTGGCGCCTTCGGCACTTACCTTCGAGGCCAATGGCGGCACGCAGAAGGTTAACGTAACGTTGGGTGCTGGTGTCACGCTTACTGGTGCCAGTGTGAGCGAAGATGCCAAGAAGTGGCTCATCGTCGAGAAGGGCAGCAACTATGTCAATGTCACCGCCATGCCTAACACGACAGTGCAGCAGCGTGAGGGAACCGTCTATTGCGAAGTCACCAACAACGATACAGGCGAGATGGTAGAGATGCCTGTCAGCGTAACCCAGGAGATAGGCACAGCATCCGTCGAGCCTGCCTCCCTCCTGTTTGCTGCCAATGGTGGCGTGCAGCAGGCAAAGATCAACATGGGCAGCTTCACCTACTGCGGCGTCCTAGACGTCAGCAGCGAGGGCAAGGGCTGGACGAGTGCCACTGCTGACACCGATGGAACGGTCAATGTTACCGTCGAACCCAACGCCCAGTCCGCAAAGCGTGAATGTACCGTCAACTGCTGGGTCAGCAACGTCAAGACCCCCTCTGTCGACGACATCATGGTCTTACCACTCAAGGTGATACAAGAGCCACGCGCAGCTATGGAGCCTGTCACGCCCGATGGCGACAAATGCCCGTTCAAATACATCTCCTTCATTGCCGATCGTTACGTTGAATATATCTCTGCCAACGAAGGGAAGGCTGATACCATTTTTCATGTTACCCCCTCCTTCGGCTTTAGGCCCGACAATGCCCAGTTCACCGTCAAATATGGTAAGGAGATCAACCACTACGAGTGTGTTGGCTATCAGGAGTGGTCTGCCAACGAAACGAAATCCCGGGCCACCCTGTCGTTCGATGTGGAAAAGAAAACCAACAAGGTTAAAAACCTGCGGTTTGTATTAGACAGCGAAGGCACGACGAGATTCCATATGTTGGGAGTTACTACCAACACAGCGGTCAATGCGTCCTATGCCATGTCGGTGAATGAGTTCCCGTTAGAGGAGAATAGCAGTTCTTACAAACATGGCAAGCAATCCATTGCCGAAGGTCTGCTCTTCAGCAATTTCAGCACCGTGGAAGACCTGACAACTACATTTACCGTCAGCGAAGCGTGGAAGGAAGTCTATGGCGATGAAAATTTTGATCCCACCAGCGATCATGTCACACTCCAGCCATACAATGATCCTCGAGACTACGTTGAGATCTACATCTCCTACAAGGACGGTCAGGGTGAGCCCATAGACCTGGAGTGGCCCAGCAGCGAGGTGATGGCTAGTCTGAAGAAAGACGGCATGCCCATCTACGAAGGAGCAAGTCCGCCCGAAGTCAACGGCACCTACAAGCTGTCGCCCCTCAAGGTGGTGGCCGACCCCTCGGGTCAGGGCGCTGGCGAGTTGTCAGAATATGGCGTCGATGCCCTCGTGTTGAAGTTTAGCGGGCAGGCCGACGGAGAACTCGATGTCAATATGTACTTCACGGTAAAAGGTGAGCCTGATATAGCCGGCAATGATATGAAGGCGCTCATCACAGGCAATGGCAAGCAGTTCAGCATCTGCATGCCCGACGGCTATGGAGGAGCAGCCATTATCTCCGGCGAGATGGACGGAGGCTCCATCAATAACCTTCATTATGCCTCCTGCGACATGAACAAGGCAGGACAGCATGTCATCCTGAAGGACGACGACGGCTCCAGCTCTACAACCACCTGGTCACCAGGAACAGACGATTAAGAGCCGAAACACTTAACTATCAGGCACGGAGGTTCCTGGAACTTCCGTGCCCATTTTTTTGAAGGAAATTGACTCACAAAACGCGTTTTGTGAGTCGAAAGTGTTAAATTGAGAGTCGATGTATCGGTTTTTTTCCTATATTTGTAGCGAAAATGATCAATAACCAACAAAATAAACGCTTATGAAACAACGATTACTACTATTATCGCTTCTGACGGTTTTTTGCGTCAAGGGCATGTCTCAGGGTTCTGAAAACATCCCTGTGGAGGGAAGCACGTTCTATTTGGAGAACGGGGAAGTGAGTATCAGAAAGGCTTTTACTCGCGCAGACAACAATGACATGTGGACGTTTAAGTCTGTCGCTGAGACTTGTTTTGACCAAAGCATGGTTGGCAAAGATGCCTGGCTGATGACGGCCGATGGCGAGACGAAGCTGAAGGTCACCTTTGAATACAACACCGGCGATGAGCGCTATGCCATCGAGTCAGCAGATGTTTCGTTTTATTTCTATGATGGAGATGACCTGTTCCATGATGACAAGAAACAGCTCGTCACGGATGCGGCTGTTATCGGTACTTACACCAAGGAGGTTAAGGAAAAGAGCGTCACCCTGCATATGACGGCGCCAAAGATATTCCCTGACCCCAAGATTTCGTGGTACGCCTTCTATGTGGTTCTCGACATGAAATTCAAGAAGGATAAGGGAGGTGCTGCTGTCGCCAGGCAGATCGGCGTCAGCCGTAACGGTCTTCTGCTGATGCACGGACTGAACAGTAACAGACAGTGCTTCTGGCCGTTTGGCGAATACCTGTATAACACTGGGAGTTACCTGAAACAACAATACTATATTCAAGATTACAGCTCAACAAACACCAGCTCGTTCTATGATAATACGCATACATACCGAGTTGTGGAGAACGGATTGAAAACGCTCAGCAAGAAACTGTTGGATATAGGTATAGCAAGTACCAAGTATGATATGATAGGCCATAGTATGGGTGGTATTCTGGAACGTCTTTACATCCAGCAGATCGATAATAAGCACACGTTTAAGCTCATCACGCTGAACACGCCCCATTTCGGATCTAATATCGGAAATGTTATTATGGCATTAGATAATATTGAACAAATGCCTATTGTTGATTCAAATCTTTCTACAAAAACTGCCCGCATAGTATACGATGTGGCAAAGTTTTGTTGGGCTTCAACTGATCATAGCAAGGTTGCCATAGAAGACCTTGCCGTAGGAGGTGCTGCCATTCAGGCGCTCGGATGGTCGGTTGACAAACTTGCGGGGATTCGTGTATGTGCAGTAGGTACAGAGATAGACTGGCTTGCTTCTGTTGAAAGAGCATATGCCGCTTCAGATCCCTATTATCAAGCCTGGAGCACAATCCTGTTGAACGTTTTCGGTAAAGAGGTCAAACATGAAAGAGTCTATGTGGATGAGAGTGCGGACGGAACAGACGGTGTGGTCTCTGTCAATAGCCAAAAGGGAGGATGTGAAAAGACATATATTTACCGCGGCATTCTTGCGAATGCCAATCATTGTGGAGCTACCGAATGGGATGTGGTACATGCGCGGCTGCTCGAATTGTTGACAAGTCCCAAATCCGGTGATTTCTGTCTGACAGGATTTGGAACGCCTCCTAACGTCCGTACAAGGTCGGCAGAGAATTTCGAGTTCTTTACGGATTGGGTAGCACCCAAGTCGTCGTCATATATCAGGATTGAGGGTCAGAAAGTTGAGAATCAACCATATACCCATGAATTTAAGATACATCATAGCTCCGATATGGCAAAGACCGTTGCCTTTTGTGTACTTACGAAAGATGACGTGGTTTACGACTTTGATAAAGACGTCATGTGTTTCGATATGAGTGGCCTTGAGGGCGAGAGCTGGGTCTATGCCATCGGTCGTACCAACTACAATGCGTTGGTGATTGATTCTGTCAAAGTGAAGGAAGGAGGCGTTGTGGATGGCATCAAGCATGTGGAGGACAACGCTGAGCTTCGTTATACGATAGCAGGGAACAATCTGATGATAAAGAATGTTGCTGGTCCTTACAGCGTCGCCGTATACAATGCTGCCGGTCAGATGCTGGCGGAAATGAACAGTAATCCGTCGAACACGTATGCACTCCCCCGTAACAAGGGTCTCCTGATTATCAAAGTCCGTTCGAACAAAGGTAAGCAGTTCTTTAAAGTATTGACAAAATAATAGTAATTATAATAATATTCGAACTATGAAACAGTATGTTTTATTTATAGCAATGGCATTACTGGCCATACAGTTCCAATCTTGCTCAAGTAGTGATGACGACTTAGACTCGCAATTTCAGTCATACTCAAATAGTAATGAAGACGCAGTACAGTTAGTTGGGCCTGAGGAAGAATGCACTAGGTCTCTTACAAGTGACCAGATTCCTAGTAGTGGTAATGTCGTGCCTAAGGAGGGGCAACCGTTCTATATGGATTACGCTTGGATAGAACCAGCGATAGTTGAGGTTCCGAGTGAAGGTAAGGTGACCTTCTCTACTCACCATTACGGTGATTTTAGAACGGTACGCAGGGTATATCCTGAGAATGCTTCTTGGATTAAAGGAATGTTCTCTCAGGATTATCTGGAAACAAACAGGTATAAAGGGTCTGATTGGGGACAGTTCTATATCTTTATACCGCCCAATGAAACCAACAAGGCACGGCAAGATACCATCAAGTTCCTGTTTGCCGAGAATTCAAATGTACCCAATGAAAAGCGCTTCTGCGTGCCCGTTGTTATAAAGCAAAAAGCTGGGCCTTTCAATACTGCTGATCTGAAGAAACATATTCTAGGTAAATGGCACCACCATATCATCGCTACTAATATGTTGACAGGTAAACCGTCCACAGATATTAACTGGGATGCGGAATTTAACGCTGATGGCTCCTATAGGGTAGATAAGCATGAAATTGGCCTTAATGGTAGTGACTATAATTTTGAAGGATGGGAAAAAGGAACTTATGAGATCACCAAGGTTGAACTAGACGATAGTAATTGCCTCAGGGTTTATCTGAAACAGACCTATACGCATGGACCGACTACCGCTGCGGAAGGCTATTCTTCAGGAAGCCGAGATACATACTTTGTAGTCTATCCGCATTTCATGATGTGGGCTACAGGACAGTCAAAGTATTACGACCGGGTGGTAGAATAAGATTACCAAGAACGGAGTAGTATATAATTAAAATAAGAAATATCTAACAATGAACATCATGAAAAGAAAACTGTATCTATTACTGATGCTGCTGATTTCACTGACGGGCATGGCTGCCGACGACATGAATCAGTATGTACCCTCAAGTTATGGAGGATGGCAGAACTTATCTGCCAGTGTGAACGATCTCACATGCTTTACCAGCGATCCGCTACCCATGCAGGCAGCCGTCTCTGGTAAGACCGTTCATGTGTTCTGGACTGACTGGAAACCAAATGCCAAGGGTGAGTCCTGTATCTATTACCGTCGTTCGACCGATGCCGGCAAGACGTGGGAAGCCGCACGGGCAATCTTCGCCTCCAAGAACATATCGACGACCGATATCAACTATGTAGGCGGCAGCTTCGGCAGTAATGCCAAATGGTTTAATGTGGAAGGGCAGAATGTCCAGATTGTCAACGTTGTGAAGTCTGATGATGGCAATAACAGCGAGTTGCTCTTCACCTATTCAACCGACGGCGGCAAGACCTTCCAGCAGCGTGTTCTGGCGAAGGGCAGCGCAGGCGACGGTCATTATTATTACGGACGGCCGCATATAGAGAGCGACGGCCAGACGGTGGTCATCGCTTTCCAGCATTCGCGCTATAATAGCACCTCGTATAAGACCCGTGTACTCACCTCGTTCGACGGCGGTGCAACTTTCAAGGACAAGGAGATTGACAAAGTTCAGGATCTGGTAGACCTGAAAGTCTCCGGTAAACGATGGACAGTACTCGGCAATGATATGTATTGGTACTATAACATGTGGTGGGGTAATGTCTATCTCTCGACTTCTACAGATGGTGGCGAAACCATCAGTACACAGAATATAGCTCCATTAGTGAAGGATGACACTTCGTGGTGTCAGCTGGAATACATGAAGGGGGCCAATGGTGCTTCGTACAACTACCACCCTCAGATGACGCTTGAAGGCGATGTCATCAACGTCATCTTTCAAGGCTGTGCTGAGGAAGTGGAAGGCAAAAGCCCCACCAACGACCGCAACCACACCATCTTCCGTCGTTCTACTGACGGCGGTAAGACTTGGACAAAGGCGATGTATGTGCCTGAGACTAATGGCTCAGAGGGCGCTATCGCTGCAAAGGGTAATCACATCTATGTGTTGCAGACACCTAATGGTCCGGTGATACATCACTCACATGATGGCGGTAAGACCTGGGAAGTGCAGAGGCGTTGCTACTGGGATGGTCGTTATGATGGCTACTCCAATTTCTATGAACTCTACATCGCGCCTGATGATGCTTCTGGACAACACGTCTATATGACTGGTTGCCGTGCCTTGCTAGTGGAGTCGAAAGACGGCTTCCGCACTGTTAACCGCACTTTCAGCATCGGCAAGGAGTCTTATTATGGTGGCAGGTCTAACAACCACTCTCTGACTGTACTGTTAGACAGTGAAGGCACTGAGCACTGGTTCATGAACTATCAGGCACCCTACAAGAACTTTGACCCCTACTTCTGGAACATTGTTCATCGCCGCAATGATCCGGCTCCCGCTACGACGGGCAAGGAGATGGCACTTGACATCTCGCAAAAGGTGTACGCAGAGTTGACGCAGAAAATAGTGAACGACGTTACGATTCCCATGACACCAAGTATCATGGAGACACGGGATGCCACCACTGTGGAATGCTGGGTGCGTGTGGACGAGACGGACTATTCCTTTGAAATCGCCAGCGTGACTAACAGCTCTACCTACCATGCCGGAAGCAATTACCAAGGCGGATGGTATATCAATGCCAACGTAAAAAGCGGTGCGTATAGCTTCTATGCCGGCCTGAGCACTGAGCTCTCTGTTGATGGAAAAGGAAAAGAGGTCGGGTCATTCTGGCGCTATCAGATAAAGGACAAAGGCTATTGGCATCACCTTGCGCTGACCTATGACTCGAAACAGGAAAAGAATAACCTCCGCTTTTATATCGACGGCGCGCTTATTACCTCAGCCACCGAGAAAGGCAAGATAGTAATGGGCAATAATCCCATTGTTATCGGACGTACTTCGACTTATGGCGATAAACAGAAAACCTTGGTCGACAATTTTGCTATCTGGAGCCGTGCTCTCACTCAGGAGGAGATACAGGCACATCTCTATAGCACGCCTGATGTCAAGGATAAGGACTGCCGCCTGCTGCTGACCTTTGATGGCTCGCTACAGGACAAGAGCCAGTATCATAATGACCCCGCCCCGCTGATGGACGCCGTTTTGACGGGTCACGACGGCATCCGTCCGCCACACCCCGACTTCACCATGACCAAGGAAATGAATGGGCAGAAGGTTTACGTGAACGATGTGACTCAGGACGGTACGGGCGTCTGGTGGATACTGCCATACCCGGGAAATCCTAACGATTACAAGTCCAGCGAACAGCGTCATGTGGAACAGAACTTCAGTGGATACCCCGGCACCTACACCTATACCATGGCAGCTAGGGGTACGGGTAAGTGTAACGCCTATGCTACTGTCTCGAAGACGTTTACCATTGGCGGATTGAGTAGGGTATATCCCACAGTGGTGGGACAATCCGAAGGTGTAGCCTTGCACATTTTGGGTGGTTATAAGCTCACCTATAGAAACCAACCCCGTGTGGTACTGCATGGTGCTGGTGGTGATATAGAAGGAAAATGGCTTGTCGATCGCGACTACGATGCCTCCAAAGTCGCCTCCATTGACGATTTGGCTCCCGCCGATTTCGATCTCAGCAAGGCATCTGCGGGCAAATATGATGTCATCGTGGGTACTGATACGCTGTATCAGGCTCTCACTGTAGAGAAATCTGAGACGCCAGATGTATGGGTACAGGTGAACGGACGTGACAAGATGCTATGGAACAACTACCAAAAGTACACCATCACCTACGGTAACCGCTCGAACGCGCCAGCTTACAATGTTCCGTTCATACTCTGCGTGCCCAGTATGAAAGGTAATGTTGACGTATCATTCGATTTTGATATCAGCGCTATCAGTCCCTATCTTGACGACAGTGGGCAGGAACTGGCCAAGCAGGCCACTGACTATATGATGGCATACGATAAACAGACGGGCGATTCGATTATTTGCTATATGTTGCTTATTCCTTATGTTGCACCAAACAGCACAGGGGAAAGATCATTCCGTGTTCGCTTCAAGAAGCCATCCGGCTCCAATGCAGACGAACTCAATATGTACTATATGATTCAGGATCCATGGGGAATTGATCTTTCGGATCAGGCTAATTCGCGCGCACAACGTCGACTTTACACGATGGAACAGATGGAGTGTATGGCCTTGAGTTTCGGACAGCAACTGCTGGAAGACGGTGTCGTTGGCCAGATACCCGTTGCAGGTTGTATCTACAATGCTGGCAAGACGGTGATTATGGCAACTATAGACATCTATAACCGCAATTCAGGCGGTTGGGTGAATTTTGGCAAGAACTTCGGTAGCGCAGCACTGAGTTGCGGAGCCGACTTGTCGGGCGTTGGAGCTGTAGGCAAGTGTATGTTCATCATCGGTTCAATGTGTTGGAGTGCTATGAATACTTATTGGAACCGAGAGGACTGCCTGAAAGGTCCTGGTAACAAGAAGAAGTCACGCGGTGTGGGCAGCTACGATCCCAACGAGATGATTGGTCCTGCTGGCTATGACGACAAGGCTCATTATATCAAACCTATCCACAACATGGCTTACACCATCACCTACGAAAATAAGTCTACCGCAACGGCCCCCGCCCATGAGGTGTTTATCAACGACAAACTCGATGCTTCGAAGTACGACCTCTCCACCTTCAGCTTTACCTCGTTCGGATGGGCTGGCCAGCAGTGGAGTGTAGGCGGTACCAATACTAAGGAGTTCACGCGTAACATTCTCTATACTGTCAAGGGTACAGAAATTATGGTACGCGTAAGCGGAGCGTTGAATGAAAAGACCGGTGAGGTTAACTGGAGCATGATATCGCTTAAGAAAAACGGTGATGAAATAGATGATCCTGACCTCGGCTATCTATTGCCTAACAAAGAAAACGGCGAGGGTGAAGGCTTCGTCAGCTTCAATGTGGAGCACAAGCCCAATCCTGCCAACGGCTCTACCATCAGCAACAAGGCTACCATCGTGTTCGATGCCAATGACCCGATAGAGACGAATACATACGTGAACACCTTCGATACCGACTATCCCACTTCGAAGGTCACGAAGGTGACGGAGAAGAATGGTCAGCTGGCCATCACCATCCAAGGCAGCGATGCTACCAGCGGTATAGACAGTTATAGTATCTATGCCAAGAAGAACGGTGGCGATTGGGAGGCGTTGATTACCCGTGTGACGGGTTCTCAGGTTTCTGTTGACTGCGATCCAGGTACGAAGTACAGCCTCTGTGCTTTGGCCACCGACAATGTGGGCTGGTACGAGGCGAAGGACCTGAAGGCTGAGGCCGAGATTACTACGTCTGGTGATGCTCCCGCAGGCGCCACCTATACCCTCAAAGTAGCTGATGCCGGCTATGCCACTTTCTATGACTCTAAGGACAACTACAAGCTGCCTGCCGAGTTGAAGGCCAAGGTGGTGAGTGGAAATACTGGCAGCAGCCTGAGCTATCAGACAATTTCAGGCAACATCGTGCCGAAGGGTACCGCCGTGCTTATTGAGGCCACTCAGAAGAAGGCCGCCACCTATACGCTGACCAGTACCACAGAAGCGGGCAGCAGCGTAGGCACTAACCTGCTCTACGGCAGCGACGTGGCCACCACGACAAGTGCCTCCGGCGACAACCTCTATTACAAACTGTCTTATGGTCCGTCGGGAACTGTCATTGCCGACTCGTTCGGCTGGTTCTGGGGAGCCCAGAACGGTGCCGCCTTCCGTATTGAGGCTCACCGCGCCTGGTTAGCTGTTCCCAAGTCTTCTGCTACCCGCGGCTACCTGATCGATGGCAGTGCGACAGGCATCACCGACCTGATGCGGGAGGAGCAAGATTCTCAGCCTCTCCTGGATCTGCAGGGACGCCGTGTGACGAATCCGTCACAGCGCGGCATCTATATCCAAGGCAATAGGAAAATCATTATCAAGTAATCCCATCAACATTAAAAAGGAAAGACTATGAATATGAATATGAATAGAATGAAATATCTGGCACTGGCCTTAGTGGGCAGTATGTTTGTGTTGTCGTGTGGCGGTGGAGGAGGCGATGATGAGCCGGAACCCACCCCCAAGCCGCCGACGCCTACCACCAGTGGGAAGAAATCCACCCAGAGTTGTGAGATGCCTGCATTGGCATCAGAAACGACGGTTATGCTAAGTGGCCTGTCATCGGCCATCAGCAGCAGTTCAGGTTCTGCTTCGTGGGTAACTGTATCACGAGAGACCTATACTTCCGGTGCGCCGACAGTAAAAGTAACGACTATCGATAACCTGAAGGACGAGTCTCGTCAGCAGGAGTTTACCTTTATTGCTGCGAGGGATACGGTAGTATTGACGGTTCGTCAGAAGGCACTAACCGGCTCTGACGGTGGAAGTGTTAACAATTCAACGAACGTTCCATCCGATCAGCCTGCTTTCTCAAGACACACCACAAGGTAATTTGTACCCAGAAAGTTATTTTATGTTTCACTTAATACAATTAAAGCGTATGAAAAGACCTAAGAAATTAATTAAGGCAATCTTTGCTGCCTTTGTCATGGCCTTGTTTGCACAACCCGTGCAGGCACAGGACAGAGTAGACGAGTTTGGCATTTTCGACCACATGTCGGTGGGCCTGACTCTGGGAACCACGGGCGTTGGTTTAGACCTCGCAG
>JAEEGJ010010734.1_pt1 | contig 23665 bp, 18 predicted proteins | sample 8958761 | NCBI WGS metagenome assembly JAEEGJ01 (sample SAMN16246546, study PRJNA631951) | gut metagenome | biome: gut microbiome; feature: rumen; material: RS-attached | host: Bos | place: Iran: Karaj | collected 2018-10 | reverse complement strand
ATAACAGGCTGATCTCTCCCAAGAGTCCATATCGACGGGGAGGTTTGGCACCTCGATGTCGGCTCATCACATCCTGGGGCTGAAGTCGGTCCCAAGGGTTGGGCTGTTCGCCCATTAAAGTGGTACGCGAGCTGGGTTCAGAACGTCGTGAGACAGTTCGGTCCCTATCCATCGCGGGCGCAAGAGATTTGAGGGGATCTGCTCCTAGTACGAGAGGACCGGAGTGGACGGACCGATGGTGTACCAATTATGCCGCCAGGCGTATCGTTGGGTAGCTACGTCCGGGTCGGATAAACGCTGAAAGCATCTAAGCGTGAAACCAACCCCAAGATGAGATCTCTCATGACACAAGTCAGTAAGACGCCTTGTAGAAGACAAGGTTGATAGGCCGGGAGTGTAAGTGCAGTAATGTATTGAGCGGACCGGTACTAATCCGTCGAGGGCTTGATTTAAGAATGCGAGTGAGGACAAGTTAGAAAGTGAGTAGTTTCTTCTGTAAAGTTTTGAAGGTCTGGAAAGACCTGTAGGAAGAATGAGGATTTTCAGGGGTTATGCAAGGAAGGCGAGCGACGGGAGATGATACTGGCGTATATCGACCGAGCGAGCCGTAGGCTGACGAAGCAGAAACCTGAAAATACCATTCAGAAATCCGGTGACGATGGCTGAGAGGTTCCACCTGTTCCCATCCCGAACACAGCAGTTAAGCTCTCACGCGTCGAAAGTACTGGGCTGGAAGCGGCCTGGGAGGATAGATTGTTGCCGGTCAGAGACGAAGCCCCCGTACAACTAAGTGCGGGGGCTTTTACTTTGGGTTGTATGCTAATCGGTTATAATCAATAAAAGTACTTTACAAAACAGTTTTAATTATGTATAATAGACAGGCATACAAATTTCATAACAGACAGTTCGTGACCATCCTGTCTCTAAATAAAACTACGGGCGCAGTGAACGGCGATTGTTTTCATATGACTGTATGATACAATTCCGCTTAATGCTTTTAACATTTACGCCTATAGTTATAGGCGTTTTTTTATGACATGGTTATTTTGTTTTAAGAAATTATAAACATGTCTTTTCATATTCTGTATGATTGTGCGTTTTTGTTGATATATGGTTGCGACCTGATGCTGTTCAAAAGAACATTTGGAAAAGGAGAAGAAATGAATCAGGACTACACGAAAACACAAAAATTGACAATCAGCGCGATTTGCATCGCTTTGTATCTGGTTGTGATGCTCTGTACTCAGAGCTTTGCGTTTGGACAATATCAGGTTCGTATTGCTACAGCGTTGTACGGTTTATCGTATATTTTTCCTTTTTTGGTTGTTCCCTTTGGGATTGCCAATGTTATCAGCAATCTTGTGATGGGCGGCTTGGGCCCTGTTGATGCAATTGGCGGTTTTTTCATGGGTGTGCTGACAAGCGGTGTCATTGCTATGGGAAGACGTTACGGTCTGGGGTGCTGGATCGTCGCTGTTGCAGTAACGTTACTGCCGGGTCTGGGAGTTCCTGTCTGGTTGTCCGGGTTATTGCATATTCCTTACGTTGTTTTGGTTGCAAGCTTATTGGTGGGGCAGTTCATTTCCGGTATTACAGGTATGCTGCTGGTCAGGGCGTTGGAAAAAGCGGATGTTGCAAACCTGTGTTTCAGAACTAACCGAAGCAGAAATTAAATGACAGAGTTCAACTAATCCATATCAGTCCGGCCAATACAGCAAGAGTTCCTCCGGAGAGGAAACAGGAATTATTACATTATATTTAATGGGAGAAAAGGATGGCAGCAGGAAGAACAGAGAAGGATTTACAGGGTGTAAGTTTATTGGGAAACAAGACAAAATACAGGGATGATTACGCTCCGGATGTGTTAGAGTGTTTCCCTAACAAACATCCGGAAAACGATTATTTTGTCAAATTCAACTGTCCGGAATTTACCAGTCTTTGCCCAAAGACTGGACAACCGGATTTTGCGACGATTTACATTTCGTATGTTCCGGATCAGAAACTGGTTGAGAGCAAATCGCTGAAATTATACTTGTTCAGTTTCCGCAATCACGGAGATTTTCATGAGGACTGTGTGAATATTATCATGAAAGACCTGATCCGGTTGTTGGATCCTAAATATATAGAAGTCTGGGGAAAGTTTTTGCCCCGTGGGGGATTATCCATTGATCCCTATGCCAATTATGGTAAAAAAGGAACCGATTGGGAAAAAACGGCTCATCACAGACTTCACTATCATGATATGAATCCGGAAACAGTTCAAAATCGCTAAGTGATTTGGCAGCCTGTCAGCTTTAAGACACGATTGTTTTCCATGGATGCGTTTAAATCGGGCAGATGTAGAAACGAAATCCGTTTTTTGAGAATTTACTGATTTCGAGATACGTTAATAACGAAATTTACTCTTCACTTTTGCAGGGGGCTATGTTACAATATCCTTAAGAGAAGAGTAAATTTTCTTTTTATTTAGGATTATGAAAAGACAGCATTATAGCGGCAATTATCACAGTGCTATCTACTGTGCGGTAAAGTTATTAATAACTGTCTAAATTAATTTTTTAAGGAGGAGTTTAGTATGGTAAAAGTTGGTATTAGTGGTTTTGGTCGTATTGGTCGTCTGGCGTTGAGAAGGATCCTGAGCCTTCCTGACGTAGAAGTTGTAGCTATCAACAACCGGACGGTCGGCGAAATAATGGCGCATCTGTTGAAATATGATTCCGTTCACGGGACCATGAAGGAAGATGTTGCATGGGAAGACGGCTTTCTTGTAATTGACGGAAAAAAGATTCCGGTTACCAGCGAAACGGATGTTACCAAGATTCCCTGGGGCAAATATGGCGCGGACATCGTGCTGGAATGCACCGGTAAATTCAAAGATTCGAAAGAAGCCCAGGCTCATATTGATAACGGCGCGAAAAAGGTTATCATTTCCGCTCCCGGCAAAAATGAGGATATCACCATTGTTATGGGTGTAAATGAAGATAAGTACGATCCGGCAAAACACCACATCATTTCCAATGCATCCTGCACCACGAACTGCCTGGCACCCTTTACCAAAGTATTGCTGGAAAAATTCGGGATTGAAAGCGGTCTGATGACAACGGTTCATTCCTATACTAATGACCAGAAGATTCTGGATGTAAGCCACAAAGACCTGCGCCGCGCCCGCGCTGCTGCCATGTCTATCATTCCTACCACCACCGGTGCTGCCAAAGCGGTTGCCCTGGTGCTGCCGGAACTGAAAGGCAAACTGAACGGCTTTGCTCTGCGCGTTCCGACTCCGGACGTATCCCTGACCGACCTGACGGTTAACCTGGAAAAAGATGCTACCGTGGAAGAAATCAATGCTGCGTTAAAGGAAGCGGCGGAAGGCGAACTGAAAGGCATCCTGGGTTATACGGATCTGCCGCTGGTATCCAGTGATTTCATCGGCTGTGAGGTTTCCTCCGTCATTGACGGTCAGTCCACCATGATGATCGGCAAACGCCTGGCCAAAGTGGTTGCCTGGTACGACAATGAATGGGGTTATTCCTGCCGTCTGGTCGACCTTGCCCGTTACGTTGGCAAAAAAGGTCTGTAATTGATTGGTAAGTCGGCGCCCTCTTTTTACAGGGCGTCGGCTTTGTTTGCATTTTCAGGATAATCGTTTTATAAAATTTCGAACGGCGCTTTTTCGTATTGCAACAGGTATTTATATTTTATTAATTTAATTAAAAATCTTGAAATGATATCAGATTTTTGAAAGGAGCATGATTTCTTTGGATAAAAAAATCCTTTCCGATTTGGATGTTGCCGGCAAAAAGGTTCTGGTGCGTGTCGATTTTAACGTACCTCAGGATGCTGAAGGCAACATTACGGATGATAACCGTATGGTGGCCGCGCTGCCTACCATCCAGTATCTGCTTGACCATGAGGCGGCTGTAATTTTAATGAGCCATCTGGGCCGTCCGAAGGGTGAGCCTAATCCCAAATATACACTGAAACCGATAGCAAAGCATCTGGAAGAGTTGTTGGGAAAACCAGTTGCCTTTGCGGAAGACTGCATCGGGCCGGCGGCGGAAGAAGCGGCTAAAAAACTGGAGACCGGATCCGTATTGCTGTTAGAGAACCTGCGTTACCATAAAGAAGAAGAGAAAAACAATCTGGAATTTGCGGAGAAGCTGGCTTCCCTGGCAGATCTGTATGTAAATGACGGTTTCGGCGTATCGCACCGGGCTCATGCATCGGTGGAAGGCGTAACCCATTTCCTGCCCAGCGCGGCAGGTTTCCTGCTGGAAAAGGAAATACGTTTTATCGGCGATGCTGTGAATAATCCGGAGCATCCGTTTACCGCTATCATCGGCGGCGCAAAAGTTTCGGATAAGATCGGCGTAATCGTAAACCTGCTGGGCAAAGTGGATACGCTGCTGATTGGCGGCGGTATGGCCAATACATTCCTTGCGGCCAGAGGTATCCCTATGGGCAAGTCTCTGGTAGAAAACGATAAGATTGAAGAAGCTAAACGTATTATGGCAGAAGCTTCCGTGAAGAATGTTAAGATTCTTCTGCCTGTAGATCTGGTGATGGCAGCAGAATTCAAACCGGATTCCGTGTATGAAGTGTCTGCGCTGGATGATCTGAACCAGGATTACATGGCCCTGGATATCGGTCCGGAAACCTGCAAACTGTATGCAGATGCGGTAAAAGATGCCAAACTGGTAGTTTGGAACGGGCCGATGGGCGTATTCGAAATGGATGCGTTCTGTAAAGGAACGGAAGCGGTTGCCAAAGCCGTTGCGGACAGCAATGCAGTCAGCATCGTAGGCGGTGGCGACAGCGTGGCGGCTATCAAGAAGATTGGTCTGGAAGATAAAATCAGCCACATTTCCACCGGTGGCGGCGCTTCTCTGGAATATCTGGAAGGCAAAGTGCTGCCGGGTGTGGAGGCGCTGGACGAGGTGCGGCGCCCTTTTGTGGCCGGTAACTGGAAGATGTACAAGACCGTTGACGAAGCGGTCGAACTGGCCCAGAATCTGGTTACCGAAACGAACGGTACTGTCAATGAAGTCGTGATTTTCCCGCCTTTTACGGCGTTGGAAAGTGTAGCGGAAGCCATTGACGGTAAATCGGTGGGCTATGGCGCGCAGGATTTGTGCTGGGAAGACGAAGGAGCTTTTACCGGCGCTGTGTCCGGCGCACAGATTGCGGACATTGGCTGTGAATACGTGCTGGTAGGCCACAGCGAACGACGGGAAATTTTCAAAGAGGACAATGAAATCATTGCAAAGAAAATGAAAGCTGCGTACCGCAACCAGCTGAAACCGGTACTGTGTGTCGGCGAAACAGAAGCGGAACGGAAGCAGGGCGCCACTAACGCCAAAATTGAAGGACAGCTGAAGAGTGCGCTGGCAGGGATTTCAGCAGAACAGGCGAAACTGTTGACCGTTGCCTATGAACCCATCTGGGCTATCGGCACCGGCAATACTGCAACAGCGCAGGATGCCCAGGAAGTCTGCCTGTTTATCCGTAAACAGCTGAACGAAATCGTTGGCGAAGACGTTGCAAGGCATATCCGTATCCTGTACGGCGGCAGCGTAAAAGACACCAATGCGGCCCAGTTCTGCATCAACGGCATTGACGGCGTATTGGTTGGCGGCGCCAGCCTGAAGGTGGAAAGCTTTGCGAAGATTGTCCGCAGTTTTTAATTAAGAGACTTTGAAGGAGAACAAATGGCAAAGAAGCCGGTAATGTTAATGATTCTGGACGGCTGGGGCATTGCCCCGGCCGGTCCTTACAATGCGGCGACGACAGCCAGTACCCCGCACCTGGACAGCTACTTTGCGGATTATCCCAACACAAAGCTGGAGGCCAGCGGGGAAGATGTAGGGCTGCCGGCTGGTCAGATTGGGAATTCGGAAGTAGGGCATTTGAATATCGGATCGGGCCGGATCATTTACCAGGACCTGTCCCTGATTTCCCATGCCATCAAAGAAGGCAGTTTCTTTAAGAACCAGGTGTTGCTGGATGCGCTGAGGCATGCAAAAGAAAAGAACAGTTCTCTGCACCTGATGGGCCTGTTCAGTGACGGCGGCGTTCACAGTCACATTGATCATCTGAAAGCGCTGCTGGAAATGGCAAAGACGGCAGGACTGCAAAAGGTTTATGTACATGCTTTTCTGGACGGCCGGGATGTGCCGCCCCAAAGCGCGATTCCTTATGTGCAGGATCTGGAAGCCTTTATGCAGGAAGAAGGCGTTGGCTGTTTTGCAACGGTCAGCGGCCGCTATTATGCCATGGACCGGGATAAACGCTGGGAACGTCTGGAAAAAGCCTATCGCAATATGGTTTTGCGGGACGGTGCAGTTTTTGCTTCCGCTGCAGAAGGCATTCAGGCTTCCTATGAAGCGGGAGTGAACGATGAGTTCGTAGTGCCGTTCTGTGTAGCGCAGAAAAACGAAGCGGCTGATGCGGGAGAGAAATCTGCTGCCTGCATCCGTAAGGGTGACAGCGTGATCTTCTACAATTTTCGCCCGGACCGGGCCCGGGAAATTACCCGTGCGTTGCATGATGAAGAGTTCCCGTATTTTGAACGGTCTGCAGAAGCCAGGCCGGTGCATATGGTCGGCATGACCCAGTACGATGCGACCATCGACATTCCTACTGCGTATCCGCCCGAGCATTATGAAGATACGCTGGGTGAGGTACTGGCGAAGAATGGGATGCAGCAGCTGCGTATTGCGGAAACGGAAAAATACGCTCATGTAACCTTCTTCTTTAACGGCGGCGTGGAAGAACCCAATGCCGGGGAAGACCGTATCCTGATACCGTCGCCGAAAGTTGCGACCTACGACCTGCAGCCGGAGATGAGCGCGCCCCTTGTAACGGAAGCGTTGCTTAAAGCACTGGACGAAGATAAATACGATGTAGTGATCCTGAACTTTGCAAATCCGGATATGGTAGGGCATACCGGTATTATGGAAGCTGCGGTAAAAGCTATGGAAACCGTGGATGCCTGCGCCGGAAAGATTGTAGAAAAGATACAGGCGCTGGATGGTGTGATTTGTATTACCGCGGATCACGGTAATCTGGAAAAGATGCAGAACGAAGACGGAACGCCCTGCACGGCTCACACTACAAACAAAGTTCCGTTTATTGTCATCAGCAAAGAGAAAGTTAAACTGCATGAAGGACGGCTGGCTGACATTGCTCCTACGCTGCTTCAGTTTTTGAAAATTCAGCAGCCGAAGGCCATGACAGGGAAGAGCCTTTTGGAGTAGTTTGTATTTGTACACGGATTTTGCAAAACCGTGCGTGTTTTGTTCGAGCACTATGTGTTTTATAATTGCAAAAGTTTAAAAGAATTATTTTATAAAATCAAAACAGGTAAAGAGAAAGGATAAGGTGATAATCATGTCTATTATTACACAAGTCTATGCACGCGAAATTCTGGATTCCCGCGGCAATCCCACTGTTGAAGTTGAAGTAATTCTGGAAGACGGTACTATGGGCCGCGCCGCGGTTCCCTCCGGTGCGTCTACCGGTGTGCATGAAGCGGTAGAATTACGGGACGGCGACAAGAAGCGTTATGTTGGCAAAGGCGTTATGAAAGCGGTGGAAAATGTAAATGACATTATTGCCGAAGCGCTGATCGGCCTGGACGCTACCCGCCAGATTGAAATTGACGAGTTGCTGATCCGTTTAGATGAGACTCCCAACAAAGCAAAGTTAGGCGCCAATGCAATTCTGGGCGTATCCATGGCCGTTGCCAAAGCGGCAGCCAACTATGTAGGCTTGCCTCTGTATCAGTATCTGGGCGGCACCAATGCCCATGAACTGCCGGTTCCCATGATGAACATCCTCAACGGCGGCTCCCATGCGGACAATAACGTTGACATCCAGGAATTCATGATCATGCCGGTAGGAGCGAAGAGTTTCAGCGAATGCCTGCGCATGAACGTGGAAATTTACCATGCCCTGAAAGGCATCCTGAAAGCCAAAGGCCTGAGCACCGGTCTGGGCGATGAAGGCGGCTTTGCTCCGAATCTGGAATCCAATGCGGAAGCACTGGACGTAATTATGGAAGCCATTGCTAAAGCCGGCTACAAAGCTGGTAAAGACATTATGCTGGCCATGGACGTAGCTGCCAGCGAATTCTACAAAGACGGCAAGTATCATATGCTGGCGGAAGGCGCCCCCAAGACCAGCACCCAGATGGTCAACTATCTGGCGGATCTGGTTGCGAAATATCCGATTATCTCCATTGAAGACGGCCTGGCTGAAGACGACTGGAAGGGATGGGCTGCCCTCACCAAGAAGCTGGGAGACAAAGTGCAGCTGGTAGGCGACGACCTGTTCGTTACCAACGCGGCGCGCCTCCAGATGGGCATCGACAAAGGTGTGGCCAATGCCATCCTGATTAAAGTAAACCAGATTGGTACCCTCACCGAAACCTTCCGGGCTGTGGAACTGGCAAAACGTCACGGCTATACCGCCATCGTTTCCCACCGCAGCGGCGAAACAGAGGATGTTACCATGTCTGACATCGCAGTTGCGCTGAACGCCGGCCAGATTAAATCCGGCGCGCCGGCCCGTACTGACCGCGTGGCGAAATACAATCAGCTGCTGCGCATTGAAGAAGACCTTGGCCCGGCTGCAACATACGGCGGCATGGAAGTGTTCTACAATCTGAACAAATAAGCTGCAAACCGATTAGAACAGTTAGTTCGCAAACCATTCGTTAATTATTATAATCAAGGATTGAAACGGTAAATGTAGTTTGCGGTACAAAGCAAGTGAGGGGAACTGTGTAAAGCAGTTCCCCTGTTTTTACGTACTTCCTTCCGACTAACGCTTTCCTACCACTGTATTAGTGAAAATATATTATTGAAAAGCGACAAGGTTTTATAATATGTAATTATCGTTCCGTAAAACTCTGTGAAAAAAATTGACATTTATTATTGCCACAGTTGTCAAGTTGTGGTAAAATACTGTGGTACTGACACAGGAATAATTAGTGAAGGAGGTAAGTAAATGCTGGAAACTGTCTTGATGGTAGTGGACTTCATCGTCTGTGTGGCCCTGATTGGGGCGGTACTGCTGCAGACTGGCAGAGGTGCGGGCTTGTCCAGCTCCTTCGGTGGCGGTGATGGTGCCTTCTTTGGTAAGGGAAATGATCTGGATACGGTTTTGTCTAAGGCTACGATTGTGCTGGGGACGGCCTTCGGTGTCATTACGTTAGCTCTTGCCAAACTCAATGCATGACCCGGCGCTTTATTGAGAAAGAAAAGCGGCGGGCTGCCTGATCAGGCAGATGCATGACTGAGGTTGCGCATCAAAGAGGCGCAACATGGTTTCAGGCATGTGGGTACAGACTCACAAAACAGTGTTAATAAAGGGCTTGGCCCTTTAAAATTTTAAATTATATTTTTATTTTGTCGAAAGGGGATTACATCTTGAGTAGTTTTATCATGTTATCCATTGGCGCCGGTATCCTCGCGCTTCTGATCGCTGTCATGCTGAGCAGTTCCATCATGAAAGCGGAAGCCGGCAATGAACTGATGCAGGAAATTTCCGGGCACATTCACGAAGGTGCTATGGCGTTCCTGTACCGTGAATACAAAGCACTGGCTGTATTCATTCTGGTTGTTGCAATTATTATCGGTATTTTCCTGGCTCCCATGACAGCAGTCTGCTTCATTGCCGGCGCAGTTTTCTCCATTCTGGCCGGTTACTGCGGCATGAATGTTGCCACCAAAGCTAACGTTCGTACCACGGCGGCTGCTGAACACGGCATGCCCCAGGCGCTGCAGATTGCTTTCTCCGGCGGTTCCGTAATGGGTCTGGGCGTGGTTGGCCTGGGCATCACCGGTGTAGCGCTGGCTTTTGCTCTGTTTGGCGAAAACGGTGCGAACATGGATATCGTAACCGGTTTCGGTCTGGGCGCAAGTTCCATCGCACTGTTTGCCCGTGTTGGCGGCGGTATCTACACCAAAGCTGCCGACGTAGGCGCTGACCTGGTAGGTAAGGTGGAAGCCGGTATTCCGGAAGACGATCCCCGTAACCCTGCTACCATCGCCGATAACGTAGGCGATAACGTAGGCGACGTAGCCGGTATGGGCGCTGACCTGTTTGAATCTTATGTAGGCGCTATCATCTCTGCTTTGACTTTGGGTGCGGTTGCGTTCAAAGGCGGCGAAGGTGTAGCTTATCCGTTCCTGCTGGCTCTGTCCGGTATTGTTTCTTCTATTATTGGTATTCTGTATGTCCGTCACAGCAAATCCACCAATCCGCAGGGCGCCCTGAACACCGGTACCTACATCGCCGGCATCCTGACCATTGGCGCTGCTGCTTACCTGTCCAACTCTCTGTTCGGTAACATGAATGCTTTCTGGGCTATCGCTGCCGGCCAGGTTGTAGGTCTGCTCATTGGTAAGATCACCGAAGTATACACCTCTGCTGATTACAGCTCCGTTAAGAGAATCGCTGACCAGGCGGAAACCGGTCACGCAACCGTAATCATCGCAGGTTTGGCAGTAGGGATGTATTCCACTTTCCTGCCCATCGTATTCATCTGCATCGCGGTATTCATCGCGTTCTTTGTAATGGGCGGCATGGCTAATCCGGCACTGGGCATTTACGGTATTGCCCTGTCCGCAGTCGGCATGCTGGCAACCACCGGCATCACCGTAGCGGTTGACGCTTACGGTCCTATTTCCGATAACGCAGGCGGCATTGCGGAAATGGCTGAACTGCCCGCAAGCGTTCGTGAAATCACTGATACCCTGGACTCCGTCGGCAATACTACTGCTGCTATCGGCAAAGGATTTGCCATCGGTTCTGCCGCGCTGACCGCGCTGGCTCTGTTCTCCGCATACTCTCAGGTTGTGAAACTGAAAGCTATCGACCTGTTGGATCCGGTTGTTCTGATCGGCGTATTCATCGGCGCAACCCTGCCGTTTGTATTTGGTGCTATGACCATGGAATCCGTCGGTGAAGCTGCTAACGAAATGGTAGTGGAAGTTCGCCGTCAGTTCCATGAGATTCCTGGTCTGCTGGAAGGCAAGGCCCGTGGTGATTATCGCCGCTGCGTAGATATTTCTACAGCTGCCGCGCTGAATAAGATGATTGCCCCCGGCGTCATCGCTATTGCATTCCCGATTCTGGTTGGCATGCTGTTAGGGCCTGCCGCTCTGGGCGGAATGATCGGCGGCGCCCTGGCTGCCGGCGTACTGCTGGCCATCATGATGGCCAATGCGGGCGGTGCATGGGATAACGCGAAGAAGTACATTGAATCCGGCGTACACGGCGGCAAAGGTTCTGATCCGCACAAGGCGGCGGTTACCGGCGACACCGTAGGCGATCCGTTCAAAGATACTTCCGGACCGGCCATGAACATCCTGCTGAAGCTGATGACCATCGTTTCCCTGGTATTTGCTCCGGTACTGGCTGCCCACGGCGGTATCCTGCTGGGAATGTTCAAATAATACGTTGCTGATTGACAATTGAATTTATAAATCATAAAACAGGACTGTTTCGGCAGTCCTGTTTTTGTTTTATAAGTTCACTTTTTGTGTTATAATAAAAATAAGAATATAGATTTTCCACACAGTATAAACGGAGGCAATCATGAGCGGACAGGCACACCGGAACGCTGGCACGTTTTTTCTGCATGGCAGCCGGGATACAGGTGTATTGCTGGTTCATGGTTACAGCGGCGCTCCGGCGGAAATGCGCATGTTAGGAAACTTTTTGCAGGAAAAGGGTGGTTATACTGTGCTGGGCGTCTGCCTGGCCGGGCATTGCACAACGGTAGAAGCGCTGGAACAGACTACCTGGCCGGACTGGTACGAAGCAGTAGAAGATGGCGTGAAAGCACTGCACAGTCACTGCCGCCACATCTACATAGCAGGGCAGTCCATGGGCGGTCTGCTGGCCATTAAAGCGGCGGCGGAGTTTTCCCCAACGGATTCTTCGGAAGAATTGTATATAAATGGGCACAGGGAGGACCCGGCAGAAAACCGCGCAAAGACCTGTTCTGTGGAAAAACTGATACTGTTGGCAACGCCAGTGTTTCTGCAGGACTGGCGTATACCTTTTGTAAAACTGTTGCGTTATTTCATTCCGCGTCTTCATACAGGGCAACACAGTTACAATGTGCCGGAAGAATATATGCAGGGATACTCGGAAATGCCGACGAAACCGGTGCCAAGCCTGTTGGAACTGATCAAGCTTTGTAAAGCGGAATATCTGGGAAAAATAAGAATTCCCACCCTGATTGTGCAGGGGCAAACAGACCATACGGTAAAAGCACAGAGTGCAACATATCTTTATGAACAGTTGAAATGTGTTTCGGAAACACAGAAAGAAATCCTCTGGCTACCGGAAGCACGGCATGTGGTGACGCTGGATGACGCGCGGGAAATGGTGTATGAAAAGTGCCTGGAATTTTTTGAAAAGCAGTATTGAGACGGGGAGGCTGTGTCGATGTTTTTTGATGTAATTGCTCCTACGCCGCTGATTCCCGGAACCCGGATTTTTGTAGACTGGGCGGAAATAGAAGAGACGTTTCTGGTAGTGGCACTGCTCACTGTTCTGATAGAAGTTCCTGTATTTTATTTTTGCGGTTACCGCAAGCCGAAAGAACTGGCAGGTTTTGCTGTTGTTAACATTATCAGCAACCTGCTGCTGAATGAGTTTTTGGAACAGGATCCTTTTGACTGGTATGGGGTGGCTGTTGTCCTGGGAGAAATTGCAGTGATACTGCTGGAATTTTGCCTGTGCTGTTATTTCATCCAGGGTGACAGGAAGAAGCTGTTCAAGACTCTTGTACTTGTGAATGTGTGCAGCGTAATTTTTGGCGGCATACTGTTCTGGTTTTATTATTGATTAAGGATTCGTTTTTTTGCTGTGTGAACATTTTGCGCAGCGTTATTGGATGCAGAAATTTATTCTGTAAATATTTAAATCAGAAGACAAACGCAAAGGAGGTTTTTACATGAAAAAGATTTTAACATTTCTTATGGCATCGCTTCTGTTGGTTGTATTTGCTTTGCCCGTTGGCGCTGCAAGCCGCGCAGAAATGTCCGAGGCATCTCGTGAAAAGCTGGATACATTCTTCAGCAATTTTGCGGAAGCGCGGGTGGGAAGTTTTGTGATGAACAATGAAATCCCCATGGATACGTTTGTGGATTTTGGCGTGCAACATAATATCATCAACCGTAAGTATGATTTGGTAAATGTGAACGAAGGCTACTGGGGCGTAAAAAAAGAAGCGGTGGAAAACGCTGTGTACAAATACTTTGGCCGCCGTATCAACGCGGTATCGTCCCGGCAACATAAGCTGACGAACAATTTATATCTGGTACCGAAGGCCAGTGGGGAAGGGCTGGTCTTTGCGCAGGTTGCAGAATGGCATGAAAACGGCACCGACATATTTACCGGTGTGGCCAATATTTACTCCGCATCTTCCGGTTTTACCGGCAATGTGCACGGCACGGCTGAGCAATGGAGGAAAGAAGCGCCGGAAGATGTTCCGGCCCTGATTGGCCGCTATATGTTTACCGTGACCCGTTCGCCTGCTGATGCGGACCGTTATGTGCTGGTGGACTGGCTGGGAAAATGATGGGATACAGCAACGATCCGGTGATTTAGTAAAGTAATAGCATAGGGAAGCGGGGGAGATGTTCATTGGACAGCGGCGTTATGATTGTTCTTTCTGTTATTTGCTGTGTGGTTGGTTTTTTCCTGAACCGGACGTATGCTAAAAAATACGGAGAAGCAGCAGTACAATGGAAATGGTTTGTCCTTCAGGTTATAGGTATTGGCGGTGCGTTGACGCAGCTTCCCACTGACGAAATCTCATTCCGTTTTTTATTCTGGATAATAGTTACCTTTCTTTCATATGGGGCAGGCCTATGGCAGTGCCGACAACATGCAAAGCGTCAGCAGGCCGAACCGGGCGACACCGTTATCGCCATGGCGGCGCAGGCGATACTGCCCGTTGGTGCGGCGGTTGTGATTCTGTTGGCTACGGGTATGATCGCGTTTGGTTTTCTTTGGGCTCATTAAGGAAACACTCCTTAATTCATGTTAAAATTTTATATTGTTTTATGGGGAGGCGAAAATTCGGTATGAGAAAAAGCGTGCAATTCGGTATGGCGGCATTGTGTTTCGCATTAACGCTGGCTTCTGTTACAGACACAGTAAGCGCGGCTCCTGCAACGGGGAAGAATGCGGAGCGCTCAGTGGCAAACTGGTATTGGAGCGACAGGGATGAGGTGTGGCCGCCTGCTGCCGGACGGTATGAACGGAAAAATGAAAACGGCGTGACAAATGCCTATATCAATGTCACAGTGCTGCCGGACCAATGGCCGGTGATTACACTGCACGCCTGTGATTACGACGGAACCGATGATGAAAAAGGATGGGAAGCGTTATCCCAGGCGCCGGCTGTTGTGTTGGGCGGGCAGATTATCGGTCTGGCAATCACGGATTCTCCTCCGGACAAGAAATATATCAAAGCCGGCATGAAACCTGTCCAGCTCCGCCTGGGTGCCCAGTTTTCCACCGGCGCCGAAGTCCAGGGCATCCATAGAGGAAACGGGACCGGGGTCATGCTGGATGATGTACAAATTAATCTGATGCATGCCGGCGTCACGTCAGGAAAAGACGGGCTGATCCTGGACTATTTCGGACATAACGGACTGCGTTTACCAGACGTCCGCGGTGAATATGTATTGAATAAAAACCGTACGCCGCGGGCTGACGAGTTCGCCGCCTGTGCACTGGTTGCCGCGCTGCCTGTTCGCGAAACCAACACCGACTTTACGGATAAGACGCTGCAGATCATACCCGAAGCGGTGACGGGCAGTATGATGCCGAAATACAAATACATCATTAAGAATTATGGCTTTGCCGTTAAAGTATTCCAAAATGGTAAACTGCTCCGCACTTTCATGGTGCCGAAAGATTTAAGCGCCGTGTACCGCTTCGACAGCGATGGCGGCGATGTGATGATTTACAATATTGACGGGTCGAAAGGATGATGAACAGATCCTCCGCATGGAATGGAAACAAGGGAGGATGTATTATTCAGGTTGTTTAAAATTTATATACATTTAAGGAGGTTTGTTATCATGGATCGGGCACGAAAGATTACAGCGCTATGTCTGGCGGCCGTGTTTCTGGTCACACTGACGGTCTACGCGGCCACAAAAGCGAAGAACTATGCGTTCAAGGTTAAGCAGAATGGAGTTAATGTATTTATCCAGTATACAGAAAATGCACCAAGCCGCAGAACCAAGATGGCGTGGCTCAAGAACAGCAAAAACAAGATTGTTCTTAGCTGGAAAAATCGTAACCCAAAAAAAATATACCGCTTGAAAGGCGGCATGTATTGCAATTATTTTCCTTACAACATAAACATGCAACGCTTTAAACCTGGCAAATATGTGTTTTACGCCGGCCAATACGGAGATGTTAAAGGGGTACGGTTTACCTATGCCGGCAGCACGTACGTGAAATACACTTCTTCAAAGGTGATCCGCAATAATAATGGGGACCTGGTACAGCGTTTCTATTTTAAACGCAACAACGCCAAAGGCAAAATGATCCATGCCCAGATTTATAATAGTAAGAACCAGCTTATACGTACTTTTAAATTCAAGTCGGGCGCTTCCAACCAGTTATTCACTTTCAACTGGAACGGCTGGCCAGGGAAGAATTCTGTAAGACGCTGCCCCAGAGGCGTATATACGTTGAAATACTGGGTTGACGGCGCTTCGCCTCGCACGGCGAAATTCAAGTTGGCGATTTAAGGAGGCGTAAGGACATGAAACGTTATTTTGATATAAACAAACTTGTAGTTTTCATGGTGACGCTGGTCTTAACGCTGGCTGTTACCGCGGTTGCACTGGCAAAAGGCACCGATGAGTGGAAAAAAGCGGAAGGCCTTTACGTTTGGAAACAGAGCGCCCAGTACAGCAACGGTTTCCTCTATGTGAAACCCATGGAAGAAGACCTGTTCCTGTTCGAGTTCAAAACCATGCGTGGCAGCGAAGCGGAAGACAGTTCCTATGATTACAACGTAGCCGGCATTTTACTGGTCAATGATAAAGGCGAAGGCGAAGCGGAATTTGATGTGGATAAAAAGCCGGTAAAACTGACGTTTACGCTGAAAGGAAAAACCATTGCCGTAAAACAAACCGGTGAGATGCCCGCCGATGTCAGCGGTGAATATGATTTCCAGGAGAAGTCTTACAACGCTACAGAAGCGGCGGCTACCGCGATTCTGGAAGGGATTGCCCCGGCAAAAACCAGTCTGAACAGTTCCAACAGACCCTACCGGTTAGTTTATGCCAACGAAACGGTCGGTGGTTGGTTCTACGATGTACGCGCTATACATCAGCCCAGCAAAAAAATGTTTGCCAGATTCCTGGTAGCGGCAGATCTGACTGCAGTTTACCGTAATGACGACGTGAAGAATCCCCAGCTGATCTACGGTTCTTCTGCTACGATGCTTACCGCGGAGTTCGCGCCTCTTTTACAGGAAGAAGAGGAAGAAGAGGAAGAAGAGGAAGCTCCGGTTCCGGAAGGCGCCACTGAAGAAAAAGTGGAGAATAAAGGATCTGACAACGGAGGAGATCAGTCCAGGCTCAGTGCCGTGGTAAGTGTAGGGCCGGCAGACCCTGCTATTAAAGTAGGGGAAAGCAGCAAACTGAGAGTTACCATTCCCGGTAATCTGAAATATAAATTGTCCGATTTAAAATCCAGCGCCGATGACAAAGTCAGCGTGGCCGGTGACGGTACGCTAACCGCGAAAGCTGACGGCGTGGCGACGATCACCGGAAAATTTACCGTGGATAATGCCTCCCGTGATTTTAAGGTGGAGGTGACCGCCTATGTCCCAAAGCTGGAATGTGATGCACTGCCGTCACATATAGACGTTAACGAAAAGCTGGAACTGTCCTCTTACATCACCGGGCAGGAAGGGGAAGTAAAGCCCCAGTGGAGCGTAAGCGACAGCAAGATTGCCGAGATTAAAGACGGCGTGCTTGTGGGTAAGGCTGACGGGTTGGCTGATGTGACTGCCAAATACGATAAAATGGAACGTACCTGGAAGGTTGCCGTAGGCAAGGCAGAACTGCCAAAAAAAGGTGATGCGGCAGAGGGAGACGATGGCTTTGATATATTTGATCTGCTGATCTTTGGTCTGCCGATAGTTTTGATCGGCGGCGGTATCTGGATGTTCATGAAACGGAAAAAACAATAAGCACAGGTAATCGTTACGGAGACGATGGCATAAATCCGCGTATCCTTACAGAACTATTTACTGGAAAAATAGAATAAAAAGTTAAAGAGCCTCCGCTGCCTGTCATGACAGCGGAGGCTCTTCACTTTTAAGATCATTAACAATGTTGTGATGCGGTCGACTCTATCATCATATTTTATAAAACACCACAGTCAAAGTTTTCAAATGGTATCTCTTTCTGCAAGTAAGCTGGCAGCCTTTTCCTCTATTCCTTCACGCTACGCAGTGCCTTGATAATGGCATCGCGCTTGGTTTCGTTGTACACTTTTTCCTCGTTGCCGTGTTCAATCTGGCGGAAATACACGTTGCGCATGTTGTTGGTGCGGGCGATGCTCTTCAATTGCACATAGCGGTCTTTCGGGTCTGTGCTGGTGAAATACAGGAACTTTTTGCTGATCACTTCCAGAGGACGCAGATTGTGGGCAGTAAAGATCAGCTGACCTACGCCGTGCTTGGCGAAAATCTCCAGCATCTCGCCCCAGATGTACTCAAAGATGCCTGCGTCGAATTCGTCGATGGCAAGGGTGAAGGACGGGTCATTATATGCGGCGGTCAAAAGGCTCAGCATGGAGATCAGACGACGGATCCCATCTGACTCGTCACGTAAGGGCAGTTCTGTTCCGTTGCGTACGGCAATGAGCTCTACAAGCTGACCGGGAGAACCGTCTTTCATGACTGTCCTGGCCAGGGGTTTCAGTTTAATGGAAAGGCCGGGAATTAATTGCTCGATGACCGTGTTTATCCTGGGAATGTATCGGGAAACAATTTCATAGGTTCCCTGCGGCATATCGGTGGGCCGGTCGTCTGTCTGAATGGGGAAGGACCCCATAGGCGTGTGCAGCAGCAACGCCAGGTTCAGGCGGATGAGGCCGGAAGAACGGGTATTGACCACAAAGAAATAATTCAGTCCGAAAAAATTCAGTTCCAGCAAAACCTGCAGGTATTCAGAGTAGTTCCCGATGCTTTTCAGATACTCCAGCGTTTCACGCATAAAGATGAAAGACTGGGAGCGTTCCTGGGCCAGACGTTTGTTTACCTCTAACTGGAGCGTTTTCTGGCTGTTTTTATCCTGCCCGAGTATAAATTTGTGGCGTGATTTGGGGCCGAAGGGAAGCTCGTTGCTGGTCGTATCGATGATCGGATTCATGCGATGCTCGCTGCCGCAAAACGGACCGGACATACTGAGCACTTCGTCCAGGATTCGTACCTTGTTTTTGGAAAAGGGCGCTGCGATAAAATCCGGGGAAGCTCCCAGACCAGAGTCCGCATCCACTGCATTTTCTTCCGCTTTCATGCAGAACTCATACATTGCTTTTCGCACGCGCCCGTCTTCGTACTGCAGTTCAAACAGGAAAGTCAGCTTTGCGAACTCTGCATTCTTATTGACACACTCCGCAAACAGATTCTGCACTTTGCTGCCCCGCAGCAGTTCTTTCAAAATATACAGCGCGTCAATCAGTGCTGTTTTGCCGGAACCGTTCTGGCCGTACATGCCCAGAATGTCGGCTTTGGTGCCATAAGGTACGAAGTATTTGCCGCAGTGGAAGTCGATTTCACCGTATTCCACATTTTTGAAATTCTGCAGGATTACTTTTGTGATACGCACCATAGGCAGACACGCGCTATGCTCGTCCGTGATTAAAGCGTTTTGATTTTTGGCTTGCATTTGCAATGATAACTTCATGATGAACCTTCCTTAAATAAAATTTAAAAAGCAAATAAAATATTTTAAAAATAACCAAGCTGTTTTTTGAATCCGATTATCAAACTGGCTTTATGGATTCTTTATAATATTATAAAACATTTAAAAAAAAAGCTCAACGTTTCTTTAAGAGGATTACTCTGACTAATGTAAATATAAGTTGTAAATCACGCCGGAAGAAGTGGTGGCTCAGTGGATGCGTTCGCCGGGGCATCGCGCTAACATCCTGAACAAAGATTTTAAGGAACTGGGTGTGGGCTATTGCCGTAAAAAAGGTACAGAGTTTACGCATTACTGGATCCAGATGTTCAGGGGATAGTTGCGGAAACCCCTAAGCCTCCGCTCTCTAACAGTTTGCCAGTTATATGTAACGGCTTTGCCTGTATGGACATATAAACTGTCACTCCTCTATATATTAAGAGGTAGTGGAACCAAACTCCAGTAACCATGCGTATTAGCGTTCTTAGGTTGGTCGTTTTAACGACCAGGTGGCGGGGAAGTGAGTGAATCTATAAAGACGAGAATGTTAATTGACGTTAAATATGACATCACATATAATAATTATAGTAAAGTGAAAATAAAGACAATAAGTAATTTGACAGTTAAGAATGCGATAGTGGAAGATCAGTGACGGTATTATGCAGAACTTATTCGGTTATTCCCGTGTGCTGGCCATAGGCGACGTACACGGCATGTATGAAAAGTTAATAAAGCTGATGGACAAAATCCGATTCAACCCGGATGAAGATCTGCTGATTTTTCTGGGGGATTACATTGACCGAGGTCCGGATCCGGGCCGGTGTCTGCAATATATTTTTGCGTTGCAGCAGCAGTATCCGGATGTTGTGGTCTGCCTGATGGGCAATCATGAAGTGATGATGTCTTCCTATTTTATGCAGAAGCGTGGAAGCTATAATAACCTGATTGTAGATTATGCGGGTTCCTGGCTGGATAACGGCGGGTTGGAAACGCTGAAACAACTGGATGAGATGGATGCGGATACAAAGGAAGAACTGCTTCAGTGGGTGATGAATCTGCCGGTTAAGTATCAGTATCAGGATTACTTTTTCTGTCACGCGGGGGTCGATCCCGATGTGCCGCTGGCGGTGCAAAATGAATTTGATATGCTTTGGCGGCGGCAGCAGTGGTGGGAACAGTATAAAGGGGAGGAGACCCTTGTGGTGGGGCATACGCCGGTGCAGAAAGTGATGAAGCTCACCGGGAAGGAACGGCGTACGCCGAAGCCGCTGTTTTTGGCAAATCATGTTATCATGTGTGATACCGGTGCGTATATGAGCGGCGGCAAACTGAGCTGCGTAGATGTGTTGGTCGGGAAAGTCTGGCAGGCGTAGCTGCAGGGGTGTTATCTGTAACATAAAATGTCATTTAAATTTTTGAAAATTTTATCTTTCCTGTATTTGTTATATATATTTTTATAGAAAGATTATATAAAACAATTCGTTGATTAAAGCAATGAGTGGATGCTTGGAGGCAATATGAGACAGAATTTTACCGTCGCGGGGCCGTTTGGTAAATTGAGCGGCGTAATCAATTTGTGTGAAGTGGAGACAAAACGGCGTAACGTTTTGGTAATGGCACATGGTTTCCGCGGTTCCATGGAAGGCGGCGGCCGGGCTGCGCAACTGGCGGATGAAATCGGAGAATCCATTTGCTCTGTGGTTCGTTTCAATTTCAGCCGGTGCACCATGCTGACCAATCAGATTGCAGAACTGAAAACGGTTTTGGATTTTGTCCGCGAAACGCTGCAACCGGAAAAGTTGTTTCTGTTAGGGCGCAGTTTCGGAGGCGCAACTTGTATTGTTACAGCGTGTGAGGGAATTTGTTGTGCTGATGCAGTTGAAGAAAACTGCAGCAAAGGCAATAAGGAAAACACAGCCTCTGAATGGTATAAACGCAACACATACCGTCCTGACGGTATGGTGTTGTGGTCCGCGCCTAACAGTTTGCAAAAAACGTTTATACAGGTGCTGGGGTCGGAAGCATTTCAGGCTGCTCTGCAGGGTAAAGCGGTTGTACTGGATGATGATCGCGGCCATGATGAAATTCCGGCAACGTTTGTTACGGACTTGCTACAGTATGATGTGGCGGCCTTATTACAACGATGGCAAGCCGGTCCGCTGTTGATCATTCATGGGACAAAGGACTGTATCGTAACGCCGGAGCAGGCAAAGATGAATCTTGAAATTGCAGGCGGAAATAAGCAGCTTCATTACATGGAAGGGGACAATCATCATCTGGACCTGCGTTTTAAAGAAGCGGGCAATCTGATAAAAGAATGGTTGAAAGAAAATAGCTAAAAGAATATAAATAAATCTTAAAATATTTATTGACGCAAAAACGAAGTCGAAGTGACGTCATAAATATTTGGGCGTGGAAAGCGTTTTTATCGGGCGAATTTTCAAGGATAACGTATTATGGAGAGTATTCAGAATAACATGTTACCACAGCACTTACAGATGAATGAAACGGAAAGAAAACTTCTGGCGGAAGAAGAAAAGAAATATGGCACAAAGCTGATGGAAATGCCAAAGGATCAGAAATATGGTATGTGTTTTGCCTGCGGGGAAGAGAATCCTGTGGGACTGCACCTGCACTTTTTCTGGATTCCCAACGGCGTGATGGCTTTCTTTACTCCGAAGCCGGAACACCAAAGTTACAATGGACGGATGCACGGCGGGCTGATTACCGTACTGCTGGATGAGATTATGGGAAACTATCTGTTTAAGAAAGAAGGCGTGCCTGCTTACACGGCCCGTATTGATTTACGGTTTCGTACACCGGTACAGATTGGTACCACCATTCGCTGTGAAGGGCATGAGGTAAAACGGAAAGGACGCCTGGTAGTGATGGAAGGTGTTATCATCAACCCGGACGGAACCGTGGCGGCGGAAGCAACCAGTACCCTGATGCTGGAAAAATAAGCAGAAAAGGATCGGGAATGACCGCGTTTCATAATGATGTTTAAGCTTTGCCACAATGAAAACAAAAGAACAGTTTAAAATTATAGAAAAAAGCAAAAGGATTATTGATTATGGCTACACTCTCACTAAAAGATAAAATTATGGCATTTATGCAGCGGGAAAGTTACGCTCCCATGACGGCAGAAGAGATGATCTTCGCCATTCCTGTCAAGGAAGAACCCATGCACGAATTCTGGGATGCCATCATGGAACTGGAAAAAGAAGGTTACGTGGTGAAAACCCGTTTTGAGACCTACGGCCTGCCGGAAAAGATGGGACTGGTGGCCGGACGGTTCCAGTTAAGCAGCAAAGGATTCGGTTTCCTCATTCCCGACAACAAGGGAACGAAACCGGACGTATTTATTCCGCCCCGTAAGCTCCACGGCGCCATGAACAATGACCGGGTCATGGCCCGTATCGACAGCCATGCGCCTGGCCGCCGGCCCGAAGGGGAAATCATCCGTATTATCCAGCGGGCCAACACCAGGGTGGTGGGTGTATTCAAACGCACCATGGATTTTGCGTTTGTGATTCCTGACGACAAACGAATCGGCAGCGATATTTATATTTTACGCAGGAATTTTGGCGGCGCGGCCAACAATCAGAAAGTGGTTGTAGAAATTACGGATTGGCCCACGGAAGAACATAATGCGGAACGTCGAAGCGCAGAAGGCCGTGTGGTGGAAGTGCTGGGTTACGTGGGTGACCCGGGACTGGAAATATTGTCTATCATCAAGCAGCACGATCTGCCTTTGGATTTTCCGGAAAATGTGAAACGGGCGGCGGCCCGGATTCCGGAAGAAATTCGGGAAAAAGACTGGCAGGGCAGGGAGGACCGGCGGGACTATCCTGTCGTGACAGTAGACAGCGAAGACGCCAGGGATCTGGATGACGCGGTGTATGTGCGGCGTCTGGATAACGGGCGTTACCTGCTGGGGGTTTACATTGCCGACGTTAGTTATTACGTGAAAGCAAAAACCCTGCTGGATCAGGAAGCACAGGAACGGGGCACCAGCGTGTATCTGGTGGACCGGGTACTGCCCATGCTGCCCCAACGGTTAAGCAACGGCATCTGCAGCCTGAACGAAAAGGAAGACCGACTTGTTATGAGTTGTGAAATGGAAATCGAAGCGGATACGGGACGGATTGCAAAATACAGGATATTCCCGGCGGTGATCCATTCCCATCACCGACTCAGCTATAATCTGGTGCGTGCCATTCTGGAAGAGGGGGACAAAAAGGCCAGAGAAGATTATGAGGACATCGTTCCCATGTTGGAAGAAATGCGGGAACTCTGCCGCATTTTGCAGAAGAAGAGAGCCCGGCGCGGCGCCATTGAGTTTGACCTGCCGGAGCAGAAAGTGATATTGGATGAAGCCGGAAAGCCGTTAGAAATTAAACGGCGTATTCACGGACTGCCGGAATCCATCATTGAAGAGTTTATGCTGGCGGCCAACGAAACAGTGGCGCGACATCTTTCCATGCTCCAGTGGCCCTGCGTGTACCGGGTCCATGAGTCTCCGGCGGAAGACAAGATGGAAGGACTGGCCAAACTGTTGCAAAGCTTCAATGTGAAACTGCGCATTCCCAAAAACGGGGAAGTGCGTCCCAAAGATGTGCAGGCAGCGTTGGCGGAAATGAAAGAGCGGCCTGAAGAACGGCTGGTGAACACGGTAGCCCTGCGCTGTATGCGGC
>JAEEGJ010010733.1_pt1 | contig 23666 bp, 17 predicted proteins | sample 8958761 | NCBI WGS metagenome assembly JAEEGJ01 (sample SAMN16246546, study PRJNA631951) | gut metagenome | biome: gut microbiome; feature: rumen; material: RS-attached | host: Bos | place: Iran: Karaj | collected 2018-10 | reverse complement strand
GCGTTCGCGGTTAACACTATATCCACAGCGATAGAGTTTCGCCCTGATGGCTCCTTCGAGTTCCGGATTGACTTCCATCTTGGAGACAACCATCTGAAGGGCGTCGATGACCGTGTTGCCGGTGACGGTGATCTTATCGTCGGAAACTCCCTCATCCAGAAGGTTCTGACGGCTGAGCGGGGTCGGGGCGAAATCATATGTAGCGATACGGCCGGTAATCTGACGGTTCATCTCCTCCGGCCATGGACTGTAGATGTTGTGTGTCCTGAGTCCTGCCTCAACATGCCCGACAGGAATCTGCTGATAGAAAGCGGCTAGAGCCGCAGCAGTGGAGGTCGTAGTGTCTCCATGCACCAGAACCACATCAGGCTTGGCCTCCTTCAGGACATCACGCATTCCGGTCAGCACCCTGGCTGTCACATCATAGAGATCCTGCCCCTGCTTCATGATATTCAAATCATAATCCGGTGTGACTTCGAATATCTTCAGCACCTGGTCCAGCATCTCCCGATGCTGTCCCGTCACACATACTATCGTCTCAAACTCTTTGCCATGCTTCTGGAACTCCTTTACCAGAGGGCACATCTTGATCGCCTCCGGCCGGGTCCCGAACACCAGCATTACTCTCTTCATAATAACAGTTCTTAATATATTAACCTTGATACCTTGACTCAACAACATTCCAATTGACGACCTGCCAGAGGGCGGAGAGGTGGTCAGCGCGACGGTTCTGGTAGTCAAGGTAATAGGCATGCTCCCAGACATCGAAAGTCAGCAGGGGCCTGAGACCCTTGACAACAGGATTGGAAGCTCCGGGGTCCTGGGTAATGACAAGTGATCCGTCCTTGTCAGCAGAAAGCCAGACCCAGCCGGATCCGAAAAGACCGACGCCTTTAGCGACAAATTCTGTCTGGAAGGCTTCGAGAGAGCCCCTCTGCTTTATTATTTGTTTCATGAGCGGCCCTTCGACAAGCTCAGGGACCGATACAGGGGCGAACTGCTGAAAATACATGTTGTGATTTAGTATCTGGCCGGCGTTGTTGAATATGGCTCCGTCGGAGTTACGGACGATCTCCGCCAGCACAGATTCTTCGCTGAGCTCAGAATGACAGAGTTCCTCCCACTTTGTCCCGACAACCAGCTTGTTCAGGTTGTCAACATACCCCTTCAGGTGCTTTCCGTGATGGAACTCCAGCGTCCTGGCACTGATAACAGGCTCAAGAGCATCTAGATTGTAAGGTAATTGTATTAAATTGAACATATTTTTAATCTCTTCTAAAAATATCCCTTGTGTATACCTTTTCCGCCACATCATCCAGGACAGGATCATACCTGTTGGCGATGATGGAATCGGAAAGGCGCTTGAACTCATCGAGATCGTTGACCACGCGGCTTCCGAAGAAGGTTATGCCATTCTCCAGAGTTGGCTCGTAAACAATAACCTTGGCCCCTTTGGCCTTGATCCGCTTCATTATGCCCTGGATTGCAGACTGACGGAAATTGTCCGAGTTTGACTTCATGGTCAGCCTGAATACACCGACGGTAACTTCCTTTTCCCTTGATGAATCATACGCACTGGAAGCCGTATAATAGCCGGCTTTTTCCAGGACGCGGTCAGCGATATAGTCCTTGCGGGTCCGGTTGCTATCGACTATGGCCTTGATCAGATTCTCCGGCACATCATTGAAATTGGCCAGCAACTGCTTTGTATCCTTGGGAAGGCAGTAACCGCCATAGCCGAAAGAAGGATTATTGTAGTGACTGCCGATTCTAGGATCCAGGCACACTCCCTCTATGATAGCCTGCGTATCCAGACCTTTCATTTCGGAATATGTGTCCAGCTCGTTGAAATAGCTGACCCTCAATGCAAGGAAGGTATTAGCAAACAATTTTACCGCCTCAGCCTCGGTTGAACCCATGATCAGAACAGGGACATCTGGCTTCAGGGAAGCGTCCTTAAGGATGGAAGCGAAGGTACCGGCCACTTCAGCAAGCCCTTCGACAAGCTCAGGGACCGAGGGACCTTGTTCAGGAACCGAGTCATACCCTACGATAATGCGGGAAGGATACAGGTTGTCGTACAGGGCCTTGGACTCACGAAGGAACTCCGGAGAAAAGAGTATCTTCGGGCGTACTACCCTGAAGCTACCATCAGTAAGCCTCTCACGATATGAGAACCGCTCGATCGCAGACTTGGTGTACCCGACCGGAACTGTTGACTTTATCACCATCACCGCATCAGGGTTGACCTCCAGCACCAACTCAATCACTTCTTCGACATGAGAGGTATCGAAGAAGTTCTTCTTGGGATCATAGTTGGTCGGAGTCGAGATTATGACAAAATCGGCTGCCTTATATGCAGTACGACAGTCAAGAGTCGCCGTAAGATTCAGTGGTTCTTCGACAAAATACTTCTCCAAGTATTCGTCCTGTATCGGAGACTCCCTGCGATTTATCTTTTCGACCTTTTCCTGGACCACATCCACCGCAACCACCTCATGCCGACGGGCTAACAAAGTGGCCAGACTCAGGCCTACATATCCGGTTCCTGCAACGGCAATCTTCATAGTACCCGAAGATTATTCTTCGTCCTTGTCGTAACCGTAACCGTAGCTGCTCTTGTATCCGTACTTGTAGCCATAACGGTATCCGTACTTGTAACCATAACGGCCGGATCCTTCGGTTCCGTTGAGCAGGAGGGAGATATTGTTGTACTTGCGGTCGGTGTAGTACTTGTCGATCTGAGGGAGCATGCTTCTTTCGAGCAGGCCCGCACGTATGACGAATATCGTCATATCAGCAAGCGGAGCAATAATATCAGCATCTGTCACGATCTCCACAGGCGGGCAGTCCAGGAATATGTATTCATACTCCTTCTTCAACTCCTCGAGCATCTTACCAAGAGCAGGCTCAGCCAAAAGTTCAGCAGGATTCGGAGGCATGGTGCCGACAGGAAGGACATCAAGGGGATTCTCTCCCACGTTATGAACGATCAGGCTCTTGTAGTCAGATGCCCGGCCGTTAAGATAGTCGGTGACACCGACCTTGGGCTGTCCTGCGAACACACTCAATGAACGCTTGCGGAGGTCAAGGTCGATGACGATGACCTTCTTGCCCTTGATGGCCAGCGAAGTAGCAAGGTTTATAGATGAGAACGTCTTTCCTGAACCGACATTCATCGATGTGAACATGATTACCTTTGAGGTATTATCCTTACCGCGCATGAATTCAAGATTAGTCCTGACCACTCGGAAAGCTTCGTTGATCATGTTTCTGTTCTGTGGCTTGACGACGATCTTCCTGTCTTCGGGATTGTCAGTGATCTTCTTGCGGTTGAAAAGGCTTTTCTTGCCAGAATGCATGGTGGGCAGCTCTCCAAGAAATGGTGAGCTTAGGTTCTCAAGGTCCTTCCTACCGCGAACTGTGGTATTCAGGGTCTCCCTAAGGTAAAGGATGGCAAATGGTATGGCAAGTCCAAGGAGCAAAGCAAGCAGAAGGATCATCTTCTTATTCGGAGCAATAGGGATATTGCTTCCTCCAGGGGTCACGACAACACGGGTTGTATATGCCGTAAAGGCCTGGGAGAGCTCATTCTCTTCTCGTTTTTGGAGAAGGAAGAGATACAGGGCCTCCTTTACCTTCTGCTGACGTTCGTCTGAAAGCAGTCTTCCAGCCTGCAGAGGTGCATTGGATACCCTGGCATTAGCCCTTCCCTGGGCGGCACGGGAAGAACCCATCTGGGTATTGAGGCCGACGATATAGTTGTCGATGGAAGACAGAATCGAAGACTTCAATGCAGAGAGCTGGTTGTCCATGTCGATAACAAGATAGTTCTCCTCGGAACTGTTCTCTGCCAGACGGTTGCGTTGGAGCATAGTGGTATTGACCTGGGTCACGAGGGAATTGACCGTAGGATCGCTGATTCCGACATTGGCCGGGATAAGAGAGCTTGGGCCGGCATTACGGATCTCAGTCTGCAGATGCCTGGCAATGGAAAGCTGATTGTTAAGCTCCATGATGTGTTTACCCGCCTCGGCACTCAACTGCATTTCCATCGTTGCGGCGGCACCTACGTCAGGCATCATATTCTCACTCTGGTATCTGGTTATGGATTTATCCACATCACCGAGTTCGTTCTCAATCACGCGGAGACGTTCAGCTATGAATTCGTTGGTGCTGGTAGTTATCTGGTTCTTATCCTTAATCCAGTTCTCGTTATAAACATTAATCACCATCTGCAGGATCTCCTCTGCGCGACGAGTATTCACGTCATTTATCGCCAGGTCGATAACTGTGGTATTTTTGCCATTCAGAGTGGCACTTAGCCTGTTGGAATATGATCTAGCAGTAGCGAGAAGTCCGGAGTGGGTCACCTTAAGGGGATAATCAAAATCGATATCATCAGCGAAAAGCGTATGGCTTATTCTTACGTCGCCAACCGGAGTTTGTACGGTATCACCAAGATGAGCTGCAATCTTCTTGGAAGATATCTTATCCTTTTTCAAGGTGAAGTCGGAGAGCAGGAAACTAGCACTATCTTTTGAAGTGACGGTCAGGGTAGCATAATCATTGTCTCCAAGAGACAGAAACTCAACACAGACTGGAAGATAACTACCATAAACAGTCCAATCATGAGCCTTTCCCGGTCTTTTATAATCAATGTTAAGGTTAAGGTTCTTGACCACCTGAAGCATAAGGTCCGGAGATTTGAAATTGACAATTTCATTATTGACATTGACCTTTGTCTGACCGAAGCCAAGATCCGAAAAAGCCGAAGTTATGTCTGCAGACACTGAACGGCCCTTGGAATCCTCCTTAATAAGCACAGAAGCACTCCTGGAGTATACCGGTGTCGTCTTATAGATATAGAAAACAGCTATAAGAAGACATGCTGCGACCGCTATCGCGAACCAGAGCCAGTGGCTCACGCACAAGGTCCATATATCCTTGATGCTGAGGGGTTCCTCCCTCTGGGATACGTTTTGGGTATTGATATTGCGTGTTTCCATATTCAAGTACTATTTGGAAGAAGAATGGGAACTCAGGTTGGACATGAGTACTATGACCGAAGTCGTAAGGGAGGCCAGTGAAATCCAAAATGAACTGGAACGTACGGTATTGCCGTTGACTGTGGACTCCCTCACCCTCTTTTCGTTGGGCAGGACATAGATCATGTCACCCTGCTGCACGTAGAAAGCAGGGGAAGAATATAGCTGACCGGCATCCAGCAGGTTCAACTTGAAGACTTCGTCAGCCTGACCGTTATGACGCACTAGGGTGACATTCTCCCTCTGCCCGTTGATCGTAAGGTCACCGGCAAGACCGAGTGCATCGAAAATAGTGAAACGGTCACGATCAATCTTGTAACGTCCGGGGCGGGTGACCTCGCCAAGAACTGAGAAGCCGAGGTTCATGAACTCCACGGTCACAACGGCTTCCTTCGTCTGCTTGCTGGCGATGATAAGATCCTTGACGTAGTTGGCAGCCTCTTCCCTGGTCTTCCCTGCCAGGTTGATCTTACCCAGAACCGGGAAATCAATATTTCCGTCAGCATCAAGGGTGTATCCGGAAATATTGGTGGCAGATAGAGAATAATTCGTGCCCGAAGCGGATGTCAGGGACTGTGTCTCACCTATCCTGTTGGTGTAGTAAGGCATATTGAACATTGCCGTAACTTCCGGGACACGGGTATTCACGATGATCGAAACCTGGTCCATCGGCTTGAGCCTGATTGGAGTTACTTTCTGGTTCTGCAGTACCTGGCTCTCTTCCATATCCTGGAAATACGCGATATTGGTCGGAGTAGCGCAACTCCAGAGCAAGGCGGCCGCCAGTACGGCCATGGTTAGGTTGTTTAAAGCTTTCATCTGTATTTGATTGTTTTATTACTTACTGTGTACGAAAACCCCTTTCGGCAGTAAGATAACAACTGTTCCGCCGAACGAGGCCGGATCCACCGGACTTTCTGATTCCGGCTTCAGTCCTGCTCCTGGTCCCAGAGCGGTGTCACGGATCCCCTTTATATTTGAAAGTTTCAAATATAACAAACAAATGTAGGGATTATAAGTGAGGAAAGCAAACTTTGAAAGCCTACTGTCTGGAAACCTTCACCACATGGGGCAGGACCTTCAATCTGGAGATGATCTTGTCCAACTCCATATTGGAAGGGACGGAGATCCTCATGGTAATCTCATATGTCCCTCCCCTATGGTTCTCAGCAACGTTGAAAGTCCGAAGTGATGCCTTGAAATTGCTGACAACGGTCGTGATATCCCCGATGACTGAGGGCTCTATCCCTGCAACGACCTTTATAGAGCTCTGGAAACTGCCTCCTGACGGGGTTTCAGCCCATCTGACTTTCTGGATCCTGTAGGGATATGTGCTGATCAGCCTGGAAGCATTCGGGCAGGAGATACGATGGATCTTAATACCCTCGGTCCTCGTAACGAAACCGAACACGTCGTCTCCGAAAACCGGATGGCAGCACTTGGCCATCTTGTAGTCAAGGTTCTTCAGGTCCTTGGCATTCAGAACCAGGATGTCGTCAGAACCCTGGCGGTTCACCCATTCATCCGACCTCGCCTCAATCCTTGCCGCCTCAGCCTCCTTGGCGGCATCCACTGCAAGTGCAGCGTTCTTGTCATGATCCTGGATGAAGTTCTTGACCTCGTTGACATCTATGACCGAGTCGGCGACAGCCGCATAGAAAGAGTTCTGAGTGGGGATCTTGCGTTTCTTGAGGAACTCCGACACCATCTCGTCCGTGAACTCAAGTTTCCAGTTCTTCAGCCGCCTTCCGAGAAGTTCACGCCCCTGTGCGGCCTTCTTGAATTCCTCAGCGTCGAGTTCCTTCTTGATCCTGCTCCTCGCCTTGGATGTCACCACGAAATTCAACCAGTCCGGCGAGGGTTTCTGGTTCTTCCCGGACATGATTTCGACCACGTCCCCGGTCTTGAGCTTCTCCCTGATTGATACCGCCTTGCCGTTGACCTTTCCACCGGTACATCTCACTCCGAGGCCGGTATGGATGTCGAATGCGAAGTCAAGGACGGTTGATCCGGCCGACAGTATCCTCAACTCTCCGGAGGGAGTGAACACGAATATCTCCCTGGAGGGCGGCTGGGGAAGGTCCTCGGAACCTCCATCGCTGGGATGCTCAAGGGCGTAGCGGACAGAGACCAGCCATTTGTCCATCTGCTCTTCGTGCTTGACACCCTTGTATGCCCAATGCGATGCCTGGCCGTTCTCGGCCTCATCATCCATGCGCTTGGTCCTGATCTGGACCTCGATGTAGGCTCCACGACTGTTCTTTACGGTGATATGCAGGGACTCATAGCCATTCGGCTTCGGGTTGGTGATCCAGTCACGCAGCCTGGTGGTATCCTGCTCATATTCCTTGGTAACATAAGAGAATACCTTCCAGCAGAGATCCTTCTCCACCTTGGAATCCTGGTCGCAATCGATGATGAAACGTATGGCAAAGACATCGTAGACTCCCTCGAAAGGCACCTTCTGCTTCTGCATCTTCATCCAGATAGAATATGCAGCCTTCGTCCTAACCTTCAGCTTGTATTTGATTCCCTCGCGGGAAAGCTCTTCCTTGAGCGGTTGGATGAACTCCATCATCAGCCTTTCGCGGTCCCGCTCAGTAGCCTTGAGTTTATTGGTAATCGCCCTATACTCAACTGGTTCCGTGTAGCGAAAATAGATATCCTCCATCTCGCGCTTTATGTTGTAAAGACCGAGCTGGTGGGCCAGAGGGATATAGAGCATCAAGGTCTCGAGGATCTTGTTGTCCCTGGAATTCTTCGGAAATATTTCCAGGCTCCTCATCACTTCAAGCCTGTCTGCCAGTTTCAGCACGGTAACCCTCGGGTCCGTGGAATACTGGACTATCAGCTTCTTGTAATTCTCGGCCTCGAGGCGGGTATCCTTCGGCTTGATGGTAGCTATCTTGTTCAGACCGTCAACCATGGCTCGGACATCCTCAGGGAAGTCATTCAACTGGTTTGACAAGCTCTCCAAGCGTTCCTCAACGGTCGAAGGGCCCATCCTCATCGCTTCGTGAAGGAATACCGCAGCTGCACATTCCGCCGGAAGGCCGATTTCATCCGTAGCGATCAGCGCCGTCTTCATCGGATGGTCCAGGAACGGTCTGCCATTCTCCCTGGTCATACCGGAGAGAGCGGCCTCGGCAATCTTGTAAGCCTTTTCGATCAATGCCTGTCCGGCCTCATCGAACTGGGGGAATTTCTGCCGGATTACATCCATGATATAGTTCGTCTTTCTACGAAATTACAAAAAATACCCGGTATGCCAATGCTACCTTGAAGCTCTCCGGGCGTCGAGAGCCCTCTGGAATTCACGGGCATTGCGTCCGTGTTCTGCAGCAGTCACGGCAAACTTGTGCGTCCCGTCCATGGCTGCGCTGGCACAGAAAAACAGGTACCCGTGCCGGTCCGGATTCAGTACGGCCTCAAGGCTTGCCCTGTCAGGTACAGATATCGGTCCGGGGGGAAGGCCTTCATAACGGTACGTGTTGTAAGGCGAATCCACCTCTAGATGCTTGTACAGGACCCTGTTCAGCGTATAGTCAAAACAGAAAGCAACTGTAGGGTCAGCCTGCAATTTCATACCCTGGTGGAGACGGTTCAGATACACTCCGGCGATGGATGGATATTCAGGTTCATGGTTGGATTCGGCCTTGACTATCGAAGCGACCACCGATACTTCCTTCTGCGAGAGGCCCTGGGCCGCCGCTTTCTTGAGATTCTCTTCGGTCCAGAAGGCATCATAAGCAGCCTTCTGCTTGTCCAGTACGACTTTCATCGGATCCGTCCAATAAACCTCGTAGGTATCCGGCATGATCAATGAAAAGACATTTGTGGGGTTGAAACCATAGGTGGCGAGAAGGTCACGGTCATTCAGAGCTGCAGCAACCTCGGAAGAATCCATCATCATCTGATTGGATATCTTCCTGGCTATTCCGCCTTTCAGCCTCATCGTTCCGGAGAGAACGAGTTTCACCGGAGTCTGCCATCCCGCCCTGATCATCCTGGGAACATAAATGCTGGGTTTTCCCTTTTCAATCACATAATGGCCCGGCCTGATCTGCTCTGGCGGGAGGTCGCGCATCACCCTCTCGAGGCTCCTGCGCCTCAGCACCACGCTGTCAGGGATGGCTTTCAGCAATAGGGAAGCCTCCATCCCGGGATACACGAACAATTCCGTATCCTTCGAGAAGTTGGACTTGCGGTTGTCACCATACCATCTTCCTCCGAATATGCCTACGGCTACTATTGCGACAAGTGCTGCGATAAGTGCAGCCAGTTTCCAAGTCTTCATGATCATTTCTTCTTTTTGCCGCGAAGAACGATCGTATCGCCCTCGCGGAGTACATATCCGGGAGTTATACCGTTCATCTTGCAGACACTGGACATCTTCACGCCGAATCTCTGGCAGATATCCCGGAGCGACTGTCCGTCCTCATCCACGATGTATTTGTCAAGCCCTTTCTCGCTCTGGTTCTTCTTGGCCTGAAGATATACGATCGTACCGGGAGCAAGTTCCTGCGGAGAAGTCAAGTCGTTGAATTTCAAAAGTTCCTTAAGGAACAGACCGTACCTGGAAGCAATGCTGGAATACGTTTCACCGTCCATTGAAGTGACGAACGGTACGCCGTTCTTCGAATATGCCTCCCTGGTCAGTGAGAACTTAAATTCCTCAAGCTGGTTCCTGTCAATCTTCTTAGGCTCCTCGAGCGACAGCGGAGAATCGGGAATCCTGCCCGTCAGTTCTTCATCCTCTGCGTCCGAATGTTTCCTGGCCTTCCGCGCCGCCTTTCCGGCTTTCTTTTCAGCCTTTTTCGCAGCCTTGATTTCCGCCTTGGAGGGCCCTTCGACGGCACTCAGGGACCGGTCGTTATCCTTGGACCGGTCTTTTCCGGCCGCCTGGGCCGCAGCATCGTGAGTCTGCTGGACGGCAGGGACGCCAACCTCCTGGGCATCCATAAGCCTCTCAGCCTCAGCCAGTGACATGGTGTCATACTTGCTGAGCTTGTAGTCTTCGATGTATTTGATCAGCTTGTCCGGATAGCCAGGGTCAGTTGCATATCCGGCCTTTTTCAAGCCGTTCGCCCATGACTTGTAATCAGTAGTCTCGAATTCAAAGAGGAACTTGTAACGGTCGCGATAACGCAGGAAATCGGAATGGTCGCGGAAAGACTCGTCGGCATTGTCATATACCCGGAAGCACTCCCCTTTCTCATCATCGTCGTGAAACTGTTTCTTACCAGTCCAATCCTTGTGGCACTTTATCCCGAAATGATTGTTGCCGTTTGCGGCCAGTGGCGAAAGGCCGTAACGGGACTCAAGTATCCCCTGCGCAAGCGTGATGCTTGCCGGCACCCCGCTCCGGTACATCTCCCGCACCGCAGTCGGCGCCCACTGCTCGACATACTTCTGGATCGGCGGGTAGACCGGATCCGCTGAAGCGAGCAATAATACCGCCAGCATCAGGAATATGCTTGTATAAACCTTTTTCATATACAATTCCAAACTCGTACTCGTAAAGATAGCGTTTTTTTACTGATCTTTGGCATTCTTCAGGCAGTGATTTGTAATTGGCTCATTCTCAAGATTATAGTCTCTATCCTCCCCATTGAAAGCATAGGATGGTTCATAGTCAAATAGCTCATTATAAATCATTTACAAATCACGCTCATGAAGGAAACGTGCCAGATGTTTGTTCGTCACGCCGGGAATGCAGGAAAGCATCCCGCGCAAATGCATCAGATTTCCTTGTGACATTTCGTGGAAACGGAACCTCTTGATATCCAAGCCAGACTTCAAGGTTGCGTCTAACATGGACGAGTATACTGAATAGTCTTCCCATGGTTCGAAAAAGACATATTCAGAACCTGCTGAGGAATCAACGGCAATAAGAGCATTGTCAAGGCTTCCAAAGTGAGAAATGAATGATTTCACGTCCAGGAAATAATACTTTACTATTATATAATCGATCATCTGCAATCTCTCCTTGGGGGACAAACTCTGAAAGATACTCTCAAGTAACTTATAATTAAGATATTGTCCTCTCCTATAGCTTCCGTCCACAATAGCCAGGGAGCATCTCATCCTGAACCGGCAATTCCGTTTCACCAGTTTGTCTGAAAAAGGATTCTTGGACTGGGCATAAGCCAAAAGATTCCATCTGTACATGATTGCAGATTTGACCATCCTGCCAGAGGAGGGATTATTGGCAATGTAGATCAGGCATGAACGGTGTTGTTTCCCTGAACTTTTTGCAGCATATCCACAAGGCATCAACAGCTTGCCTTTTAAATGGTATTCGTCATTGTAATCCAACGTAAAGACGGAAGACAGGTCCCTGCAAAAAGCTTTCAGAATATCTTGGGACGAGGCAAGTATACAGGCATGGAAGTGGTTGATCATTATACAGAAGGCCTCGGTACGTATGCAGTACCTCTTTACCAAAGTACTGAATAAAGTATAAAAGAGAATGTAGTCTTCCAATCTGTAGAAGATAACGTTCCCATTGATGGCCTTTACATAAAGATGATGGAACGAACCGTCCCGGTAGAATTTGTTCTTTTTCTGTTTCATAATCTAAATTTTGGTTACTCAATTCTAATGATATTCCATCAATAATCCAAAGATTGTTGATGAAACAGTATAAGACGTCTCCGGCTAGGGCTTTGCTGCCGTGTTTTATAATTAGCTGATAATAAAATAAATAAGCCATATCCATCCCTTCTTTTTGAAGACATGGATATGGCTTAATTATCTAACAATAAGTTAGTTACAAATCACGCATCGTTCTTCAGAAGCGGCACGTCGAAGACGTCGAGGTCCGAGGCGGCGAAAGTCGAAGGGAAAACGGTACGGCACTCGGATTCATACGAAGCGATATCCCTGCCCCGGGAGGAATAATGTCCTATGACCAACTTTCCGGCACCGGCCTCCGAAGCGCAGCGGGCAGCCTGGAGGGTCGTGGAATGATGACGGGCGGCAGCCATCCCGGAGAGTTCCTCCAGGTAGGTCGCCTCGTGATATAGGATATCCACTCCGCGTACCCATGAAGCCTCTTCGGGGAATGGAGCCGTATCAGAACAGTAGGCATACGAACGAGCCTGATAAGGCATGTAGCCCAGTTCTGCCAGCGGCAGGACAAGTGAAGATCCGTCAGGAGCCACGCGCACCACATCCTCTCCCCTCTTGACGGCGCCGATCTCAGCCAGCGTCAGGCCATATTCATCGATCTTCCACTTCCTGACATTGTACTGGGGCTCCTTCTCCCGGAACAGGAAGCCGAAGGTCTCGATCCCGTGATTGAGCGGGAAAGCCGAAACCTCGAGTGACTTGGTCTCATACACGACCGAAGGCTCCTTCATTGTCAACGGGACGTGCCGGATCTCGAAGGCGATACCTTCTCCGTAATATGAGAGGAAGAATTTCAGCAGCGGACCGAAGTTGGCGGGTGCATAGATATTCAACGGCTGGGTACGCGAAAGCATTCCCATGGTGGAAAGCAGTCCCGGAAGCCCGAAGACATGGTCACCGTGAATGTGGGAAATGAATATCGAATCGATCTTCATCGGAGACAGCCGGCACTGCTGCAGGCGCATCTGGACACCTTCTCCGCAGTCTATCAAGAAAGAGCGCCCGTGTACGGAAAGTACCTGGGCGCTCTGTTGTCTTCCGATGACGGGTTTGGCCGAAGCCGTGCCCAGCACCGTCAAAGTGAAATCCATGACTTACTCACCTTTCTCGAGCTTGTCCTTGAGAGCTGCGAGCTCGCTGATGTCACCAAGGGTGGTCTTCTCCAGGTTGGAGTTGATCTTCTTGACAGCCCTCTTGGTGGTGTCAGCCTCAGCGGCAACCTTCTCAAGTTTGGCCTCGTTGTAGGTCCTCAAGTGAGAGAGAAGGATCCTGCGGGTGCTCCTGCGGAGCTCGACAACCTTGAACGGAAGGGTCTCACCTGCGATAGCGGGCTTGCCGTCTTCCTTGATGAGGTCGCGGTTGAATGCGAAGCCTTCATCGTCGCCTTCAAGCTTGATGTTGGCACCCTTGTCGGTGAGGGAAACGATAGTTCCTTCAACTGTGGAACCGACAGGATACTTCTGCTCGATGGCATCCCAAGGGTTGGGAGTGAGCTGCTTGTGACCAAGGCTGAGCTTGTGGTTAGCCTCGTCGAAGTCAAGGATGACAACGTCGATCTCATCACCGGGGGCGACCAGCTCTGAAGGATGCTTGATCTTGTTCCAGCTGAGGTCGCTGATGTGGATGAGTCCTTCGACACCGTCCTCAGGCTCTGCGAAGACACCGAAGTTGGTGATGTTGCGGACAACAGCCTTGTGGGTGGATCCGACGGGATACTTGTCGCGGATGCTCTCCCAAGGGTTGGGAGTGAGCTGCTTCAGACCGAGGGACATCTTCCTGTTCTCACGGTCGATGGAAAGAACCTGGGCTTCGACCTCGTCTCCGACCTTGAGGAACTCCTGGGCGCTATGCAGCCTGGGAGACCAGGACATTTCGGAAACATGGATAAGACCCTCGACACCGGGCTCGATCTCCACGAATGCGCCATAGTCGGCGATGAGGACGACCTTTCCCTTGACAGTGTCTCCGACCTTGATGTTCTGGTCGAGGTTGTCCCACGGGTGAGGAGTAAGCTGCTTGTAACCGAGGGCGATCCTCTTCTGGTTGGGATCGAACTCCTTGACGACGACCTTGATCTTTTCGTCGAGGGAGACGACCTCCTCCGGATTGTCGATCCTGCCCCAGCTGAGGTCAGTGATGTGGATGAGACCGTCAACACCGCCGAGGTCGACGAATACGCCGTAGTTGGTGATGTTCTTGACGGTTCCTTCAAGGATCTGTCCCTTCTCGAGCTTGCTGATGAGCTCGGCCCTGCGGGCCTCCTGCTCAGCCTCGAGGAGAGCCTTGTGCGAAACGACAACGTTGCGGAACTCCTGGTTGATCTTGACGATCTTGAAGTCCATGGTCTGGTTGACGTAGGCGTCGTAGTCACGGATGGGCTTGATGTCGATCTGTGAACCGGGGAGGAATGCCTCGATTCCGAATACGTCGACGATCATACCGCCCTTGGTGCGGGTCTTGATGAAGCCCTTGACGATCTCGTCGTTGTTGCAGGCCTCGTTTACGCGGTCCCAGGACTTGAGGGCACGTGCCTTCTTGTGGGAAAGGATAAGCTGACCCTTCCTGTCCTCAGCGGACTCGACATAGACCTCCACCTTGTCACCGACCTTGAGGTCGGGGTTGTAGCGGAACTCGGGAGCCTGGATGACACCCTCGCTCTTGTAGCCTATGTTTACGATAACCTCTCTCTTGGAGATGGCTGTGACTGTGCCTTCGACCACTTCATTCTCGACGATCTTCGAGAGTGTCTGGTCGTAAGCCTCTTCGATCTCCTTCCTGTCGTTCTGTCCGTAGATCTCGGAGCTGCCTTCGAAAGCTTCCCAATCGAAATCTGCGGGAGCGACTGAGGCGTTCGCGAAAGTTTTCTTTGTTTCTTCTGCCATAATGGTAATGATAAGATAACTAGTTGTTTAACAATATTTTTTCGCCCTACAGGGAATCACAAAAAAGCGAGCCCTGTCAAAAGGCTCGCAAAATTAGAGAAAAATATCTGAAAATCAAAACATTTTCTTCTTCCGGAAGATGTAAAGGACCACCGCCACGAGAAGGCCCATGAAAAGCAGCAATGCGAACCATGCCCAACCCTTTTCCATGAACGGAAGGGGCACGTTCATGCCATAGAAGCTGGCCACCAGTGTCGGAGGCATGAGAAGCACCGACACCAGGGTGAATATCTTCATTATGTTGTTCTGGTCCAGGTTGATAAGGCCCAGGACGGTTTCCTGCAGGTACTCCAGCCTCTCGAAACTGAAATTGGCGTGATTGATCAGGGAGGTGATGTCCTGGAGGATGACGTTGAAACGGGACTGCAGTTCAGGAGGATACTTGTCGCTCTTGATCATGTTCGAGATCAGGCGCTGCTTGTCGATGATGTTCTCGCGGACTATCATCGTATTCTCCTGCAACTGATTGATATCCAGGAGGAAATCTTCATTGATATCCTCCTGCTGGTTGATTCTCTTGCTGTACTGGGCGATTTCTTTGCTCATCAGCTCGATCATGTCGGCATCCAGGTCGACTCGCTGGTCCATTATGCTTACGAACACGCTGTAGCCGTTCAGGAACAGATGGGGCTTTGCGATTATCCTCCTCTGCAGTTCAGTGAATGAACGGAGCGGTACGTCACGCAAGGTAGTGAGGCAATTGTCGACGAAAGTGAATGAAACCGCCTCCATCGAATAATCCTCGGGGCCAGGCATAAGGAAGTTGGTATTCGCGAATATGGCGTTCTCAGTCTCCGAATACCTTGAAGAGCTCTCGATCTCCTCCGCCTGTGCACGGCTCTGGATCTCTTCTCCAAGGAAATCGTCTACGGTGTGCTTCTCCTCACCCGACGGGGAGAGGAGATCGATCCATAGTACATCGTCCCTGTTCAGCTTGGAAAGCTCCGTTTCGGACTGTGAGACCACCAGTCTGCCATTCCGTCTGTAGAAGATCGCGATCATATCCTTCCAGATTCTTCTAGGTTTGCCTTTTACGCCCCTGACATTACGGAGAAGTCAGTTTGCAAAAGTAATAAAAAATCCCTAAAAGCCAAATATGAAGATATTCAGATGATTCCGAACAGGACCCCCAGCCCTATGCAGATGAGCACGAGACCCCCGACTATCTCGGCGGGTCGTCCGAAACGACGGCCTGCACGGTAGCCCCCGTACATGCCGGCGAAAACGGAAAGCATGGTCACAACGAATACAGCCACATGGTCTGCAATCATTGTATTGACCATCAGGGCATGGTCGGATGCCAGGGCATCCTCACCGATCCGGGTCAGCGACATGCTGATTCCTACAGCCAATGCGTCGATGCTTGTCGCGACAGCTCCGAGGATCAAATTCCTGAGGCCGTTCAGGTCACGGACTTCTTCATCACCCTTGATTCCCTCCAGGATCATGGATCCTCCGACATATAGCAGCAACAAGAAGCCGATCCACCTAGCAGCCTTGCTGACGAATCCTACGAAAAGGTCTCCGAAGAGCCACCCGACGAGCATCAGCAAGGTCTGGACAGTGGCGAAAACGATCGCGATCACGAGAACTCTCCGCACTGTTACGGACTTGAGGGTAATACTCGAGCAAGTGGTAACCGCAAAGCAGTCCGCACAGAGTGAAACGGCCAGGAGTATAGCCTGAAGGATGATCATGGCCTGAACGGTTGACGGCCGATGATGGAACGGCCGAGTGTCAGTTCGTCGGCATATTCAAGGTCATCGCCGAAACCCAGCCCCCTTGCCAGGGATGACACCTTGATTCCGAAACCGGAAATCTGACGGAAGATGTAGAATGAGGTGGTCTCCCCTTCCACGTCTCCGCTTAGGGCGAGGATCACTTCCACCTCGGATGGAATTGCGGCTGCAGAAGACACCATCTCCTTGATACGGTCTACGAGAGCCGAGATCGTCAGGTCGGAAGGCCCCACCCCGGCGATCGGGGATATGATCCCGCCCAGCACATGGTAAACGCCATGGTACTGGCCGGTGTTCTCTATACTCATCACGTCGCGGACATTCTCCACTACACAGATCGTATTGTGGTCCCGCCGGTTGTCCGAACAGATCGAGCAGAGTTCATCGTCGGAAATCATCCGGCAGACCTTGCAGTACCTGGCTTCATCACGGAGCTTGACGACAGACTCGGCGAAATGGTGGACGTTTTCGGCAGGCTGACGGAGCAGATGGAGCGCAAGGCGCAAGGCGCTGCGCTTGCCCACTCCCGGCAATGAACCTATCGCCTTGACCGCATCTTCGAGGAGCTTCGAAGGATATCTTTCGGGAACCGTCATGCCTTGAATGTCTTCGACTGCAAGGAAGCTACCGCCGCCCTGACTGAACCATATTCCAGAAGAAGGGAGCGCGCATAATCATAGTCATCGATCCCTGTCTCGTCCATTATCATCCGCGTCCCTCGGTCAACCAGTTTGTGGTTGGTCAGCTGCATGTCAACCATCTTGTTGCCCTTCACATGACCCAGGCGGATCATGGAAGCGGTGGAAATCATGTTCAGGACAAGCTTCTGGGCTGTCCCGGCCTTCATCCTGGTGCTTCCGGTGACGAATTCGGGACCGACGACCACCACTATCGGAATCTCTGCGGCGGCCGCTACTGGCGAACCCTCGTTGCAGGTGATGCATCCGGTCAGGAGGCCGTGTTTCCTTGCCGTCTCCAGGGCTCCGATCACATAGGGAGTCGTGCCTGATGCCGCGATGCCCACCAGAACATCGTGCTCATTGGGCGAAAAAGGCTGCATATCCTTCCAGCCATCCGTCAGGGAATCCTCCGCATTCTCGACACCGACCCGAAGGGCCTTGTCTCCACCTGCCATGAGTCCGATGAATACGTCATATACTCCGTAAGTCGGAGGAATTTCGGATGCATCCACTATTCCCAGCCGTCCGCTGGTTCCGGCGCCGAGATAGAACACCCTTCCTCCGGCGGAGACCCTCTCCACGATCCCGTCCACCAACTCCTCGATCATGGGTATGGCCCTGGTGACTGCCGCAGGGACGGTCTTGTCTTCATTGTTTATAGCCTCAAGCAACTCTCCGGTCGACATCAGGTCGAGATGGTCGTACAATGAGGCTTTCTCTGTGGTCCTGTCCATTCCATTCATAATCTTCCCATATGATAGTCCACCAGTCTCTCCATAGGGGCGGGAATGATGGCCGAAAACTTTACTCCGTACTCCGCGGCGACCTTTTCAAGGATGGCCCTGTTGGCATAACCGAAGCCGCCGACCACTCCGACCGGATACCTCCGGATATCGTACTGCCTGAGGTAGATTTCGATGAAATCCCGGAAGTTCCTGTCCACCAGTTTCTTGACATATTCACTGGAATCGTACTTCCCGAGTATCCACGGAGCGAAGGAGCCCAGATATTTGGAAGGAGCCCCGCCGCGATAGACATTCTTTACAACCGTAGGATAATCGACCTCGAACTCACGCGCGAAATCCCCGGCAACAGGCTCAGGAACGAGGCCCTTGATGAAATCCGATACGAAAAGCTTCCCGAGCCGTGCGCCTCCTCCTTCGTCACCAAGGATGAATCCTCCTGAGGGGACATTCTTGACTATCCTGTCCCCATCAAAAAAGCAGGAATTGGATCCGGTGCCAAGGATGGCGACTATCCCGGGATTGTGGCCGCAGACAGCCCTTGCCGCAGACAGCATGTCAGAGGAATATTCTTTCCTGGTCCTGGGGAAAAAGCGGCTCAGCACCTTGTCCAGTTCCACGGCCAGGTCCGGAACTGCCGCCCCTTCCTTCCCGACCAGTCCGGCGGCATAGAAGAACAATTCTTCCACGCAGTCGTCGCTTATTCCCAGGCCCTTGAACTCGCCGACAGCCTGCATCACGACGGACTCAATCATATCCGGACTCATGGACGCAAGGTTGATCCCGGGAGTTTTGATTCCTTCCGGTTCCTTGTCCGGGAACACCGCTACCCAGTCGGTCTTGGTGGCTCCGCTTTCAACTATCAGTTTCATTGCAAATATATAATCATAAACCTATCGACGCCTTTCTATCAGGCAACACAGACCGATAATGACCAATATGGCGTTGATGAGCAGAATCTCATAACTGAACTTGTAGCCGCCGAACCATCTGTCCGAATTCAACTGCATGACGAGGCACAACAGAGGGGCCACTACTGCGACCACAGGGACGAACCTGTCCCTGACCTTCCTCTTGCATGCAAGGCCGAAGGCGAACATTCCAAGGATAGGTCCATAGGTATAACTCGCCAGGGTATAGACCGCATTGATGGCGCTTGTGTTGGAAAGCTTGTTGAACACTATTATCACCACGGCCATCAGGACAGCCATCCCGACATGGACCATCTTGCGGGTCTTGGTGAGGCCGGCTTCGTCCTTTTTCATGGCGCCGAGTATATCGACCGTGAACGAAGTGGTAAGGGAAGTCAATGCGGATCCCCCTGCTCCATACGCGCTGGCGACCAGACCTATTATGAACAGGATGCCGACTATGCCCGGCAATATGCCGGAAGTGGCGACGGCTGCGAATATCTTGTCACCGGTTTCGCTTATACCGTTAGCCGCTGCGAACTGATAGAGCAGCACTCCGAGACAAAGGAACAGGAACACGACGAAAACCTGCAGGATTCCGCTAGTAATCATGTTCTTGCGGCTGTCCCTCGGATCCTTGCAGCTCAGAGGTCTCTGCATCATGTCCTGGTCCAGCCCGGTCATCGCAACGGCGGTGAACAGGCCGCCCAGGAACTGTTTCCAGAAGAACTGGGATTCCTTGACGTTGTCGAAGAACAGGATCCTGGACATGCTGCTTCCCTTGATCGAATTGACCAGACCGCTGAAATCCAATCCCATGTTCCTTGCTATGAACACTATTCCCAGTACAACCGCCAGGATCATGCAGACAGTCCTGAATGAATCCGTCCAAATCACCGTCTTCACGCCTCCCGTGAAAGTATAGGCGAACACTATCAGGACTGATATGAGTACATTCAGGGAGAAAGGAAGTCCGAGGGGATCGAAGACAAGCATCTGGAGCACCAGGCATACCAGGAAGAAACGGACGGACGCTCCTAGGATCTTGGAAATGAAGAAGAACCAGGCTCCTGTCTTATAGGATGCCGCCCCGAAACGGTTCTCAAGATACTGATAGATCGAGACGACATTCAGTTTGTAAAAAAGCGGTATCAGCACGTAGGAGATTACCAGATAGCCGACCACGAAGCCCAGGCACATCTGAAGGTAACCGAAACCGCTTGAGGCGACCATGCCCGGAACGGACACGAACGTAACCCCGGACATTGGCGCGCCTATCATCGCCAGGGCGGCTATATACCACTTCGACTTCCTGGAACCGCTGAAAAAGGCCGAATTGTCACTCTTCGAACCCGCAATCCACGCGATGCTGAACATGAACAGCAGATATGCGCAGACGGTGATTATTATTACCAGTGTACTCATCCTTCAATCTACGATAATGCAAAAATAATCATTTTGACAGTTCTATTACATAACTGCTCCCTGCAGGCACGGAACATTTGACCTCTCCATGGTCGGAATAATGTCCTAGTGATTCCTTCCCGCCGGATGAAATCAGGTTGACAGAACCGGATGCCGGAATCCCGTACTTGCCCGCATCAACGGTGAAACTGATTTCAGCGTCTTCGTCAGAGATATTGGTCACTGCTATTCCAAGATTCCCTTCGCGGGACAGCCAGGCTCCGGCCAGAAGGGTCCTGATGGTCTTCTCGTACCTCGTGACCATATCACCGGTCCTGCCGGCATAGATGCTCACCTTTGAAATAGGTATCGTAACCTCCTTTGAATCAAACTCAGGAAGTCCCATGAAACGGCCGTAGAGAAGATAGTCCAGGGCATTATACCGTGTCTTGACCAGATCTTCCAGGAAATCCATCTCCGATTTCCTCTTATCGTACAGGAAGGAGTGATAGTTAGCAAGCGTAGGCTGCATCCCCCAGATGAACGACCTCGCCTGCTCCAGCCTGAACTGCATGTTGAACTCTTCCGGAAGCAGGGTTTCAGCGTTGGCCGGATAGAATTCCTTCGGCCAGAGTTCGTCGTATGGAGGATAGACAAGGGAGGAATAGCTCCCGTATGTCATTGCATAATCGTGATATACTGCCTGATAGAGTGGAATGGGTTCCACGTTTCCGACTCCCTGGTATCGTTCGTGCGAAGATTCAAGTGTAAGGAAATCATCCAGGAGCGGGATCCAGTCTTCCGCCGACCCTTCCCCCGCAAGCATGGCATCCGATCCGTCGGTAAAAACGTCACGGATCTGCCTCGTAAGTTTTCCGAAGCCGTCCCACCAGTAGTTGCCTCCGCCCAGGGTGTGCCCGTGGTCAGGATCATAGCAGACCAGGTTCATGCAGGCCTGATCCATGTAAACTCCGTCGACATGGTACCGGTTCACCACGGTATCGCACAGGGATGAATACTTGTCCCTCCAGAACTGTGTAGCCATGCACATCGGTGTCAGTCCGTTGCCGGAGAACTTCTGGTAGACATGCCTGTGGGTGCTTCCGTCTTCTTTCCTGGCGGCATATTCCCCGGCACCTTCGGTCTTCCAGCTTTCGGTCGAATCTCCCCACTGGTATGAATTCATGTAAACCAGACTGTGTATCCCTTTCTCATGGGCACGGGCCACTGCTTCGACAAATGACTCCCGTCCTTCTTTCGGCGGGACATATTCAGGGAAGCCTTCATCGTACGGACAGCCGTGCCACCAATGCCAGTATACGTTCACAGGCAGTCCGATATGGTCCTTGAAATCTTCCGCTTCTTTCAGGACATTCGAAGAACGACCGCGGTTCCATATCCAGAAAGCTGTCTTTTCAAGCCACTCCGGAGACTGTCCGTTATGGAAACGGCTTTCCCTGCAGAATCTCTGGTCAAGCGCCCATTCCCGGTATATACCGGCGGCATCCTCCCAGTTTCCGTCGAACGATCCCACTACCACATCATATCCGGGAGAGAATTCATCCGTGACCGTCTTGTCGGGAACCAGGCAGGTCGCACTGCATCCGACGTGGCCGGGTGCTATCGAGAAAGATATGGATTTGGCAGTGGAAGTGGTGTCCTGGCTGGAGAAATACAGGCCGTTCTTCTTCAATTCCCTGTCATACAGAAGGAACAGCTGGACCGAACCTCCCGGGAAACTTCGGGAATATACCTTCGGCTTGTCCTCCGAGGAGCCGTCGGCCGGATCATGGACCAGGGTACCGAGCCAGGAAGGCATGACCAGGTCTTCGTTCGCATACGGCTTCACTCCGGTGATTACAGGATAGGTGACGCCGTCGCTCATTATCGCCTTCAAGCCGCTGAAAGATGCCCTCCAGTGAGCCATGGGCCTGTTTTCCTCAAGGGAGACGGTCATCCTGACCACAAGCGGGGCATCTCCTTTGTATTTCCAGCGGATATCGACCCGGCTGCTCCCACGCTTCCTGAATGTTACCTTGTACTCCCCGTCTTGGGAGAATGAATCAGGGTCCGCAGGGTCCACCTTCCATGGAAGGCCTTCCACAGCCGAAGGATCGATGAATTCATAGCCATTATCCTTGTCCAGGAATGACACGAGTCTGCCGGTCTGGCGCTCGAAACCAAGCGAAGCCCTGTCGTTGCCGATCTCTACGATTCCGGAGCCGCCTCCGGAGCAACCGGAGAACGCCAGCAGGGCCAAAACGCACAATATGGATGCTGATCTATTCATATAAAAGGTACTTTTTCCTGAGAACCTTGAATGCCTCAACCTCTTCCTTCCACCCTGCCTTTATACGGCCGGACAGGGCCTCCGGATTTTCTTCCAGCGAGGCATTCTCAATTGCATCGCGTACCCTGCGGGTACCTGTCAGAAGTTCGAAATGGCCGTCAAGGTCATTTATGCCGAAGAATGAATCACCGATGCCCAGATTGCGGTAAGCATCAATGACATACCGGAAGTCGATGCCACGTGCAAGCAGGGTATCGAGGGATATCCCCCTCAGATCCCTGCCATGGCAGGTCTGTCCCATGAACCTTGGTCTGCTTGCTCCGGGAATACTCTCAGGGGTGAAACTGAAAGGCTGGCCGGTCATATCCGGATGGCCGTATACTTCAAACGGGAATCCCGTTCCCCTGCCTTCGGAGACGACAGTCCCTGCGAACAGGCAGGTCGTACTGTAAAGGTACACGCTCCTCATCGTCTTGAGATTGGGAGACGGAGGCAGGATCAGGCTGTAAAGTGTCCCGTGGGTATATCCCAGGCAAGGAATGACTTCAAGCTTGCATTCAAGGCCGTTTGCCAGCCAACCCTCTCCGTTCATCATCAGCGCCAACTCTCCCAGGGTCATGCCATGGACGGTTGGGACAGGGATGGAACCGATGCTGGAAAAGTACCGGTCTTCCAGTATGTCACCCTCGACATAGAAGCCGTTCGGATTGGGACGGTCGAGGACTATTACTTCCTTCCCGTTTTCGGCACAGATGCCCATCGCGTCCTGAAGCGTGATATAATAGGTATAATAACGCAGGCCGACATCCTGCAGGTCTGTCACCAGGACGTCGAAGGAATCCAGGACCTCGCGTGGTATCACCATCTTCCCTCCTTTGTAAAGCGATATGACCGGAACCCCCGTCCGGGCGTCCCTGTCATCCCCCACAAGCTCACCCGGATCCGCAAGGCCGCGGAAACCGTGCTCCGGAGAGAAAACCGCTACGACATCGATTCCCTTATCCAGAAGGACATCGAGAAGATGTGGCCCGAGACGTTCACTCCCGAACGGAAGGAAAGGCTCGTCTATGCTTTCCGGATTCACTTCCCTCCGGCACGGCCTGCCGTCAACGACGTCCCCTACTATTCCGCTCTGGTTGCTCAGGATAGCCACGCGCTTGCCTTTCAGCATCGGCAGATATGCTTCAAGACGCTCGTCTCCGAGGACCACCCGGTCTTCGGCGATATGGCATCCCGGTGCCAGTATCAGCACCAGTGCCAGGGACAGGATGGCCCT